>JACKQG010005408.1_pt1 | contig 14086 bp, 12 predicted proteins | sample 8237621 | NCBI WGS metagenome assembly JACKQG01 (sample SAMN15677084, study PRJNA649215) | marine metagenome | biome: marine; feature: Black Sea; material: saline water; isolation source: suspended particulate matter (SPM) from the Black Sea western gyre | collected 2013-06-09/2013-06-10 | depth...
TGTCTTACCTCGCCGACAATTAGGGCGCACCGGTTTTGAAGTAAGTGTAGTGGGTGTTGGCGGCTGGCTGGGATTACTGGATGACCCCCAAGCTGAACCTGCTTTGAAGAAAGCGGAAGCAATTAAGGCAGTGCGTCATGCGGTTGATTTGAGCGTGAATTACTTTGATACAGCACCTGGGTATGGCAATGGTGAAGCCGAACGGCATCTCGGTCTAGCCCTCAAAGCTCTGTCGCGTAATGAGCGAGAGTGTCTCTATGTGTCAACCAAAGTTGGAACTCACCCTGAACGTCCACAAGGCTATGATTCGGATTCGATCTTCTGGTCAATAGAGCAAAGCTTGAGTACCTTATTTGCTGATTATATAGATATAGTTTACGTTCACGACCCATCTACAGATAAGCATATGGACAAGATATTGAGCCAGGGAGGTGCTATTGAAGCTCTGGAAAACTTGAAGGAACAGAGCATTATTGGAGCTATTGGTTTGGGCGTAGGTGCCCATCGTTTTCTCCGCCGGGCGATTGAAAGCGGTCGTTTTGATATTATCCTGACACCGTATGATTATACTCTGATACGGGCTTCTGCACTCCCGGTGATTGAACTGGCCGCGGCCAGAGGTGTCGGGGTAGTTAATGGTTCTCCTTATAATGCTGGTTTATTAGCTGGCTTAGACCCTGATATTGCCGCGGCGCGCCGCAGACCTTCAAGTGTGGAAGAACTGAATCGGGCTCGGGCATTGTGGCAATGGTGTCAGAAACGGGGTCTTGATATAGGAGCTTTGGCAATGCAATATAGCCTACGTAATGAACTGATTAGTGTAACTCTGGCTGGTCCGCGTACAGCCCAAGAAGTAGAAAGCAATGTCCGCCATGCCACAGCACCACTGCCACTGGATGTCTGGGATGAACTGGACTATTTTCTGAAAACGCTCGGACCGGCACCTGGTGGTGAGTCTATCTGAATATGGACTAATAGCCCACAAGGGGCTAGACTACGTTTCTTAATCGTAGCCTAGTAGGGATGGTGGCTTGTCCCCACTTAGCTTTATGCCCGTCTTGTTTTGATTCACAGCTTATAATTCACACCAGGCGTTTTAGATTAGCACTAAGTGAACCCATCAAATCATGGTTGACAAAGCATGAGCTTTGGGAGGCTTAAAGCATGAATGGAATTGACAAAATACCTGAGATGATAGATGCAAATGAAACGGTTGAGCTAACCCAGAAATTGGTAAAGATTCCGAGTATCACTGGACAGGAAGGGAAAGCCCTAAGCACTTTTATGGCTGACTGGCTTTCTTCAGCATCACTTCATCCGACGTTGCAACCGGCTGATAAAGGAAGATTCAATGTTATCTGTGAGTTAAAAGGTGAGGATGGCCCGACAATTCTCTTCAATTCCCATCAAGAATATTCGTCTTGAATTTCACTTCCAAATAGAATTCAAGACAAAATACGAAATGGACGGATGGCATGACCATTGCTCCATTTGCGGCTGAGATTAAAGATGGCAAATTGTATGGCAGAGGTGCTGGAGACGCGAAGTCGAGTTTGTCGGCAATTATGATGGCGCTGAAAACATTGAAACGTAGTGGAGTTGTTTTGCATGGAAGTGTCAGGTTTGTCGCTGAAGTCGGTGAAGAAGGCGGCGGCTGGTCGGCTGAACAATTAGAATCCTCTGGTTTCATGGATGCGGACATGACAGTAATTGGCGAACAAACGGAGTTGCGAGTGGAAATAGGCAATCGCGGTGTTTTTCGAAACTCTGTTAAGGTATTCGGCCGGGCTACGCACAGCGGATTGGCGCAGAGAGGAATCAACGCTATCCAGAAGATGGCGACAGTAATAAGCGGATTATATGCACTTCCTTATCTCGAAATTGATGACCCAATTTGGGGTAAGAGTTCGATGAATGTCCAGAAGATAGAAGGCGGAAGATATAGCGCTAGTGTGCCAGATGAATGTACTATCTCTATAGATTCGCGCCTGACAGCTAAAGTTCCACCTCAAGTAGCAAAAGAACAGATTGGCCAACTTCTGAATTCCCTCGCTGATTCCGATGCGGAGTTCCGATATGAATTAGGTGCTCCGGTTATGATTCCGGCAGCTTTTATTTCTGGAGATGAGAAAATTGTTGTTGCCGCTAAAGAAGCGACAAGAAAAATGCTGAAAAGAGAACCAACTATTGCGGCATGTTCAGGCTACACAATGGCAGCGCGTTTTATTCAACGTGGCATTCCCGCTATTATTCTTGGTCCAGGCAGTGTTGAGCAAGCTCATTCGGCTGATGAGTGGGTGGAAATTCAGCAGATAGTAGATGCGGCGAAGATTTATACATTGATAACGCTCATGATATTAGGATGCTAACGAGAATGTGATAGACTGTTACACACCTAACGAAGGGAAAACTAATGGAAACTTGAGAGGTAAATGTTATGGAATATATTAGTTTTTTGGTAAAAACAGCATTTAGCTGCCCGATGTCTCCCGCAGCACAGACACCGGAGAAATATGACGATGGACAAGCTCTACAAACAGTGGAATATCATGGCATTCGACCATCTGACCCAGGCGGAAGGAACGGTCTGAGAAATCCTGAACGGGGATTACGCATTGAGACCTTGATAGCTGAACCACCGGAGGCGAAGATATGGGGGCCAGCTTACCACCTTAGGGAAAAAGTTACGCCTAACTATAATGACCGGTGGTGGGTGCTCGATGCTCAACGTTATGAACCATACGGTCTCACATTGGCTCAAACCTATTGCTATCTTGATGAGTTCGTAGGCAAACCGATTTCCGAAGCGAAACTATTGCTATTGCAAAATAGTTTCGCTGAACTCAGGAAGCGCGGTCTTAAATCTGTGCTACGTTTTGCGTACGAAAAGGACATGAACCGGCGCAACGGCCCAACTATTCAAAATATACTTAACCATCTTGAACAGCTTTCGTCCTTAATCCGCCAAAACGCAGATGTAATCTTCGTGATGCAAGCGGGTTTTGTCGGCGCTTGGGGTGAATGGCATAGCTCAACACATGGACTGGAAAGCGACCATGAAGCATTGGCTGCTATCATTGCTAAAGTGCTTGGTGTGCTTCCCGCTGGCCGTATGACACAGGTTCGTGTGCCTAAGTATAAACGCTGGGTACTCAATCAGCCGATTCTGGGAGGATATCAAGTAGTCGATGCTCACCTCGCGCATACAAACGCACCGGCTGCACGCATCGGTTTTAACAACGATGGATTCCTCGCTGGTAAGACCTGCGGCGGAACATGGCCTGAGGCACCTCACTTCTCCAATCCCGGCAACCCAGAGTTTGACTACATGACTCTGGAAAGCCCTTATGTACCAATAGACGGTGAATTGTTCTGGTCCGACCAAGGGGGCGAGGTTGATGGATTACGAGCTGCTATCCGTATGTCTCTTCACCACTATAGTAGCTTCAGTATTGCACACAGTTTCTCAGAACGCGAAGGTAAGCCCTACTCAATAGACAATTGGATGAAAACTCCATTGACGGCAGAACAAGCTCTCAAAGCGAAATTGCCGATTTCGGACGCATATTTTACCGACTCAAAACACAATGACGTGACTCGTACACAGTTTGAATACATCTGTGACCACCTGGGCTATCGCCTTGAACTACAACGTGCGACATTCCCTGAGAGTGTAAAGATTGGCGGCGTATTGAAGGTCGAAGTCGAATTGCTTAATCGCGGTTTTGGAGTAATCCACAACCCACGCCCGGTTTATTTTGTTCTCATTGATGGTGACAACAGTGTCGTGGAGTTTCAAGCCGTGGATGCTGACCCACGCACATGGCAACCGTATCAGTTAGATGACTCCGAGTCTAAGCCTTTGATACACAAATTTGGTATCCAATCGGGCTTGCCATGCGAGATAGAGCCTGGTTGGTATCAACTTGGATTGTGGCTGCCTGACGCGTATGAGAGCCTCCGAATGGATGCGCGCTATGCAGTGCAAGTATCCAACCGTGATGCGCCATGGTGGACTGACTCTGACGGTAGATACGGTGTCAATATCCTTGGATTAATCCAGATTACAGAACAATAGCAATTTTATTTTAGAGGTGACTTATTTATGTCTAAAGAACCACTATTACTCGGTATAAGTTGTCTACACTATGAATGGAACTCTCTTGACGAGGCTTTCAACCGCTGTGTAGAAGAATTCGGCTTAGAACTAATCGAATTTTCCACCGGAAGTATCTCAGAAGAAGACTACGATGTTTGTAGAACCTTATCTGAGAAATACAGTGTGCAACTCGGTTTGCATGCTTGGGATAATCTGCCAGCAATGGGACAAGATGATGGCGAGACACAAGCGTTAAAATTGCTCAACGTCTGCCAGCAAATGGGTAGCAAATATCTCATACTTCATATGGGAAGTCACCCAAATCGTAAGGCTGGGATTCAACTAATCACTGACATTTGCGCACGCATCGCGCCTGACTTTGAAGACAATAACGTTTTGCTGTGTCTGGAAAACCATTATCCTTATGAATACAAAGAGCAAAATGAACTTGGGGGTGTGCCGGACGATTTTCTGCCGTTATTTAATCTGGTAAATTCACCAAGTATTCGCTTCTGCCTGGACTATGGTCATTCCAATATGGCTGACAATACGGATGATTTTATAGCTTGTTTGCATCCTTATCTTGCCTATACGCATATTGCAGATAATATGGGCGAGCATGATGAACATCTCGCTTTCGGGGAAGGCACGGTGGATTGGCAGCATGTACTTTGGGCAACACTAAAAACAGGATTCCGTGGGCCTTATGTTATCGAATTTCCCGAATTGCATGGCATTGAGTTTTTTACAAAATTTTTGCAAACAATAAAGGAACTTGACAGAAATTCCCTATGATAGAATTTCTGGTTCCCTCACGACACCCTTGTTTTCCAACTCATAGTATGTTACAATAATAATCACATTAACGAAAGGAATAAGAAACGAAAGATGTATGATATTATAATTAAAAATGGGACTGTAGTTGATGGCACAGGGAAAGATGGCTATTCAGCAGATGTTGGCATCTTAGGTGAAAAAATTGCTGATATTGGCGATTTGTCTGAATATGAGGCAAAAGTTGTAATCGACGCTACTGATTTAATCGTCTCCCCAGGTTTTATTGATATTCATACACATACGGATACAGGATTATTAATTGAGCCGCGAGCGGAAAGTAAGATTCGTCAAGGTGTGACGACTGAAATAGGCGGGAATTGCGGTGGTTCTGTTGGCCCATTGCGAGGAGAAGTATTGAGCGATGCTCAGAAATGGATGGATGAGCATGGCATTGTAGGAAACCGAGAGAGGTTGGGGGGATTTCTAGATATCCTTGAAGATAGAAAAATCGGCGTTAATTATGCCACTTTTGTCGGCAACGCCACCATTCGTTCAGCAGTGATAGGTCCTGTGAATCGTCCTCCTACAGAGGAAGAATTAAACGAAATGAGGCAGGAAGTAGCTCAAGCGATGGAGGAAGGCGCATTGGGTTTATCGACGGGCTTGATTTACACGCCGAGTATGTTTGCAGATACGGATGAAATCGTAGAGTTAGCAAAAGTCGCGGCTAACTATGGCGGCTATTATGCGTCCCATATTCGGGGCGAAAGTGGCACACTTCTCACTGCTTTATCAGAAGCGGTCGAAATAGGTAAACGCGCGGATATCCCGGTGCAGATAGCCCACGTCAAAGCCAGTGGTCGAAATGTCTGGGGCAAAGCTGAAGAAGCATTAGCTATCATTGATAAAGCACGGTCAGAAGGCATCAATGTCACTGGTGACCGGTATCCATATTTGGCTGGCAGCACAGGGCTGAAAAATGTTTTGCCCGTATGGGCAAGAGAGGGCACTAAAGAGGAACAATTACAAAGACTAAAGGATAATGAAACCAGAACGGAAATTAAAGAATTTATCAACTCGCATCCATTCAACGACACTCGCCGGGACGAAATTTTGATATGTATTGACGGTGCTACCATACGTGATTGGTCACAACGCCGCAATCTTGAACCCACTGAAATGGTCTGTCAACTTCTAATTGAAAATAACATGGATGTGGGAATGTGTACCTTTACGATGTGTCAGGAGGATACAGATATAATTCTCAGTCATCCCTTCATCATGATTGCCTCTGATTCAAGTGCGAAGGCACCTTACGGCGAGCTATCAGAAGGCAAACCGCATCCCAGAACTTATGGTACATTCCCCCGTGTGCTTCAAGAATATTCACGCGAACGTCAATTGTTCAAGATGTCTGAAGCCGTCCGTAAAATGACTTCGATGCCTGCACAGAAAATCGGTTTGACAGACCGCGGTGTTTTGAAAAAGGGCAATTATGCTGACCTTTGTATATTCGATTATGAAAATGTCAAGGATAACGCGACTTATGCCGAACCGCATCAGTATCCTACCGGAATTGAATATGTTTTGGTCAATGGACAGATAGCCGTCAACAAAAGCGAAGCGGTTCACGAAGTAACAACCCCCCTTCCCCCCTTTATTAAGGGGGAACCCTTTGGAAGGGGGACTGCTGAACGAAGTGAACATACTGGAGTACTAGCAGGAAAAGTGCTTAGGCATAATGCTTGAAATCTAAATAAAAGTAGTGGAATGTATCGTTGTGGATGTTTTTTTACTTGATATAGAGAGTTGAGTATGATAAAATACTACCTACCTAAATCCCCAGATAGCGATATGTAAATGACTGTAAATTGGAGGAAAACGCCAAGTGTCGATTGAAGTTCACCTACAGAATGTGGTAAAATTATTCGGTGATGTTGCTGCTGTAGATGATGTTACCCTGGAGATTAAAAAAGGTGAATTATTTTTTCTGCTGGGCCCATCGGGATGTGGTAAAACTACCTGCCTTCGGATAATTGCGGGATTCTATCGTCCTGATTCAGGGAATTTATACTTTGATGACCGTCTGATGAATGATGTGCCGCCGCATAAGCGTAATACTGGCATGGTGTTCCAAAATTACGCCCTCTGGCCGCATATGACTGTGTATGAGAATGTGGAATATGGGCTTAACATAAGAAAATTGCCAAAGGATGTAAAGAAAGAAAAAGTTAAAAGAGCGCTGGAAATTGTTCAGATGACTAGATTTGCCGATAGAACTGCGAACCAACTGTCAGGCGGACAACAGCAGCGAATTGCCCTTGCACGCGCATTGGTGATTGAACCCGATGTGCTTTTATTAGATGAGCCGCTCAGTAATCTTGATGCGAAACTCCGGCTTGAAATGCGACAGGAAATAAAGCGTATTCACTCAGAAGCCCATATTACGGCTATTTATGTCACACATGACCAGAAAGAAGCGCTTTCTTTGGCTGATAGATTGGCTGTTATGGATGATGGAAAAATTGTTCAAGTTGGTTCTCCCCGTGAGGTCTATAACTTTCCAATCAGTCGATTTGTAGCAGATTTCATCGGTGAAACTAATTTTATAACAGGAACACTTAGGGCGAGGAAAAATCAATCAGCTATCGTTGAAAGTATTATTGGTAATATCCAATCGAGTAATATCTATCACAAAATATCCGAGGGTGATGCTCTTATCTGCTCTATTCGCCCCGGGTCCATTAATATTTTAAATAGCCCAATTGATGGTAAAGAAAACCAATTTCACGGGAAAATTTTAAATCTGACATATCTTGGGAATGTAGAAGAATATCAATTATCCATTGAAGGGAAAATAGAAGCAACAGCAGTTTTACATAATCCCTCTAGTTTAGAACGGCATCCGGGGGAAGATATTATCGTCCAATTTGAACCAAAGGATGTTGTACTTTTACCATCAACTGATAAGTAAATTTTGAACAGAAAGGATGTGAAATTCACTCATTTGGGAATGAATATGAGATTAAATTTTCAATCCGAAGACTTATTAAAACTCGGTGAAGAATTCAAATCCGCCATTCAAGGCCGGATGCGTTGGGGCGATACACTTTTTCTGACGTTGGGCAGGGATGAAAATAAATGTTTAGTTGTCTGGACGCCTAAAGAAACGTCTGAACGTGACCATCTACCCGGGTTTTATACTGATGATGGCAAATTTTTCATGAAAGTGAAAGAAAAACCGGGAGCTTGGATAACTTATGCAGACTTAGGACAAATACGACGAAAGATAGAAGCTGAACAAAATTCAAGCAAAACACCCCAACAAAACGCGCGAAACTCCAATAACGTAGGCTCTGCATCCCCCGAATTGCTAGATAAAGCAGGACAAGAAGTCCTACAGGGCGTTCGAGAACTTGAACGTAATACCAAAAATATCGTTGATTTTGCCGGTGGTATAGTTCCCGAATTTACTATAACCCATAGGGCAAGACAGATAAAGTTAGCAGAGCTGTTGAGACGCCCAGAAGAGTTAAACGTTGAATTGAGATTACTTCGTGGTTTCAAAACTGGCGCATATGTTGTGATAACTCCACCTGAAGTCACTACTGAAAATTCACTATCTTCAGCCGAAATTATCATCCCTGAAAAAACTATCAGTGCCGGCGTGCATTTGAACGCAGACGAAATAATTTCGCGACTCTCCGATAGAAATGAACTTTCTGCTATCACGCTTTACAGTTCATATCTGAGGCGATACCCGGATTTTCAAGATTTCCAACATTATTTTCACCTTCGTGAACAATTAGAAGAAGCTAAGGTGAATTCTGAAATCCTCATTGGCGAAGCTATTCACGACCCAATGAATAAAGATGGAATAACACTCAGAGCTTTCAGTGTAACTTCAGATAGTAAGAAGATAGAGCAATTAATATCTGATGCTGAAAAACCATTGAGCGAGTATTTTGAAGACGTAAATGAAAAGATCGCTTCTATTTCCGAAACTCACCAGGACAAAGTGAGAGAACGCGTTGGAATGTGGAATGTGGGTCGAAATATTATAAGTTCGATTCTTGATGAAACCCCTACCGAAGAACAGAACGTGACGCAGGGAAATCCGGCTGTTCAGCGCATCATTAGTGAGGAAACAAAGTCTGCCATTACAGATTTTATGGAGTTTAGCTCTAAGCTGTTTAAACAACATTTCCAACCTCAAAAAGCAGAGGAACTAATTCAGGAACTCAGAAACTATCAAGAACATATTAGCATTGTGGAGGAGGAAAGAAGCTCCATCTCTTCTGGTGATTTGAACAATTTTATCGGGAAAGCAACTGCCCTTATCCATGATGGTGTAATGGAAGAGCAATTTGTCCAAACCGGCGCTATTACTCCTATTGATATAAATTTTTTTGGGGATGGCACAGAAATCAATCAAATCGATTTTCCCATTACTGCGAGCTGGGAAATTGAGGAAATGCCTGAAACCCTTTCGCTTTCTACAACGCAACGACGCAGGCATGCTGATTTACTATCACAAACACTGGATATAGAAAACACTGCACGTAAATTTGGATATGGACTAAGAGAAGTCTTGAACCCGTTATATGATATACTTCTGTCAGTGAACTCTAATGAAGAATTTGAGATAGACGCAGAGACTTTTGTTCAGGTAATTGAACAAATCAAATTTTATCGAAGTGATATACATGAATGCATCCAGGCTGCCCCTCCTGAGCACAAAGATTACTACGCTAAATTGTCTGTGATTATCAATAAAGGCGAATTTAAAGAGCTTCTGTGTGATAGGATTGGGTATTTTGAAGGCATGACATTGAGTAATCCTGAAGAAGTCAGCGAACTACTTACCTCAATTCAGACTGGAGAATTGATTAAACTTGATGATAGGGAGCAAAACCAGTTTTTAAAAAATCTGGACGCTGAAGTTGAAGAGCGAACAGGGAAAAAACTTGCCCGTTTTAAAGACGATAAATTGCTTAAAATTCACTGTGATGAGGTGTTGAGTGCAATTAAAGCGGTTTTGCAAAATTGCATGGAAAGTCTTAATACAACAGTGACAGATTTGACTGAGATGATGAATCTCGATGATAAACAGCTCATCAACAAACTAAAACGCCGATACGGTAGAGGCAGAGGCAAAGGTAAAAATAAAGGCTCCAAAGTCACTTTGGAAGATATTTATAATGAGCGACGACGAATTAATATATCGTTGGAACAAATTATAGATGGAAAAGCAGTTATTCAGGATTGTTTGGAGCGCTTGGAGTATCATAAAAATGTGGTTCCTCAATTGCTTGAAAAACTCCGAAATCAACCAGATTTTCCAATTTTGGAATGGGTCAAAGAAGTGGAACCTGAGTTGCCAATTGAAGTAGAACCTGAATTGCCAGTCATAGAAGAGGAAGAGGCTCCGGTTGAACGAAGTGAAATTCCGAGCATCGAGGAAGAAGTCGAAGGAATTACTCTCGAACCTTCAGAAGAAGAGTTAGAAGTAGTAGAGGAAGTGCCAGTCATTGAGGAAGAAGTCGAAGGGATTACTCTCGAACCTTCAGAAGAGGAATTAGAAGTAGTAGAAGAAGTGCCAGAAGTGGAGGCGGAGACAGTTGAAGAACTACCCTCCGAGACCATACCAGTAGAAGAAGTGCCCAAACCTATACAAGAAGAAGAAATAGAAACTGACTTGTCAAAAATCCCAATGGATGATGAAGCGGTAACTTCAGAGATAACGGAAGAAGAATTACCTGCAGAAGCTATCGAAGAAATAGAAGAGGCAGCGCCGGTAGTTACAGCAGACCAAGAAGCTACGCCTCTTGAAGAAATTTTGCCGCAGGAAATTCCATCCTTAGAGGAACTGCAACAGGAATTTGCAACTCTAAATCCCCAAGAAATTCATGAAGCGGTAACTTCCGGTTTGTCAGGTCAAGAGTTAAGAGAATATTTAGAATTAAGGGTGGAAACTATCAAAGAAGATGAAGCATCTGCTATATCTGAGACAGAATCAATCCAACCCACGAAAACATGGCGGGAACGTATAGATATTGAGCAATATCCAAATATGCGAGTGTTTCTACAAGCCAAACAACTGAAATTGACAACTACGGGACGCAAACTTGCAAATTTAAAGCGAATCTCAGAAGATACTTCACGAGAGGGGCAAATACTTATAGCGGAAATTCTTGAGTTGCGTGATAATAACCATTCACCGGAGGCTATTACTTCTCTTAGGTCATATCTGACTGATGAACTAAGTCGATGGGAATCTGAAAATATCACCGAGCAACAATTGCCGAGTTTTACTCGACAACGGGTACTAAGCTTCTATGTCTGCTATGAACAGGATATTGCAGAACTTTTAGAGATTACAATGAGATATGAAAATCTTATTGACGATGAATCACCATTTCAATCAGAGTACAAGAAGTTGGGAGAACAATATTCTGAACTAATTGAGACTTTGTAAAAATGACAAGTAGGGGCTATGCCCGCGTGTCCGTCCACTATGTCCCCGTATCAGCCCGTGTTAATCACGATGACAGATATTTAACGGATAAACGAATAATTGTGCCAGTATCCGTTTTTATCTGCTATCCTAATCACCAGTAATTAGTGAAATCCCGCACCCAGTTCTCATACAGGAAGGCGGGATTTTTCACTTTATCTCCAGAAAAACTGCAAGAAGGAAGAGAATTTGACCCAAGGCATTCGCCGCAATGAAGAGAAGCAGGCGTCTCACCCCCTGCCATAAACAAAAATGTGGGGTTTGTGTGAACGACCGGTGAGACCGTTTTCGATATCTTCGTGCAGGAAAATTACGCCCATGTCTGCGCTGGAAGCACTCTCACAATCCTCACTGCCAGTGCGATTAAAAGTCGTTGGAAGTGTCAAGGACTTGCTTTTCTTTGCATTGTCGAGAAAAGTAAGGTATTATCTTTACAGATTTCTCAAAGGAAGTGACGATTATGACTTTACTTGAATAATTGCCAAAAGAAGTCTCTGAAAATCAGCTTCCAAGCGACGAAACGCTAACTCCGTTGTCAGATAAGGGAGGTATTTTTTAGATGAGTCGAATGATTGAAATTTCGGAAGAATTATATCAAGATATCGTTGAATTAGCTAAAACTGAGAGACAACCACCCGATGTATTCGCTGAACAACTCTTGCGAGAACATATTGACATGCTTTCTCCATCATTGTTTCAGTCTAAGATAAAAGAAAGGAAACGACAACTTCATAGAACATTATCGTCAATGGACCTAGGGGAAACGCTAGGCCAAAACGATGCTGAAGAAATAGAAGTCTGTGAAAATCTTGCTCTGGCATCTAAAGAGAAACGCTTGGAAGCCTTGATAGAGTATGAAAACTTCACAGAAGAGAGTTCGCGCTAAGACGAAGTCATGCTAACTTCGTTCAGCCTCAAGCAGGCGCCTTCGCTGGCTTTCGGCTTCGCTTCGCTCCGCGGTTACTGCGTGAACCGCCGTTGTTTTTTGCGCTAAGACGAAGTCGTGCGTTGTTTTTTGCAGACATAGAAACTTAGCTTTCGTAGGAAGGAGTGTGCTACAATGCGCCCACTTCGCAAAACTTATAAGCCGGTCCGTCGCGGTGAGGTTTACACACTAACATACGAATTTCCGCATGAAAGGGAAGCGGAAATATCCCCTAAGGAGCGACCGACCCTCGTGCTTTCTGACAATAAGCATAACCTCAATACCTATTATCCTACTGTCATAGTCGCCCCTATTTCAACTTTGAAGGCAACAACGAAGAGATATGATACCGATTTATGGGTAACCGCTGAAGAATCCGGTCTATCTGAGGATTCTAGAATCTTGCTTGCTCAAATTCAAACATATCTGAAAGATGAACTACTCAACTTAATAACTACGTTAAGCGAGGACATAATGGATAAAGTAGATGCGATTGTAGCTCTAAATTTAGGCATCATCAGTATTTGAAAAAGTTCACTATCTGGAAAACCGCTTTTGGAGTGCAATGACCCAATCATTGTGAAAGGCAACTATTGGATCCTTGCGTTCCAAAATAGAAGGAGGACAAAATGTGTAACAAACTTCTATTGGTTCAAGTAGTGTTGGTGGTAAGTTGGTCTATTATTCTTTTTGACATTTTGGCGGGGATAACTTTTTCCGAGTGTCCCTCCGATCCAGCAGTCAATGTCCCGATTGTGCATGAGTTTGGATAAACTGTAGGTAAATGACACATAATTTTTGATTGACATGCTTTTGCCGTGAATGTATATTCATGAAAGAAAAGGAGGAGTACCGTATGAAACAAATAGAAATCGGAGAATACTTAATAATTGACCCTGAAGTTTGTCATGGGCAATTGACATTTAAGGGAACACGAATTCCCGTAGAAACAGTGTTGCTTTTTCTGGCTACTGGGCGTACCATAGATTGGGTTTTAGCTGAGTGGCCAAGACTTACTAGAGCGGCTGTAGAAGAAGCAATGCGTCTTGCAACAGCCGCTTTAATAGAACGTTATAAGGAAGCAGCATGAGCCAAATAATTGTGTTCCCTTCGGTCAGCGGTTACTTCGTGAACCGCGATGAACAATTGGGAATAACAGAAGTTCTCCTGCCTCTGAGAAGGTGGATTACCGCGCAGAAGATAGAATCTTTGCGTCCTTTTGAAGTTATTAAAGACGACAGGGTTTTACAAATCTTATGGGAACTCAAACGTCCTACCTTTGTTACCATTGATTCTGACTTTTATGATAAGCGTCACTGCGACAAACGCTATTGTTTAATATACTTTGTTTTGACACCCTTGGAAGCGGTTTACGAAGTAAACTGCTGAGCGAAGCGAACAGAACCAATTGCCCGGTTTGCTTCGACAACTTATGCAATTGCCTGAATTCAAAACTAGAGCTGCTCGTATTGGTAAAGTAGTGCGAGTCAGCAGAATCGGTGTTAGATACTGGCAACTGAATGACGACGGAGAATACAACTTGGAGTGGTAAATCCAATGATTCTCCGAGGATTAAATGGATTGCTATCAACCCACGTCAGATAGTTTGTTTTATCTGTTACCTTAATCTACTGAAAGAGACTCATTTTAGGAGTGCAATAACTCAATCATTGTGGAAAGCAGTCCTGAGCGAAGCCGAAGGATTGAATCATGTACTCCATCTGAAAAGGAAATGAACAACAATGACTACCAAAGACATCAAAACAAT
>JACKQG010005409.1_pt1 | contig 14085 bp, 12 predicted proteins | sample 8237621 | NCBI WGS metagenome assembly JACKQG01 (sample SAMN15677084, study PRJNA649215) | marine metagenome | biome: marine; feature: Black Sea; material: saline water; isolation source: suspended particulate matter (SPM) from the Black Sea western gyre | collected 2013-06-09/2013-06-10 | depth...
ACGAGTGATTATGGCCTCAATGGCTGGGAGATTACTTATGGAATCATCCCCTGGCTGCAAAGGTGCAAACAGCATGGCTTGATTGACAAGATCGATGATATGGACATCCCCGTGCCCGATAAACCCCTGGAGTATTTGAGAGATACCGCACATTACTCCTCAGAGTTTATCCATACGCTGGTGCGCAAAATTGCTTTTCGTGAAGATGAGATAGGTGACGCATTAGCTGACGGTGCCTGCTATGCCGCTGATAGGCTCTTTGGCGGCGATGGAATTCCACTTCTTGAGCACATCTACCCACGCCATTGTGGTCAGACAGAGCATTGGGGCGGACATTGGGGACCAGGCGGAACAGTGTATTGGCCATGGTGGTTGCCACCTGTTCTACAGTGGTGTGTGGATACAAGAGACCCAGCCAGTGACTCGACCCATCAATGGACAGAACATGTACAGTTTTATCTCCCTGAGAGTGGACCGCGCCGAGGACCTTTCCCACTGGAAAAAGCGCGTGCTGTCTGTGCTAAAGTCTACGGTAATCCGGACGTATGCGACCCAGCATTTCAATATGAACCACCAGAGGCTAAAGTTATACCAGCTATATGGCACAGCCACCGCGCCATGATTGTAGATTCGCTGGTGCTATGTGACCGTGAGCATACCCGTGTGTTCAGTATGTTGAGCGAAGATGGCTCTGCCGATACGACCTTGATGTCCGAGCTTTTCTCTGCCTGTACGGGTTACAATATCAGCGAAAAGGAGCTTGACCGCGCCGGAGAACGCATCTGGAACCTGCTTCGAGCCATTGATGTGAGAAACTTTGGACGCAATCGCGCTATCGACGAGTCTACGATTGATGGGTTTATGTACCCTGGCAAAGACGATGGCGTTATACTTGACCGTGAGAAGTTTCTGAAGCTCCTGGACAAGTACTACGAATTGAGCGGGTGGACACTCTCTGATGGTTGGCCAACACGAGCCAGGTTGGAGGAACTGGGTCTCGGTGACATTGCCGACGGGCTTGAACGTGTGGGGAAACCAGGTTAACGTGTAAGTTATACAAAGTACATGAATTACTGAATATGGGCAAATTTTTGGCTCGTATTATCATAGTAAGTACTTAGACAAATTTCATTTTATATTTTTTTTTGTACCAATGATATACAACACTGCTTGGATTGGCAAAAATGAGGGCAAATCAGCAAATTTCAGCGTCGCCCTGGTGAATTGATTGTACTTGTGACAGGATAGCAACCGTCTTCCGTAGCGGGATTTGTAAGGCACCTTAAAATGCGGAGGTTTATATCAAAGATTTCAGTCAAGACCTGGCCGAACAAGGGTTAGAAGGATACAAACTCCAAGAGGTGTAACATTATGATGAAACTAATGAGAACGCCAAAATCTGTCGTTTTGGCTATGACAATTGGAGGGAAAAATGAGAGTAGAACTCCCTAAAATCTCGGAAGAGCTCGCTGAGAAGATACAAAGAACGTTTGTTTTTGATTTAGATGTTAATGATGAAAGCATCAATCAAGAACTATTGCCAAATGAATTTCTTAAATGGGAAATACGGAAAATATTATCTCTTGTTAGATTCACTTCAGGAGGAGAACCTGTTAATATTGATGGATATATCAAAGTTTCTGATCAATCTTATCATTATCTATGAATTAACCGTAATTTTGGGAGGTATTAAATGGGTGGAATTTCAATGCCTACTCGATTTAATAAAGAAAGTATACTTGCGGCTATGGCTATTAATTCTGCTGCATCCCAAATAAAGGTTGCAGAATTATACGGATCAGCAAGCGGGATTGGCTGGGGTACCGGAAGGCATCCTTCCGAGCTACCTAGGGTAGATTTTGAACAAGTATGTGAACATGTCCGCCTTGCAAGATTACAAGGATTTCGTTTTAATTATATCATAAATTCTGTTTGTTATGGCAATAAAGAATATAATAATGAAAGCATAAAGGAGTTAATAAATTTGATTGGTAATTGCGTAGATTCTGGCGTAGATGTTATAACTATTGCCAATCCATTTCTAATACAACTTATAAGCCGCAATTTCCCTAAAATAACCGTTAATGCATCTGTTATTGCTGGAATAAAGAATATAAAAAATGCCCATTTTTTTAATAATTCGGGAGCAAAACGTATTACAATTCACACTGATATAAATAGAGATCTTAATTTACTTAAACAGTTTAGAAATAAATTAAACTGCGAACTTGAGATATTGTTAAATAGGAGTTGTTTGTTGGGGTGTCCATTGGAACATTATCACTATTGTGTACTTGGACATGGCAGTGATGATATTAAATTAGATTCTTGGATTAACTACTGCACTCTTTCTTGTACGCTTATTAAGTTAAGAAATCCTCATGAAATCTTTCGTTCGGGCTGGATAAGGCCAAGAGATCTTGAAAGATATGAAAATTTAGGCATCGATTTCTACAAGATTGTAGGTCGCGAGCTTAATATTAGCACCATAGCAAAGATAACGAATATTTACTGTCATTTGAAATCGGTACCGGATTTTGGCGAAATATTTAAAGTAGCGGGTTTGGTAAAACTTCCCAGCGGAAGAATTGTTTCTACCTTATTTCATATAAATGGATGTGATAATGATGAAGATTTCGAAAAACGTTTTCAACCTGTAGAGCGATGCATGGTAGATTGTGGAAGTTGTAATGTATGTAGTGAACTTGCATCAAAATACCTTCATATAGAGGAAAAAGAAGCTTTTATCAAAATTTTCAAATCAGACCTTAAAGCATCGGTGACTCTGTTATCTGAACAAGATAGAAAAGGTATTAATAAATGGACAGAAAAAGTCGAATAACTTTTGATACATCTCCAAAAATAATTAAGCTTAAGGTCGTAGGCAATAGTATGCAACCGACGATTAGAAATGGGGATATCGTAATTGTTAATGTTATTCCTTATAGTGATTTTCAAATCGGCGACATAATTGCATTTTGGCGAAATCCAAGAAACATCGTTGTTCATAGAATTGTTTCTAGAGATTATAAGAGAAAACAAGTTATTACAAAAGGGGATGGGAACTGGTCTATAGACTATCCTGTTAAACCTAAAGCTATTCTGGGCAAAGTATTCAGTATAGAGGATTGCTACCGAAGGAAAAAGGAAAGCAGATTAATATGGAAAGGTTATAATTTTTTGCTTACTGTATTAAATATAAGCTACAGTAAAATTGTAGGCTTTTGGGGTTTAAAGAATATAATTAATGTAATGGAAAGGAAACTAAAGCATGGAAAAACAAAAATATAAACGCAATTCTAATGTAGTGTTAAACAGCCTTGATGATGTGCATATTCTTCTTGAAACAGAGACTGGGGTACTTGCAAACTTAAATGATACTGCCTTGGAAATATGGAATCTTTGTGAAGACCCGATTTCAGAAAGAGAGATCCTTAATAAGATGATTGAAATTTATGAAATTGATAGAGAAACACTTCAACAAGATTTGCGTGAGACACTTGATTCTCTTGTGGAGATGAATATGCTTTTAAAGGAAGTGTAAAGACACGTGATAAAAAAAATTATGGTACATGGTACATGCGTATCAGTTGAGTGTAATCGTAGAGATTTTTTTAAACTTTTTGAGCATGAGTTAGCAGGATTCCCGATTGTTAATGCTACGGCAGAAATTTTCATAAAAGTTGAAAAAGTTGACGATTTACCTCAGAAACCACCGGAGAAACCATATTATACAGATTCTTTTTTGCTTTCAAAGTATTCATTAAAGAGGGATGGAACTTCAATAACATTTCATGGCGATAGTGCTCTCGTGGAAACAACACAAAATGACAAAGGCTGGACGATATTATGTCAGTATAATTCTTCTTTTAATGATAAGTGGTTTCTTGAATTGGTGGCTGATGTTATTTATGATTTAGCATACATAGTATTAGTAAGTAAGAATTATTTTCCCTTGCATTCAGGGGCGTTAGTAACCCCAAAGGGTAAGACAGTGTTATTATGTGGTAATTCATTTAAGGGAAAAACCACTCTTTGTTTAGCCGGACTTACTGCAGGTTGGAGCATATTATCTGATGACATGCCACTTCTTAAGATAAACAGTGATAAAAATATTGTAGAAGTGTTTTCATTTCCTAGAAGTCTGAGAGTATGTAAGGATACACTTGATGAATTTCAAGTACTTAAGGGTAAGTGTTATTCAGTTGAAGAATTTTACTTTGTTAGCGATGAAATGACAATGCTAAAGAGAATAAGTGATTCGTTACCACAAGAAGTTCTGAAAAAAATGAAACGTGGACAAAAAGCCAGGATATCTCTGGAACAAGCTTTCCCTGGCTCACTTGTAACAGAGTCAGTTCCTACCGATATTATTATATTATCAAGAGGTAATGCGTATGTTCATAAAGAGTATAAGCCTCACCAGGTGATGAACAATATCATCGCTGAAAACGTGATGATATATAGATTCCGAAACCCGAGTTTTAATATATATCAGCGGTTTTGTTCAGTAATTCAAAGACTGGTAAAGCAATGTAAACTGCATGAACTGATATTAGGTGCTAATCTTCATGAAAACGGTGAAAAATTAATACAATTATTTTCTTAGAACCCGTCTGAAAAGGTTGACAAAATAAAGAGCTAATGGTATAAAGTATTGGGAATGGTAATGGAGTAAATGAGTGAGTGGAATTACCCACAAAGTGGTTTGCGAAGTAAACATCGCCCGGGGGGGGGACACCAGCGAAGCCCCACTTACCCACTCACCTGCTCTTTATGAAAGGACTTTTCAGACAGCCTCTTAGAAAATATAGAGAATGAATATTCGGTAGAGGAGAATATTGCTATAGAAAGGAGAAGCAAAATGGCCAAAAAGAAGATGACCGAGAAGAAGGAATACAAAAAACCTAAAGTTCTAAAGGTAAGTGAAGAGGCCATGGTATGTACCGCTGCTTGCTGTAGTAGTGGTTACTGCCATGGATTTACATAGAAGTTCGATTTTGGTGGTGTCCCTTAACTGCTTTGATGAGTTTGGCTAAAATTAGCCTCACTAAATATGGGAGTTACGGCCAGTACTACCTCCATATATAGCGATTGGGGCTCAACGTTTTGCCTATCACATCTACCGCCGGGTGCCATCTTTTGTTGTTTATTTTGATAGTTGTTGCCTCTCCTCTATCTGGTAGTCCCCTTTACAGGTGTTGGTACTCTTGTAAATTCGATTTTTCAGCATATTGGGTCGAGACAGGTTACACCCCAGCTACGACGTAGAATTAGATGCAATTTCGCGTAAATCACCAACGCTCAAAAGGGGGACCACCTTTACATGATATAATTATGATTCTAACAGAGGGTAGATAACTATGTTAAGTCTTGATGATAATCCATATATTTCTCCTAATGCTATTCTAAGTGAACCTATTTCGTTTAGCAAAAACGCAAAATATGTATTATTTTCTGATTCTACTTTACCTGGATGGGCACTTATCAATGAAATTGGATCACAAATTCTCAAAAAGTGCAATGGTAATACCTCCATTGCAAATATTGTCAAAGAGCTTTTTGGAAAATACCCAGATATACCTTCTTACCAGATTATCGCAGATGTGCTTCGAATGTTTCAGGAATTAGAAGAAAAGGGGATACTCTTTGCAAGCCGTAAAAAATATGAAGCCAGTTGCAAACCTATTGAACCTGAACCTTTCTCTGGATTGTATTGTGAGATAACATCCAGATGCAACCTTAAATGTAAGCATTGCTATGTAAATGGTAAACCAACTGGAAATGAGGAACTACCTCTTGATATCATCCTGAATATTTTGGAGCAGTGTAAACAACTTGGAGGTAATCTTGTTATGTTGAGTGGTGGGGAGCCTTTGCTTTACCCATCATTTATTTCTATTTGTGAAGAAGCACTCAAGTTGGGAAATGATGTTATAATTTTAACAAATGGAACTTTGATTGATTCCCATATAATTTCACTATTAGAGAATTGGCCAAAATTAAGAATACAAATCAGTCTTAATGGAATTACACAAGAAACACATGATATCCTTTGTGGGATTGGTACATTCAAATTAACGATGAGAGGTTTAAAGAAATGCCTTGATGCTGGATTGGCTAATAAACTTATTATGTCATTTACAGTTCTTTCTGGTAATTTTCATGATGTTGAACCTTATATAAAATGGTGCGTGCAAAATAATATCAAAAAAGTAAGTCTGAAGCGATTGTCAAGACAGGGAAGGGCAAGGAAACATTGGGAAAAGCTGACTCTGAGTGATAAACCTGAAGAAATTAGTAGCTTTTTTTATGAGAAACTAGATAAACTATTAGCCCCTTATAAAGATGATATTCATATTGATGGTATTCCATCAGAAAAAACTTTCTCATTGGAGGAAATGGTAAGTCTTGAATATCCGTGCCCACTTGGTTCGATTCTAAGAATAGATCCGAGCGGTTCTGTTTATCCTTGCCAACTTCTTGATGGTAATGAATTTGTTATAGGAAGTATTTTTAAAGATAAACTTGAGGACATTCTTAAGGGAGAAAAACTATTACGTATACAAGATTTAGGAAAGTCAAGAATTGATAAAATATCAAAATGCTCAAAATGTGCTTTTAAGCACTTTTGCGCTGGTGGTTGCATGGCAATGGCATTATGGGAGTATGGAAGTATATATTATCCTGAACCTATATGCGAGATTCGGCGGAAGATCTTGACAAAGAAACTTTACGATTTTACGGGGAATCAAGTATGAATAAAAAGGGAATACAGAGAACTCAACCTCTCCTTTCGCACATTATTGATTTAATTTCTCAGCTTCTGAATCATGTAGAATTTTTACAAGATGGTGAGGTCGTTCATCCTAATCAGATTAGGCTCAAACATCCTGAAGTATGGCTTCAACCTGTTTCAAGTGACCTCATTTCAAATATTAATAGCTTAACGACAGGATGTAATTGTTCATGCGATTTTTGTTATATAAAGGGAAATCCACCTGAAATAGCTTTAGACTCAAACAGCTACCCTTCCTTGAATGAGGTTAATTGTAGAATTCAGTTATATAAGCAAGGTCTAGAAATCTTTCAATATATTCGAGAATATGGAGAACCTTTCTGTAACCCAAACGCTGTTACAATATTACAAAATGTTAGGAAGGCTTCTCCTAATGAAGTACTGTGCCTTTCTACGAATGGCAGTAAATTAACTGAAACGATTATAAATCAGTTAGCTTCTTTGAAACCTATATATATTTTTCTATCTCTAAATTCTGCCGACCCCAATATACGAAGGAATATAATGCATGATTCTAATCCTTTAGTTGCTATTCAAGCCCCCAACTTATTAAAGAATTATGGAATAACTTGGTTTGGAGGTATTGTTGCCTGGCCAAGTATTCCTCTTACTGATATTGAAAAGACTATCCGATTTATGGATGACAATGGTGCGCAAGTTATTAGAATAGGTTTGCCAGGTATGACCAAATTGCACCCACCTGTGGATGGTGTTAATATTTTAATTCATAAATGGAAAGAATATTGGAATAAAGTTGTTGATTTGGTGCGGAAGATTCGAAAGGAAATTGCTACTCCCATTTACTGGCAACCTTTTGCCTATGAAGGATCAGATATTATACCAGAAGTGGTAGGAGTTGTAAAAAATAGCCCGGCTTATCACGCGGGTATACAACCAGGGGATGTTATAATTAATATAGGTGGTGTAGATGTTTCCTCCAGAAATGTATGCATAAAACTTTTAACATTAAGTCCTCAAAAACAAGAAATAACAGTTAATCAAGATGGCAGAATAATGAAAGTAGTTCTTAGTGATATTATGAGCAGAGAGATTGATTTATCCCCTTATAAACCGGTTGGATATCTTCCACAAGATAACCAGGGTATCATACGAAAATTTGGACTATGTCTCCATGATGATCTCGATCTTCCGGCATTTACAGAAATTAAAAGAATAATTAAGGAGCGTAACTCTCAAAAACCTGCGGTTGTTTCTTCCTGGTTGAAGTATCCTTATGTCAGAACTTTACTTGACAAAAATGGACTTACAGCAGTATCAATAGAAATTGTTAAGTCAGTATGCTTTGGCGGAAACATCCAAATAACTGATTTACTCAATGTTCGTGACATAATAGAACATTTTCGTGGAAAAGTTGAATATTATGATTTGATTTTGGTTCCTTCTTCGCTTTTAGTAAACGGAATGGATTTATTCGGACAGAGCTTATGGGATATATCGCTGGAACTCGGAATAGATGTAGCCTTATTTCCTTGTCGGAGAATAATGACATAATTTAGTATGAGGAAAAATTGTTGATTTCTGAATAAGGCCTAAATCATCGTTTCTGGCTACACTTTAAATCAATGAATCAAAGAACAGAAGATTACTTGCTACTCTATTGTCTCAATATGGAAACTGATGAAAAAAAAGCGGGAAAGCTTGAACAGTTATCAACGCCTAATTGGGATGGTGTAATTCAACAATCCATCAGGCATAGCATCACTCCTTTGCTTTACCAGCGTTTAGAAACACTCGGTCCAAGCACAAATATTCCGGCTAGTGTTGAGCAGAAATTACGAGAAATATATATCCATAGTGCGGCGAGGAATATGCGCCTATACCATGAACTTTCGAAAGTGCTAAGAATATTACAGAATGATGACATTCCAGTCATTGTGCTGAAGGGCGCAGCACTAGCGGAGACTGTTTACCAAAATATAGCTTTAAGACCGATGGGCGATGTAGATCTGCTGGTCAAAAAAGAGGATTTATATAGGACTGAGACAGCATTGCTTAATCTTGGCTATGTTTTCTATAAGGAAAATAACTATCATTTTAAGCAACATTACGAGGGAGAGAAAAGAATTGCGATTGAGATCCATTGGAACATCGATCGTCCATCTAGTCTATTTCAAATAGATATCGATGGCATGTGGGAAAGAGCACGATTAGCTAAAATAGCCAACGTCGAAGTGTTAGTATTGTCACCCGAGGACTTGATATTACATCTTTGCCTGCATGTTTCTTTTCATCATGAGTTTAAGATAGGACTCAGATTCCTTTGTGATATTTCTGAAACTATCCAGCACTACCAAGATGAAATCGACTGGAAAAAGCTCCAGAATACTGTCAATGAGTACGGGATAGGCAAATTTATTTATTGTACTTTGCTCCTTACTAAAAAAATGCTGGGAGCTGAGATACCAGATAATTTCCTCAACGACCTTAAGCCTGACACTTTCGAACCACAAATTTTGGAAGTGATGCAGGATTATATTTTAGAAACGCCGTCCTTGGATCTTCCCGTAGCCCTCCAGCAAGCGCAAAGAAAAGATGGATTCCCAAATAAGATAGTAACTTTGTTTCGGGGCGTCTTCCCATCGGTTGAAAAACTCCGAGAAATCTATTCTCTGCCACCAGATTCAACAAAAGCTTATTTCTATTATTTCGTTCGCCCATTTGATCTTATCCAAAGAAAAGGTAAGGACATGCTTCAATTAGTATTTGGCACCCAAGAAGGAAAATTATCATTGGAGAGGGAAAAGAACAAAGTTATCATTGAGAGATGGTTGTCAGAAACCGGCAGAAATCCGAGTATGGTGGATTGAGCAACGAGAAAATCCCTTCTGATCTGTTTGAGCTTATCTTTCATTATACTTTTTCAATGAATTTTGCCGCTCAAAATCGTTAATGGTTCAATAAGCCCCGCAATAATTATTCTTCCCGCCTCCTTTCTTTTGTTCATTCAGGATTTTGGTATATCTGGTCTACTGTTATCATTTCATCAAGCTTGCAGAAGATCTCATACGATAGCGCCAGATTCCTTAAATACCATCTATTCAGTATACATTTTTGAATCTTGACCCTATCCCACGGGATATCTTTGAAACACTACACCCTAATGAAATTTTTGGCATGTAATTTGCATCTTTAATTTTTGCAAAATTAAAGATGCGATGAGGTGCCATAATGTTTCAATTGCTAATTTTACTATTGGTTTTCACATTAATGCTACTTATTCCCAGCTTGTTTGTATTAATGACTTTGAATTCAACAGAATGGAAGCTATTTTGGAGTTACATCTGCAAACGATGGAAGATGCTTTTGTTTTCGTGAAGCCAAATATTAACGGAAAGAATATTTAGAATGGAATATTTTTCCCTGTGGTGATGAATACCTAACCTATGGTGATGAATGCCTAAACTGACCTTCTTGAACTTATCCACGTAAGGGATAAGCCTGCCTTTTTTTATACAGGCCTGTAACTTATAAGTTACACTTTTAGGTTACATCTTTATCGGTAACCAGTTTAACATTCGTAAATATTTATGCGCCTTGATACAGGCAACTTGACCATTGGCTCTGTTAGACTGCATAGTCCAAATTACAACTTCGACCTAACTAATCAGAACGAACAGGTTCCTTCCTAAAGCCGTCAATGAAATGAAACAGCGTTAAAATAGGATGCCTATAAATCATTCGAGGACCAGCACACCGCATTACTGCCCAAACCTTCTCCCTCATCACCTTTTTATAACAATGTACAGGACATTTTGTACATGTCGTTTTCTTTTCCTGGAACGGACATTTGTCAAGACGAGTCCTGGCATAATCCAACAGTTCCCCGCATTCAAGGCACAGTTCTTCTTTGCTATCGTGCTGACCGCGACAATAAATATGCACCATCGCCTCGATGGTTTTACTTTCCCTTCTCATCCTGGGGTTATCATTATCCATTGTCACTACCTTAAATAACATCGGATTGACTATATTACATCATTGATAGTGAGCCTATGACGTTTTCGATTTGAAGAAATTTAGCCTAAATCAGTCCAAATAAGCATCGAGTTCTTCCTGTGTAGGTGTCGGCGTAGACACACCTCCCTTAGGGACTTCCACTTTTGCCGTCCATAAAATGGCGTTGAGCATAAACTTGCGCAGCTCTTCATTTGCCCAGTTGTTGTGAAAATGACCACCGGTGAATCCGAGACCGCGTCCTCCGTCCTCCCGCTGTATACACCAGGCGAGGTGCTGCGGCTCCTTGTTTGCCACAGCCTTGCGCACGTGCGGGTTACCGCTGTGCGGACCGTCCGGCCTCTGCAGCGTCGATTCCGGAGGAAGCGTGCTCAACAGAGGTGTTGCACCTTTCATATTCTCACGAAACCGCATATGGTAGTACCACTCATCCTCCATGGAGAATGGTTTCAAACCTCGCGTGACGGGATGTTGTGGGAATGACGTAAATTCCGCCACCCATGTCGGATTGACCGACCAGTGTGCCTCGAAATAGCCACCAATCCACTCAAGAAAGCAATCTCCAGGCTTCCCTTTGGGCACTTCCACAGCGTAATGCATGACCGCTAACCCGACACCCCGTTTCATGGAATCTGCCACTTGTTCAAGATGGGGGATGACCATGTGGCCCTGGCCGCCATCGGAATAGATGACAATCGCCGCGGCATTCTCAAAAGCGTTCGAGTCTTCCGGCCACCCACGATGGACTATGGCCTTTACACCGCCGACATGCTCGTTCAGCAACGCCGCAAGCAGTGAACAGCCAGGAGCATGCTCATGAGCACCGCGGCTGTGACTTGCACTACCAGCAACCATAACTATCTTTGATTTTTCTGCCATTTCTGCCTCCCATTTCTGGATTTATTATCTATGCTTAACGGAAATTTATATGTTCAACGATAAAATAAAAGAATAGTTACTTTCTTGTTTTTTTTCTTTCCCATTCTCGTTTTCCTCATCGTAAAAATTTGTTGACCCAAAGGGAAAAATGTTTTAAAATTTGGTCGAATAAATCTGAAAACGTCAGCGGAAACTGGCGTGGAATTAAGTTCACCGGAATGAGGAGTTACAATGTTAGAACATTTCTTCCGGCCTAAATCAGTTGCGGTCATCGGTGCTTCAAGAGAACCTGGAAAAGTGGGAAACGTAGTAGTCAGGAATCTCAAACGATACGGTCTCACCGGAGAGATTTATCCCATCAATCCGCGCGCTACAGAGATTTTAGGTTTAAAAGTGTATCCCACCGTCATGGATGTGGATGACACCATCGACCTCTCCGTCATTGTTGTGCCGGCTTCCATTGTTCCGAACGCCATCACAGAGTGCGGCGAAAAGGGAATTGACGCCGCCATTATTATATCCGCGGGTTTCAAAGAAGCAGGTGTTGAGGGCTCGATATTGGAAAGAGAAGTCGCTGAAACTGCGCAGAGGTTTGGTATACGAGTGCTTGGCCCGAATTGCTTAGGATTGATAAACACCAGCACAAATCTCAACGCTTCTTTTGCCGCGGACATGCCCAGGAGAGGTAATATCGGTTTCTTTTCACAATCAGGAGCTCTTTGCACCGCTGTAATGGATTGGGCTCGCGAAGCTGAAGTCGGTTTCTCTCAATTCATCAGTCTCGGTAACAAAATGGATTTAAGTGAATCTGAGTTATTAACATTTTTAGCCGAGGATGATGATACCGCCGTAATTTTAGGTTACATTGAAGGCGTCAAAGATGGAGCTGCATTTCTTTCCGCTGCTCGCGTGGCTGCGATGAAAAAACCTGTACTGATATTCAAATCAGGTGTTACCGCTGCGGGGGCGCGGGCGGCATCTTCGCATACAGGTACATTAGCGGGGTCTGAAAATGCTTTCCATGCCGCTTTTAAAAAATGCGGTGTGATACGCGCCGAAAGCTTTGAAGAACTATTTGACGCCGCTATCGCCTTTGCCTATCAGCCGTTGCCGAAGGAGGCTCGGTTAGCTGTTATAACTAATGCCGGCGGGCCGGGCATTATTGCAGCAGATGCATGTGAACGGTCAAGTTTAAGCATGGCAACTTTTGCCCCGACAACAATTGAGAAATTTCGTGATAAATTACCAAAAACTGCCGCGTTGTATAATCCTGTCGATGTTATTGGTGACGCAAAGGCGGATAGATACGGGGATGCTTTAGCGGCTGTCGCAGAGGATGATAATGTTGATATGATTTTGGTTATTCTCACACCTCAAGCGATGACAGAAGTAGAAACGACGGCTAACGAGATTTCAGATATATCCACGATGAGGCTTAAGACTATCACAACTTCACTGATGGGAGGATATCGAGTTGAAAGTGGCATACGTGTTTTGTCTGAAGACCAGGTGCCAAATTATAGTTCACCAGAACGGGCAATTAAAGCTTTAGATACGATGGCGCGTTACCGAGCATGGCGGGAACAGCCGCAACCAGAATTCATCACATTTGAGGTATCTACAAATACTGTTGCCGATATTCTAAAAAAGGCTAAGGAGGCGGGACAATCTCATCTTAGCGGCTCAGACCCTATGGATATTATTTCAGCGTATGGTTTTTCGGTCCCCAAGAGCGGCCTGGCGGACACATCCGATGAAGCTGTTGCCCTCGCTGAACAAATCGGCTATCCTGTGGTTATGAAAATCGCCTCTCCCGACATCCTACACAAATCCGATATCGGCGGCGTGCGTTTAGGAATTGAAAATAGGGATGCGGTCGCAGAAGCCTTTGATGAGATGATGGTGAACGCCAGACGCCTGATGCCGCGCGCTTTAATCCTGGGAGTAACAATCCACGGACAAGCGCCACCTGGCAAAGAAGTTATTCTGGGCATGACAAAAGACCCGGATTTTGGTCCGCTGATAATGTTCGGACTTGGCGGCATCTATGTAGAAGTGCTCAAAGATGTTTCGTTCCGTTTAGCTCCAATCGATAAAACGTCCGCGTTGGATATGATTCGCGAAATCCGTTCATTTCCGTTACTTCGTGGCGTGCGTGGTGAACCGCCGGCGGATATTGATGCCATAGTTGAATCCATCCTGCGGCTCTCACAATTGGTAACAGATTTTCCGCAGATTATTGAATTGGACATAAATCCACTGCGCGTCATGGAAGCTGGGAAAGGTGCAATCGCTATCGATGCACGGATGGCGATTGAAATTTAGATGTTTAGAATGTGTTCACTTCGTTCAGTAGTTTACTACGTAAACTACCTGCGCACTTGAGGAGGCATCCATCATGAGTAAAAGTCCAATAGACCATATCCGCGCTG
>JACKQG010005410.1_pt1 | contig 14084 bp, 17 predicted proteins | sample 8237621 | NCBI WGS metagenome assembly JACKQG01 (sample SAMN15677084, study PRJNA649215) | marine metagenome | biome: marine; feature: Black Sea; material: saline water; isolation source: suspended particulate matter (SPM) from the Black Sea western gyre | collected 2013-06-09/2013-06-10 | depth...
GAACAATTTCATATAGTTCTAATTAATGAAAAGACACTAAAAAGAAGGCAACTACTAACCACCTCTAGATTAAAAATAATCTTAACATCTATATTGGGATTCACAACAATCTTGTCTTTAGTTTTTTTGATAATATATTTCACCCCCCTAAAAGAATATTTTAGAGGCTACAGTAGCTCAGAATTAAGAGAATCATCTTTTGATAATGCAATAAAATTAGACTCTCTTGAAAGTTTATATTTAATGCAAAAGAATTACATTTCTTCCGTAAAAGATTTATTGGCAGGAAAAATAGATTATATAGAATTATCAAATGATTCTATTCAGAAAAACATTTTAAACACAGGCATAGATTTTGTTGAAACAAACAGAGAAGACTCTATTTTAAGATCTATTGTTGAGGAGGAGGATAAATACAATCTAACAAATATTAATGTAGAGAAATTAACTTCAGTTTTATTCTCTCCTGCGAAAGGTGGAATCTCATCAGAATTTAACCTTAAAGCAAAACACTATGGTATTGATATCACTTTGCCTGAGAATTCTCCAATATATTCTGTTAGTGATGGGAGGGTTATTTTTTCAGAATGGACTGCAGAAACAGGATATGTTATTATAATAAAACACTTAAATGGTCTAATATCATCATATAAACATAATTCTTCTCTTTCAAAATCCCAAGGAGAGTTTGTCAGGACAGGAGAAGTAATAGGGTTTTCAGGAAATACGGGGGAGCTAACAAGTGGCCCACATCTTCACTTTGAGTTATGGTTTGAAGGAGACCCGGTAGACCCTTTAAATTTTATTGAATTCTAATTTAATGAAAACACTTATAGCAATTTTGTTTGCCCATTTTATCAGAAAAAAAAATCAAAATTGGATTAATAATCCTATAAAATATCAAAAGAACACACTTAGCAAACTAATTTCAAAATCGATAAAAACCGAATTTGGAAAAGACCATGGTTTTGACAAAATTAATTCATATGAAGTTTTTAAGCAAAACGTTCCTGTTAGGGATTATGAAGGATTAAAAAAATATATCGACAAAGTGGTTAATGGGGAAAAAAATATTCTCTGGCCGGGAAAACCCTTATATTTTGCAAAAACTAGCGGAACAACTTCAGGCGCAAAATTTATACCCATTACCCAAGATTCTATAAAAACACACATAAGATCTGCCCGAGATGCACTACTAAATTATTTTCTTAAATCTAAAAATTACAAAGCTATAAGCGGAAAGCATATGTTTTTGCAAGGCAGTCCGGAATTAACTAAAAAGAATGGGGTTTTTATAGGCCGCCTATCAGGAATTAGCGCGCACTATGTACCAAAGCTTTTTTTGCAAAACCGAATGCCTTCGTGGAAAACAAACTATATTGAAGATTGGGAAGAAAAGGTTGAGAAAATAATACAAGAGACAGTTGGAGAGAAGATGACAATTATTGCAGGAATTCCCTCATGGGTGCAAATGTATTTTGAAAAAATTGTTCAAATTCAAAAAGCCAAGATTAACAAGGTCTTCCCAGAACTTTCTTTGTATGTATATGGGGGGGTAAGCTACGAGCCATACAAAACAATGTTTGAAAGACTGTTTGGAAAAAAAATTGATACACTAGCTACATTTCCAGCATCAGAAGGGTTTTTTGGTTATCAGGATGAATTTACAGATAAAGACCCAGAACTATTGCTTCTTCTTAATAATGATATATTTTATGAATTTATAAAAACAGAAGATTTTTTAAACGGGAAAGAGCAAAGAGTAAGCCTTGAAAGCGTAGAATTAGATATAAATTATTTATTGATAATATCAACTTCAGCAGGACTTTGGGCTTACAACATTGGAGATACTGTTAAGTTTACATCCTTAAATCCTTATAGGATAATTGTTACGGGTAGAATTAAACAATTTTTATCTGCATTTGGAGAACATGTTATAGCAGAGGAAGTAGAGAAAGCATTAAGCCAAACGCTTAATAACTCAGATGTAGTCGTAAAAGAATTTACAGTTGCTCCTCAAATTAACCCTAAAGAAGGGCTTCCTCATCATGAATGGTATCTAGATTTTGAAACACCTCCTGAGAACATTAAAGCTTTTTCAATTGAATTAGATCGCCAACTGAGAAAGCTTAATATTTATTATGATGACCTAGTCTCTGGAGGAATTATTAAGCCATTAATTATAAAAAGGATAAAACAAGATGGTTTTAAAAGCTATATGCGCTCAGTTGGCAAGCTGGGAGGACAAAATAAAGTGCCAAGGTTATCAAATGACAGAAAAATTGTAGACCAATTAACATTATATTAAAACTTGAAACCTATTATAACATTTGTTTATTCCATTAAAAGAAGTTTTGTTGCAACAGACTTAAAAATTTTAAACGATCTTCAAGTAAGCGTTTTAGAAATACACTCTCCTCCGCTTAAAGGATTTAAATTTTTTAATAACAGAATACGAGAGATATTCTTAAGCTTAAAATTTCTCTTTAAATCAAGCCATCTAATTTGTTGGTTTAATGATTACCACTCTTTTTATCCTCTGCTTATTTCAAATTTCTTTATGAAAAAAAGTATATTAATAGTGGGGGGGTATGACGCTATTGTAGATAAAAAATCCAAACACGGATTGTTTTACAAAAAAGGGCTAAGGACTATTATTGCAAAACTAAACTATAGGTTGGCAAAAGAAATTTGGGTTGTACACAATACTTTAGAGTTTGGATGCCAACAAGCATATTATGACAATGGTATAATTTCAGGGATTAGAAATTTAACAAATCAAAAGAAACTAGATATCCGAGAAGTGCTAACCATTTATGATTCCAAATTTTGGAAAAATACAAAATCACAAAAAAGTAATTCTGTAGTTACTGTAGCTTTTTTTAATTCCAAAAGGGTGATAGATATCAAAGGAATTAACCTATTCAACGAAGTTGCAAAAAGAATACCAGATTATAATTTTACAATTATAGGAGAATCAGGAATTAAAATTTCAGATTATATCGAATTATCGAATAACATCACCGTTATGGGGATAAAGACAAAAAATCAATTACGTGATATTTATAGTTATCACAAGTATTATTTTCAAGGGTCCAGATTGGAAGGCTTGCCTAACTCATTATGTGAAGCAATGTTATGTGAATGCATTCCAATAGGTTCTGCATATTTTGGAATACCCGATGCTATCGGAGATACAGGGCTAACTTTTAATCATTCCAACTCTATTCAAACTGTTGTAGAGTTTATTTTAGGTGCTAAAAACAGAAATCTCTCTGTAAGAGCAAGGCAAAGAATTGTCAAACGCTTTAATGTTGACTCTAGAAAACAACACTTTAAAAGGATATTAATAAAATGAAAACAGGGATAATAGGATATCTGAACACTAATAATATCGGCGATTATATTCAAACCCTATCTGTTATTAAGTTAATCGGGAGAGATTACAAAATATTAGATAGGGAGAGTTTGAATAAATATAACGACAAGCCTAGAAAAATAATAATCAATGGCTGGTTTATGGAAAACCCTCTTAATTTCCCCCCATCTAGTAATTTAAAACCTTTATTTGTTTCTTTCCACATAAGTCCCTCTGTCTCAAAAGACTTTTTAAATAATAAAACAGTAAACTATTTGAAACAACACCAACCTATTGGATGCAGAGATAAATACACTCAAACCCTTTTAGAAAAACATAAAATTAAAGCATTCTTATCCTCATGCGTTTCATTAACCTTGAACAATAAAGATTTTGCAAGCTCATCTTATAACGAAAAGCGAGCATTAATAATTGGAGCTTTTGATAGACTGAAGCCCTCTGTTCAAACTAACAAAGGTGTCTATAAGATGCTAATCTCAATCATTAAGACACCCTATAAATTGCTGAACTATCAAACAAAAAAACTCATCTTCAATAAATGGTTAAAAAAACAAAACCTTAAACTTAGTTTTGCCAATCAGATCGTAGAAAAAAAAATTGCCTCTCATGCTGAAGGAATAAAATTAGCGAAGGAAGTATTAAAAAAAATTGCAAATTCTGACTATGTGATTACATCAAGAATTCACTCTGCCCTGCCAGCTGTTGCTATGGGTAAAAAAGTGATTTTTATTAATGAAGGGCTAGACCATATAAATCACAGCTCTAGACTAAGCGGGCCACAATCTTTTTTTAAATCAATAAAGCTAAAAGAGATTAGAATGCTTAATTTAGATTCTGTAAATATTGACAGGAATCACAAGGTTTATTCCAAACAAATAGAAGAAACTATCAATGCCTTTTTAAATAAGTAATATGAAAGTTTTAGTCATAGGAAGTGGAGGAAGAGAACATGCTGTTGCCCAATCTATTGTAAAAAGTAAGAATTGTAGCAAAGTGTTTATACTTCCAGGAAATGCTGGAACAGCAACAATTGGTGAAAACATTTTGGGAGATGTAAATGACTTTAAGCTAATAAAGAATATCGTTTTGTCCAATCAAATTTCTGTTGTTTTTGTTGGCCCTGAAGATCCTATTGTAAACGGCATTTATGATTTTTTCAAACAAGACAAATTACTTAAAGATGTTTTAATTATAGCGCCAGGAAAAACAGCAGCAAAATTAGAAGGGAGTAAAGATTTCGCAAAAATCTTTATGAGTAAAAATAAAATCCCAACAGCAAAATACTCAACATTTGCAAAAGAAAATATTGAACAAGCATATACTTTTCTTGATGGAATGAATCCTCCATATGTTCTAAAAGCAGACGGCCTAGCAGCCGGAAAAGGAGTCTTAATTATTGACAACATAGACGAAGCAAAAAAGGAGCTTGACAACATGCTTTTAAAGAATAAGTTTGGTAAAGCTTCTAATAGAGTGGTTATTGAAGAATTTCTTGATGGAATTGAGCTATCATGTTTTGTTTTAACCAACGGAAAAGATTATAAAATCTTACCACTTGCAAAAGATTATAAAAAAATAGGAGAGGGGGATACAGGCCTTAACACTGGTGGAATGGGGGCTATTTCGCCTGTTCCATTTGCAGATAAAGAGTTTAAAATGAAAATAGAAGACAAGATTATAAAACCAACTATAAAAGGCATCCAAAATGAAGGCATGCATTATACAGGATTTATTTTTATAGGACTAATTAAAGTTAAGGGAGAGCCATACGTTATTGAGTATAATGTAAGGATGGGAGATCCGGAGACAGAAGTTGTGTTTCCTAGAATTAAATCAGATATTTTAGCACTCTTTTTAGCTTTAGAGACCGAAACGTTTCCTCTATTGCAGATTGACATTGATCCTAGAGTCGCTTCAACAGTGATGTTAGTCTCTGGAGGATATCCTCTAGCCTATGAAAAAAACGCTTCAATTATTGGATTAGATGATGTAAGCGAATCTTTAGTTTTTCATGCAGCTACAAAGAACTTAAATAATAAAACAGTCACTAATGGAGGAAGAGTTTTGGCAATAACATCTTATGGATCAACAATTAATAATGCAACAAAAAATTGCTATGAGGAGATTAGTAAAATCTTTTTTGAAGGCATGTATTATAGAAAAGATATTGGGTTCGATTTATAAAAAAGGATGAGCCGTTATATCTCTATTCTCTTCTTTATTATCATCAGCCTTTTTAAGTTGTTTAATCCAATATATAGCGCCAAGAATTCCGGTTATAATAAAGAGCCAGCTCATAATATTGGCAAGGAGCCAGCTATCAAACTGAATTTTTCTTAAAAGGTCAAAAGGAAGAAATAAAATCTCTTCAAAAATCCAAGCTATAGTATAAAAAAAATCTTTAACCATTATACTGTTGTATATTGCAAAATTAATACTTTGGAAATGATTACAAAGATTTTTAAAAGAAAATCTCTTTTTTCGCTAACTCTTTCAGCGATTTTAATAGCGTTTATAGCATATAACTATTCACAGTCAAAAATAACATGGTCTTTGTTTCAATCCCAGTGGTTAAATTTTTTATTGTTTTTTGGAATAATGATTATGACCCTAAGGGTTTACAGTTTTCAGACGAATGGGATAGCTCATGTTAGTGAAAAACACAAAAACGCCTTTTATCTGTTGATGTATCCACTAATAATTTTATCCTTTCCTTATGAATCTGTTGATGTTAGATTATTATTGTGTCCGGCTTTGATCTATAATGCAGTGTATTGTATAAGACAATATAGTTTATCGAAAAAGCACTTTGCAAAGACTAAAATAATACTATTAATAGACAGTATTGTTTTAATCACTTTAGCTAGTTTTCTTATTGTAGAGAACGCAATATTCTTGCTCTTTCTATTATTTGGTCTTTTTTGGACAGGAAGTCGTCTTGTTGTTAACGAGGTTTTGCTTATTATTATCGTGCCCATTATACTATCTTTTACAGCCCATACCCTTTTGTCTCTTTTCAACCATCAAGACCTGTTGTTTTCCCCGTTTATATTTGACAAGAACCATGTTATAGTAAATAATATTAACTGGACATTTTTTTATACCAATAAATATCTGTTTTTGCTAATCTTTATTTTTATATACGCTATGATTCTCTCTCTTACTAGAAAATATAGATATCAAGAGAGAGCATATGTAAGTCAAAGAATTTTTTTTGCTATACTAATCTTAACTACTATAATTTTAGTTTCACCAACATCTGGAATGGAATTCCACTATTTAGGAATTGTTATGGTATATTTTATGGAGTACTTTTATCGAAAACACTCAAATAAAATATTTCTAAACTTTTTCTTTGTTTCCCTAATAATTAGCTATTTGCTTTTTACCTTTGTTTTAAAATAGCATAAAATATGGACGATAATAAAATCAGCAATACAGCTCTTGAAATTTTTCAACAATCAGTAGATGATTACCATAAGTATGATGATATTAATCAACAAATTCAAAACCCATATCCTGAAACCTCACTGTCACATCTTTTATATAAAAAAAACTGGATAGACACTGTTCAATGGCACTATGAAGACATAATTAGAGACCCAAAGATTAATCCAGAGAAGGGAATGGATATTAAAAGAAAGATTGATAAGTCAAATCAAGATAGGACAGAAATGGTAGAATATATTGATTCATACTTTTTAAACAAATATTCACAGATTATTCCAAAAGAAAATGCTTCACTAAACTCAGAAAGTCCTGCATGGGCTTTAGATCGTTTTTCTATTTTGGTGCTTAAAATATATCATATGAATGAAGAATATAGGAGAGAGGATGCCAGTGAAGATCATAAAACTTCATGTAAAAAGAAACTGGACATATTGCTTGAGCAAAGAAAAGATTTAGCAGAGGCCATAGACGAGCTTCTAAATGACATCTCAGCGGGGGATAAAAAAATAAAAGTATATAAACAGATGAAGATGTATAATGACGAATCTTTAAATCCTATTTTATATAAAAATAATGAGTGAGAAGCTAGATAAATCACTACTTGTTTATAGGTTTTCTTCTTTTGGTGATATTGCGATGATAATTCCCGTATTGAGATCTTTCTATCAAATATATCCTGACCAAAAAATAATTTTTGTTTCGCGAGATTTTGTAAAACCCCTTTTTGAAGAGTTTCCAAACCTTATATTTAAAGGAGTTGATTTTAAGTTAAAATACAGAGGGACAAAAGGGTTATTCCTATTATATAAAGAGCTTAAGAAAGAAAGAATTATTGCTATTGCAGACCTTCATTCTGTCATAAGAACATTTGTTTTAAACTTTTTTTTTAGAATTAGCTTTTATAAAGTAGCGTCAATAAATAAAGGTAGAAGGGAAAGAAAAAAATTAATTAGAAAAAGAAATAAAGTTTTTCAACCTTTAACACCTATGCATTTTAGATATTGTGAGGTCTTTAGAAAATTAGGTTTTCCTTTAGATTTAAATAATCATGAGTACCCAAACAAACCTCTTCTTAATAACAATTATTTGCAGGAAATGGTGCAAGCAAATAAAAAAATAATTGGTATTGCACCTTTTGCGTCTAATGAGGGAAAAACTTATCCATTAGACCATATGCAAAAAGTAATAGCATATTTACAAAAGGAGAATTATGTTCTTCTTTTTGGAGGAGGAGAAGACAATCTTGAACAATTGCAAATTTGGGAAAATGCATATAGTAATGTAAGAGACATTTCTAAAAAACATAATCTCACAGAACAAATTAATATTATGTATTATCTAGATGTTATGATCTCTATGGATTCAGCTAATGGACATATTGCTGCCAATTGTGGAACGCCTGTCCTAAGTCTGTGGGGTCTTACACATCCATTTTGTGGGTTTAAACCTTTTGATCAACCTATTGAAAACTCTTTAACCTTGGACCGCAAGAATTACCCTGAAATTCCGACCTCAATTTTTGGAGACAGAATTCCAAAAAATTATGAATCTGCATTTAGATCTTTAGACCCTAAAACGGTGATAGAAAAAACATTAGAAATTCTAGACACTTCTAGATATCATCATAGCTAATCTCAATATGGTTTGAAGTTATTCTAGATTGACAAGTTAAAATAAACCCCTCTCCAACCTCATCATCTGTCAATATTTGATTATTATCCATTACAACAGAGCCTTTAATAATCCTTGCAAGACAGGTACTGCAAACGCCTCCTTGACATGAATAAGGAGCATCAATCTCATTTTCTAGAGCTAATTCTAAAATCGTTATGTCCTCAGGGGCGTCTATATTATACTCTATGTCATCACAAGTTATTTTAACTGTTTTAGCCATATTCAAATTGATTTTATGGGCAATATTAATAAATTATCTATTAATTAAAAATATTATCGTAAATTTACCGCCCTGATTTATAATAATATGAAAAATTTTGATGTATCAGCCAGCTGTAATATAGTAGAAGAAAACACAACATTTGTGGGAAACTTTGTTTCTGAGTCAGATTGTAGAATTGATGGAACTTTTGAAGGATCTATTGAAACTAAAGGAAAAGTTGTAATTGGTAAGAATGGAAGTATTCAAGGAACTATAGTTTGTAATTCAGCTGATATAGAGGGTAAATTCAATGGAACAATCCAAGTGAAAGATTTATTATCAGTTGCTTCTACAGGATCTATTGAGGGAGATGTTACTATCTCAAAATTAATAGTAGAGTCTGGAGCAATTTTCAATGCAAAATCTTCAATGAAAGATCAAGGTGAATTAGGCGGATTGAAAAAAATCAGCAACTTCTCAGATTCCCGTGAAAAAACAGCCTAGATCTTGGTTAGTTTTTTCTGGTTTAGCCTTTGAAATAGCTATTATAATGTACTTTTTTTTGAAAGTCGGGCTTTACCTTGACAATATAGCTTTATGGGGGCTCGAAATTTATACATTATTATTATCAATTGCCGCTATTCTTGTTATTATTTGGCTTATATTATTTCAAACAAAAAATCTTAAATAACTTTTTGATATTTTGAGCTAAAATCATTTTAAAAATTTCTTTTTATATCTTACATTTGTCGCGCAAAACTTAATCTGCAAAGTTTAAGGATGATTAAAAAATTTCAGACAGTATCTTTAGCTCTTTTTATAGCGTTATTTTCTAGTTATAGCTATGCAGTTGAAGAGGAAAAGAAAGAACAATCTCTACAGGAAGAAATTACAGAATATATAAATCATCACGTTCAGGATTCTTATGATTTTTCACTGTTTTCAACAAAAGATAAGGAAACTGGAGAAAAAATTTATATAGATTTCCCCCTTCCGGTTATTTTGGTTGACGATGGAATAAAAGTTTTTCTTTCATCAAAACTGGGATATGGCAAAAATGTTGTTAATGCAGGGAAAAAATACTATAAGCTATACCATAGTAGGATTTATGAAACTAATTCTGAAGGATTAATTGAATATGATGCAAAGGGGAATGTAATTAATTCAAAACCCTTGGACTTATCAATTACAAAAAGTGTTTTTACAATTATTATAGTTTCCCTATTAATGATATTACTATTTGTCTCTCTTGCAAAATCTTATAATGGTGACAATAGAATTGCAAAAGGGATTGGACGTTTTTTTGAACCTATAGTTATTTATATACGAGACGAAATAGCTATACCAAGTATTGGAGAAGAAAAGTATAAAAACTATATGAGTTTTCTGCTTACTCTTTTCTTTTTTGTTTGGTTTCTTAACTTATTAGGACTTACTCCTCTTGGAGTTAATGTAACAGGAAATATTGCAGTAACATTTTGTTTAGCTTTAATAACCTTTTTAATTACAAACATAACTGCAAATAAAACATATTTGAAACATATTTTTTGGATGCCCGGAGTTCCGGTTGTCCTTAAGCCTCTTCTTGCTCCAATCGAATTATTAGGGATTTTTATTAAGCCCTTTTCATTAATGCTTCGATTGTATGCAAATATTTTGGCTGGACATGTAGTCTTATATAGCTTGATTGGACTAATTTTTATTTTTAAAAATTTAGTAGGGTCAGGTTTTTCACTAGTTCTTGTTTTTTTTATATCTATTATTGAGCTTTTAGTTGCACTATTGCAAGCGTATATTTTTACGTTATTATCTGCTTTATATTTTGGATTTGCAATTCAACAAGACGATCACTAAATTAATGTATAACTTAAAATAAATAAAAATGGAAATACCAAAAATTATCGGAGCAGGGCTCGCAATCATTGGAGTCGGACTTGGAATTGGAGGAATAGGTAGAGGTGCAATGGAGGCAATCGGAAGACAGCCAGACGCGTCTAATACAATACTTGTTGCTGCAATTGTTCTTGCTGCACTAGTAGAGGGAATAGCCTTTGCAGCCTTATTTGCTGTTAACTAAATATAACTAAACCCTATGGAAAAATTAATAAATGAGTTTTCATCAGGCTTGTTTTTTTGGCAGCTAATATTATTTGTGGGATTGATTTTCTTTTTAAGAAAATTTGCCTGGAAACCGATATTAGATGCTGTTAATGAAAGAGAAAAGACTATTATTGACTCTTTGAATTCTGCCAAAGAAGCACAAAAAGAAATGGAGACTCTCCAATCTGAAAATAAAAAGATTCTGCAAGAAGCAAGAGCTGAAAGTGATGCAATGCTTAACCAATCTAAAAAATCTGGTAAAGAGATTATTGATCAAGCTAAAACTGATGCTAAACTAGAAGCAGAAAAAATTATTGATCAAGCTAAACAATCAATTGACAATGAAAAAAGAGCAGCTATGAATGAGATAAAAAATCAAGTAGCAAGCTTATCAGTTGATATTGCAAGTAAAGTTATTGATAAGGAAATGGATAAAAACAATAACCACGAAGATTATATCGCTAAACTTCTAGACGAACAAAGTAAAAATTAATAATGTATTCAAGAACAGCATCAAAACGATATGCCAAAGCTTTGATTGAATCTGCAGCAGAAAGCAACCTGCTTGAAGAAACCTATTCTGAAATTAACAGCTTTAAGGATATACTCAAGAATTCCAGGCAACTATCAGATTATCTGTTAAACCCCACTATTTCAAAAGAGGATAAAGGAAATTTAATAATAAAGATTCTTGGAGACGATTACCCTAATCTAATTAATTTGGTTAATCTCCTTACAATTAATAATAGGCTGGATGAGTTTGAAAATATCGCAGATAGTTTTAATGTATTATATGTTAAAAGAAAAGGGATAATTGAAGCAAGGATAACTTCTGCGGTTCCAATATCAAATGATTTAGAAACTGAGGTTGTTAAATATTTAGAATCAATTAAAAAAGGACAAATTAATTTGACAAAAAAAATTGATAAAAGTATTATAGCTGGATTTGTTCTTGATTTTGATGATACCCAATTTGATGCAAGCGCTAAGAAGAAATTAAATAAAATGCAAAAACAACTTACACGAAATAATTAAAACATAAAAAATGCAAAAAATAAAACCAGCTGAAATTTCAGCTTTACTCAAACAACAATTAGATTCGGCAAACATACACTCAGAATTTGATGAAATTGGAACAGTGCTAGAGGTAGGAGATGGAATAGCTCGAGTATATGGGCTTTCCAATGCAGAGTATGGAGAGTTAGTATCATTTGAAAATGGACTTCAAGGAATGGTTCTAAACCTAGAAGAGGACCATGTGGGAGTTGTTTTATTTGGTTCATCAAGAGAGATAAAAGAAGGACAAACAGTAAAAAGAACAAAGCAAATAGCATCAATAAAAGTTGGAGAAGGAATCCTAGGAAGAGTAGTTGATACTTTAGGGAATCCAATAGATGGAAAAGGACCTATAAAAGGAGAGCTATTAGAAATGCCTATAGAGAGAAAGGCTCCAGGGGTTATATATAGACAACCTGTTAATGAGCCATTACAAACAGGAATTAAATCAATTGATGCAATGATACCAATTGGCAGAGGGCAAAGAGAGTTAGTTATAGGAGATAGGCAAACAGGAAAAACAACGGTTTGTATTGATACTATTTTAAATCAAAAAGAATTTTATGATGCAGGAAAGCCTGTATTTTGTATTTATGTAGCTATTGGACAAAAAGCGTCTACTGTTGCGGGGATTACAAAAACGCTTGAGGAAAAAGGAGCTTTAGATTATACAGTTGTAGTTGCAGCAAACGCATCTGATCCTGCGCCAATGCAGGTTTATGCTCCATTTGCAGGAGCATGCATAGGTGAATACTTTAGAGATACAGGAAGACCAGCTTTAATAATTTATGACGATCTGTCTAAGCAAGCTGTTGCATACAGGGAGGTATCATTATTATTAAGAAGGCCTCCTGGAAGAGAGGCTTATCCTGGAGATGTTTTTTATCTTCATTCAAGACTATTAGAGAGATCAGCAAAAGTTATTGGAGATGATAAAATTGCTAAAGACATGAATGATCTTCCAGAGGCATTAAAATCTAAAGTTAAAGGAGGAGGTTCATTAACAGCCTTGCCAATTATAGAAACGCAAGCTGGAGATGTTTCAGCTTATATCCCAACAAATGTTATTTCAATTACCGATGGTCAAATTTTTTTAGAATCAGACTTATTCAACTCCGGAGTTAGACCAGCAATTAATGTTGGAATTTCTGTTTCAAGGGTTGGGGGATCTGCTCAAATTAAATCAATGAAGAAAGTTGCAGGAACATTAAAACTTGATCAAGCACAATATAGAGAGCTTGAAGCATTTTCTAAATTTGGATCAGATCTTGATGCAGCAACTCTGAATGTTATCGAGAAGGGAAGAAGAAATGTGGAGATTCTTAAGCAAAATCAAAATGATCCTTTCCAAGTTGAAGATCAAATTGCAATTATTTATGCTGGATCTCAAAATTTACTTAAAGATGTGCCTGTAGATAAGATAAAGGCTTTTGAAGATAGCTTTTTACAGGAACTAAAGAAAAACCACAAGAAACTTCTAACAGAATTAAAATCAGGTAAAATATCTGATAAAGAAATGGACCAATTAAAAACAGTTTCAGAAAAAATTGCAAAAACATTTTAAATGTCAGGGTTAAAAGAGATAAGAAACAGGATTAGTTCTGTATCGTCTACGATGCAGATAACAAATGCAATGAAAATGGTCTCTGCTGCAAAACTTAAAAAAGCTCAAGACTCAATCTCGGCAACCCTTCCCTATTCAAACAAATTATCTGGATTAATACAAAACATTTCTACTTCGGGGGAGCCTTTAGAGAGTCCCTTTTTCATAAGAAGAGCAATCAATAAAGTATTAATCGTTGCAATCACCTCTAATAAAGGTCTCTGTGGTGGGTTTAATGCAAATGTAATTAAAGAAATTTCTAAGCTTATAGAAACAAAATATTCATCTCAAAAAGTAGAAATTATTTGTATCGGAAAAAAAGGAAGAGACGTTTTATCAAAAAAACAGAATATAATTGATTCGTTTAATTCTGTTTATGATGAATTCTCATATGACAATGTTAAGAAGATAGCAGAGTTATTTATGGAAAAATTTTCTGAAGAAAGTTACGATGAAATTATATTGGTTTATAATCACTCCAAAAATGCAGCTACCCAAGTCTTAACATCTGAACCTTATCTTCCAATAGAAGAAAATCGGGAAGAGACATCAGTTAAATCAAAAGGGGATTATATTTAGAACCATCACAGTCAGAGATTTTAAACGAGTTAATACCAAAA
>JACKQG010005412.1_pt1:0-12500 | contig 14082 bp, 13 predicted proteins | sample 8237621 | NCBI WGS metagenome assembly JACKQG01 (sample SAMN15677084, study PRJNA649215) | marine metagenome | biome: marine; feature: Black Sea; material: saline water; isolation source: suspended particulate matter (SPM) from the Black Sea western gyre | collected 2013-06-09/2013-06-10...
CGTAGATTTCATATTCATCCATTTCGCTTCCTTTATATTTCTATTCATCGAACGTTGCTAATCAGCCGCGTGGCTTTTTGCGTCGACTGAATTAGCATTGTTGGGCAATGGATTCGTATTTCCTCGATGGCTATTCCATTGCGTATTGTTCCACTACCTCATTTAGCGTAACAAAAGATATATTCTGACGTCCGTCTTGGAATTCGCTATAGACGATTCGTCTCTGTCGGGTTTTCCGTTGAAATGAGATGGAAGCCAACGCTATGGAGTCCCAGATTAAAGCGTTGGTCTATGCCAATTTCGATGTAATTCCCAAAGTCTCCAGCACTTGTGATGGATTTGCCCACAACAATGGACTTGATAAAGTCGAGCGTGCATGAATCCATATCGATGTTCTTTTGACACTGAGGTGTAACTGGTTTTTCCTGGCCTATTTCTGTATCGTTACCGAAACATACGCTTGCTTCACTAAACCGTAACACAACACCACCAGATAGCATAATCTCTGTCGCCCCCTCAACCGCCCAGATATCCTCAACCGCCCGACCAGCGATTGCAGAATACATTTCCCCGAACGAGGACGCCCAACGCTGCGGGAGCAGGAAATAACGTCCATCCGCCGCGGCGTCTTGATGCCCTTCAAAGTCCGCCACAAGGCGGTAGACGAAGTCGAAGAAGGCCGGTGCTGTTCGAAGATCATCGATTTGCAGATGGACTCGAGCGCGCAGGGCAATTAACACTCGTTCAAACATACGAAGCACGCTGTCCTCATTAAATGCGAGATTGCGGCCTTTCAGTGGAGGCACAATACCGATATTGTGCGACGTTGCCCATGCCTCGCAACCGCTGGTGAATCCCGCTGGAGACACAACCAATCCAAAAAATAGGGTGCCGCCCGAATACCTGTTCATTGTCTGGACGACTGCACACCATTCCTGTATGTGCGCTGGTTCCGCCCGGCGCGAAAAACGCTTACAGCTTACGAGAAGCACAACTTTCGGCTGCTCTATCAGTTCTGCGACAAGAACATCCACTTCTTTGGCCGGCGGCCCCTTGAATGAAGCGACTTCTGAAAAAAGTGCGCTCTCGATCTGAACCTTTTTGTTGTGCTCTATCGTGACGCCACCACCTAATGCTCGTTCTGCGATTTCGAAGCATTGACGCTCCAACTCGTTCTTGAAGTTCATCTATATACCTTTTCGCCAGAAGCCAGCATCATGCCAGGCTCAAGTTTCTCTGCCCGTACCTTCTTCAATGTATTCCCATCTCGAACGACGAAGACCGCGTCAGCAGTAACTGACAGTACAGTGGGGCCAATTTGTTTTCGAAGCACGCGCGATGAGAAACGTGGGCGAAAAATTTCTGTCACTGGCTGGGCGAGGAACTCCCCTCCGTCGGTTGGCTTCAAGTTATAGATACCAAGATCCGCTACATAAAGAACAAGGCCCACCTCATCATCTGCCAAAACCCTTTCCGGCTCCCCTCGCAAACGTTCGACGAGAGCGTCTACCTCTACAAGCTTGCCATCACTGTCAACAAGTATGATTTGTTCCGTTGGGATTCCCATGTTACTTATCCCTCGTCGCAAACTGCGTCCGAGCTTGCGCAAGTATGGCATCGCGCTCGCTTGCTGACAGCATATTTGGATGAGGTTTGGAACTTCCCTGTACCTGAAGCAATTTCGGAATTCCGTCGGGGTCAGCTCCGATAATATAGCCAGGGTCGCCATCGATCACGAGCATCTTTATTTTGCACTCACACCGAGCACAGACGACATATTCGTCTTGAAATGGTGGCATGATCGTCACAACACCTCCACAGTTGCACTTCAGCGGAAAGGGTTTACCGGCCTCCAGCGCAGCCTCGGCCACAAAGGAATAAAGATCAAACTGCAATTGCTTTTGTGACATATTTTGTCCTTTCGGCCATCCGGAAATCCAGTACCGTTTGATGATCAAGTGTAGTTGCCCAACGCCCGGGCTGACATGCTGAAAAAGCAGATAGCTATTTTCGCAAAAGCGAATTTAAAACGGTATCCGCAGAAACAATAAAAGTACAAGCTTTTTCAGTCAGCGTCCAGCCTGTTGTTATGACTTAATATTTTACATATTTCAGAAATAATTTTTGACAATTTTTTATTTGATAATGATTTCAGGGAATATTGAATACCGCTTTCTTTTGCGGCTTCGCTTTTATTATAAAGCTCAATAATTTGTTTCTTGGTCCACTTTTTGGCGAAAAAACCTGGAGCAAGTGTATACTGCTCTGGTAAATACCAAAATTCCTCCCCTGTGGAATCAATTACTTTTATTTCATCACCATTTTCGAGCGACCCTGATATAACACAAATATTTCCCAATTGTTCGATATCTGATGCAGACCAAAGATCATCCTCTGTGATTACTATTGCAGGATACTTAGGGCTTCTAAATAAGATTTTAAAATTGATTTGCTCATCATTCATATTTGAGTTTTCTCATGGGCATAGCGTCGGGCACCACCTGGACCAAAAAGCCGGATGGTTTTTTCGGCGTTAAACTCATGTTATGGTAAATGTTCCAGGTCATCCATATCATCGATCTTCCAAATTACGTTTCTGCCATAACTGTCTTAATGTTCATCCTTTAGGACGTCGCCGCCAGACGCTTTTTAGGAAGCGGGTGACTGCCATTCATCCAACACATGAGAGACTTGAGCATGCACTTGTTCACGCGCTTGCCTTCTCTCAAAACCAGTCAGAAGCAGTTCATCGTAGTTTGTTTCTTGGTGGCGAACATGGACAGCGACTGCGAGATTAATCGCTTTTTTATCCAACTCTTTGGCCACTGCGCTTCGTCCGACGCGCCCGCTATATTTACGGCAGGAATGCTCTGCGATCACTTTCTCTCTTCCTGTCGGACAATTCGGATACAATTCACGAACGCGGGCTGCAAAACTTGCTATGTATTCCTCATCAAGTTCGGCTCTGCGAATAGCTGCGTAAGCGCGCCTCAGTTTACGTGTGTCTGCGTCCGCCTTGCACTCGTGCTCTGCCAATTCAATTGCTGCATTCTCTACCAGCAAACCCTGCCTTTCGTAACGTTTACGTGCTCTGCTCCACTTAAGGACGATGGCTGCGAGTTTCGAGTATTTTCGAGAACGGCGAGTGAGAGCAACGTCGCCGGAAGGCAGGAAGACTAAATGGTCAAGGTCTGCACAGCTCGGACATGCAGCGCCCTTGTCATCGCCTTGGAGTAATATCCAGGCACCGTGGCCGAGATTCTCGTCGCATTCATCACATCTCGACTCGCGGCTTGATATAAACACCTTGAGTTCGTTCTTTTGCTTTCTTTCGCGCTTAGCCATCTTGGATATTCCGTTTCATAAGGTAGTGCTCAGCTTATTTAATAATTTCCTTAATTCGTCGATACTATAAATTTCCTTTATAGCACTCATGGGAATACGATTTAATTCATGATTTAATTCCGCAAGATCGACATTGACCAGTCCACCCATTGCACCAATTCGATATTTTAGTTGAAAGGCAAGGTCGTTCATTGAGCCCAATACGCTCCGATTATTCGTCTTTGCGATTATAATTTCGCGATGTTCATCCAGTACGATCTCGATTTGATTCTGCGGAAAGTTTTCCCAGAGAAGATTTTTAAATAAATTCTGTCCAAACACTTCTCGGACATTTTCAAATTGAGGTTTCTTAAGTCCTGGTACGAAAAATGAATAGAGCGTCGCATCGTGTGTAAAAAGAATACATTTCCTTCTATCGATTCTCAAAAGATTTGCGTGCCAACTGCCAACATCATTAGAAGAAATAGTCCCTTCCGATGGTTTGGTTTTTAATTCAGTTAGCAACTTTTTTGTGCAACGAAGTATTGCCATGATTCATTTATATGGCACATAACGGTTGGCGTGAGGGGGTGGAAAAGCCAAGCGCAAAGCGCTTTGGCTTTATCCAGTCCCTCTCGACGCCTTTGTTCTGCTCGTCTTTAATTTAATCATCATATGTAAATGACGTAGGAAGACTTTTACAGTACTCACGAAAATCTTGAATAGAGCAGTCTAACTTCTCAACCTGCGGAAAAACTTCCTTTACTCTTTTTTGAAAATGCTTTTCCTGATTAGATGGATTTATCACTTTAAGCTCCAGATCTGGTCTTATTACATCTTTAACGAATAGTTTTCCCAAATGATCAATATCAGCTTCTGGGAAACTGTAACCAGCTATGATGATTTTCTGTGTTAGCGGTAATAATGAATGAATACGCCTTCTCATGACTGTAGGGTACCAATGTTTATAAAGCTCTTTATACCTGCTTGGTGGCATGAAAATAGGCTTAAACCACTCATCTTTAAAGAATATGTGGCCTAAAGTGTTTCTACGGATTTCCTCATCAGAGGCTTTCCTAGTTATTTTCGTTGTTCCTCCATTCTTGTTATGCTCAACACCCAATAATCTCGCAACACTAGACATTCGTGAATACGATTTCGGGCCGAGATAGAGGGTGGTGGGCTGACCGCTATTATCAGTTTTGTGATCCCATTCGAAAAGAAAAATTGCACCATGAACATGAAATAATTGGATTAAAGACGATATTTGCAAGCTCTTTTGACCCTTCCTCATTAAGGGAAAAACATTACTAATTCCAAGACCAGTTGTCGGAAACCAAAAATGTGAATGAAAAAGCAATGCGTCAGCCATTAATGAATCCCAATTAAAATTTATAATGAAATCACCAGGCTCAAGGGCTTCGCATAACATTTTATGGTATTTACATACCTTATTCGGTTCACGCATTGTGTTTGGTTCTGTTACAGATGACCTAATTATTGCTTCGAAATCTTCAAGTATCCACCATCCTTTGTCAGCACTTCTAATGTCGTTTTCTAATACTGAATATAGAGATTCTAGCGTAAAACCTTTTTCTTGTAAAATAGTCCAAAAGTCGGTCTTTGCCATTTTTTTGGATGGATCTTCAGGGATATTGAAGCGCTTTCTTAGGTATTGGCCAAGCTGGAACGAGTGTTTTAAACCTGTATCAGTAGAAAAAGTTGGAGCACCCTCTCCACTATTTGTGTCTATCCCGGCAAGTAGCTTCCCCACTATATTTTCCTGTGTTGGAAAATTCGATTTTCCATCTTCATAGCAGTAGGATGCGCCGGCTCCTAGAATTATTGCAGTAGTAACACCATCCATCTTCGATAATTTAAATCCTAAAAATAAGCAGAACAGATATTAGTGGGAATCCTGGTTATTCAATATGCGGGATTCCCGATAGCAACTTATTGCGGGCCAAGCTATAATATGTATGGACCTCATATGTTGTTATTATTATAAGGTTTTAATATGAAATCATTACAATAGTAGAACAATTTTATCAAGATCAATAAAATCGTGTTACGATTTTATGAAACTCCCGCAGAATAGCAGCGGGATCTAAATAGCGAAAGGCTAAAATTCCTATCTTTCATTTGAATTCATCCTGCACTGTCCCGAACGAGTGGGATCTCCACGGCGTTTCGACCCCGTGAAACGTGATTTCCGCTTCGCTCCAACCCCGGAGGCGGGATCTACGCTTCGCTTCGACAAGCAACGGGGAATTCAAATTTCATATGTGAACCCTGCCTGTCCCGCCGTAGCCCGGTGAAGGCGGAAACCTCTGAACCTGTGAACGGTTACCATATATCATGCATCAAGAATCCAGTAACCCGAAACTCGCATCCTGTATCTTGAATCCTGTATCATGCATCATGCATCTTTGATTCTGTCTTGACATAGCACCCACTTTTAGCCATACTCCGGCAACATCAAGTTCCTATCTTTTATTAGCCGGTTCCAGAACCCTAACTTCAGTAAAGCCATAGCAGATAAGGGTACATCATGACGTACAAAATCGGATTTGCAGGCACTGACGGCAGAACCCTTCTCAGCGCATTGGTCACTTCAACAGCCACGAGTACAACCCATGGGGACGACTTCAAAGGTGTGGTTATACGCGGCATGCCGGCCATGCCGGCGTTTGCATCGTTGATGCAGTGGCCGGTGGAATTTATCCCCACCGAAGATAATAGCAAAGCAGGGTATGCTGCTGCAATGATTGAAGCTCTTAAAAACGGCGCCATCGACTGCATTGTCCCCATGCCGGAGGATTTACTGCTCGAAGGACTGGTTGATGAGCTGGCAGCAGCCGGCTTTCATGACCGTATTGTCGGTTTTACTAGTGAAAATGCCTTTATTGAAGGCGGCAAGATTGCCTGCAAACAGCTTTGTCGGGACTATCAAATTCCCGTGGCCGACAAATGGTACGCGGTCGATGCCAGGGATTACGGCGCGGTTTTGCAAAAATCACTGTCGCTGATCGACGCATATGGCGGTGCTGTGCTCAAATTCCCTTACAGCGCCGGCGGTAAGGGCGCACGTATCATTCTAAACGCATGGGAAGTCAAAGAGGTCTATGACACCCTGATAAAAGATTATAAAAAAAACTATAAAAAACTTTTTGGTAATAAAAGAGAATGGCCGCTTTTAATCGAATCCAGAATGTCGGGAGTTGAAATATCATTTAATATTCTGATCGACAAAAACGGCAATTTTCAAATCCTGCCCACTTCCATGGACTATCCGGAACGTTTTCCCGGCCCCGCCAGCAAGGACAATCCCATTACCGGCGGCATGGGCAGCATCTCGCCCCATCCCATGGAGACACCCGCACTGTTTGCAATGGTGGCCGCAGATATTGTCAAGCCGTTCATCAAGGCCCTGAAAGATAAAAACACGCTGCGTCCCTGCCTGGTCTATCCGGGTTGTTATTTGTCCTTTGACCACAACATGGCCCCGACCAGAATCAGGGTCTGTGAAATCAATATTCGCCCCCCCGAACCGGAATGGCAGCCGATTATCCGCAGAGTCAGAAACCTGGGAGCGTTGTTTAAAGCCACCATCGATGGCAACTTGAACGAGGTTGTCCCGGAAATACGATCGGAACAGATCTCTATCTGCACGGCCCTGGTTACCGGACCCGGCGGCCCTCAGGGACAAAAAGGATATCCCTGGTCCTGTACCAAGGGCGAGCCGGTCGAGATCGATTTTAATTATCTAAAGAAGAAAAATGTTCAGGTGATCCCCTCTGCCATGACCTATTCAGCAGAAGACAACGTGTTCAAATCAGACGGCACCCGGGTGCTCTACTGCAATGTGAACGCCGCTGTAAAAGAAGGCCAAAGCAGAGCGCAGGTGGCTGAAAAACTGCGCCGGAAAGTGCTGGCCGCCTATGAAAACAATAAAATCAGGGTAATCCCGCGTGAAAACCCTGAAGGCAACCGGCTGGATTTGCGCTCTGACATAGGGACGCATTTTAATATAACCGCAGACCTGCTCCCAACTACTTGACATAAATTCAACATCCGTATATTATCAGGTGATTATGAGCTTTTTTAATTATCACAATTCTGCTACCAGGAGAGAAAAGACACCATGAAGGACCCTGTCGATACAAAATTAAAAGCCGAAATTGACGAAATCATGAAAAAAGTTAAAACCGTTTTGAAAAACATTGAAATCCACGACCCAATCAAAGACCAAACAACCAACGAAAGTCAAAATTTAACAAATTGATCACTTCAGATCATATTAGCTGTTGACAATTATATATATTTTAGAGTTAATATACGATATTAAACACTTTTTTTGAGGAGGCGCCATGGCTTTAACCAAGAGTGATATTGTTGCAAAGGTTCATGATCTGGGTTTTACCAAGAAAAAGTCTGTGGATATTATCGAAACTCTGCTGGAAACAATCAAAAGCACGCTGGAAAAGAGTGATGATGTCCTGATCTCTGGATTTGGAAAATTCTGTGTGAAGCAAAAGAATCAACGCAGAGGGCGAAACCCGGCTACCGGCGCCGACTTAATTTTGAAAGAAAGAAAAGTTGTGACCTTTAAATGTTCCGGCAAATTACGGAAGAAGATCGACGGTCCAGGGTAGTACCACTCCTTGTTTTTTTGCTTCACGATTAATACGAGCTAAGCCAAAGATACTCATAAGGATCCATTCGCAGCGAATGCGTGCCGCACTCTTTGCCGCTGAAAAGGTCTTTCAACCTTAAAGGAATCCCCTTCCTGTCCAGTCCAACCACAACCTGTTGTGATGAAGTATTTGTAAGGGCATATATAGTCTGTTCCTTACAATACCTTGCGATTCCAAACACCTTAGGGTCAATCTCCAATACTTCAAAAGATGCGTTGGGGTGCAAAGCCGGCTGCTTTCTCCTGACTTTAATCAGCTCAATATAGGGATAAAAAATCCTGGAACGAAACGTTCCAGGATCTTTTAATTGTGATAAAATATTATCGACCTGTAATTTTTCCCGGTTGATGGTTCTGGCTCTCTGCGTTTGCCTGACACCCTCTTGCCAGTTCCGCGATCCCAAAATGCTGTGAATATAGGTAGCCGGCACTCCCGGCAAAGCATACTGGATCGACTGCGAGGCCAAAAATCTTTTGGTATGCAAAGGATCTGTCTTGGATGCCTGGTTGCAAAAGGCGTCCACATAGGTAATATTCAGCTCATAGGGGCTCTCGGATCCGTCTGTATTTTTCTTATACGAAACCCGGCCGCCATTTGCTTTTACCGTCTGAATCAGCTTGTCGATTTCAGCCTGCGGCAATATACCTTCCAGGGGGCGGACACCAACGCCGTCATGGGATGCCGTAAAATTGAAAAAGGTGTTGCTGTCAGATGTTAAATGCAGTCCTTTAGTCCAATCAGACAGTACCGTTGTATCCTCGCTGACAAAAGTATAGAAAAGCAACGGCGGCAGCGTAAAGTTGTAAACCATTTGGGCTTCATTGCGGCCGTTTCCAAAATAGCTGATATTCTCTACGTGGGGTACATTGGTCTCGGTAATCAAAATGACTTCCGGTGCCGCCACGTCCAATATGCTCCGAAAAAGTTTAACTATTTCGTGTGTAGAACTTAAATGGATACAGGTTGTGCCGATCTCCTTCCACAGATAGGCAATGGCGTCAAGACGTATGCTGGTGCCGCCCTGCTTTACATAAAATAGAAGGGCCTCAATCATTTTCAAAAGAACATCCAGACTTTTAAAATTAAGATCGATCTGATCGGCACTGAAAGTTGTCCACACATACACGGTTTTGCCGGAACTTTTTTCAAATTCAGTCAGTAGCGGCAAGGATCTGGGCCTTGTGACCAGAGACAGATCAATTGCAGGATCGACTTCAATGGCAAGCTTTTCAAAGCCCGGGACCTCCTCTAAATAGTTCTGAAACCATGTGCTCTGTGCTGAAACGTGATTGAGCACAAGATCGAACATCAGCTTGAAATTTTCGCCAAGCGGTTGAAGATCATCCCAGGCTCCAAGCTCGGGATTAACGGTAAAAAAGTCCATAACGGAGAAACCGTCATCCGAAGAAAAAGGGAAAAACGGCAGGATATGGATGGTGGAAAAGACGTCTTTGAATTGTTGGCCGGCGAATTTATGCAGCGTTCTTAAGGGAACTTCTCCCTTTTGATTCAACGTATCGCCGTAAGTGATCAAAAACACATCTTTTTCAGAAAAATAGCCCTTGCCCTGCCCTGCTTTGACTGGAAATTTTTTCATTAAGGCAGCAATTCTTTCAAAAGCCAGACTCCCTTTTTCCGAACCATATATCTTGTCCAGAATATGCCGAATCTCATCCATGCCTTTCATCGCCCAACCCCCCTAACAATAGCTTCCGATCTTTTCACAACGATAGTTTCCAATTCAGAAATGAGCAATTTTTGTCCTGATCAAGGCCGCACAAGGGTTTTCATCCGAGGCGTACTTTAGTACGTCGAGGATGGAAACCCGCGGAGAACGCAGAGCAGGGCAAAAATGGCCATTTATGGATGGAAACTAATTAAATTGTGATCTTGTAGGCCTTTATCTTGCTCAGCAACGAAGGATAGCTGATCTCAAGCAACTCTCCGGCTTTGGTGCGGTTGCCCCCGGTTGCAATCAGCGCTTTTGTTATCAGCTCTTTTTCCATAACTTTGTGAGCGTTCTTTAAGGAATATCCGTCAAAAACATCGGCCGGCATTTCCACTCCCGCTTTTACGGTCAAGCCGGCCGGAAAATTTTCAGGTTTCAAGATTGTATCTTCGGCCAGCACCACGGCCCGTTCCATGGCATTTTCCAATTCACGGACATTTCCCGGCCATTTGGATTCCAGTAACAAAGACATGGCGGCAGGCGCTATCTCTTTAATGTTCTTGCCGAATCTTTTGTTAAAGCAGGCCAGAAAATGCTGACTGAGCAGGGGTACGTCTTCGGGCCGCTCTCTCAACGGCGGCAGCTTTATCGGCAATACGTTCAGCCTGTAAAACAGATCTTCTCTAAAAGCGCCTGTTTTGATCTCATCTTCAAGATTTTTAGAAGTGGCTGTAATAACCCGTACATCGACCTTCTTTGTTTTTGAATCCCCGATCGGTCTAATTTCATTTTCCTGCAATACCCGCAATAGTTTTACCTGCAAAGAGGGCGGCAACTCTCCAATCTCGTCAAGAAAAAGGGTTCCGCCGTCGGCTTCTTCAAAAAGTCCTTTTTTATTGCGGTCGGCACCGGTAAAAGCGCCTTTTTTATATCCAAAAAGCTCACTTTCCAGCAAATTTTCGGGTATGCCCCCGCAGTTCACGGGTACAAAGGGCTTTGCTGATCTTGCCCCTGCAAAATGGACGCCTTTGGCAATTAATTCCTTCCCGGTTCCGCTTTCACCGGAAATCAGCACCGTGGTATTGTATTGTGCGACTTTTTCAGCCAGAGTGAACACAGACCGCATGGCCTTGCTCTGGGCCACCATATTGCCGAAATTGTAGTTTTCTCCGATTTTTCTTATCCGCTCTTTGAGCTGGATATTTTCTCGTTTCAGGCGTTCGCGCTCTTCGGCCTTTTTAAGTACAAGATGGACCTCATCGGTTTTAAAAGGTTTTGAAATATAGTCATAAGCCCCCTGTTTAATGGCCTCGATCGCCGTGCCGATAGTACCGTATGCCGACATCATAATGACGGTGGTTGATCCTATCTTTGCACGGGCCTGTTTCAAAAATTCCATCCCATCCATATTGGGCATTTTTATGTCACAGAGAATATAATCATACTGGTTCTGATCAACCTTATTTAACCCTTCATAGCCATCTGGAGCCGTATCCACAGCATAGCCGGATTTCTTCATTAGCTTGCTGAGCATGTGACGCATATTCTCTTCATCGTCAATGATCAACAAGCGCTTAGCCGCACCCTCTGTATTATGTACATCGTATTCATTCATATCCATAATCCACACAAATCCATTTGAAATGTAAATCCTAGCCCGATCCAGCCGGAACCAAAAACCATTTGCCACAAAGGCCCAAAGACACAAATGTCAGTGATCAGTTATCGGTTATCAGTAATCAGTTTCTCCTTACTGATCACTGCTCACTGATGACTTTTCACCCGTGACTGCCTTTGTATCTTAGTGGCAAGATAAAAAATCTTTGCCACTAAAACACGAATTTTACGCAAGTGGTAGATATACTGCCATGGTAGTACCCATGCCCTCTTTGCTGCTGGCTTCGATTTTTCCCCCGATTCCTTCGAGAATCATAAAGCTGACGGAAAGCCCCAGACCGGTTCCTTTACCGGGTTCTTTGGTTGTATAAAAAGGATCAAAAATATTGTCTATATCTTCCTTTTTAATCCCTAAGCCGTTGTCGATAATCTCAACTTTTAATACACGTGTTTTATCATTGGTATCAGCCTGTGGATTTGGCTCGACCTTGCTTTTGATCGTTATTCTGCCATTGAGCCGTTCGTTAGCATGGGCAACTGCATCGGCAGCATTAAGCAGCAAATTCAGAAAGACCTGACGCAGATGATCGGGATCAGCGATGACGCTATCGCTCTGAGCTCCCAGATCGAGCTGTAAGTCAATCTGCGACATAACGGGCTGAAACTTAACGGTCTCAAGGATGTCATTGACGATTTCATGGACCGCAACAACTTGAGGACTGTCGATTGAAGGCCTTGCAAAATCAAGAAGTTGTCTGATAATCGTATGAATTCGATTTATTTCCTTCTCTGTACGAAGTATAAATTCTCCCCTGTCTTCTTCCGAAATATCATTCTGTTTAAGCAACTCAAGATAACCGGTGACAATGCCAATTGGATTCCCGATTTCATGGGCTATCCCCGAAGAGAGTCGGCCGATGGATGACAATTTTTCCGCCCGTATAACCTCCTGCTGCGCTTTTTTTAACTCAATATTGGTCTTTTCAAGGGTCTTCACGGTTGTCCGCAGGTTCTCTTTATCGGCGGCAATGTGCGTCAGCATGTTGTTTAACGCCCTGGAGAGTTTGTTGAACTCATTATCCCCTGCCTCAGACAGGAAAAACATTTCATCATCTTCGGTGTATTCATCAGCTCTTTTTACCAGTCGCTGCAACGGTTTCACCGTCAGCTTCATCATGCGGTAAAGACCGGCA
>JACKQG010005413.1_pt1 | contig 14081 bp, 13 predicted proteins | sample 8237621 | NCBI WGS metagenome assembly JACKQG01 (sample SAMN15677084, study PRJNA649215) | marine metagenome | biome: marine; feature: Black Sea; material: saline water; isolation source: suspended particulate matter (SPM) from the Black Sea western gyre | collected 2013-06-09/2013-06-10 | depth...
GGGAGGGCGTTTACGCCCTTATAAACCTACGGAAAAGGACTATTCTATGGATAAGAAGGAAATATTCATATGCGAAACTTGAGTAAAATAACCGTTAGATACTTCATAAAACAGCGTAATTACCATTGACATTTCTTGATTCAATTATTTTGGGTGTAATCCAGGGAATTACTGAATTCCTTCCTATTAGCAGTTCAGGGCATCTCGTAGTAGCCCAATCTATGATGGGAATTTCTCAACCGGGGATTTTATTTGAAGTTTCTGTTCATCTTGGAACTTTGCTGAGTATACTTGTCATATTTTTCAGGGACGTACAGAAATTGGTAGTTACTTTATTAGAAAAGAGTACACAGAAATATGTTGGTTATTTACTCATTGGAACGATTCCAATCGTGGTAGTTGGAATGACAATGAAAGAAAGTGTGGAAAAAGCATTTGAAAATCCTCACTTCGTCGGATATTCATTTTTATTTACGGGTCTTGTTCTTTTAGCAACCAAATTTGCAAAACCTTCTTACTCAAAATTTTCTGGTTGGAAATCTATTATCGTGGGATTCTTTCAGGCGATTGCACTTTTACCGGGTGTATCCCGATCCGGGATGACAATCAGTTCTGGATTGTTGTTGAAGATTCACGCTAAAGAAGCAGCTAAATTTTCATTTATTCTAGCGATACCAGCTCTGATCGGTTCGGGGGTTTTTATGATTCGTGATTTTATCTCATTATCAAGTTCGGGTGAATCAACATGGATTTTATTTACAGGGTTTGCAACATCTTTTGTTGTGGGAATTTTGGCATTAAAATTGTTATTAAGTCTTCTTATGAAAGGTAAATTTCATTGGTTTGGGATATATTGTTTGTTAATGGGATTTTTAACACTGAGAATGTAAAATGAGTGCTATTGGTATCGGTTTCGCAATTTATTTAATTGTGATTTTAGTTGTGGGCATCTGGAGTGCTCGAAGAACAAAAACATTACCGGATTTTTTGTTGGCTGGTCGAAAACTGGGTCCATGGGTGGTGGCGTTTTCAGAACGAGCATCGGGGGAAAGTGGATGGATGTTGCTTGGTTTGACAGGTTTGGTATACGCATGCGGATTGGGAGATCCTTCTGGGACAAAATTAGAACCGGCTATATGGACGGCTATTGGGTGTGTGCTGGGCATCACTGTATCGTGGTATTTAGTGGCAGAGAGGTTAAGAAGGGAAAGTGAACAGTTGGGTGCGCTGACAATTCCAAGATATTTTGAGCTTAAATACGGGGGAAATCAACCGGTGATTCGTCTGGTGGCTACCGGCATCATTTCTTTCTGTTTTGCGTTTTACATTGCAGCTCAGTTTGACGCTGCTGGAAAATCTCTCGAACAGACCTTCGGTTGGAGCCATATGAGCGGTGTAATGACAGGAGCGGCTATAATCGTGTTTTATACATTGATGGGGGGATTTTTTGCGGTGGCGTGGACAGATTTTATCCAGGGGTGGATTATGTTAGTAACCCTGGTGGTACTTCCATTCGTTACACTGGGGCACCTTGGTGGCTGGTCAGGTCTCGTTGATAAGATCGGGAACATCAATCCTGATCTATTGTCCATTACTGGCAATCGTACCGGATGGACATTGATAAGTGGAATTTTAGGTGGATTGGGTGTTGGATTGGGGTATTCAGGACAACCACATCTATTGGCTCGGTATATGAGTATTCGTTCCGCTGAAGATATTAAAACGTCAAGAAAAATCGCAATTGTCTGGGCTATTCTTGCTTATGGCGGAGCTGTTTTAATGGGGTTGGTAGCTTTGGGTTATTTTGGAGGGGGCTATTTTAAGGACCCTGAAATGATGATGCCTGAGCTGGCAAAGACGATTTTTCCTGCATGGTTTGCTGGGATATTGATCAGTGGCGCTCTTGCAGCCATGATGTCAACAGCAGATTCTCAACTTCTGGTAACGACTTCTGCCGTGTCCGAAGATATCTATCACCAATTTATCAAACCTGATGCCAGTCAGAAGCAACTTGTTAAGGTGTCAAGACAGGTAACAATGGTACTTGGAATTATTGCAATCTTGCTATCGAATTTACCAAAGTCCATTTTTGATAAGGTTCTCTTTGCGTGGGGCGGACTCGGTGCAGCTTTTGGTCCTGCTCTTATTTTATCACTCTGGTGGAAAAAAACATCAAAAAATGGAGTTTTATCAGGTATGATTGTGGGATTTGTCTCCGTAATTTTATGGGATAATTCGCCTTTATCAACTACTTTATATTCTTTAGTTCCTGGTTTCTTCACTGCTTTACTAACTATTATCGTAGTAAGTATTTTTAACGGTAGATTAAAAAAGAGAGCTTAACATTGAAAATGAATTATAAAAAGGCGATTGAAATGATTAAGGCTGGTAATGTTTCACCTGTATATTTTTTAAATGGCGATGATTTTTTTATTCAGGATTATTTCATAAAACAAGTAGAAAAATATTTTTCGCAGGGCAGACAGATTGACAAGGTTGTATTGATACCGGAAGTAACGGATTATACGACTATTTTAGCAGAACTCTCCTATGTTTCACTTTTTGCCGAGACCAAGCTGTTCATCCTGAGAAATCCTATGCAGATTAAAGGAAATAATAGGAAGGAACTGCTTGCGTATTGTAAATCACCTAACCAGGGAAATTGTTTGATTATTATCATTGATAAATATGATGTAAGATCGAAACTTATCAATGAATTAAGTCGTATAGTAGGAAGTGTAAATACCTCCCCACCATTTCCAAATAAGATGCCCGAGTCGGTGGAATTTTTATTAAAACAGGAACAATTGTCGGCTGAAAAAGCGGCGATTGATAGTCTTATTGAATTGAGTGGTGATTCATTGTATCATATATTCAATGAGATTAACAAAATTAAAATTGATCTTGGTGATAAAGATAATCTTATTACCAAAGATCTTGTTTTAAAGCATGCTGGCTGGGATCGGAATTACTTTCCTTGGCATCTTTTGGATGCAGTGGGCAAAAGGGAATTTTCAACTTCCGTACACATTGGAGAAAAATTACTTCATCAGGGGATTGAGATTTCTATTATAATTTCCCAGTTAACAAGAATGTTTCAGGAATTGTATTTTCGGCACCTTCCTGGAGATTTTCACAAAAAGGATATCAAGAAAATCTGGCTCAGCGGACAAATAATAGAGAGGTTACCAAATTATAAAAGGAAGTATAAAAAGGGTGATATCAAGCCTATTTTCAGATTTTTAAGGGATGCTGATAAAAAAGTAAAATCAACAGGAATTGATGAGAGAGCGATTTTGATACCACTACTTTTTCAAATTACACACAGTTATGGCTAACGAACAATTTACATATACCGATGAAGAACTGATTCGTCGGTTTCAGGAAGGTGATGAACAGGCGTATACTGAGCTGGTAAATCGCTACAGGAATAAATTAATAAATTTTGTAGTGCGATTTTTGGGTGATATTAATGATGCGGAAGACATTGTTCAAGATACACTTTTGAAACTGTATACCCATAAGCACTTCTATCGAAGTATTGCGAAATTTTCCACATGGATTTACACAATAGCTTCCAATATGGCGAAAACCGAATTGAGGAAAAGGAAAAGACATAAGGTATCTTTTCTCAGTCAGATTGGAAGGGAGGAAAAGGATTATGATATCCCCACTGAAGATAAATCTGGTGCGCTAATAGAAGGTCAGTACACAGAGTTGGAAATTCAAAGAGCAATTCAAAATTTACCACTCCATTTCAGGACGGCTGTAATTTTACGAGATATTCAGGAACTTTCGTATGAAGAGATTAGTAAGATACTCGATGTTCCACTGGGAACGGTAAAATCACGAATCAATCGAGCAAGAATACAACTACAACAGGAACTAAAAGATGTCAGAAAAAATAGGAGGTAAACTATTTGATGAATTGTTATGAGTGTCAGGATAAAATATCTGCATATATTGATAAACAACTTTCACTAACACAGATAAAAGAATTTGATGAGCACATCAGTAACTGTTCTCAATGTAGCGAAATGTATGAAGGTGTCCTCACTATTGTGGGAGCCCTCAACAAACTGCCAAAACTCACTGTTTCCGAGAATTTTAACGGTAACCTTAAAAGAAAGATTGAAACGGTTTCTTCTCGTCCTACAAGGAGATTCTCAAAAGTTTTTTATGGAAGACACCTATGGGGATTTGAACCTAAGTATGCCTTTGCCTTTGTTACCGCTGTAGTTGCTATTGTGGTGCTGGCTGTAAGTCTGATACCAGAAAAATCTCCCCAAACTTTTACTCAACCCATCCCAAATCCAACCATAAATCAATTTTCCGATCCTGTTAAAAATAAAAATATTCGTCCTGTGACGACTGGAGAAAAAGAAATGTTGGTTTCTGAACAGGAGGAAGATTCGATATTAACCCGTGAAAAACCCATTCGTCAAAAACCCGATTTAAAAGGGAAAATTCGACTGGTAAAGGATAAGAAATAAAACATCAGCAGATTTCTTTCTAACGTACTTTTATTTCTCTTTTTAATTTATTAATTTTCATTTGTGTATAGACAAAATTTGTATCGAAGGTTTCCTATAGTTCGAATCACCTTATCACTTTTTTTCGTATTCATTTTATTTATCCTTTTTGTATATCCAAGTCCTGAAGGTCCTTTTTTCAATGTATTGAAATTTGTCATCGTCATAACTATTGGTGTTATTTTTTATCAATTATATTCTCTTACATCATTACAGGAAGAACAGCATTCTGAAGAAAATCAGCGTCTTACGGATGAAGATATAGTCTTACTGAATGAAGAGGTCGAGATAAAAATGAGTGAGGTTGCAGGTAGATTGGCACCTGTCACTGAATTTATCTTTACATATTACTCGAATTTCAATGTGGGGTTGTATTTAATGAACACATCTAACACGACTTTTTCTTTGATTGAAGGTTCTCCTCTCTTTTCGAGTGAAATTTCTTTATCTGATAATACCGTAAGTAAATTTCTTAACATGGATAGTCCAACTTTTTATACACCTCATTCCGGGCTTGAAGATGTTAAACATATTTTTAATCAAAATGTAACATTGGCTGATAGTGCTTCAATATTAGTTTCCCCGATATCCAGCAACAACCAAATGGTGGGATTTTTGGTAATTCAGGCTGAAGAATTTGGTGAATTTGAGGAAAATGATAAAGAAGTGGCGAAACATCTCTGTCAGATGATTACTAAAACATTAAAGGATACCAGTAAACTGGATATACTTAAGATACAGAATTCTTTTTTAATGGATATGACGTCAGCTCATAAAGAAATAAGTATAGATAACACAAAAGAGGAATTGTTTGATAAATTCGTAAAATTTTGTAAAAGATCACTTTATTATGATAAGTTAACATTTACACTGATTGATGATAAAAAACCGAATGAAGTTATAATTCAAATTGTGGATGGATTTAATGCAGATTATAAGAAAGGTGAGAGGTTAGTATTAGATGAATCTCTTCATGGGAACGTTTTAAGAGAAGGAATTCCGTTTAGATCCCCAAATATTATGTTAGAAAAAGATGTAAAGGGCAGATTCAGGGAAGGTGATCTACCAGATCATTCGTTTACTTCGTTTATTGGAATACCTTTGAATGTTAATTCTCATACCATTGGTTCTCTGATACTGGAAAGTTTCAACCCCGACCAGTATTCAATGAATGATCTACATATGATAGAAATCTTTGGTAGCAATATTTGCCAGATATTAAAATGGTCGGAGGATTATTCTGTTGTTAAAAGGTCGGCGACACATGATGGTCTTACGGGACTTTTAAACCATCGTACGTTTGTTGAGCGATTGAATGAGGAGATTGATCGTGCTAATCGGTTTCAAACAAAGCTTGTACTGTTGATTTTGGACCTTGACAAATTTAAACGGATAAATGATACTTATGGACATCTACACGGTGATTTTGTACTGCAGGAAACAGCAAAAGTACTTAAACAAAGCGTTCGGAATATAGATATCACGGCAAGATATGGTGGTGAGGAATTTGCAATTATTCTCCTTAATGCCAGTATTAAAGATACAATTCTGAGCAGCAAACGAGTCGTAAGTAATGTAGCTAATCATTTATTTGATAAAGATGGAATACAGGTACGGATGACCATCACCGGTGGGGTGTCAGAGTTTCCCACAGATGGTACAACGGATCAGGAGTTGATTGCAGTGGCGGATAAAGCGATGTATCAAATTAAACGCGCTGGTGGAAATGATGTTGGTTTACCTTCTACATTCTCCGCTTAGGTCGTCTTCGCATTAACGCTTCGATATCTTTTACATCTTTCAGAATATTTTTTGAAAGCAAGATTGGACCATCTTCCGTCATAAGAATGTCGTCTTCGATTCGGATTCCAATACCACGGTATTTTTCATCTGCTGTGGTATCGTTGTATGAAATATAAATACCCGGTTCTATTGTGAAAACTGTTCCTACCTGAATCTCACTTTTATAGCTACCTGCATCGTGAGCATCGAGACCCAACCAATGACCAATAAAGTGAATGAAATATTGACCAAAACCAACATTATCCAGATAGCGTTTGGCAATTTTATGCAAATCCATGAGAGTCATTCCTACCCGCACCGAATCAAAGGCAAGTTTTTGAGCCTCCAGTACATATAAATAAAGTTCCTCCTGTTCCTCTGTAAATTTCCCACTCACCGGAATTGTCCTTGTTATATCAGCTGTGTACATTTGATATTCTGCCCCCACATCCATTAAAAGCATATCTCCTTTGTGCATTAACCTATCGTTTTTTGTGTAGTGTAAGATGGTACTATTTGGTCCTGATCCTATGATTGATGGGAATCCTGTCCGTTTACTTCCTTCTTCCCGAAAAATAAACTCAATTGTAGCTTCAATTTGATTTTCAGTTAACCCTGGTTTCACACGTCTTATTGCTTGTTCAAGACCGTGACCTGTGATAGTGACTGCTTTTTTGAGCAGTGTGATTTCATTCTGGGATTTGATATGCCTGAGTGGAAGGATAATTTCTCCTGCAAATAGGACTTCAAAGGTTCCATTGGCAATCATATCGATGAGGAAATCAGGGATATTACATTCATCTTTGGGGATTCTTCGATTAAGAAACAACGTATCAACCTGAGGCAGGATTTCATCAAGATAGTATTTGAGAGAATCTGTTGTGGTAACATAATTTAGATTGAGCGTGGACTTTACCCCCTTTATTCCAAGTCGCTTACCAGTCCAGACTTCAATGTGAGGGTTCCTTGGTCGAGTAAAAAGAAGCTCTTGTGTGAATTGATTACAAATAATATCAGAATGGTTGCTTGTGAGAATTAGACAGCTTTTGGGTTCTGGATGTCTGGTCAGATACCAGTAATCGCTATCCGGACGCCATTCGTACTCTACATCTCCATTTCGGATGACAACTGGTGAGGTGAAAATAATCATAACACTACTAGGACCTAGGTGTTCTCGAACTGCCTCTCGTCTTGCTGCATAGGTAGAGCAATCCAGGCAAAAAAGGGAACTTAAGGGTATCAATAATACTAACATGATATATTTGACCATTGGTACCTCCTGATTTTTAATATTTGACAAAAATCTGGTTAAGAAGAAAATATATGAAATTCCTTGTGATATCATGAGGGTAAAGGTAATTTTTTTCGTGAAGAATTTATGAATATGTCAACAAAAATAAAGCTAATATCTGAAATCATCTCGATACTTGTTATTGTTTTTGGATGTTCAACGGTACCTGAAATAACTCCAGTTAGTAGTGTCACAGAGGAAGTTATTGATTCAACAACATCTGAAAGAGAGGAGGTTAACCCAAAGGCATTAAGCTATTTTATGGATGCAGAATTGATGGTGATGCAAGGAAATATCCCTCGGGGTATTCTTGAATATCAGGATGCATTAAAGCATGATCCACATTCAACCACCATCAGGGTATCACTGGCAAGAGCTTATATAAAGATAGGAAAATTTAAACGAGCGGAAGAGGTGCTGTTGGAGACTCTCGAAACTGCACCTGCTGATAAGGAAACTCGAGAGTTGTTAGCTCATCTATACTATATTCAAAATCAGATGGAGAAGTCAGAAAAGGAATACCAATATTTGATCAGACTATATCCTGATGAATTGGATTACTTTTACATGATTGCGGAAATTGCCTTAAGAAATGGAGAACCTGAAAAAGCTCAGAATATCTACAGAGATATTTATAAAAGTCATCCAACAGAAGAACGGGCACTAATAAGAGCGGCGGAGCTTTCCACACGTAGAGGTGATTACCAATTTGCATTTATGGTGTATCAAGAGCTGGTTAAGTTATTCCCGAATAGTACCAGGTATTGGCGATTGTATAGTGAACTTGCTATTCAAACTCAAAACCTGGCGGAAGTCATTTACGGTCTGGAGAAACTTATTGAATTATCTGGTGGAGAACCTGAGGTTTTAGAACAGCTGGCAATCAGATATTATGAAAGTGAAGAGACTTCGAAGGCGGACTCACTTTTTAAAATCCTGTATGAAGAAGATTATAAATCATTAGCAGTTGTCTACTTTTTAGGACAAGCTGCATTAGAACAAGAACAAAATGTTCTCGCTCAGAAATATGCAAAGGAATGTATGGAGTTGTTCCCAGATGAACGATCAGGATATACTCAACTTGCTTTAACTTATATTTATCAAGACAATCCATTGGATGCAATTTCTGTATTACTGAAAGCTCGGGATATTTTTCCAGATGATTTTGGCATTGTCTATCTTCTTGGAAGAAGTTATAATATGCGAGGAAATTATGTTCTAGCAAAGAAGAGTATGTTGGATGCTCTAAAAATTAATCCTGATGATCGTTTGGCAAAACATTTATTGGCATCGATACACAGTCAACTGGATGAATTTGAGTATTCTGATAGTATTTACAGGGATCTCATAGCATCTGATGGGAGTGATGGTCAGGCATTAAACAATTATAGTTACACTTTAGCTGAAAGAGGACTAGATTTAGAAAAGGCATTGGAGATAGTTCAAAAAGCACTTCAATTGGAGCCAGATAATCCAGCCTATTTAGATACAGCTGGATGGATTTACTTCAAGATGGGTAAACATCAAAAAGCATATGATTATATAACGCGGTCTGTGGATTTAGAAGGCAACAATGCAGTTGTACTGGAACATCTTGGAGATGTGATTTCTGAGATGGGGGACAGTGAGAGAGCGTCACAATTTTATAAACGAGCTTTTGAGCTAGATGAGGAGAATGATTCATTAAAACAAAAAATTAACGAATAGGGCAACAGCGTGAACAAAAAAGACATATCGATTGTTATTCCAATTTTTAATGAAAAGGAATCGCTTCCTGAATTGTTGAATGAAGTGGTACAGATTCTTGAAGAGCAGTTCAACTATGAGATTATCTGTGTTGACGATGGAAGCACAGATGGTTCAGAGGAGATACTAAGACAATATGCGTCGAACAATCCACGAATTATGGTTACCAGATTTCTTCGCAATTATGGGAAATCTTCTGCACTGACAGAAGGTTTCAAGTTGGCAAGGGGGAAATATGTAATAACAATGGATGCCGATTTACAGGATGACCCTAATGAAATCCCTAACCTGATTAGTAAGATAGAGGAAGGATTTGACCTCGTTTCTGGCTGGAAGAAAAAACGTCTTGATCCACTCTCTAAGCGTCTACCTTCAAAATTTTTTAATTTTACTACTCGTTTGTTGACTGGAATCAAAATCCACGATTTTAACTGCGGACTTAAAGCCTATCGCAATGAAGTTGTAAAATCTATGAAGATTCAGGGAGGTATGCATCGATATGTCCCTGTTTTGGTTGGAAAGATAGGTTTTAAAGTGACGGAAATGGAAGTGAACCACCGTCCTCGCAAGTATGGTGAGACAAAATATGGAGGTGCTCGATATTTTCACGGGTTGTTTGACCTTTTGACCGTTTTATTTTTAAGCCGGTATATGCGAAGACCTTTACACCTGTTTGGAATTTTTGGAATATTAAGTTTTCTTATTGGATTTATAGTTAATTGTTGGGTTTTATATCTTAAATATGGTCTTGGTGAACCATTCAGTAAGCATCTTGCGTTACTGGTTTTTGGTGTTATGCTTCTTATTCTTGGTGTTCAGTTTATCTCTTTGGGTCTTCTGGGTGAAATGATTGCCCGGTCACAGCCACCGTCAGAAGAACAAATGAAGCAGGTTATTCGCGAGACGAAACAATCAACCTAACCCTTCCAGAATGAACATTATCGTCGTAGGTCCCTATCCACCTTTTCGAGGTGGTATCGCTGATCTGAATTATGCCCTTGTAAAAAATTTATCCCGAAAACATGTAGTCAATGTGATTAATTTCACGACGCAATATCCTTCGTTGCTGTTTCCGGGGAAAACACAGTATAAACCAGATTTTAAGCCTTCCAAATTTGAGAGCGAAAGACTTGTAAGTTCTATTAACCCTTGGTCGTGGAAAAGAACAGCAGATCGTATTCTTGATCAATCTCCTGATTTTGTCATTTTTCGCTACTGGATGCCATTTTTTGCGATTGCTCTCGGAAATATTGCAAAAAAAATAAAAGGGATATCTGATATCCCAATCCTTGCAATTTGCGATAATATTATTCCTCACGAAAGGCGACTTTTTGATACATTTCTAACCAGATATTTTTTAACAAAAGTTGACAGATTTATCGTTCTATCAAAATCGGTTGAGAGAGACCTTATTTACCTCAACCCCAGTGCAATTTATCGGTACTCTCCCCACCCAATTTATAATATCTTTGGGGATGCATTGGATAAAATGGAAGCAAGACAAAAACTGGGCATTTCGTCTGAAAAAGTGATTCTCTACTTTGGACTTATTCGTGAATACAAGGGGTTGGATATCTTAATTAATGCAGCAGGTGAATTAAAGAATCATCTGGAGAATTTTAAAGTCCTGGTAGTTGGCGAGTGTTATGAGAATCCTGAGAAATATGAAAATCTCGTAAAACAAAACAATGTTGAAAATATTGTAGAACTGAAACTTGAATTTGTGCCTGATGAGGAAGTCGCAAGCTACTTTTCAGCCGCTGATGTGGTAGCACTCCCTTATCGATCAGCAACACAGAGTGGTATTGTACAGATTGCCTATCATTTCAACCGCCCGGTGATTGTCAGTAATGTTGGTGGACTACCAGAAATTGTTCCTGATGGAGAAGTGGGTTATGTTGTTGAGCCAATACCGATCGAATTCTCCCGGGCAATTCAGGAATTTTATGAATACGAGAAAGAGGTTGAATTTTCAGCGAATATTGTGACGTATAAAAAACGATTTTCCTGGGATAATATGATTAACACAATTGAGGAATTAATAGCAGAATGACTAATCCCTCTGTAACCGTCATTATCTTGAACTGGAATGGGAAAGACCTGACAATGGATTGTCTCAAGTCCCTTGAAAAAGTTACCTATCCAAACGTTAATTTCCTTGTTGTAGATAATGGGTCTACGGATGGTTCTGTGGAACTGATAAAGAAACAGTTTTTAACGATTGATGTCTTAGCGCTTTCAAATAACCTGGGCTATGCTGGCGGAAATAATGAGGGATTCAATCATTTGAAAAATAATCCGCCAGATTATTTGATATTTTTAAATAATGATACGACTGTGGATCAGGATTTTATTCAACCATTAATCCGATATCTTGAAGATGATCCTACCGTTGGACAGACCGTTCCCAAAATATTTTTCACCAATGACCCAGAACGAATCTGGTATGGCGGTGGAAGAGTGAATCTATGGATGGGAATGATCTATCATCGAGGAATAAGAAAAATTGATGACATAAGATTTGATAATCCCGAAAAAACAGATTATGCAACGGGGTGTTGTTTTTGTATACGTACTAAAGATTTTGCAGAAATGGGTGGATTTGACGAATCTTTTTCTATGTACGGGGAAGATGTGGATTTATCCCTGCGAATTCAAAAACTAGGGAAGACCGTTTATTTTATACCAACGTCTAAAGTCTGGCATAAAGTATCTGCATCAATTGGAGGAAATATATCAATAGAAAAACTCCTGCGCAAATCACGAGGTTTAATCAGATTATTTATGAAACACTGCAATAGGTTACAGCAGGTTACTGTTATTTTATGTTGGATATTAGTTGTTCTTCCCACTAATTTTTTTAAGTGGCTATATTTTACTCTTATTAAAAGGGGTATTTAGGGGTGAGAAAAAAATAAAACGAATTTGTAAATCTTACAAAAACGGGGAAAAAATATGAGCGAAAATAAATTAAAAGTAATTATCCTGTCTGCTGGAATTGGTTCCCGTCTGGATAGTCCGTATCCGAAACCGCTAATTAGATTAGATAACGGTAAGTCAATAATGCAATATCAAATCGAAGGATTGTTAAACTATGTTAGCTTTGATGACATTTATGTTGTTGTGGGTTTCAAAAAGGATTTGATTATGGAGGAATTTCCCAATCTCATTTTTCTGTACAACAGTGATTATGATAATACTAATACGTCAAAAAGTTTATTGCTTGGATTGCAAAAATTACGTGGAAATGATGTGCTATGGCTGAATGGCGATGTAGTGTTTGAAGCTTCGGTTTTACAGGATATCATTAAATTTAAAAAATCTTGTATGGCTGTAAATGTTGCGCCTGTTGGTGAAGAAGAAGTGAAATATATATTAAGTTCGCTGGGGACAATATCACAGGTGTCTAAATCTGTTGTCAATGCCAAAGGGGAGGCTGTCGGTATTAACAAGGTCAGTGCTGAAGATTTACCGTTATTGTTGGATGAATTAGAACAATGTGGGGATAATGACTATTTTGAAAAGGGAATAGAGAAAGCTATAGCTAAGGGGTTAAAAATATATCCAATCGATATTTCTGATAAACTATGTATGGAAATAGATTTTGAAGAAGATTTAAAAACAGTTAATCAACTTTTATACAGGACTAATTTATAGTCATAGGATAGCTGTTCTCAATGTAATGTTATAGACATGTTTGAATTTCATTGCGTTCGATGTGCTGATTACCAGTCTTCGTCAGAATAAAAATGATTAGCGATGGGATCTGTTAATAATCGGATTTTATTTATTTCGTCTTGAGACAGCCGTTTTTTCCAGTTTTTAATGGTGGCTTTACTATTCCTTTTAAGTTGATGAATCTTTTCTTTTTTTCTGACTTCACCTGGCATAGTTTCTCCTGTAAGAATTTTGATTTTATCTTTAATCTTGTTTGTGAAATCTAAGTCTAATATTGAATACAGATCCTCAAATTGGTTTACAGGTTCAAGAGACAAATCCTCATGTCGTCGGAATATCCAGCTTGGAAAATTGTCATGATAATATTTGATCACGTGGTGGATACAATTCCATAATACTGCAGCTTCTTCAATGGGATTGCCTGATAGAGAATTGATCTGATCTTCAAATGAATGAAGGTGTTTCTCCATGAGTTTTGGTTGGTTCAGGAAATTATTGAAATCAAATCGCCAGTTTAGTCGTCGAAGACTGCTGACGAAGGCAGCTGGGTGACGAATGAGAACGATATTCTGGGATTGAAAATTTTCAAAAATCCAATCTGCGGAGAAAAGAGCAATTGGATCTTTAAGTAAAGGTTGTGGTTTTTCTTTTTTAAGCGTTACTCGTAGTTTCAAAACATCACAGTAAAAATCAATCCTAACTGGTGAATTTCTCAAGTTGAATTTTCCAAATCTGTCAAAAAGAGAAAAAGCTTCGAAGAAACTGTATTTATATTTAAAAATTCTTTCAAGTTCATTTAAATAAGGCTGTTGGTCTTGCTCATCCAAATATTGATACCAGATATCGAAAATCTTTTTGGATCGCAATATTCCATTGGGATGAAAACATTCATATATGTATTGCACCTGTGGCGAGAATGAAATCATTTTCCCCACCCAGGTCGTGCCGGAGCGGTGGGAGCCAGTGACGAGTATGGGTATTTTAATTTTAGTTTGAAAATCCATTCTGTGAAATTTACAAAAAATATTCCGAAAATTGACTTATGTATCTAG
>JACKQG010005414.1_pt1 | contig 14081 bp, 9 predicted proteins | sample 8237621 | NCBI WGS metagenome assembly JACKQG01 (sample SAMN15677084, study PRJNA649215) | marine metagenome | biome: marine; feature: Black Sea; material: saline water; isolation source: suspended particulate matter (SPM) from the Black Sea western gyre | collected 2013-06-09/2013-06-10 | depth...
CAGACTGAGAACAAAGACAAAAAGCGAGGCGATAAGGCTGAAACGGGTCATGAGAAGTGAAAGTCCTTATAAGTGGGAAATGCCGTTGGTATTAACCATATCATCAGCTGCCAGACAAGGGTCCAAAACGTACTTGCGGCTTATGCTTGAGCCACCAAATCTTCCTTGATCACGGAAATTAGTGAAACACCCTCAGATGGAATATAATGTAAAAACACCCAATTCAGGGCGCTGCTGCTCGGAAAATGCATAAATTCTCTGCGTCGTTGCATTGACAGACGCCCTTCTGGACTCTATCTCTTTCATCGGCCCGGGGGACGTTCTTTCGGTCCTCTCAGCCAATAGATTTTTTGAGGTCATAAATGATCGGCGCCATCGCCCGGCGATTGTTCGGTTCTGCCAACGAGCGCTTCCTGAAAACCCTGAATAAGGACGTCGAAGCCATCAATGCGCTTGAAGCGCAATTGGAGGCATTGAACGACGATGAACTGCGTGCCCGCACAGCGTGGTTAAAGGACCGCGTGAGCGCCGGTGAGAGCCTTGATGATCTGCTCGTCGATGCCTTCGCGACCGTTCGCGAAGCCGCCAAAAGAACTCTTGGTCAACGCCATTACGATGTCCAGCTACTGGGCGGCATTGTCCTGCACCGGGGCATGATTACCGAAATGCGCACCGGTGAAGGTAAAACCCTGGCCTCGACCCTGCCGGTCTATCTCAATGCGCTAAACGGCAACGGTGCCCATGTGGTTACCGTCAACGACTATCTGGCCAAGCGTGATTCGGAATGGATGAGCGCCATTTACAACGCCCTGGGCATGAGTTGCTCCGCCATTGTTCATGGCCTGGATGATGATGAACGCCGCGCCGCCTACGCTTGTGATGTCACTTACGCGACAAATAACGAACTCGGCTTCGATTATCTGCGCGACAACATGAAATTTACCCTCGACGATATGGTGCAAAGGCCGTTCGGCTACGCCATCGTCGATGAAGTCGATTCGATCCTGATTGATGAAGCGCGTACGCCGCTTATTATTTCCGGCCCCACCGAAGACGCCGCCGACATGTATGTCGCCATCGACAAGCTGATTCCAAAACTGTCGCCCGAAGACTACGAAAAAGACGAGAAAGTCAAGGCGGTGACGATGACCGAAACCGGCACCGAGAAGGTCGAACAGTTGCTGCGTGAGGCAGGATTGCTTGAAGAAGGCTCGATGTACGACATGAACAACATTTCCCTTGTTCATCATGCCAATCAGGCGCTCAGGGCCCACATCCTGTTTGAGCGCGATACGGATTACATCGTCACCGACAACAAGGTCGTCATCATTGATGAATTCACCGGCCGCATGATGGAAGGCCGGCGCTATTCGGACGGCCTGCATCAGGCGCTGGAAGCCAAGGAAGGCGTTGAAATCCAGAACGAGAACCAGACACTGGCCTCGATCACCTTCCAGAACTATTTCCGGCTTTATCCGAAACTGGCCGGGATGACCGGAACGGCAATGACCGAAGCCGGTGAGTTTTCCGAAATTTACGGCCTTGAAGTGATTGACATCCCGACCAACGTTCCCTGCATTCGCGACGATATGGATGACGAGGTCTACCGCACGACGGCTGAAAAAGATGTTGCCCTTATCACCCTGATCAAGGAATGCCAGAAGCGCCATCAACCAACACTTGTCGGCACTGTCAGCATCGAAAAATCCGAACATCTTTCAAATCTGCTTAAAGCCGACAAGATCGAGCACAATGTTCTCAACGCCCGCCACCATGAGCAGGAAGCCAGCATTATCGCTACCGCAGGTGAGCCGGGCTCGGTCACCATCGCCACCAACATGGCTGGTCGCGGCACCGACATTCAGCTGGGAGGTAATCTTGATATGCGCCTGGCGGCGGAACTGGGCAGCATTACCGACGAGGCCAAGATCGCCGAAGCCACAGCCCGCATCACTGACGAGATCAAAGCCCGCAAGCAACAGGTTCTGGACGCAGGCGGCCTTTACATTATCGGCACCGAGCGCCACGAAAGTCGGCGCATCGACAACCAGTTGCGGGGCCGCGCCGGGCGTCAGGGTGACCTTGGTGCGTCGAAGTTCTTCCTGTCACTGGAAGATGACCTGATGCGCATTTTCGGTTCCGAACGCATAGACACCATGTTGCAGAAACTGGGCCTTGAAGAAGGCGAAGCCATTGTTCACCCATGGGTCAACAAGGCGTTGGAAAAAGCCCAGCAAAAAGTTGAAGCCCGCAACTTTGAAATCCGTAAAAATCTTCTGAAATTCGATGATGTCATGAATGATCAGCGCAAGGTCATTTTTGAACAGCGCAAGGAATTGATGGAAAGCGACGACGTTTCCGAAGAAATCAACGACATGCGCGCCCAGATCATCGACGACATGGTCAATCGCTGCATCCCGGAAAAGGCGTACGCCGAACAATGGGACACCGACGGCCTGCACGAAGAAGTGCTGCGTATTTTCGGTAAGAATTTGCCAATCGCCGACTGGGCCAAGGAAGATGGCATTGCGGACGCTGAAATCCGTGAACGCCTGATCGACATGGGCAACAGGCTAGCCGCCGAAAAAGCCGTCAATTACGGCCCTGAAATCATGCGCTCCATTGAAAAAAGCCTGCTCTTGCAAATGCTTGATCAGGTTTGGAAAGAACATCTGCTGACCCTGGATCACTTGCGTCAGGGTATTGGCCTGCGCGCCTACGCCCAGCGCGACCCGCTTAACGAATACAAACGGGAATCCTTCAACCTGTTCGAGGAAATGCTCAATTCCCTTCGCGAGCGCCTGACCCAGTTGTTAGCCCACGTCGAATTACAGTTATCACCCGATGAAGAGCCCCGGTTGTTCCAGCGCAGCGAGCAGGAAATGACCGAGACCCGCGAAGATCCCGCTTTTCAAAGAAGCGGTAGCCCGCAAGGTGATGAAACTGAAACCCTGGCGACTCCGATCAGAAGCCGTCAGGCGTCAGCAGAGCAGGATCAAAACGATCCCTCCACATGGGGAAAAGTGGCCAGAAACGCACCCTGCCCTTGTGCATCTGGTAAAAAATACAAGCACTGCCACGGCCAGGTTTAAATAAGACCTCCCTTTTTCGTAAACGACGTTCCCTTTTTCGCAAACTAGATGTATCGTATTGAAAGATAAGGATATGTTAGCGATGAAACGGTTTCTGGCAATGCGACGCCTGTGGTTTTTTCTGGTTCCGGTTATCGTCGGCGTACTGGTCTTTGCCATCGCCCTGAAAACCCGCCCATCCCCAGAACAACGACAAGCCAAAGAGCTAACGGCAAGCGTCCGCGTGATCGAGGTTCCGCGCGTTACATTGATCCCGCGCGCCATCGGTTATGGTAACGTAAAGCCAGCCCGGATCTGGCAGGCTGTCGCTGAAGTTGCAGGCAAAGTCGTTGAAATTCACCCGCAACTGAAAAAGGGCGCGATTGTTGCCAAGGGTACCGTGCTCCTCAGAATCGATCCGACGGACTACCATCTCGGCATCGCCCAGGCCGAAGCCGACATCCGCGCCATCAATGCCCAAATAGCGGAACTGAACGGGTCAGAGAAAAATACCCAGGCCTCTCTTAAAATCGAAGAGCGCAGCCTTGATCTGATCAAGGGTGATTTCGAACGCAAACGCAAACTGCACAAGCAGGGAACCGTTTCACAGGCCGCCGTCGATCAGGAGGAGCGTAATTTCCTGAAAGGTCGCCAGAGCGTCCAGAGCTTGCGCAATACCCTGAACCTAATTCCGGCCGAAAGGGATGTCCTGAATGCCCAACAAGCCCAGCATCAGGCACGACTGGAATCGGCGCGCCTTGATCTGGCGCGCACCGAAATCATCGCCCCCTTCGACGCCCGCATCGCCGAAGTCAATGTCGAGGCGACCCAGTACACGGGCCTGGGCAAGGTGCTCGCCGTCGCCGATGATATCGCGGTTGCCGAAGTCACTGCCCAAATCCCCATTGGCCGCCTGATCAATCTTATCCCGCCACACACGGCTATGCCTGATGACACCGCCGGGGTGATGAGCAGACTACCTGATTTTTTGGGATTTGAAGCGCTCGTGCGTCTGCGTGCCAGTTCCATTGATGCCCAGTGGCCGGCCCGCTTCACCCGCATAAACGACACCATTGACCCTGAAACCCGCACCGCCGGTGTCATCATCGCGGTGGATGATCCATACGGGCAAGCCCGGCCCGGCACCAGGCCGCCCCTGACCAAGAATATGTTCGTCGAAGTTGAACTGAAAGGTCGTCCACGCCCGGGGCAGATCGTCATTCCGCGAACCAGCCTGCACGGATCAAACGTCTACGTTGTGAACAGCGAAAACAGACTTGAGATCAGGCCCGTCGAAGTCGCCTTCCCGCAAACCAATTTCGCGGTTATCAAAAGCGGCCTTAAAGGCGGCGAGATGATTGTCGTCTCTGACCCCATTCCTGCCATTGCCGGCATGTTGGTTGTGGCGACCCAGGATGATGACGTCAGCGTCAAGTTAATGAAAGAAGCCGAGGGCGAAGGTGGTGTTCGATGATCCGCTTTTTCGCCACCCACCCGACGGCGGCGAACCTGCTGATGATCGCCATTATCGTTATTGGCCTGGCTGCGGCACCGTCCGTCAAACGCGAAACCTTCCCTGACATTCCACCCGATCAAATCACCGTCCGCACCGTTTATCCCGGGGCCAGCGCCCTGGAAGTGGAAAGTGCTATTTGTGAACGCATTGAAGATGCCGTCGAAAGCATTAGCGAGATCAGTGAAGTTCGCTGTGATTCACAGGAAAATGTCGGCACCGCCATCATAAAAATGCGCGAAGGTAGCGATATTGCCCGGTTTTTAAGCGACATAAAAACCGAAGTTGAGGCCATAGACAGTTTCCCCGACTCAGTCGAAAGCCCTGTCATCAGTCAAAATGGTCGAACCGATTTCGTCGTCGCCGTGGCCGTCGCCGGGCCTATGTCAGCGTCCCATCTGAAGGCCTACGCCGAGCAACTGAAAAACCAGATGCTGCAAATCAGCGCCATTTCACAAGTCACCATCAAGGGATTTTCCGACCACCAGATAAGGATAGAAATTCCTGCTCTGACCCTTAGACAATCGGGCCTCAGCATTGCCGATATTGCAGATGTTATTTCGCGCCAAAGCATTGATCTTCCCGCCGGGGCCATCGAGCAGTCCGAGCGCAACACCCTGATCCGTTTCACCGACGAGCGCCGCTCCATCGAGCAATTTAGTGACCTGATCGTTATTTCCGGCAAAAGTGGCTCGGAAATCCGCTTGGGCGATATCGCCACAATCACCGACCGCTTCGAGCTTGATGAGGAAAAAATCATCTTCAATGGCCAACGCGCAGCCATTCTGGAAATCACCAAAACCAAGACCGAAGACACTCTTGTTGTCGTTGATGCCATTACAGATTTTGTTGAGAAACAACGTCAAATCGTGCCGCCGGGGGTGGAATTTGAACTGACCCAGAATGTCTCGACGATTGTTCGCGACCGTTTGAACATGCTGCTCTACAACGGTTTGCAGGGGCTGTTCCTGGTGTTCCTGACCATGTGGCTGTTTTTCAGTTTCCGCTTTTCCTTCTGGGTCGCCATGGGGCTGCCGATCTCATTTCTGGGCACCATCTTCATGATGTCGGTGCTCGGTTATTCCTTCGACATGATTACCATGGTCGGACTTTTGATCGCCGTCGGTCTGCTTATGGACGATGCTATTGTGCTATCAGAAAATATCGCCAGTCATTTGGCCAAAGGACAATCGATTACCGAGGCCGCAATCAATGGCACCAGGCAGGTGGCGCCGGGGGTTATTGCCTCGTTCATCACAACGGTATGCATCTTCGGCTCACTGATGTTCCTGCAGGGCACCATTGGCCATATTTTAAAAGTACTGCCGATAATCCTGATCGCCACCTTAAGTGTGTCGCTGGTCGAGGCCTTTTTGATCCTCCCCCATCATCTGGCCCACGCCAGAAAGGATCATGTGGGCCGAATACCCTCCCCGTTCCGTCAGCGCTTCGAAGAACGACTGGACTGGGCGCGCCAGCGTATTGTCGGGCGGCTTGTCGATAAAGCTGTCGAATGGCGTTATTTAAGCATCGGCCTGATGGTCGGTTTTTTCCTGCTCTCCCTGTCCATCGTCGCCGGCGGCGGGCTCAAGTTCCTGGCTTTTCCCGATATCGATGGCAACCTCATTGAAGCCCGTATTCTACTACCCCAGGGGACGCCGCTTTCACGAACCGAGGCGACGGTCAAAACGATCACGAACGCCCTGAAGCGGGTCGATGCAGAATTCACCCCCAGCCAACCCAACGCACAGGCCTTGGTCAAGAACATCAATATCCACTACAGCAGCAACAAGGACGCCAACGAGTCTGGCCCCCATGTGGCAACCATTTCCGTTGATTTGCTGGACGCCGAAGTGCGCACCGTCAGCCTTTTGCAAATCCTCAAGCGGTGGCGTGAAGAAAGCGGCTCCCTTGACGATGTACTGACGGTCAACTTCGTTGAATTCGCCCACGGTCCGGCTGGACGCGCCATTGACTTAAGACTGCACGGGGAGGATCTGGAGGAACTGAAATCCATTTCACTGGCCCTGCAAGGCTGGATCAACACCTATGAAGGGGTGCTTGACCTGCATGACGACCTGCGCCCCGGCAAACCGGAAATCCGCCTGCAATTGAGCCCCGGCGCCCTGTCACTGGGGCTCGACGCCAGCACCATCGCCGGCCAGCTCAGGGCCGCCTTTTTCGGTCGCACGGTCAGCGAAATCCAGGTTGCTTCCGAAGCGATGGAAATCGATGTCCGCCTCGCCGCCCATGATCGCGACTCACTGGCCGATTTGGAATACTTCACCCTGACCACCAAGTCGGGCAAACAGGTGCCCCTGGCGGCGGTTGCAACCTTGCAGAGTGACAGGGGCTGGGCCAGGGTCGCCCGGGTTGATGGCAAACGCACCCTGACCATTCAGGGTGATGTGGACGCCAGGATTACCAATGTCGCCGAAATCATCGGCGACACCCGCAGCCGTTTCCTGGACACCCTGCTTGCAGAACATCCCGGTGTCAGCATTTCCTATGAGGGCCAGGTCAAGGAAGGCGCAACAACCGGAAAATCCGTCATCAGGGGTTTCGGGCTTGGCCTGATCGGTGTTTTCCTGTTGCTTTGTTTCCTGTTCAAAAACTATCTTGAGCCAATCATTATTATGTCGATTATCCCGCTTGGCCTGATCGGCGTAATCTGGGGGCACCTGTTGATGGGGCTTGACCTGTCGATGCCGTCAATCATCGGCTTTGCTTCGCTGGCCGGCGTTGTCGTCAATGATTCCATCCTGCTGGTTTACTTCATCAAGATCAGAAGAGCCCAGGGAAAGTCACCGATTGACGCAGCCCGGACCGCCAGCCGCGAGCGCTTCCGGGCCGTCCTGTTGACCTCGCTTACGACAATTGCCGGATTGCTTCCGCTAATGTTAGAGCAAAGCCTGCAGGCGCAGGTTTTGATCCCGCTGGTCACCAGCCTCAGTTTCGGGTTGATGGCTTCGACTGGGCTTGTGCTGATCGTGGTGCCGGTGCTTTATGCCATCTTCGATGATTTCGGCTGGACCACAGCCATAGACGACAATAACGAGGTGATTGTTGAGCAGGCTATTTGAGAAGTTTTTGATCCCTGCGGCTCTTGCTTTTCTGGCGTTTCTGCCGACGCAGGCCCTGGCGCTGACCCGACAACAAGCAATCACCATCATTGACGATACGGCGATGAGCGCCGGGATGGTCCTGTCACAGTACAAGGGCATTTCCCTGATCGGCCTGGCCCCGCCTGTCGGTGAAAAATTTGATGTGCCGATTGTTGAACCGGCCGAGGCCCTGAAGATGATCGCTGAGGCGCTTGCCCTGATCGAAAACGGATCAGCATTCAGCGCATCACAAATCGAACAATTGAAGAAATCAGGTCCCGTGACCATCGTCTACGACCCGCGCTATCCCGACAAAATGTCCAACATGGCCTCTGTCCAGGTCGCCCTGTTCTCGCCCCACTACTACAAACGGGCCAGTGGATTGACCTTCCTGGTGATTGTCAGTCGCCACGGTGTCAAATGGCCAGTTAAGGAACTGGCGGCGGTGATGGTTCATGAACTGGTTGGTCACGGCATTCAACATTTGAACAACCGGTGGGGAAAAATGCGCCTGATCGATATGGAGTGCGAAGCCTGGCTTTATGAAGAAATGGCCTATCAGGGCCTGAAAATGGACAAGTTTTCCAATCCTATGATCGACTTCAAGAAACAACTTGAAAAACAGTGCGACAGCTTCTTGCGTTATCTTCGCAACAACGACCCCAAGGGTGCCCAATTGTGGGAAACCCTGAACCCGAATGTGCCAAAGTTACTGAAGCATTTTGGGCCGTACTTGAAAAAGCAGTGAGCGTTACTCAGGCAACTGCGAGCCGATTTTGAGGAATTTTTCCCGCCGCTTGCTTTTCAGGACGCCGCCATCAAGGCCTGACAAATCCTGCAAACTGCCTTCAATGGCCTCGCCGACTGCCCTGATCGTCGCATCCCTGCTGCGATGAGCGCCGCCCAGGGGTTCGGCAATGATGCCTTCGATAACGTCCAGTTTGAGCAAGTCCTGGGCGGTCAGCTTTAGGGCATCGGCGGCGTCTTTCGACTGTTCACCGTCACGCCACAGGATGGAAGCGCAGCCTTCGGGCGAGATAACCGAGTAGATGGCGTGCTCCAGCATCAGCACGCAGTTGGCAGCCGCCATGGCCATGGCGCCACCAGAGCCGCCTTCGCCAATGACAACGCTGATCAGCGGCACCTTGATCTGAAAACAGGTTTCAATAGACCGGGCGATGGCTTCGGCCTGTCCACGCGCTTCGGCGTCAACCCCAGGGTATGCACCCGGCGTATCGACCAGGGTAATCACCGGCAAATTGAAGTGGTCAGCCAGTTCCATCAATCGGATGACCTTGCGATAGCCTTCGGGACGGGCCATGCCAAAATTGTGGGTGACCCGATCATTGGTATCGGCACCCTTCTCGTTACCGATGACAACCACTGAAGAGCCACGAAAGCGCCCCAGACCGCCAATGATCGCCTTGTCTTCGGCGAAGGCGCGGTCACCAGCCAGCGGCGTAAAATCGTCTATCAGGGCAGACAGGTAATCAACCGTGTGCGGACGATCCGGATGGCGGGCGATCTGGGTCTTTTGCCACGGCGTCAATTTGGCGTATGTCTGACGCAACAGCTTGTCGACCTTGGCCTGAAGCTTTGTCACCTCATCAGCAATATTGACCTCGCCGTCGCTCGACAAATGGCGAAGCTCTTCAATTTTGCCTTCAAGATCAGCAATCGGTTTTTCAAAATCGAGATAGTTATGCATAGGCGTTATCTATCACAGGCAAAGACGAAGTCACAGGCAAAAAAAGCGGCACCCGCAAGCGCCGCTCATTTTGCAGTGCCATAGAACCGCTTAACCGGCAGCGGCGATTTCTGCTGCTTTCTGGACCAGCACTTCGGCCTGCTTGATCGAGGCGATGTCGATCAGGCGTCCGTCGAGAGCGACCGCACCCTTGCCTTCTTTCTGCGCTTGTTCCATGGCTTCAAGAATGCGCTTGGCCTTTGTGACTTCGGCTTCCGAAGGGGTGAACAATTCGTTGGCCAGGGCTGTCTGGGAAGGATGAATGGCCCACTTGCCCTCACAACCCAAAACCGCCGAGCGGTTTGCCTGCGCGGCGTATCCGTCAGGGTCAGAGAAATCACCGAACGGCCCATCAATGGGGCGCAAGCCGTTGGCGCGGGCAGCGACGACCATGCGGGCGACAGCGTAATGCCACATGTCACCCCAGTGATAGTCACGGTTGCCATCTGCGTCCGCGTCCGTCAGCACACCATAATCGGCATTGGGGCCACCAATGACGGTGGTCCGGGCCTTGGTTGAGGCGGCGTAATCGGCAACCCCGAAGTGCAGGGATTCATTGCGCGGGCTGGCGGCGGCGATTTCGTGGACATTGGCCATGCCAAGTGCCGTTTCGATAATCATCTCGAAACCGATGGGGTTTGTATGTCCTTTGGCCTGTTCAATCTGGGTAACCAGCATGTCGATGGCGTAGATGTCGGCGGCGGTGCCGGCCTTGGGGATCATAATCAGGTCCAGATTGTGGCCTGCCTGTTCGACCACATCTACGACATCTCGGTACATGTAATGGGTATCCAGCCCGTTGATCCTCACGGATACGGTCTTGCCGCTCCAGTCTAGATCATTGAGGGCTTCGATAATGTTCTTGCGAGCCTGTTCCTTGTCATCGGGTGCAACGGCGTCTTCCAGATCAAGGAAAACAACATCGGCATCGCCGGAAGCGGCCTTTTCAAGGAATGTTGTGTTGGATCCCGGAACCGCCAATTCCGAACGGTTCAAACGCCCCGGGCACTGTTCAACGATGGTGAAACTCATAACCGTCTCCACTTAAAATTATCTGAATTGAAATAAACCGCCCCACCTGCCCTTTCTTGTGAGCGCTTCCGGCCGGTCATTAGTCTAGCATCCATCTATGCCCGTCGCCGATGCCTGTCAACAAAATAGGAAATGGTTTCCACAATGCGGGATCACGTGTATATAGCTAGATATTGATTCAGATACTTGCCCTACGGAGAACAACGTGAACGAATTCGCGAAGACTGCTGCGACACCATCAAAAGGACAAATCAAAGCCAGAAAAACGGCTACTGAGCGAAATCCCCAGGTGCAGTCCCTGACACGCGCCCTGATCATCCTTGAAAAGTTGTCCGAGCATGACAACGGCCTGACCCTGACCGAACTGGCGCGGCTTGGCGAACTGCCGACCTCAACAACTCACCGGCTGCTGACGACACTTGAGAATCGCCGCTTTGTTCGTTTCAACAGGACATCGAATTTATGGTCTGTCGGGGTCCAGTCTTTTGTTGTCGGCAACACCTTTGCGCGCTCCAGAAACTTCGTGCCGCTGGCCAAGATTTTCATGCGGCACCTGATGGATCAAGCTGGAGAAACTGTCAATCTGGCAACCCACGATCAGGAAGGCATCGTCTATCTGGCGCAGGTTGAATGCCGCGAAATCGTCCGCGCTTTCGTGCGCCCCGGTTCGCGCGCCCCCATTCACTCATCAGCCGTCGGCAAGGCAATTCTTGCTGCCATGCCCGATGTGGACCGCAATCGCATCACCCAGCCGCAAATACCGAATTCAAACGATATCACACAATTTTTTACGGAAAATTTTATGAACGAGCTCGAAGACGTCAGGCAACGTGGATATGCCATCGACGATGAAGAGCAATCCGTTGGCGTGCGCTGCGTCGCTTCTGTTATCTATGACGAGAACGGCGGGCCACTGGCAGCGGTTTCCATTTCAGGCCCGACGGCGCGTATCACCAATGACCGCATCCCGGCCATAGGTGAGCTTGTCCGCAAAACATGTAAAGACATCACCAGCAACTTGGGTGGCAGACAACCTTCGGAAATAGATCTGCCCGTGCAGGCAGTGGCAATTGGCTAATGTTGGAAATCAAAAGACTATCGCAGGCCGACGCCCTTAAACTGATCGCTGGCGCAGAAGCAAAAGCCTTGGAAATCGACGTCCCCATGTGCATCGCCATTACCGACGAGTCAGGTAGCCTGATTGCCTTTTCGCGCATGGACGGCTCAAAAGTGCTTAGCATCTCGCTATCCCAGGACAAGGCCTTCAGCGCCGCTGTCTCACGGCGCGGAACCCATGAATACAACGCCCTTTGTGTGCCGGGTTCGCTGACTTTTGGCATTCATACCGCTGGTGGTGGACGTTTCACCGTTGTCGGCGGCGGCTTGCCCGTTTTCGACGGCGAAGAGGTCATCGGCGGCATTGGCTGCAGTTCAGGAACAGCCGATCAGGATCGTGAATGCGCCCAGTCGGGCATTGATCATTTTCAGAAAATTAAAGAGGCCTAGTTTTGACCCACAAACCCGTTATCCTTGTCACCCGCAAACTACCGAAGGCCGTCGAAGCCCGCCTGGTCAGAGACTACGCGCCGATCCTCAATCCGGACGATAAACTGTACAGCGCTGAGGAATTGATCGATCTTTCATCCACAGCCGATGCCATTCTGCCCTGCCACACGGAAAAAATGACGGCCGCGCTGATTGAAAAATTACCCGCCAATATCAAAGCCATCGCCAATTTTTCCGTTGGTGTCGATCATTGCGATCTTGAAGCCGCAAAAAGCAAGGGCATCATCGTCACCAACACGCCCGATGTGCTGTCTGACGCCACCGCCGAAATCGCCATGTTGCTAATGCTTGGCGCAGCCAGACGCGCCAGCGAAGGCGAACGTATGGTCCGGGCAAGCCAGTGGCACGACTGGTCACCCGGCTTTATGGTCGGGCGTCAGGTAACCGGCAAACGCTTCGGTGTCATCGGCATGGGTCGGGTCGGTCAGGTTAGCGCCAAACGGGCCCGCTGTTTTGATATGGACATCCATTATTACAACCGCAGCCGCTTGCGCAATGAGCTTGAGGCCGGGGCCACTTATCATGAAACTGTTGAGTCCTTGCTGCCCCATTGCGATGTGCTGTCGATCCATTGTCCGGCAACACCCGAAACAACCGGACTGCTTAACGCCGCACGGATCGCCCTGTTGCCCGAGGGAGCCATCGTCGTCAACACGGCTCGCGGTGGGGTCGTCAATGACGAAGCGCTGATTGAGGCCCTTAAATCAGGAAAGGTGTGGGCAGCAGGTCTTGATGTGTTCAATGGCGAACCCGAGGATATCCACCCGGAATACCGAACATTGGACAATGTCTTCCTGTTACCGCACATCGGCAGCGCCACCCAAGACACCAGGGATGCCATGGGATATCGGGCGCTTGATAATCTGGATGCTATCTTCGCAGGAAAAGAACCGGGAGATCGGGTCGCCTGAACCACGTCGGGCTTTGTGTACTGCCTCTGGTTTCTAAAATTATTCCAGAAAAAATTAAAAAATATAGATTTTCTCTACTTTTTTTCGTTTTAGGGTTATACTTCCCCCTTGTAATAAAACAACAATCTCGACGCTTTCCACGATGTGAGATCGTTGTTGCGGTTCTATTTAAAATACCGGAAATTACATAATCTGTTGTGATTCACCTATCTGAGGTCAGTTTTAACAACCTGTTCGGGGAGTGAATCAATCTGAAGACTCGGCACTTCGAGGGGCTTATTTATTCAGAAGCAAATTCTACTCTGTGTCGGATCAAGGAAAATATTTGTTTCGGGGCTTAAGGGTCCGGACTAACTGTGGGAGGAGTCTTAATAAAATGACCAATACCGTAAAATCGCGCCGTAAATTCCTAAAAGCAGGCGCCGCAGTAGCTGCGGGCCTGGGTGTTTCCACACTTGTCGCTTGCGGGGAAAAGAAGGAAGAGAAAAAGGCTGAAAAAGTAGCCGCACCTGCTGTCATGAAAGCAGAACCTGTTGTCCTTAAGGTCCAGGCGGCCTGGGGCGGCGGCATCTTCCTTGAAAACGCCAAAAGCTATGTTGATCGCGTCAATGCCATGGCCGGTAAAGACCTGAAAATCGACCTGTTGTCGGTTAATTCAGTTGTCAAAACCAGCCAGATGCAAGACGCCGTTCACCGCGGTGTTCTTGATGGTGCTCACTATGTGCCTGCGTACTGGTATTCCAAATCACCGGCTGCTTCCCTGTTCGGTACCGGCCCCTGCTTCGGCTGGTCGGCTCAGGAAATGCTGGGTTGGATTCACTATGGCGGCGGCATGGAACTCTTCAATGAGTTGATGGGTACCCTTGGCCTCGATCTGGTCAGCTTCTTTAACAGCCCGATGCCGGCGCAGCCGCTTGGCTGGTTCAAAGAACAGATCAAGGATTCTTCACAGATGAAAGGTCTTAAGTACCGTACCGTTGGCCTGGCCGCAGACGTTCTGAATGAAATGGGAATGTCCGTTGTCCAGTTGCCGGGTGGCGAAATCCAGCCCGCAATGAAAAGCGGCCTGATTGATGCTGCTGAGTTCAACAACCCGACCTCTGACAGTGACTTTGGAATGCAGGACGTTTCCAAGCA
>JACKQG010004281.1_pt1 | contig 14078 bp, 10 predicted proteins | sample 8237621 | NCBI WGS metagenome assembly JACKQG01 (sample SAMN15677084, study PRJNA649215) | marine metagenome | biome: marine; feature: Black Sea; material: saline water; isolation source: suspended particulate matter (SPM) from the Black Sea western gyre | collected 2013-06-09/2013-06-10 | depth...
ACGCCGACGGACACGGCCACACCCACGCTGACGCCGACGGATACCCCCACGGCCACGCCGACCCATACGCCCACCCACACGCCCACGCCGACGATCACACCGACGCCGACCATCACGCCGACGCCGACGCCCACGCCCACGGCCACGCCGACACCAACCGTCACGCCGACGCCGACGATCACGCCCACGCCCACCGATACGCCGACGATCACGCCCACGCCCACGGTCACGCCGACACCCACGGACACGCCCACGCCGACGAACACACCCACGCCCACAGACACGCCGACAATCACGCCCACAGCGACGGATACTCCCACGCCCACGCCGACGAACACACCCACCGTCACGCCCACGCCGACGGATACGCCAACACCGACGCTGACGCCGACGCCCACCCGCACGCCGACACGGACGCCCACCCGCACGCCGACACGGACGCCCACCCGCACGCCGACGGCCACGCCCAGCCCCACGGCGACGGCCACTTTCACGGCCACGCCGGTGGCCGTGCCGCTGACAACGATCCTGGCCGGGCAGCGTCCGCACGGCCTGGCCGTGGACGGTCACCGCAATCTGATCTACGTCGCCAACCACTGGGGTGGCAACGTCTCCGTGATTGATGGGCACACGGACTCGATCACGGGCACCCTGCACCTGGGCGGTTCCTACGGGGCCAACGGCATCGCTTTCGACCCGCTGCAGCGGCGGCTGTACGTGGCCAACAAGTACACCGACGATCTGGTAGCCGTGCCCGCCGCCGCCGGTCCGTCCGTGAGCATCCCTGTGGGCTATCAGCCGGACGGCGTGGAGGTCAACCCGGCCAGCGGCATCGTCTACGTGGCCAACTTCGGCTCTAGCACCCTTTCTCTGGTGGACGGGCCAGGCAACGTGGAAATCGCCGCCGTGCCCGCCGGCGGTGAGCCCTCCATGGTCGTCCGCCACCCACTCACCAACAAGGTCTACGTGACCAACCACGGGGCGCACACGGTGGGCGTCTACGACGGCACGAGCGGCGCATTGCTGCGCACTATCCCCGTGGGCGGCGGCCCCTACGGTCTGGCCCTCGACCCGGCGCGTGAGCGGCTGTACACGGCCAACCGCGAGGCCCACAGCGTGACGGTGATTGACACGGCCAGCGACACAGTGATCAACCAGATCCCCCTCAACTGCACGCCCTACATCGTGGCCGCCAATCCCAACACGGGGCACTTCTTCCCCGTCTGCGCCGAGACGCAGCAATTGCACATCTTCGATGGCGACACGCATCTCTGGCTGAGCTGGTTGCCCGTGGGCCACGGCGCGGGGGAGGGCATTGTCGTCAACCCAGCTACCAACCGCGTCTACGTGGCCAACAGCGACGACGACACCATCACCGTCATCCAGGACAGCGGTCCGGTGAGCACGCCGACGCCCTTGCCCACGGTCACGGCGACACCGACCGCTACCTCTACTCCGACGAGCACCAACACGCCGACGATCACGCCGACGCCGACGAGGACGCCCACGCCCACCGTCACGCCCACGCCGACCATCACGCCCACGCCGACGCGAACGCCTACGGCCACAGCCACGCCCACGCGCACCCCAACGCCCACGGTCACGCCAACGGCGACGCATACGCCCACGCCCACACAGACCCCGACGGCGACGCCGACGGCCACGCACACTCCCTCGCCCACGCCGCTGCCCACCTGCACGCCTGACGAGTGGGAGCCCGACGACGGCCCGGCCGAGGCCTCGACCATCTCCACCGATGGTCGTTCGCAGCACCATCATTTCCATCAGCGGGGAGACGAGGACTGGGTCACCTTCCCGGCCCAGGCGGGCGTCTCCTACCTCGTCGAGACCCTCATGCTGGGCTCGCAGGCGGACACAAAGCTGACGTTCTTCGGCCCCGATGGACAGACACTGCTGGCGGAAAACGACGATTGCCAGGGCCAGCCGCGCTCCTGCATCCTCTGGCGTGCGACCAGCGATCACACGGCCTACGTGCAGGTGCGCTCCGCCACCGGCGTTGATGTCAGTTGCAAGGGCCATCATTATTTCCTCAGCATCCGCGCCTTGCCTTACCGCACCTACCTGCCGTTGATCAGCCGCGGTTTGCAAGACACGACGGCCAGCCGCCCCGCCGGGCGGGCCGCGCTTTCCTTTGCTGAGGCCGGTGGCCCGGCGCACAGCCTGCTCGTCCACCCGCACACCGGCTGGCTCTACGCTGCCAGTGATGGCCTGCTGACCATCAGCGACCCCGCCAGCGGTGCGGTGCTGGCGCGGGCTGCCATCGGGCAGCAGCCGCAGGGGATGGCTCTGGACCCCGTCGCCGGGCGGCTGTACGTGGCCAGTTGGCAGCGCGGCAGCGTGGCCGTGCTCGACGGTCGCAGCGGCGAACGGCTGGCCGAAGCCCGCGGCCTGTACCGGCCCAGCGGCCTGACGCTGGCCGGCGGGCGGCTCTTCGTCGCCGAGACCGGAGCCGACCGTCTGACCATCCTGGATGGTAAGACCGCCGAGCGGTTGGGACAGATCAAGTTGGGGCCAGCGCCGTACACCCTGGCGGCCAGCGCTGACGGCGAGCGAGTTTACGTGGCGCTGGCGGGCAGCGACGAGATAGCGGTGGTGGACACGGCGCGGGACGAGGTGATCGCTCGCACCGCGCTGGGCGGCCTCGGCTTGCCGCAGGACGTCGCCGTGGACACGGCCACGGGCCGCGTGTACGTCCTCTACCTGCTGGCTCCGCGCTACCGCAACGTGGCCCTCCTCGACGGCCGCAGCGGTGAGCAGGTGGGCCTCATCGCCGCCAACCTTCAGCTTCCGTTGGACGGCGCCCATGCGCTGGCCGTGGACCCGGCGCGGCAGCGGCTCTACGTCAGCGATGCCGTCGGGTTGCAGGTCTTCTCCACGGTCACGGCGAAGTGGCTGGAGACACTGCCTGCTGAGGGGCCCGCCAACCCCTTCGGCCTGGCCGTGGACCCGCAGCGGGGTGCGGTCTATGCCGCGCCGCCGGAGGGGAAGCGCTGAACTCTGCCCCGGACGAACTGGCTCCCAACCAGGGCCGACGAGAAATGGAAGACGAACGACGAATTCGTCCTTCGTCGTTCGTCTTTCGTCACCTTGGCCCGTGGGGGCTCCGGGTTTCGAGCCACAACGTTTTGACACCCACGGCGGACTCCGGTATAATCCTATAGAATCTGGAGCAGGGATGAGGGCCTCTGCCGTCTTCCAGCATGTATCCCGTCCGGCAGTCAATGGCGCGGGTGCGGTCAGGAAACCATCTGCGGGAATCTGATCCTTGCTGTTCGCCTGGCAAATACTCAGGTTTGCGATGTCAGCACGTTGTCTCTCAAGAGGGCTGGTGAGTTAGGAGGGGACAGAATGGATACACTCATTACGGATCAGGTGATTGATCAACTGAAAGTCCTGCCATACGAGTCGCAGTGGCGGGTCCTTGAATTCACGCGCACACTCGCTGTCTCCGTCCCACACGGAATATCGGGGCAACAACTCCTGCGTTTTGCTGGTGTGATACCGCTCGACGATCTGCAGCTTATGCGCCTGGCCATTGAACAAGGCTGTGAACAGGTTGACGCAGATGAGTGGTAGGTACCTGCTGGACACTAATATCGCAATACAGAAAATGTGGCAATTCGATTCTGAAGCCTATTGTGACCCACAACATATAGTGGTATCGGGCGCATCTTCCAGTGACGCTCGTTGTGGAATTGTCGGTTTTTCTGTATTGCCTAATATCATCATCGCCCTGTTTGCGGGTGATGCGGCAGTCAAAGAGAGTCTCTCAATGGCCGATGAGGTGTTTGTTCCCAGCATTGCGATTGGGGAACTGTGTTACGGGGCGCGGAAATCATCGCGAGTGCGGGAAAACCTCGTACGCATTGATGAATTCGCGGCTAGCAATGTGGTGCTGGGCTGTGATATTGACGTTGCACGCCGGTACGGGGAGATCAAGAACGAACTGCGCAGCAAAGGGCGACCTCTGCCCGAAAACGACATCTGGATCGCCGCCATTGCACTTCAGCATGACTTGACTGTGGTCAGCCGTGATACTCACTTCAGTGAAACCGACATCTTGAAAGTTGCAGTGTGGTAGAACAGACGCCTGCAAAGCATGTGCTCACGGACCGTTCTGGCCGCGGGGTTGAAGCAGGTGTGAGCATTTCTGATTGAAAGGTGTAGTCCCAGGCTGAGATAGCCATGAGCGTCGTAGACGAGATCAAGGAGCGCTTGGATATCGTGGAGGTGGTGTCCCGTTACGTGCCGCTGAAGAAGGCGGGACGGAACTACAAGGGAAACTGCCCCTTCCACGCGGAAAAAACGCCCTCCTTCGTCGTCTTCCCGGAAACCGGAACCTGGCACTGTTTCGGCGCTTGCGGCACCGGCGGCGACCTCTTCAACTTCATCATGAAGCAGGAGAACGTGGACTTCAGCGAGGCGCTGCGCATGCTGGCGCCCATGGCCGGCGTCACCCTGGAGCGTCCCACCCCAGCCACCTCGGCGGAAGAGAAGCGCCGCCAGCGGTTGCTGGAGATCACCGCCGCAGCGGCAGCCTACTACCACCGCTTGCTGCTGAGCGACGAGGGGGAACGGGCCCGCGCCTACCTGGCGCAACGGCAGCTCACGCCGGAAACGGCCGAACGGTTCCAGTTGGGCTATGCGCCCGATGCCTGGGAAGCGTTGCAGCGGTATCTGCGCAGCCAGGGCTATGCCCCTGCCGAGTTGGAAGCGGCGGGGTTCACCATCCCCCGTTCGGATGGCTCCTACTACGACCGCTTCCGCGACCGGCTGATGATCCCTATCCACGACCGGCGCGGCCGGCCCATCGCCTTCGGGGCGCGGCTACTGCCAGGCGGAAGCGATCCGGGGGACCGCTCGCAGCCCAAGTACATTAACTCGCCCCAGACCATCCTGTTCGACAAGGGCCACGAGCTCTTCGGCCTGCACGCGGCGCGGCAGGCCATTCGCGCCGCCGACGCGGCCATCATTGTTGAAGGCTACATGGACGTGCTGGCGGCCCATCAGCACGGCATCGCCAACGTGGTGGCCACCATGGGCACGGCGCTGACCGAGCAGCAGCTCCGGCGGCTGAAACGTTACACGGCCCATTTCATCCTGGCCCTGGACGCTGACGCTGCCGGGCGGGCGGCCACGCTGCGCGGCGCGCAACAGGCCCGCGAGTCTCTGGACCGCACCTGGGTGCCCACGCTGACGGCCAGCGGGCTGATCCGTTTCGAAGGGCGACTGGAGGCCCAACTGCGCATCATGACCCTGCCGCCGGGCCGGGACCCGGACGAGGTGATCCGCGACGACCCTGCACACTGGGCCCAGCTCGTGGCCGAGGCCCAGCCGGTGGTGGATTACTTCATGCGCCTGGTGACGGACGAGCTGGATCTGAGCGCCGGCCGGGGCAAGGCGGAGGCCGTGGACCGGCTGGCCCCCCTCATCCGCGAGATCGCCGATGATGTTGAGCGGGCGCACTACGTGCAGAAGCTGGCGCGTCTGGTGCAGGTGGACGAGCAGATCGTGCAGAGCCAGGTGCTGCGGCCAACGCGTCGCCGCGGCCGGCGCGGGCCGGCGCCTCCTCCGGAGGGAGAAGCAGTGCCGCGTCAGGCAGGAGAGCCCCGCCGTCTGGAATCGGAGGCGCATTGCCTGGCCCAGTTGCTGCTGTGGCCCGAGTTGCTGCCCGATCTGGACGCCCGATTGCAGGCCCTGCAGATACGGCCCTTGGACAGTGCCGATTTCAGCCAGGTGGTGGATCAGGCCGTCTTCGAAGTCCTGCTGCAGGCGCAAATGGACGAACAGGCCTGGGATGCAGAGGCCTCCCAGGACGGGTTGGAGGCCCCCGTACAGGAGCGGTGGCGGCAGTTGCTGAGCTACGGGAGCGCGCTGCCCTCGCTTCCGGAAGAACAGGCGGCTGACGATCTGGTCAACGTGGTCTTGCGCTTGCGGTTGAGCCGGCTGCGCCGCCGCCTGGCGGAGTTGCGTTACCTGCTGGAGGAAGCGCAAGGGGAAGGCGATGACAGAACGGTAGAGGAGTACGGGCAGATGGTGCAAGAGCACACGGTCGAGATGGGGCGATTACAGCAGATTGTGAATGGACGTACCTGGAGCGGGAGAAGGAGAATTCCGTGACCGCTATCGTTGCCAGGGGAAGGTTGCGGTCAGACCAGGCTCAGAGCACGGACTTGAACCTGCAAGCCGGCCTGCTGGTGAACCTTTGGGAAGCAGCAAGGGATGGAGAGAGATGACGTCATGGTCTGAGGAAGAGCAGGGGGCGCGATCTGCGCCTCCGGATCTTCCCCAGTCGGAAAAGAATGCGAACGATGCTCCGGAGCGCTCCGGCGCTTCTGAATCGCCGCGGCCGGCCTCTTTCCCCGCGCCTGCTGATCGGGGCAACGGAAGCGAAACGTGGGTGCCAAGGGTCTCCAGAGCCAACGAGGAGGATGAGGCGGGCGTGGCGACTGATCCTGAGGAGCGGCAACTCCTGGAGGAGGTCCTTGAGAGCGCGGCTGACTTCACCGCCGCTGCCGATCCCGTGCGCATGTACCTGAGCGAGATCGGTCGAGTGCCACTGCTTGAGCCGGACGAAGAGTTGTGGTTGGGCACACGAATGAGGAGCTACGAACGCCTCAAGCAGATGCAATGGGATCTAGCCGAGAAACTGGGGCAGGAGCCAAAACCCTCGGAGTTGATGGTGGCGGTATACGACGCGCTGGTGGAAGGCTGGAGGGAAGCTAAGAAGCGATGTCTAGAATATGACCTTCTACCTCCCAAGATGCCAGAGATAATCGAGGAGGTGCAAGCTCTGAAGCGGGAACAATGGCCGAGCAGTCCCGCGCACCTGCGCCAGACGGTGGAGTCTTGGGGCGGCACCAAAGAGAATCGTCAGGCCGCCCACAGCCAGGTCTTCAGCCTGCTGTTCGACGTTTATACCTGCCTCTACCTGCTGCCCAGAGAGCAGTTAAATGTCATCCAGGCTCACTATGCTCGCAAGGAACGCCTTCCCACGCTCGCCTCCTTTAGCCAGGCGCTGCCGGACGAAGCGGTCATTGAGACACAGATAGTCCAGTCGGAGCAGCGAGCCATGGCAGCCAAACAGATGCTGGCCCGGGCCAACCTGCGGCTGGTGGTCAGCGAGGCCAAGCGCTACGCTGGTCGGGGTGGGATGTCTCTGCTCGATCTGATCCAGGAAGGAAACCTCGGCCTGCTGCGAGCCGTGGAGAAGTTCGACCCCGCACTGCGCTTCAAGTTCAGCACCTACGCGACTTATTGGATTCGCCAATCGGTCAGCCGCGCCATTGCCGATCAGGCGCGCACCATCCGCGTGCCTGTGCACATGCACGAACAGATCGCTCGTGTCCGGGAGATCAAGCGGGAGCTTTCCCAGGAGTATGGGCGGGAGCCGACGGCCGAGGAGGTCGCCCTGGAGATGGGCCTGTTGTCTTCAGAAGATCGGCGGGCCATTGAGGAGGCCCTGTCCTACGATCAGCCCCTCGACCCGGCGCTGGAATGGCGTTGGCGGCGGGCGGAGAGCAGGGTGCAACACATCTCCGGCATCTCGTTGGAACCGGTGTCCCTGGAAACGCCTGTGGGCAGCGAGGAGAACAGTTACCTGGGCGACTTCATCGAGGATGAGAAGCTGCCTGGGCCGGCGGACGCCGCCTCTCGCGAGATGCTCAAACAGCACATGCGCGAGATCCTGGACTCGCTGAACGAGCGGGAGCGCGACGTGCTGGAAATGCGCTATGGGCTTCGGGATGGCAAGTACTACACATTGGAGGAGGTGGGCGAGGCATTTGGGGTCACGCGCGAGCGGGTGCGGCAGATCGAGGCCAAGGCCTTGCGCAAATTGCGCCATCCCCTGCGCAGCCGCAAGCTGCGGGATTACCTGGCCTCATAGTGAACTTCAAACCTCAAACTCCAGACTTCAAACCTAAAGCGCCCCCCTTCCTGGCTTGCCGATCTCATTCCTGGTTCCTTTGAAGTTTGAGGTTTAGGGTTTGAAGTTTTGGTTTCGTTTTGTCCGATTTGACGCCATCTCGGTTTTGAGTATAATCAGCTATGCAAAGCCATTGTTCCGCGGTAGCTCAATTGGCAGAGCGACCGGCTGTTAACCGGTTGGCTGGAGGTTCGAGTCCTCCCCGCGGAGCCAATCTCGAAAGAAGCGACGTCCGGTGGGCTAGCCACCGGACGTTTCTGTAGGTGCTATTCTCACTGGCAGACTGCGGAGGGTGTGCGATGGAGCAGAAACGTTCCGGAGGACAGGGCAGGCTGGACGATCTCCACCATCTGTGGACGACGCTGGAAGAGCGGGTGCGGACGGCCCCCTTCGAGTTGGGCATCGGTTGGAGCTTCCTGGGTGGCAAGCCGGAAATGGCTCTCTGCCAGAGCGATCCCGAGCTGGCGGAGGCCATCCAGAACGAAGCCCACCGCCAGGTGAACAAGATCGAGCTCATCGCCTCGGAGAACTACGTCAGCGCCGCCGTGCTGGAAGCGCTGGGCTCGGTGCTCACCAACAAGTACGCCGAAGGCTACCCTGGCCACCGCTACTACGGCGGCTGCGAGTACGTGGACGTCGTGGAACAATTGGCCATTGACCGCGCCAAGCAGCTCTTTGGGGCCGAGCACGCCAACGTGCAACCGCACGCCGGCTCGCAGGCCAACATGGCCGTCTACTTCGCCGTGCTTTCGCCGGGCGACCGCATCATGGGCATGAGTCTGGCCCACGGCGGCCACCTGACCCACGGCAGCCCCGTCAATTTCTCCGGCAAGCTCTTCGAGGTGCATTCCTACGGCGTGACGCGGGAGACGGAAACTCTCGACTACGAGGCCATCGCCCGCCAGGCGCGGGAGGTGCGGCCCCGGATGATCGTCTGCGGGGCCAGCGCCTATCCACGTCTCATTGACTTCGCCCGGCTGCGGGAAATCGCCGACGAGGCAGGCGCTTACCTGATGGCCGACATCGCCCACATCGCCGGGCTGGTGGCCGGCGGGCTGCATCCCAGCCCCGTGCCCCACTGCGACTTCGTGACCTCCACCACGCACAAGACGCTGCGCGGGCCGCGGGGCGGCTTGATCCTCTGCAAGGAGAAGTACGCCCAGGCGGTGGACAGGAGCATCTTCCCCGGCATGCAGGGCGGGCCGCTGATGCATTGCATCGCCGCCAAGGCCGCCGCCTTCGGCGAGGCGCTGCGGCCAGAGTTCCGCTACTACCTGCAGCGCATCGTGGACAACGCCAGGACGCTGGCGCAGGCGTTGCAGGGCGAGGGGCTGCGGCTGGTCTCCGGCGGCACCGACAATCACCTGATGCTGGTGGACGTGGGCGCGGCGGGTGTCACCGGCCGAGAGGCGGAGGAAGCCCTGGACGACGTGGGCATCACGGTGAACAAGAACGCCATCCCCTTCGACCCGCGGCCGCCGCGGGTGGCCAGCGGCATCCGCATCGGCACACCGGCTGTCACCACGCGGGGGTTCGGCCACGCGGAGATGGAGGAACTCGGCGAACTCATCGCCGCCGTGATCCATAACCTGGGCGACGAGGGGGTGTACGGGCGAGTGCGGCAGAGGGTGGCCGAGATCTGCGACCGCTTCCCCGTGCCGGGGATTTATGCGCCGTCGGAGAGGGCTTGCCCGGCGCGCTGAGGTGATCGGCGCCACGGTGCTCTCTGTCGCCTATCGGACGAACGACGAATGACGAAAGACCAACTCAAACAGCAGGCTCTGGCGATGGGCTTTGACGTGGCCGGTATCTGCGCCGCCGGGCCGAGCGCCCACGCCGAGTTCTATGCCCGCTGGGTGCAGGCCGGTTACGCCGGCGAGATGGCCTACCTGACGCGGCGCGTGGCGGAGCGGCGCGATCCCCGCGCACTGCTGCCCGGCTGCCGCTCCATCCTCGTCGTCGGCCTCAACAGCTTCCTGCCCGATGAGAAGCCCACGCTGCCCGGTCGTGGTCTCATCGCCCGCTACGCCCGCCGGGATGATTACCATGAGGTGATGAATCGCCGGTTGCTGGCCCTGCGGGACTGGCTGGCGACGGAAACGGGCCAGCCTCCGGAATCGCTGGGGCGGGCCTGCGTGGACACCGCGCCGCTGCTGGAACGGGAGTTGGCCATGCGGGCCGGGCTGGGCTGGATCGGCAAGAACTGCTGTCTGATCAACCCTCGCTTCGGCTCCTGGCTGCTGCTGGGAGAGCTGCTGCTGGCTATCGAGCTGGAGCCGGACGAGCCGTGGACGGCCCCGCGCTGCGGCACCTGCACCCGCTGTCTCGATGCCTGCCCCACCGGCGCGCTCGTCGAGCCGCACCTGCTGGATGCGCGCCGCTGCCTGGCCTACCTGACCATCGAGCTCAAGGGCAGCATCCCTGAGCCACTGCGCCGGCGGCTGGGGCAGCGTGTCTTCGGCTGCGACCTCTGCCAGGAAGTGTGCCCCTGGAACGGACGCTTCAGCCAGACTGGTCGCGATCCTGCCTTCCAGCCGCGCCCCGACCTGATCCAGCCCTCGCTGCTGGAGCTGATGGCCCTGGACGAGGAGGGTTTTCATCGGCGATTCCGGGGCAGCCCCATCGAGCGGGCGAAGCGGCGGGGGCTGCTGCGCAACGTCGCCGTGGCTCTGGGCAACGGGAAAAACCCGGCCGCCCGACCCGCACTGGCGGAAGCTCTGCTCGATCCAGAGCCGCTGGTGCGTGAGCACGCGGCCTGGGCGCTGGAGCAGATGGGAGTGTAGATGGTGAAGTTCAAACTTCCCTCCAAGCCCCTCAGTATCCTCCTCCGCGTCGCCGCCATCCTGGCCGTGGTTTGGGTCGCCGGGGCGCTGCGCCTGCGGGCCGTGGAGAAGCTGCCCATTGACTACGACGAGGACGACTACCTGCGGGCAGCTCAGCAGTACGCCTCGGCCCTTCAGCAGCGGGATTGGGCGGCGCTGACGGAACTGAACTATCGGCCCGAACACCCGCCCCTGGCCAAGCTGGCCTACGGCGTGGCCATCTCCGGCCTGCCCGAAGCGCCGGAGATCTCTGATCAGCCGACCACCGCACAGCCGGCCCGCTCGCTGCCGCAACCCCACCTGCGCACGGCCCGCCTGGCCGCCGCCGTTTTCGGCCTCCTGGAAACGCTCCTCCTGGCCTTGCTCAGCCCCCTGGCCGGGCTCTTCCTGGCCGTCCACACCTTCACCATCAAGTACACCAGCCAGGTGATGCTGGAAGCGCTGCCGGCCTTCAGCAGCGCGCTGGCCGTCCTGGCCTACGAGCGCTCCCGCGTGTACGAACGGCCGAGGTGGAGCGGTTGGCTGGCCCTCTCGGCCGTCGCCCTGGGCCTGACCGTGTCCAGCAAGTATGTGTATGGCATCGTCGGGGTCGCCATCCTCATTCACTGGGCGCGGGCGGCTTTGACGGGAACTGCTCGCCACCGGGCAGCGCTTCTCCGTTGGCTGCGCTTCGTGCTGATCTGGGGACTGCTCGCCGTCGTCGCTTTCCTGGCCAGCAACCCCTATCTGTGGCCGGCGCCCTGGGAGCGGCTGTGGGCATCGCTTACCTTTCACGGGCGCTATGCCCAGGGCCAGGACGTGCAGCGCGCCGGATTTCCCCTCTGGCAGCCTTTCGTCTGGCTGATGGGCTCTGTGCCCTGGCATCCCGGCGTGTTCGTTGTGAGCATGGACTTGATCATCACCGGCTTCGCCGCGCTGGGGCTGCGGCGGCTGGGCCGCAAGCGTCCCCTGTACGTCATCTGGATCGCCACTGCCTTGCTCTTCCTGCTGGTCTGGCCCACCAAATGGCCGCAATACGTCCTGGTGCTGACCTTCCCCTGGGCCCTGGCGGCGGCGGAAGGGTTCAGGGCCGTCGTCTGGGAACCGCTGACCGGCTGGCTGCGGCGGCTGCGCACGGCGGGCTTCCGCAGACCGGCCCGGGTCAGGCCGCGCATCGGCTGGCGGGAACTGCGCAAGGCCGCGCTGTGGTTGCTCCCCGGCCTCCTCGTCATCGCGGCCATCACCTACTACCCCCTGCTGTACCAATCCGGCATGGCCCTGACCGATTTCAACGCCCGTTCCATCAGGGACGGGCTCAACGGCGGCGTCTGGCGAGCCGTGCGGGCCGGCTGGTTCGGCGGCGCCGAGCCGGTCGGCGTGCAGTTGTTCCGCCCATCGCCAGCGAAGGAGGTGCGCTACGCCGGCTTCTCGCTGCTGGGGCAGATCTTCACCGTCTCGCCCGACCTGCTGGCCTTTGAACTGCTCTGGACGCTGCTCGTCGTCGGGCTGCAACTGGCCCTCGGCGTGAGCGTGGCGGGCCTGCTCCACCGCCAGGGCGTGCGCTTCAAGGGGTTCTGGCAGGCCCTCTTCATCCTGCCCTGGGCCATCCCCGAGTTTGTGGGCGCTCTGAGCTGGCTGCAGATCGTGCACCCGGACAACGGCTGGCTCGCCCTGGCCGGCGGCCGCTTTGCCACCACACCGGGGTATCCGCTGGCCCGGACGATCGCCTCCTGGCAGCAGGATCCGCTGCTGGCCCTGCTGGTTCTGCTGGTCACGGGCATCTGGATGGGCTGGCCGCTGATGATGCTGGCCGCCAGCGCCGGGCTCAAGCTGATCCCGGCAGAGGTGTACGACGCTGCAGCCATGGATGGCGCCAACAACTGGCAGCGTTTGCGCTGGGTGACCTGGCCCATGCTGCTGCCGCTGCTGGCTCCGGTGATCATCCTGCGGGCCATTCTGGCCTTCAACCAATTCTACCTGTTCTACGTGCTCGACCCGCCCCCGCCGCTCTTCACGCTGGCGGCAGGCTCGTTTTACATCTTCGACAGCGGCTGGTACGCCGGCTCGGCGGCCATCAACATGTTCACGGTGCTGATCTTGATCATCTTCATCCTGCTGTTCAACCGCTGGAGCCGGGCGGGGGAGGGGGTGACCTATGCGTAGGCCCAGGTTCGCCGAGCAGCTTGCCTACCAGGCGGCCCTGGCTCTGGTGGGGTTGTTCGTGCTGCTGCCCATCTGGGGGCTGGTCAACGTGGCCTTCGAAGGCGCTCTGAAGGGCGCGCCCGTCGAGCTGCGGCTGTGGCCGGCGCAGTTCTCGGCCGCCGCCTTCCGCAAGGTGTGGCTGGATCCGGCGCAATCGTTGAACTTCCTCGGCTTGCTGAAAAACAGCCTGATCGTCTCCGGCGGCGCGGCGGCCGTGGCGCTGATCTTCGGCGCCAGCACGGCCTACGGTTTTGCCCGCTTCCGCTTCCCCGGCCGCCAGGGGGGACTGTTTGGGCTGTTGCTGGGCACGCTGCTGCCGCCCGTGGCCCTGATGACCCCTCTGTACCTGCTGCTGACCATGCTGGGCCTCCGCACCTCGCTGTTGGGTCTGATGGTGGTGTACACCTCTTTTTCGATGCCCTTCTGCGTCTGGAACATGCGCGCCGCTTTTCAGGCGGTGCCCGCAGAGCTCGAGGAGGCGGCCTTCTTGGACGGGGCCACGCCGCTCGTCGCTTTCTGGCGGGTCACGCTGCCCCTGGCGCTGCCGGCCATGGCCGTGGCCGCCCTGATCGCCTTCCTGATCGGCTACACGGAGTTTGCCATCGGCTGGCTCTTCGTGGAGAGCAGCCACAACGTCACCCTGGCCATGGCCATTGCGGGCCTGATGGGCGATGGCAGCCGGGCCTGGAGCGAGATGGCCGCGCTGGCCATCCTGATGAGCCTGCCGGTGATCGTGCTGTTCCTGCTGCTGCGGCGCTACCTGCTGCAAGGGCTGCTTCTGGGAACCGTGCAGGAATGATCGCCGGCCTACAGCCGGAAATCCAAACTTCAAACTCCAAAGCTCAAAGGAGTTGAGGCCAAGGTCCGCCTGGCTCACCAGCCTGGTTTGAAGTTTGGATTTTGAGCTTTGAGCTTCCTCAGCTATACTACGCGCCATGTTGCGAACAGTGTGCATTCTCTTGTCCATCACTGGCGCGTTGCTGTTCCTGCCGGTCACCTTGGTTCTGGCCCAGAGCCCCTGCGATCCGCCCAACATCCTGTGGAATTGCAACTTCGACGAATGGGTGGACAGCCCGCTCGGCCAGGTGCCCGCCGGTTGGACGCCCTTCGTGCTGGAAGGCGATTTG
>JACKQG010005416.1_pt1 | contig 14076 bp, 8 predicted proteins | sample 8237621 | NCBI WGS metagenome assembly JACKQG01 (sample SAMN15677084, study PRJNA649215) | marine metagenome | biome: marine; feature: Black Sea; material: saline water; isolation source: suspended particulate matter (SPM) from the Black Sea western gyre | collected 2013-06-09/2013-06-10 | depth...
TTTAGTTCCGATACAGAAGGAGAAGATAAGCTTATAGGGATATTAAGTTCACAAAAGGTTGGTCCTACAATAGCTGACGACATAAGAAACAGGGCTGTTATGGCAATTGTTTTTGCTCTTATTGTAATCTTTATTTATATTGCAATTCGATTCAAAAAATGGCAATTCGGATTAGCAGGTGTTATTGCATTATTCCACGACACTATAATTACCATAGGCATATTCTCCCTATTTTATAATGTGCTTCCGTTCAGCCTGGAAATTGACCAGGCATTTATTGCAGCGATATTAACAATAATCGGTTATTCGATTAACGACACGGTTATCATTTTCGACCGTATTCGTGAATTTAGCAATCTGCACCGTAAGCGCGATCTGAAAACGAATATCAACGCAGCATTAAATAGTACACTTGCAAGGACATTCAACACTTCAGGAACTACACTGGTTGTTTTATTAACAGTCTTTATTTTCGGTGGCGAAATTATCAGGGGATTTGCTTTTGCATTATTGATTGGAGTTCTGGTAGGGACATATTCTTCATTGTTCAATGCCAGCCCTATTGCTTATGATTTGATAAATATTAAAAAGGAGGATAAGCAAATTGTAAAAGGAAAATCAAAAAAGAAAAAATAGAAATCCGCTTCGTTTCAAAAATGAACAATTTCCTTCTTTTTTTCAGTATTAGCGGTGGTGAAATCCTTGTAATCATCATTGTGGTATATCTGGTTTTCGGACCAAAAAAATTACCTGAACTGGCTCGAAAATTAGGAAAGGTGATCAATGAAATAAAAAAGACAACCAACGACATTAAGCGTGAGATAAACAAGGAAACCACGAATTTTCAGCACGATTTGAATATTGACCTTGATGACCCGCTTAAAACCGATACTCCGAAAAACAAAACTGAGCCTCCTGATAGTAAAAGCTCATCGGAAAATAAAAAAAAATAAGGAGTGTTTTAATTTAAAAATCTAAAAACTGCTGAAATACTACCTGCAGGTATGCTTTTCCATCTTTAATTATCGAATCTTGTAATTCAGGTTCTATTTCTAATTTCAAATAACTATCTAACATTTTATTATAAACAAAATATCCATCCTGACAAATCCAACCTACACCTTCAGTAGTTTCATAATAAGCAAACTCCGGTGTATATGGGTTAAATAAATTTCTGCTCCAAAAAAATTCATCCGATTTTAAATCAAGCTGCGCTAAGAGTGTACCCGTAATATCATTTTGCGAACTTATCCTGCATATTTTTTGTCCCCTGTATTCTTCTTTTATTACTTCTCCATAAAACAATAATGGAATTTTTCTGTACTCCTTAGTATAAACCGGCCAGTTTCTATATGTATTATGACTATGATCAGCAACAATAATAAACAAAGTATTTCTGTACCACGATTGCTTTTTTGCTTTTCTAAAATAGTCACCCAGGCACCTGTCAGTATAATATACTGAATTTAAAAAATCTTTTTCGTTACCTCCCCAGCCAATAACATCATCCATTGGCTGGTCATAAGGCGAATGAGAACTAACCGTAAATAAAACTGAAAAGAACGGCTGATTTTCATTATTCAGATCGTCTAATTGTTTGCTTAAAGTATATTCATCATGAATACCCAGTTTGCCTTGAGGAAGGTCTTCGTCAAAATCAAAAATTTCATAAATCCTGTCAAACTCATTAATCATTATATATGATTTAATCCCACCGTAAATTAATTGTCCGCCAAAATAAAATGATGTGGAATAATCCTGTTTTTTTATTAATTTTATTAAACTCGGCAATTTTATAATTTTTTCCAGGTTGTGTGTGATTGCTGTAATCGGTGTTGCAGGGAATCCTCCGAAGATAGATGACATCGCTTGCTCTGACCGGTTGCCCGTAGCATACAAATTTGTAAAAAGAACACCTTCTTTTTCTAATTCATGAAATTGTGGAGTAATACCTTTTTCGCCTCCGCAAGATTCAATTACATCTGCCGACCAGCTTTCTATTATTAATAAAACTATATTCGGTCTTTTTGTTTTGAGAATTGAAATTGTTGTGTCCTTATGTACTATATGCAGTTTTTCAACAATTTTTATAGCTTCTTCAGGTTCGTAAAATTCAAAAGGATTCTTTTTTCTGAACCTGTAATTTTCAATTGTGCTTAATAATAAATTATATCCTGAATTTACTGAGGCAAGATTTAATATATTATGTTTTGAATAGTAAGGTTTACTTTGATTAATCGGGATTTCTTTAAATCCTCCGCGGATTCCCAGAAAAATTAAGCCAGGAGTTATAATCAGAAAAATTACTGTGAAAAGCCAATTTCTCTTTTGATTTTCAATTCTTTTGTAGATATACTTATAATAAATATAAAATCCAATAGTGAATTGTATAATTAATAAAGCAACTAATACAAAGAAAGTTTTAGTTGAACTGGAATTATATATCTCATCCGGATTAGCCATGTATTTTAATGCCTTAAAATGTAGTTTGGTTTTCCATTCCTCATATATTCCAAGCTCTGCTGTAGTAATTAATATATAAGCAAATAGAATAATGGCTGTATATACAATATTCAAATAATTAATCCATTTTTGTCTAACTATTGACTGCACAAGTAATAGCACAAAAGGAAATAAAATAATATAACATGCTGCAGAAAGATCGAGTGGAATGGCATACCAGAAAGATATTAGAGCTTCAGCAAAGCGAATATTTTCATTACTGATTGAATTCATATAGTATATCAGGAAAACTGCCCTGGTAAATGCAAAAACAATCATCCAGAAAACCAATTGCTTAATAATAGATAATAAAATTTCTTTCATAATTATCACTCCATCTCCCTAAATATCTCTTTCATTTTCTCTATCTGCTCGGGAGTGCCTAACACAAACAGCTTTGAACCGGGAATAACTTTAGTATCTGCGGATGGATTCAGGATATATCTTCCGTCAGTGGTTTTATAGCCAATAATATTCGCTCCGGTTTTTTTCCTTATCCCTATCTCGTAAATTGATTTGCTGCGAGCTTGTTCAGGCAAATCAGAACAAACAATCTCTTCCAGATTGGTCGGGTCATCTCCATGAACCGACACATGCTCCATGAATTCAATAATGTCGGGGCGGGTAATCAAATTTGCCATATGCGCCCCTCCTACCCTTTCAGGCATGACAACGCTATCCACTCCCGCCATTCTCAATTTAGCTTCCGAGCTTTCGTTAGAGGCACGGCTGATAATGATAAGATCGGGATTGAGCGCACGGGCGGTTAATACAACGTATAAATTATCCGCATCAACTGGAAGTGTTGTGATCAAGGCTTTAGCTGTCCGAATATTCGCTTTTAACAAGGTCTCATCCTGGGTGGCATCCCCTTCGATGAACCGCCCTGACTTTTCCAGGTTTTTAACGATCAGGTCATGATTTTCATCAATTACAATAAACCGATGATCGTGAGCAATAAGCTCCTTTATCACCTGCTGTCCGTTTCTGCCATATCCGCAAACTACAACATGATTTTGCATTTTTTTTAATGATTTTATTCTGTAACCTTTAATGAAATATTGTAACTGCCCCTCGAAAAAGTGTGTTGAAATTGTCGTAAGAGCATACGCATAAGTTGTGAAACTTAAAATAATAAGAATAATAGTGAAAATCTTTCCACCCGACGACAACTCATGAATTTCTCCAAATCCTACTGTTGAAATGGTAATAGCTGTCATATAAAGTGCATCCAGAAATTCATCCCCTTCTATGAACATGTAACCCACAACTCCCATTACAATGATGAAGAATAGCATGGCTAATCCAATGAAGATCTTTGTCCGGCTGGATAATCTTTCCATGTGAAGAATTTTTCAGGACAAAGATAAAGGAAAATAAATGACTAAAATTACAAATGAACTAATCCCTAAGTTTCGGGACTAAAATGAATACGTAACTCCCAACATCACATTAAACCGATAAGAGGGATAATTATACCACCTGAAATAGCGTTGGTTCAGTATATTGTTGAAATTGATAAAACCGGAGAGTAATTTTGAGTACCTGTATTCCACGCCGAGATTTACATCAACCATCCCATTGATTTCGACTGGAATTTCTTTTATAACAGCAATGGGGGGGTCTTCAACTTTTTCAAAAGTCCTTGCATATACTTTGCTGAAAGTGAATATCTCTCCTTTTATAATTATTTTATCCTGCAAGTTATATTCTGCACTTAATGATATTTCGAGTGCCGGTTTATGCCATGGTTTTTCTTCATTGTCGAGGAAATAACTGTTGTATTTACCGCGAAGCATAGCATTGAATTTATCTTTATAATGAAAACCAAATTCAGCAATCACCCTCGAATATTTTACTTTGTCGTAAACAACAGTGAACTGATTATTTAGCCCTTTACCAAGCGCAGATACTGTATCGTTTACAAAGAATGGCATATTTTCTATGGAGGAATTAATGAAATAAAGGTTATAATCAAGGTATTTTGTTATTCGCCCTTTTATACCTCCGTATTGGTCAAGTTTGTAATTAGAAAATCTCATGGGAATTGTTGAGATTATAAATGGATTTTTTTCGCTAAGTGTTTTAAAACTGTTTTTATTCACCTCTCCCTTTATTCCTGCATAAGTAATAAGTATATCTTTAACAACCTGTACTTCAGCCCTGACTTCGGGATAAAAATGCATATATGAAATTGAGTCAGCTTCGACGACCGTATTTAAGCCAAGTATAAAGCTGTATTGTGAAAAATTGAGATTATAATATGGTTTGAATTTTATTAAACCGCTGTTATGGTTCATCAGCGTATCACTATTGAAATAATAATCAACCTTTGCTTCAACACCAAGCTTCTGGTCGTCAGCAAAGTCGAAAAATGTAACGACTTTGTTTAGATCGGCATCAAATCTGATATTTTGTTCTTTGGATTCAAATTTGTCGAATAAATAATAATAACTTAGCGAAAATACATGGTTGAGTTTTTCTCCCCTGGAATAATTGCTTTCAAAAGAAGTGTTTAAACCAAATAAATTAAAGCTCTGTTTTATATCTTTTTTCGACAGGGATATTTCAGGAAAATCATTGGGTTTGTATCCGTAATAATGGAGTCCGTTTCGTTTGTAAAACGCATTTGCAGAAAGCGTATGGTGTGTCATGAACTTCTTTCCGTAAATATCTATTTCATCATTGCTGCAACCCGGATAAGCATAATCCTTAATTTTTCCTGAAGATGAAATGTGTTTCAGATGAACGCCAAAGGCATTCTTTTTTGACCTGAGCTTATTGGCAAAAAATTCGATGTAAGGAGTAATGTAATTCCCGATTCCGGCTTTTATATAGTTTTTATACAATTTCGTAACGGATTCGCCCATTATTTTTGCAGGGACAATGGGTTCAAGACTAACAAGTGTTTGGAGCAACTTAGGTTTTATCGAATAATTAAATTCCGGTTTTTCTACTTTATCATCCGGAATTTTAGGAGAAATATTAATTTTAAAAGCATCGGAAACCGAAGGCTCATAAGGAGCAACAACTGTAATTTCTTCGGTTTGTGTTACTTCCTGTGAATATACCACCGTTACAATGATCGAGTTAAGTAATACTATCAACCCTGAATAAAAAATGAAGTTCTTATATGATTTGTTTCTCATTTTTTTAAATTTTACTTTTCGACCATATTCACCTTATTACCCTATACCCTTATTACCTTATCCCTTCAAAACCTTTCCACCTCTATCAACTCCCCTTCAATATTTATCGTATCAGGCTCGCTGTAAATGTTATCGTTATTATATAATAGCTCTTCTTCCTTCTTTTCCTCTGAGGTAATGCTATCCAGCTTTTGTTTTGCAATTTCCTTCAGTTCATCACCCTCATAATTCTCAATGATACTTTGCAGCGTTTGTTTTGCCTGAAAAGTATTATCAGTTTTAACATAAACATCCGCTAATAAAATAAATCCTTTGGCTACCCAGTAATCGTATGCACTATATTGATTTATCAATTCAAAAACATCCTTTTCTGCATTTTCGAAATCCTTAAATATATATTCTATTTTCGCAATGTTGTACTTCGCTTCTGCTCCCGGTTCACCATGCGAAAGGCTGACAATATCTTTGAATTCAGCTTTTGCCAACAAAAGGTCTTTTAAAACAAGCAATGATTTTGCTTTTATCATTAAGGCTTCAAGTTTCATTTTTTCGCTTATCTTTTCGGTTGACAAAAGTTTGTTTGCCGATACCAGAGCTTTTTCATAGTTATTTAACAGGAAATAACATTTCATTTGCCCATATCTTGCCTCTGTAATATTGCTTTTTGTTACAGCAATTTGTTCCAGGTCAGAATAATATTTTACTGCCTTTTCATAGATCTCTAATCTGTAACTTATGCTTGCAGCTTTTAATAATGAATTCTCCGTAAATCCTGATTTGGGTTCTCGCAGAACAAGTTCGTAATTTTTAAGGGCTTCTTCTGTTTTACCTGATTTTACAAGACATTCAGCCGAGTAATAGGCAGCACTGATTATGTATGCACCTTCGGGAAATTTCTCAAGATATTTTTTAAAAGACTCAAGAGAGTTTTCGCAATTACCTTCCATGTATAGGTTTTCAGCAGCAATATATGAAATTGAATCCTGCTCCGATACCGAAACATCAGCAAAAGATAATCCCTGAACATATAAAAGATACTCATCCACTTTGTTCATATCCACGTATATATTCCTGATGCTTGCCAGGGCTTCTTTCGACTCGGGTGTGGAAGGATAATCGCTGACAACATTTTTAAAGGTAGTCAGGGCAAGTTCATTTTGGTCGCTATTATAATAAATTAAGCCTGATTTAAGCCGGGCTTTCACAGCATAACTGCTATTGGTGTATTCGCTTTCAATTTTTTTGAAATTATTCAATGCGTTTTCTTTGTCGTTCACAATCAGATAAGTATTTCCCAGTTCAAATAAAGCTTCACCGGTATAAATAGAATTAGGATAAGCTGTAATAATTTTATTCAGTGTTTTTATTTTTTCATCGTATCGTAATAAAACCCCCAGAGTTATTGCCTTTTGGAATAAAGCATAATCCACATCAATGGCATTCATCTTTATCGCTTTATTATAATACGATAAGGCATCATCATATTGTTTACTGATAAACCAGGTATCACCCATCCTTAAAAAGGCATCGGCTACCAGGGCAGGATTTTCATTCTTTAGCCCAGCTATGAATTTTTTAAAATAATACAGGGCGTCTGAGTATTCCTTTCTTTTAAAATGTATATATCCAAGATTGTAATTGGCAATGTTGTATATTGGTAAATTCTCTGCATCCTTCTTTTTCAGAAATTGGCTGTAATATTTTTTAGCGCCCCACAAATTACCCTGCCTGTAAAACGATTCGCCTGTCCAGAAAATGCTTTCGGCGGTTATTGACTTGTTTTCGTTAAGGTCAATAGCTTTTTTGAACATTAAAATTGCCTCATCATAGTTAAATTGATTGAATAATTCAATTCCACAATAATATGATATTTTCTGATAATCCTTATTGTAATCATTTCCCTTTTTTTGAATGCTTTCAATGGCTTCAAAGGCATCCCTGTAGTTTTTTGTTGACATGGAAATATTAAAGAGAAAATTATAAGCTTCATCATTCCGCCTCGAATTAGGATAATTCTTCAGGTACTCCTTTAACGACCTGATAGCCTCGCTGTATGGGTCATAAGACAACTCATAAGCCAACTGCGCCTGGTTGAACAAGGCATCCTCTCTTATTTCTTTGTCGAACGGAAGTTTATAGGCAGATTTGAATGCGTTGGCTGCAAATTGCTTCTGCCCTGTTTGTAAATAGCAGTCAGCTAAATAATAATATGCGTATTGAGAAAGAGAATCCTGAAGCCCGGTTACTTTCTGGAAATTTTTTACAGCATCCTCGAAGTTGTCTGTTTTATAAAGTGTAAAGCCAAATTTATACCGGTCTTCACGACTGACGGATTTACGTGTTGTTTGAAAATATTGTCGTAAATATGGAAGCGCTTCTTTATAATTAGACGTCCTGTAATACGATTCACCTATTATTCGTGCAATTTCGGGTGCCCTTTTTGCGGTTGCATTCTCCAGCAAGGCAGGAGCCATATCAAGCACTTCAACGTATTTCTCCTGCATAAACAGAATTTGAACAATATAATAAGGAGCAATTGATTTAAAGTTTTTATCCTGTGAAAGCCGGTTAAATCCTTCTAAAGCCGTCTCATAATCACCTTCGGCATAAGCGATATGTGAAAGATAGTAATCTGCGGGGGAACTGTATTTACTGACTTTGTTATTAACTTGCAGAAAAGCATTCTTTGCCTTATGCAATTTTTTAGTTTTAAAATAACAATAACCTGTTTTAAAAAAATACTCGTCTTTTTGTGCTGAACTTAATTCGATGATGTCAACCTTATCAAAGTATTTTTGGGCAGAATTATATTTTCTGTTTCTGTATGCAAGTCTTCCCAACTGAAAATTTATAAGATTCCCTCTTGAATTGGTCGGATGATTTTTAATGAATTCGGTGAGCTTGTATTCGGTATCTCTGTTAAATAATTCAAGGGCACATATAGCATCGTAATACTCGGCATTTATCCTAAGCTGTGAACCATAATCCTCAACCGATTCTATAACATAAGAGAATTGCTTTTGAGCGGCATTGTATTTTTCTTTGCCGAACAGCTCAACTCCGAGACGGTATTTTGCTTCAGGGTTTTTATAAATGGCAGTCTTCTGTGCAACTGACAAGATTAAAAACGCAAAAAGCAATAATGATGTTAAAACTAACTTATGCATTAAATTCATATTCAAACCTCTGTATCTAAATTATTAAACTACCCATTTCCTTGACAAGCATCAGGAATCAGGCAAAAATAGTAAGTAAACAAAGCGTAAATATGAAGCGATAAGATTAAATTATAACATTAAATTGTTAATAAGTCCAAACGCAGGTTTAAGAAATATATTTTGAATTAGTAAGTAAACAAAACGTAAATATGAAGCGATAAGATTAAATTATAACAACCTATTATTAAAAAATATCCAGAATTTTAATATTACTACCCCTGAATTCAAAAGCATCTCCCTTTTTTAAACCTTTCATGGCGAGGAAAAACGGAACTTTTAACGAAATGGCATAATATATTTCATTATCAACAGTCAGTTTACCAAGACCAACGGAGATATAAACTTTTTGCATATCTGTAATAACAACTGAGCCAAATTCAACGGCTTTATGATTAATTGTAAGGTCAATTTTATGAAGCGTTTCTAAGTGAGCCATTTCTATCTTCAATTGTGTGGCATACATATCCCTCTTACCAATCAGTTGCATTTTATGAGAGTCAAACACATCACTTTGCTGCCCGTAATCATTAGCGCTTTTTTGTGCATCTTCCATAGCACTTTCAAGGTGACTGATCTTTTCCAATTGAATTTCAACGCACTTATCAAATATATTTTTTTTCATTAATCGGTTGTCCATCTTATACATAGCTTTCGATTTTCCAAATGTAGAAAATTTTAACGGAATATGCAACAAATTATTTCAATAATTTTATGATTTTTGTATCGTACGATAATTATTTATAATTTTTGTTATTATGTCTGAAATTCCCGATCATCCGGTTTATTCAAAAAATGTACTTGAAATGTTAACAGTTGCCAACGATTATTGTTTATTCATGGCAAAAGTGGAAGGTTACTCCAAATCGTATTTGATGAGTTACCTGCAAAAAATTTGTCCCTTATTATATATTAAAGGTGCACTGCTACCTGTAATCGAGGTGCGAAATCCAGAAGCAAATGAAAGATTCGTGGCTGAGGAAGAATGGGAGTCGTTATTTAACGAATTGAGAAACAAATTCTCAAAAGATGACGAATTCTGGTATATCGACAATTCGAAACAGGAGGATAATGAACCGGTGAAAGGCAGCCTGGCCGAACATTTTACCGACCTTTACCAGGATTTAAAAGATTTTATTTTGCTATACCAGAAAAATTCACTGGATGCAAAAGAAAATGCAGTGTCTGAGATAAAACAATTATTTGAAACTCATTGGGGCTACAAACTTGTAAATGCGCATAAAACATTGCATTACCTTGTAATGAGAGATATTAATAAGCAAAATCAAAACAGCTTTCCGGAATTCCTGTAAATACCAAATGTATCGGACGCATTACAAAATGCATTATTATAATAAGCATGACACTGATTTATTTGGATTAGGCGAAACTATGTTCTTTCATCAATACATCCATTGTATATAAAAGCTTATGCCTGTTGATGGGCTTGCTAATATAATCATCACATCCAACCTGAAGGCTTTTCTGCCTGTCGTCAGCCATGGCATAAGCCGTTTGAGCAATTATCGGAACCGATTTCCTGAAATATTTTATTTTGCGTGTTGCTTCATAACCATTTATTTCAGGTAATTTTATATCCATCAATATTAAATCAATATCAGGATTATTATGTGCAAACTCTATAGCCTGCTCACCATCCGATGCGTGAATAATATTAATGTTTGTCGATTTTAAAACTTCTTTCAGGTATATTAAGCTCATTTCGTCATCTTCAACAATTAACACAAGTTTTCCATCCCAATTATAATTATCTCTTATCTCTCCTGTCGTTATAAGCTTCTCCTGTCCATTGACTACCAAAACAGAATCAGGTAATGTAAAATAAAATTCTGATCCTTTGCCAGGTTTCGATTTCAACCAAACTTTTCCCCCAAACAATTCAACAAGGTTTTTAGTTATCGTTAATCCCAAACCAGTACCACCATATAACTTTGAAATGTCATGTTCGATCTTAACAAAGGGTTCGAAAACTGATTCATGCATATCTTCCGGGATTCCTAACCCGGTATCCTTCACAAAAAACAATAGGTCCTTATTCGCTCCATTATATTTGCCTTCCTCAATTTTACTACCAATTTCTATATATCCTTCCTCTGTATATTTCAATGCATTACCAACCAGGTTTATTAAAATTTGCTGCAATTTCTCCCTGTCAGACTTAATCATGGTACTTCCATTGATATTGATATTCAGTCTAAGCTCAACTTTCTGTCTTTGTTTGAAAAGTTCATCATTTATAAAAAAATCATATAACTCAGTTACGAATTTTGTTATAAAGAACTCCTCAATATTTAACTGAATCTGATTCGATTCAATTTTTGAAAGATCAATAACATCATCAATGATCTTTAATAAAGACTTTCCACAGGCTTTGATTATATTCGTATATTTTTCCTTTTCGTCTGTATGCAGATCATCCTTTCTGATTATTTCCGAAAATCCAAGTATCCCATTAATAGGCGTTCTGATTTCATGGCTTATATTCGACAGGAAAGAAGTTTTAAGTTTATCTGATTTTTCAACTCTTTCTTTATTCATAATCAACTTCTTCTCGCTTCTATTTCGCTCCTTTATTTCATCTTTAAGTTCCTTATTATAATCTGATAATTTTTTTGTCCGTTCTTGTAATTTTTTCTCGAAGGATATGTTTAACTCTTTTAACTCTTCAAGCACGGCTAATTTTTCTAATTTTTCAATAGCCATACTAATAATTTGCTTGATAACAATACTAACAGAAGATAAATTATTTTTTTTATCATCTGTTTCAAAAAACATAAATATCCCAAACGGGATGTAAAGGCTTTGAAAAGGGAAGATCGAAACTGATTCGGGCTGAATATAAAAATTATCATTAAAGGTTATACCTTCGGAATCAAAAGAATCTTTGTTAATGAAGCATGGCTCAGATTTAAGCCTCTTAATCAGCGACGGTGAAAATTTAAAATTGCAAATATCTTTGTTAAATTCCGGGGTTGTAAAGTATGAAGCTAAAAGTTTAACATCATTATCACTTATTTTAAAGCAAGCGCAATATGGAATATCACGTATTATGGAAATTCTTTCTATGAGATTATACAAAAGTTCGTCTCTGTCGCAAGTCTGATTTATTGTCTCAGAAACAAGCCAAAGCAATAACTTTTCCTCCATTCTCTCTGCCATCTGATTTTCCTGCTTTTCGAGGAATTTTATCCTTAACTTAAGCTCATCTATTATTATATCCTGTTTAATGGTCATCGCTTTATTACATACCTATATTTGAAATACCAATCCTTTAATTAGACTGATATTTACCTTTTAAAATATTTATTTTAATTACATTTTTTAATTCTAAATGTAATTAGTATTCTGCTTATACTTATTACACTCAAACATAATTCCATAAAACCTGAAAACTATTGAATAATCATCGGCAAACTACTTACAGTCCTAAGTATTTACGAATATATAAAATTTTAAAACGCAAAATCTAAAACTATAAAATAGCAAAATCTGTTTCAAAGTGGCAAAAGTATTCTATAATTTGGAAAAGTGTTAAATAAACACAACTTCATTTTCAACAATTTAGGCAAAAGTTACTAACAACATTAGTTAATTCTATCATGGCACAATAAAAGTGCCTATAAACTATTCTTTTCTTCAATATCGTGATTCTAAATATTGTCTAAATAATGTTTGGTTAAATTGACATTTGATTTTTTAAATATCTTTGTCGTAATTTATATTAAATCTAAATTAGCATCAATGACTTTACGTGACCTTAAGCAGGGAGAGAAAGGAATTATTACCAAAGTACGTGGCAGGGGAGCTTTTAGAAAGCGTATCACGGAAATGGGTTTTGTAAAAGGGAAAGTGGTTACTGTTGTTAAAAAAGCTCCGCTTAAAGACCCTATTGAATATAATATTATGGGGTATGAAATTTCGCTCAGGCATAGTGAAGCTCAGCTTGTTGAAGTTATCACTGTAAAAGAAACAAAAAATCTTAAAAATCAAAATAAAGACAAAGACTTTAACGGGATTATTGATGAGAAGCTTTTAAAAACCACTGCACGTAAAAAAGGACAAGTTATTGATGTTGCCCTTGTAGGTAATCCGAATTCAGGGAAAACAACCATTTTTAATTATGCTTCCAGATCAAAGGAGCATGTGGGTAATTACGGTGGTGTAACTGTCGATTCAAAACAGGCAAAATTCAAATTAGACGGATATACACTAAATATAATTGACCTGCCTGGAACATATTCCATGACTGCCTATTCGCCTGAAGAACTCTATGTAAGAAAATATATACTCGGATTTCATCCTGATATTGTAATAAACGTAATCGATGCTTCTAACCTTGAAAGGAATCTATTCCTTACTACGCAACTCATCGACATGGATATAAAGGTAATTGTTGCGCTGAATATGTTTGACGAATTACAGCAAAAAGGTGATAAATTTGATTATGAAAGTCTCGGTAAAATGATAGGGATTCCTTTTGTTCCTACAGTAGGCTCAAAAGGAAAGGGCATATCGGAACTTTTTAGGAAAGTTATTGAGGTTTATGATGACAAGGAACCGTCGGTAAGACATATTCATATCAATTACGGCAAGGAGGTCGAGGAGTCAATCGGACATATACAGGAGGAAATCAGGAAAAACAAAGGATTGACCGATCGGGTTTCGTCCAGGTTTTATGCAATCAAACTCCTGGAAAAAGATCAGGGGTCGCACTTTTCATTATCGCGCACAAAAAACTACCAAATAACAAAAGAAACAGCAGAGGATGAAATCAATAAGCTCGAGTCTCACTTTTTAGACGACAGTGAAACACTTATTACAGATGCAAAGTACGGATTCATTGCAGGAGCGCTGAAAGAAACTTACCAGCCTAATAAATTCAAAAGGAAACTAAAAACAGATACGGAGATTATCGATACGTTTATCACACATAAAATTTTCGGATTCCCGATTTTTATTTTCTTTTTATGGTTAATGTTCATGGCAACATTCAGGCTCGGAGAATATCCTCAAATCTGGATCGAAGATATTGTAGCTCTTGCCGGTGAAGGATTTAATAATATTATGCCCGATAGCATTTTTAAAGATTTAATCATCAATGGAATAATAGGTGGTGTGGGAGGCGTAATTGTTTTTCTTCCGAATATTTTAATCCTTTTCTTCTTTATTTCATTTATGGAAGATACCGG
>JACKQG010001577.1_pt1 | contig 14074 bp, 12 predicted proteins | sample 8237621 | NCBI WGS metagenome assembly JACKQG01 (sample SAMN15677084, study PRJNA649215) | marine metagenome | biome: marine; feature: Black Sea; material: saline water; isolation source: suspended particulate matter (SPM) from the Black Sea western gyre | collected 2013-06-09/2013-06-10 | depth...
CTTTGGACGGCTCGGCGCAAGATCCGCTGGGCGCGGCGATCGTCCGGCAGTTGAAGGAGCGATGCAACTGCGCTGTAACGGTCTTCGACGCGCGCGAAAACGTGCCGTCAACCGAGTTTGCCGCTCGGATCGCTTCGTCCATGGACGCAAACGCTCTGCCGAAGACGGCGGGCGACAGCTTCGAACAGATTCTGACCGCCGTGGACGAATTGCAATGCGACCTTCTGATAACACCCTGCCCCTACGGCCGTGACCTGGAAACGGTTGGACCGAATAGCGCCGGTACGGTAATCGACGTGCTCCTGGCTCGTTCGCCAGTACCGATCCTGGTCGTGCGCAAGCCGTACGAACCCAAAGGCGACTTGTTCCGGCGAGTGTTGATGATTCTAACGGCCGAAAACGAAGCAGCGCCGGTCGCTGCGGCCTGGGCCGCCGGACTGATCGCGGCGCGAGGAGTGTTTCGGCTGGTTCTGGTCCTGGAACGGGAAATGTACCAGAACATCCACGCACTGATGGAGTCGATCGCCCCGGATGTGGACGTTAGCGCAACGTCGCTTTCACAGGCATTGGCCCAGACGCATATGCGACTTCATCGAAGTCTGCAGAAAACCGCTGCGGAACACGGCTTCGAGCACAAGTTGAAACTGCAGGTCGAAGGCGAGGCAGGATCACTGACCGTGGAAGACGAACGCTCGCATCCGCTAATCGTGTTGGCCCTGGAACGAAGCGACCACGCATCGCAGGGCAGTGTCCAAAGCCGCATCCGACTCTCGCCCAATCCCCTACTGGTTGTGTGTAGGGATTAGCATCGCGTCGAAAACGTTGTGCAACGAATGCTCGTTCAACCTCAGTAGGCGATGTTTGCTTGGGGGAGAGCCTTCTTCAACTCCGCGAGCCCGGTCTCGGTGATGCCGGTGTTCGAGATGTCCAGTTCCTTGAGCTGTTTGAAGCGTGCCAAGTGCGGTATGGAGGCGTCGGTGATCGGCGTGTCGCGGAGTTCCAGTCGTCCCAAGTTGCCGATCGTTGTCAATTGCGACAGACCCGTATCGGAGATCTTCACCTCGCGCAGGATTAGCGTCCGCAGTCCGGTCAGGTTGCCCAACACGTTCATGCCCACGTCGGTCAGTGGAGTCGTCATCACGTTCAACGATTTCAGGTTAGACAGCGCCTTCAGGTGCAGCAGGGCATCATCGCTGATGGGCGTGGCGCCCAGGTCCAGCCACTCTAGCTCTTTCATGCCCTTCAAATGAACCAGTCCGGTACCATTGACTTCCGCCCGGCGGAGATCCAACCGCCGCAACTTGGTCAGCCCGGCTAAATGTTCCAGGCCCTCGTCGGTGACCTGAAAGTCCTGCGCCAGGGACAACTCTTCGAGATCGGTCAACTGGCCGACGAATTCCATGCCGTAATCGCTAACAGCATAAGAATCCTCGACGGCCAATGTACGTAGCTGCTTCATCGGTACCAGAAACTCTAATCCACTGTCGCTGACCCCACGGCTGCGGATGCGGAGGGTCTGGAGGTTCTTCATACCGGCCACCAGCTCAAGCCCGCCGTCGCCAATTTGGTCGCTGCCTTCGAGATCGAGCGTGCAGAGCTTCTCCAGTTGGGAGATAGCTTCCAGGCCGCCATCACTGATGTAGCTGTCGGTCAGCACCAGATGCTCGAGCCGGGGAAACTCCTTGAATTGCTCCGCTGCCGCGTTGGACATGCGTGTCAAGCGGTGCAGACGCAGCGAGTTGAGGTTCTCCAGAGCCGTGAGCGTCTTTACGCCAGCATCGGTCACGCCGACCGTATCCAGATCGAGGGTCGTCAGTCCCGTAATCCCGGCCAGATGCGACATCGAAGCGTCGGTGATCTCGGAGCCCTTCAATTGCAGTCGCACTAGATTGGGCAGCGCAGCCAACTGCTCCACGTTGGCATCCGAGAGGCTCGCACCGAGCAGGTCGACGCCGATCAGTCGCCCCTCGCCGTCGAATTCCACCTGGCCGCCCCATTGCTCGATCTGCTCAAGAAGCCGCGCAAAGGTCACTGCATCGCCCCGCGGCGTATCGGACGGTTCGGTGGCAGGCGAGTCGGTGGCCGGTTGCCCCGAAACCTCGTCCCGCGGCGTCGACGGGCACCCCGCAGCGACGAACATCATGCACCCGGCAAACCATATTCTCAGCCATTGCCTCACTGGGCAGACTCCTTCTTGACTTGGCCCGGTGGCCAGGCGCTAGACGTGGGGCACGATTCCATCGTGCCAAGGCACGTTGGAAACGTGCCCCACAAAAACCCCCCGAATCCGGCTTAGCGTCCCACCGGCTGGACCGATGTTTTCTTGGTCGGCACGAGCCGCATGTCGGGCACGCCGGGTGTCTCGACACCGCGCACGCGCAGCGAATGGGCCAGCGCGGGCTTTTGAGCGTCGGTGGCCGTGGTCAGAGCTGCCTTTAGCACGGCCGTCGCTTTGTCCCCAGGCAGACGCTCCAGTGCCATCCGCGCGTCCTCGTGAAGCTCGGCGTTGGCCAACAGGGCGGCGACCGGTTCGGTTGCTTCCTCGCCGGCGATCTGCCACGTCATCCACAGTACGTCGCGTCGCAACTGCAACGGCTGAGAATCGCCGAGCAGCTTAAGCAACTCGGACGCCACAGCTTTCGCTTCGTCTTCTGCACCGGGGCGACCGGCGCAATAGACGATATTCTGAATCGCCCGATTGGCCGCCCTCGCGACCTCCAGCTCGCCGCTTGCTGCAATCTTCGCCAGCGGAAGCACAGCCTGGGCTCCAACGGGACCGGCACCGTCGCGAGCGGCGGCACGCGCCGTGTCGTCGGTACTCTGAATGTTCTCGATCAATGCTTCGAGTGTCAGCTCGTCCATCGACGTGTTCCTTGTTATGTTTGATTTGGTGATGATTCGAAAGTCTTCTGGGGGCTGGTTATAGATTAGTGGTTATAAATAGGAATCGTGAATGCTAACGAATACGATCGCATCTCCATTCTTCCACTCTTCCTCCCATCTATAACCAGCCATCTATAACCACCTTCTCTTTCCTTCACAGCACATGCGGATAACGCTGCGGTCGGCCCATGAGGCGCCGAGCTTGTTCGTCGCCGACGATTTCGCGTTTGCTGTGGTCCCACTTGAGCTTGCGGCCCAGCAGGAACGAGAGGTTGCCTAGCACGGTCAGGATGGCTACGTTGGCGCTGGCTTCGACGTTCATGATCGTCTTCTTGCCGGTCTTGATGCCTTCGAACCAATCCTCCTTGTGGCCGGGGCTCTTGTATACGTCGATCGCGCCGGCGCCGGGTTGCCACTCGCGGGCCTTCCGTTCGGCCCAGGTGCCGCCGTCGCCGCCCCAGTGGGTGAAGGTGCCCTTGTCGCCGCGATACACGGCGCCGTAGCCGGGGCGCGAGATTTTGCCACCCGGTTCGTTGCCGGTGCGCTCTTCCGGCGGCGCCGGCTCGCCCGGCTGATTCCAGGTCAGCACCCAATCGGGGTTCTTAAAGGTGTACGTGACGTTGATCTTCACGGCCGAATTCCAAAGGCCCTTTTTCGGCGCTTCGCCCGTTGCTTCGACCTCGACCGGCCCGGTGCCATCAGCGTTCATCCACCACATGGCACAGCTCATTACGTGAGCCCCGCGATCACGGATCTGTCCACCGCCCGATTCCATCATCCAGCGAAACGTGCCGTGGCAGTAGCCGCGATTGTATGGCCGCCAGCGGAGCGGGCCGAGCCAGAATTCCCAATCCAATTCGGGCGGCGGGTCGGTATCTGGAGCAGTTGCGCCCGCCGGGCTCGGGTAATGGAAACAGTCGACCCGCGTGACCGTGCCGATATTGCCGTTTGCCAGGTACCGGTGAGCCAAGTACGCCTCCGGTTGGCTGCGCCCCTGCGAACCGACCTGGACCGCAATGCCGGCCTTGTTGGCGGCGGCGATCATCGCCTTACCTTCCTCGACAGTGCAGCAAGCAGGCTTTTCGACATAGACGTGTTTGCCTCGCTCGGCCGCATGTACCATCTGTACGGCATGCCAATGGTCAGGCGTGGCAACGACCACGGCGTCGATATCCTTCCGGTCCAGCACGTAACGATAGTCGCGGTAGCAGTCCGCCTGTGGCCCGGCGGTGCGCGAGGCATTGACCAGCCGTTTTTCGTCGATGTCGCACACTGCGGCGAGGTTCACTTCGCCACGTTTCAGCCGGCCCACCATGTCTCGCAAATGGTACCCGCCCATACCGCCCACGCCGATATGGCCGAACGTCAAACGATCGTTGGCGCCGGCCTGGCCCTGCGCGGCCAACACGCCCGAGGGAATCACGTACGGCGCAGCCACCGCGCCGACCGCAACCGCCGATCCGGCGGTTTTCAGAAAGGTGCGGCGTGGCACGCCTGGAGTCTTTTTGTTCATGCGCTCACCTTTTCGCGTTCGATGATAGGGAACTTGAGTAACAGGGAACCAGCGACAGGATACCCGCCCGTTGACAAGCATTCAAGCGATAGCCCCGTCGCCGAAGCAGCAAACGAGTCCTTTTGCTGAATCTTGCTGGACAAGCGTCCCACGGATTCACGAACCGGCGGCAGGCTCTACGTCGCGGCCGGCGAGAATGCCGAACAGCCGGCCGATGGTGCGGAAGTAGATCATGATCAAGGCGACAAGCCCCGTCGCAAGGGCGAGCCCCAAAAAGAAACCGCTGGCCAGGCAGAAGACGATCGCAAACAGACCTGCGATGATCACCAACGACGTGATTAGGTAATTCAGCTTCCATGGATCCTGCCGCCTGCCGATGTCGTTCCAAACCTCTTTGGAGAAGGGGGCCTTAGCGGAGTTGGATTGGAACATAGACAGCAGCATCGGCGGGAACATCCCACCGAAGGAGGCGGCGGCGGTGAACAGGACCAAACCGGAAAACCCGACGAGGCCCAGCACAATACCCAAGACGACGCCGGGCAAAGCCGCGAAGATACCCGCGTTGACGATGTAGAACACGTCTCGCCCCCACGCGAGAGGATTGAATCCAGGCCAGTGCTCGATCCTCCGCAGCCCATCGGACGTATCTTTGACCAGGGCCAGTCCACAAGCCGCTGCGGCATGCAGAAACGTGAGGAAGATGAAGCCCATGGCAAGCGCCGCCACCAGACTGGTCGCCTCGCCTTGAGTCGCTGGCGTATCCTCGGATATCCTCATCTCCCTCACGTAATGGAACAGCGTCACGGCCAGCTCGAACCAAATCGCCAAAATGACCATCCGACCTACGGCGTGCCGGTCGGCAAAGAACGCGAACAGCCCCTCGGTAAATCGCTCCGACGAGCTTTCTCGCTCTTCCGCCTCCTCCTGCTCCTGCGCAGCTTTCGCCTTCTCTAGCTGCTTCTGGGCGCTGACCTCCATGGCCGTAGGGCCGCCAGCCAGGCTGTCGGCGTCGTCCCATGTTCCCGTCGGGGCTTGCTTGGACTGAATCCGCTTCGGCGGGGCCTTGACGGTGACTGACGAGTAGCAATCAGGGCACTTGATTGTGGTTCCGATTTGCGTTGGGTGCACGGGCAGCCGCGACCGGCAGACCTGGCAACTGATAGCGAACTCGTCGCTGTCCACCGACGTACCGGGTCGATGCAGATGCAGCGTTTCGTCGTCCGCGGGCGGCACCGATGCACTGGCCTGTCCATCAACAGCCTCAGACGCCTTGGGCGCCGGCTCGCCCACGACAATCTCGGCATCACAGCGTGGACAACGATATTTCTGCCCGACCTGGTACGTCGGCACTTTCATCTTCCCGCCGCACTGCGGACAAGAAATTCGATTCGGCGCGCTGCCTTGGCTGTTCACGGTCCTTGAAGCCCTTACTTGTCCTGCACCACGATCCGCGGCGTGTGTTGTTCGATCTGGTATAGGTGTGTGTCGGTGCGTAGGATGATCGACCGGTCGACAAAGGCGGGCGTGGCCATGATGCGTCCGTCGACGTGGTTCTCGGCGACGATTTGACACGAATCGCCTGGCTGTACCACCGTGGTAGTGCCGTTCTCGCCGAAGAAGTACACGCGACCGACAGCGTAGATCGGCGATGCGGAGTAGGCTCCGTCGAGCCGTTCGCTCCAGTACACTTCGCCCGTTCGCGCGTCAACACAACTGGCGACGCCTTGTTCCGAGACCAGATACAGGCGTCCGCCTACCAACAGCGGAGACGTCCGCCGGGGCGTCGACCGCTGCAACTTCCACGCGACATGCGTGTCGGTCACATCGCCCCGTCCGTCCGTTCGGACGGCAAACATCCCCGTCCCGCCATAAGCAGTGCAGGCGTATACCATGCCATCGCCGTACGCCGGACACGACGCATTCGAAAAAGTAGGCCCGGTGTCCACTCGCCATCGTTCCTTGCCGGTGGCTGGATCGTAGGACACGATCCACTGGGCACCGACCGCAACCATTTGATCGGTACCGTCGTTCTCGAATACCAGAGGCGTAGTGAATGCCTTGCGGTACACCATCACCGGCGTGTCGTGCGGCGGCCGAGCGGTCTTCCAGACGGCACGGCCCGTCGCTTTGTCCAACGCCGTAATGTACTGCTGGTCGCATCCGTCGCGGGTCAGGATCAGCGTGTCGCCGTAGAGGATCGGCGAACTGCCAGGGCCAACTTGATGTTCGATCGGCAGGCAGCGCGACCACAGAATTCTCCCGGTCGCTGCGTCGACGCAAGCGGTGCCCATCGCGCCGAAGTCGCAGTAGATGCGTCCCGCCCCGGCAACCGGCGTGGGTGACGCGTAGCTGTTCAAGGTGTTCAGCACGACCGGCTCATCTACTTCGAACAGCGTTACGTCGTGCAATATCCGTCCGCTGTCACGGTCGACGCAAACTGCCTTCAATGTCACCTGACCCGCCACGTATGGATTCGGCACCGGGGCGCCGACGCGTTCGACGGCCCGTTGTATCTCCTCGAGCGAAGCCTCCGTTTCTATTGCCGTCGTAAGCCAGATCTGTTCGCCCAAGACCACCGGCGATGACCAACCGCGGCCAACAATGGGTACCTTCCAGGCGATATTCTCACTTTCCCCCCAGCGAAGCGGTACATCTTTGGCGATTGCGTGTCCCTGCCCGGTAGGCCCGCGAAACTGCGGCCAGTCTTCTGCCCGGACGTTCCTGGCAGTCGTCACCAGTAGCAGGACGAACAAAATGCGCGCCGCCTCTAACCATCTCATGCTGGGTCACCTTGCGATCAGGAAAACTCGACAAGAATCGTTGTTGCCGGGCATGATAAGCGCCCGGAAACCTGCTGTGCAATATCCCCCCGCGATAAAGCTTGGCAACAGATCTGCACGGAGGCGTCCATGTGAAGCACGCCGTACTGTTAAGGATTCCCATGTCGTGGAAGACCAACTATCCTTGAGTGTAGGTCCCCCGACACTGCAGCGCATTCGATACGCGATAACAACCAACACAGTCACTACAACCGTTGCCGACGGAGTCCAGAGAATGACAGCCCGATTGACGTACCTTGCCTTGATATCACTCATCGCTGTCCCGCTGTTGGCGGGCGAGAAGAAAGCAGATCCGTCCTTGCTGACCGTGGCTCGGATCTTTGACTCGAAAGAGTTCGACTCGGAATCCTTTTCGTCTCGCTGGCTGAAGGACGGTTCGGGGTATGTCAAGCTCGAAGCGTCGAAGGCTCAGACCGGCGGGAAGGATATCGTCCGATACGATCCGCAAACGGGCGAATCGGAGATTCTGGTCTCTGCCGCACTCTTGGTTCCGCCGGGGGAAACCTCGTCTCTTGCGATTGACGACTACGCATTCTCCGACGATCGATCTTTGGTCTTGATCTATACGAATTCAAAACGCGTCTGGCGGCGGAACACGCGCGGCGACTACTGGGTGCTGGACCGTGCCAGTCGCGAGCTGCGCAAACTGGGCGGCGACGCCAAATCTTCGACTTTGATGTTCGCCAAGTTTTCACCCACGGGCCGTCACGTGGCGTACGTTCGCGAGAACAACATCTACGTGGAAGACCTCCAGAGTCATGAAATCACCGCGCTGACCAAGTCGGGCTCTCCGCATATCGTCAACGGAACGTTTGATTGGGTCTACGAGGAGGAGTTCGGCATACGCGACGGTTTTGCGTGGAGCCCGGATGGCAAGTCGATTGCGTATTGGCAAATCGACACTGAAGGCGTTGGCACGTTTCCGCTGGTGAATAACACCGACTCGCTGTACCCCAGAGTCTTCACCTTCGCCTATCCCAAAGTAGGCCAACAGAATCCGGCCTGTCGCGTCGGAGTGGCGGACATCAAGGGCGGTGACACTCGATGGCTGGACGTTCCCAGTGACTCGCGCGATCACTACATTGCCCGCATGAGTTGGGCCGCGAAATCGGGCCAGATCGTGCTTCAGCAATTGAATCGGCTGCAGAACACCAATCAAGTCATGATTGCCGATCCTAGCACTAACCACGTCAAGACAGTTTTGACCGAACGAGACGACGCATGGGTGAACGTCCATGACGAACTGAAATGGTTATCCGATGGAGTGCGATTCACCTGGATCAGTGAACGCGACGGCTGGCGCCACGCCTATATCGCCGACCGAATGAGTAACAAGATCCAATTGGTCACGCCGGGAGAATACGATGCCATCAAGCTGTTACACGTGGACGAGAGCCGTGGATTCATCTACTTCATCGCCTCGCCCGGCAACCCAACTCAGCGCTATCTGTACCGTGTCCGACTTGATGGCACAGAGCTCACACGGCTGACTCCTCCCGATCAGAGCGGCATACACGATTATCAGATCTCGCCCGACGCACACTGGGCGATCCACAGTTGGTCGTCGTTTGATTCGCCGTCGAAGGTAGAATTGATCGAATTGCCCGAATACAAACAGAAAGGCGAATTGGTCGGCAACAAGGAGTTGCTCAAGAAGCTCAGCAAACTTCGCCAGTGTCAGACGGAGTTCTTCCGTGTCGATATCGGGGACGGAGTTGAATTGGACGCTTGGTGCATCAAGCCGTCGGGTTTCAAACCGAATAAGAAGTACCCGCTGTTGGTCTACGTCTACGGCGAACCGGCAGGCCAGACAGTGTTGGATCGCTGGGGCGGCAAGAGTTTTCTATGGCACATGATGCTGGCACAACGCGGCTACGTGGTCATGAGCTTCGACAATCGCGGCACCCCGGCGCCGAGAGGCCGCGCGTGGCGCAAGGTCGTCTACCGACAGGTGGGCATCCTCGCTCCCGTCGAACAAGCCGCAGCGGTGAAGAAGGTCTTGACCGAGCGCAGTTACATTGATCCCGAACGTGTCGGCGTTTGGGGATGGAGTGGCGGCGGTTCGATGAGCTTAAACGCCATTTTCAAGTACCCCGATCTGTACAAGACCGCCATGGCCGTCGCACCGGTCAGCAATCAGCGTCACTACGATACGATCTACCAGGAACGCTACATGGGACTGCCAAACGATAATGTAGACGGATTCATCAAGGGTTCACCCATCAACTACGCCCATCAACTCAAAGGCAATCTGCTGGTCGTCCATGGCACGCGCGACGACAACGTCCACTACCAATCGACCGAAGCGTTGATCAACGAACTGATCAAGCACAACAAGCAATTCGCCATGATGGCCTACCCCAACCGCAGTCACTCGATTCGCGAAGGCGCGAACACAAGCCGCCACCTTCGCGAGCTGTTGACGCGGTATCTGATGGAAAACGTCCCGCCGGGACCATGAGATCGACAACCGCACGCGGTGACCGCACGTTCGTAGGGTGGGCCAAGTCTTCGCGGGCCCACCGAAATGGGCTCTCGATTCTGATTGGCTCAATCATTCGAACGATGCGCGCGTGATGGCATGGTGAGCGGTTTCCGGTGGGCCCGCGAAGACTTGGCCCACCCTACCTAGTTGCCGCCCGACGATGTGTTAGGCAATCTGCCCAACGGCGTGGACGGCACGGATGGCTGCCTCGATGTCTTCGGGCGCGCTTTTCCAGCCGGGTGAGAGCCGCACCGTGCCTTCGGGAAAAGTGCCCAGATGGCCGTGGGCGGCTGGGGCGCATTGGAGTCCAGGCCGGGAGAGGATTCTGTGTTGTTCTTCCAACCTGATCGCGATTTCGTCCGGTCGCAGCCGGTCAATTGTGAACGAGGCGCACAGTGCGGTTCCATCCATGGGCGATTGGAGGCGGACGCCGGGTAGGTCGCGGAGCCCTTCGAGCATCATCTGGGTCAGTTGCTGCTTGTGTGTTCCAAGTAAGCCTCGTTGCGACAGGCCCTGCAGGGCACCCCATGTGCCGGCGATCCCGTGCAGATTCAACGTGCCTGCCTCGTAGCGGTCTGGGCGGAAGTCAGGATGTTCTTGCGATTCGGATTGGCTTCCCGTGCCGCCTTCCTGTAACGGTCGAATGTCGTGACGTGGCGACAAACAACAGACGCCGACACCCGTCGGGCCCAGCAGCCCTTTGTGGACCGAACACGCGAGAAAGTCAATCTCGTCTTGGACCACGTCGATCGGAAGCACGCCTGCTGTCTGAGCTGCGTCGATCAACAGCGGCGTTTCGGGGAAGGCAGTACGCAGCCCGCGAATATCCTGAACCGCGCCATTGACGTTTGACGCGTGACAAACCGCCAAAAGGGCGAACTGCCTTGCCTTGGCCATCCTCCGCACCAAATCAATGTCAATCCGGCCGAAGGGATCGGCGGGGAGCGTTTCCGCCTTGACGCCGCATTGGTCTACGAGCCGCATCAAGGGCCGCATCACCGAGTTGTGTTCCATGGGCGAGACGGCGACCGTGTCGCCCGGTTCAAGGAAGCCTTTGATCACAAGATTCAAGCCTTCGGTACATCCGCGCACGAAGACCACGTCTTGCGAACGGGCAACACCAAAGAGCTTGGCCAACTCTTCCCGTGTCTCGAAAACGAAACGAGCCGATTCGATCGAAGGCTGATGGCCGCTGCGACCAGCGTTGGCGGTCAAGTCGGCCAGCGCGCGCGTCATCTGCTCGGCGACCTCGGGCGGCTTGGGCCAACTTGTCGCCGCGTGATCCAAGTAAACTACGTCTGTCATTGTGTCTCGATCAATCGACCAAATGATGTATGCCTTCGATTTCGAGGTCCAGTTCGGCAATCGCCGCTTCGACCTCCCGCCGGTGCTCCCATGGAAAGCGCAACGCGGTGCCGCAGTCGCTGGACAGGTGTCGCGGCGTGGGGATTGGCTTGCTGGACACGCCTCGGGCCCTGAGGGCCTTTTCCAGTTTGAATACGAAATGAACCGCGTAGAACAGCACGACGCCTTGGTCGTCCATGCTAGCCTTTCTTGATATTCAACACAAAGCCGCCTTTGTCCGACTCAGCCGCCTGGACTGTGCACGATAGCGTCTCTGCCATGCGGGTAATGTTCTCGCGGCTGGTCACCGTGTCGACCATCACCTCGATCGTCCCGCTGTCGATGCTCTCGATCGCCTGTTTGGTCAGTAGAACCGGCTCGGGGCACGACAGCCCGCGGGCATCAACCGATTTGTCGGCCATGGGTCTTCTCCCTCCTATGATACGCGTTCAGATGAATTGTCTAGCGCCTTGTTGCCTAAGTTCGGCGATTCATTGCTTAACCCCGAGCCGAAGGCGACGGTCGTGGCACATCCAGCCGCCCACAACGACGGTCGCCTTCGGCTCGGGGTTAAACGAGCATTCGTCTTATTCGTCTATCTAACATGACATCAGCGGCCTACGTCTTCCCACTCCGCGCCGTCAAACCCAGGATTACGCAAAACACGATTCCCACCATTACGGCGATCTGGCCGTAGGATCCAGGGCCACCAGGGACGAGCGTTCCTTCCGCTACTTTGTCTGGCGCGGCTGCAAGGAACCAGTTGTGCGCGATCCCGGCTCCGACGAACATGCCGCAGCAGAAAATGGCCGCATCGCCGTCACCTTCACCGCTTAGAAAAAACTGCCGTCCCGGACATCCTCCGGCCAGTGCAAAGCACAGACCAGCCAGCACCATGCCCAGGAAGTTCCACAAGTGGTTGGCGTGCGAAATCGGCATGTTCTCCCAGCCCATATGGACGGCGCCGGTGCACACGTTGACCGCGAACGCCACCACCACAAACGCCACGACTCCGCTCAATAAGTGAAAATCACGGATAAGCAAGGCATCGCGTAGCGAACCCATGGTACAGAAACGAGTGCGTTGGGCCAGCACGCCGACTGCAATGCCAAAGGCCAAGCTGAGCCAAACCGGAGCGTACTGAGATCCCGGGCCTTTCGCCGAGAAGAAAATCGCTTGTCCCTCCTTGAACGACGTCCGGAACAATAGCAGTCCGAGCAACAAGGCCATTAATGCCGGCATGATCCATCCGGCGACTCGCGGCATAGGGTAGTTGCGTCCCAAGGTGTAGCCGCCTCTGAGGAACAAACAACCCGCGCCAACGCCAACACAAAGTCCGCCGATCCCCACCACGGAATTCCAGTCCGCCGCGGCCAACCTCAACAACGCCCGCCAGGGACATCCCAGGAAAACCAACGCCCCGATCACCGCGAAAACGCCTAGCGTAAAGCGGATGATCGGTGCTGATCCGGCGCGAGGCCGCCATTCGCGGGCCACCAGAGCCGCGATCATTGCCCCGAAAACCGCGCCCATGATCTCGGGGCGTAAATACTGCACGACCGATACGCGATGCAAGCCGATCGCCCCGGCGATGTCTCGCGGGAAACACACCATGCACAGGCCCATGTTTTTCGGATTGCCGAGGTACTGGAGCAAGGCCGCCATCAATCCGATCGTTGCGCCGGCGGCTATCATCCCCCAACGTGATGCAAAGAAACGCTTGGTACCCATGGTTTATCTCCATTTGCCGCACAAGAGCAGGCAAACTGTCCCTTAGCGATTCTGTTGTTCGCTTGGAATTCCAGGATAGCAGAAACCGCCCCGAAACGCGAAAGGCCTTCGGCCGAGTTGCAGGGAACGTTCGAGGGACAACCAACGTCCACCGGAAACGAGCTGACGGGTGTGGCGATCACCTGTCTTCACAGACGGGCCTCACCAGGAGCCTTCGCGTCGCGACGAGCCAATAGACGAAGTAGGGCATTAGTGTGATCATCGCCAATGCTAACGGCAGGACGCTGCCGATCCGCTGCCAAAGCGCCCCCAATGCAAGAACTGTGAAATAGGTGCAAGCAAGCACAAACCAACCGTCGATAGAGAATACTCTTTCGTTTGCGTCGCTCGGGCGCGGTTGCCGGAGACAAAAGAAACCCGAGTAGATGAGGAAGCCCACCACAAACCAACCGAAGTAATTGCGGAGCGGCACTCCGAGATACTGCCCTTGTTCCGCCCACGTCCAAGCGTGAACCGATATAGCCAGTGGATCGAGGAACAGATCTGTAGCCACGAGCCCCAAGCTGCACAACAATACCTTGGCCCAAGGCATCTGACTGCCGCCGTTTCTCCACTCGCCACCTTCGAATCTGCGAAGGAACACCAATGGCGCATAAGCCAGAACGAACCAGGACAGCGGTATGAACAGCGGCACGCCCCCGGCCACTCGCGGCAGGAGGTCTTCGTGGTACTGGTATCGAGATCCGAAGGGCTCGCCCCAGCGAATGCCTGCGTATTCAGCCACCAGCGAGATGCTAAACGCAAGCACGAAAAGAACACTTGCATCTCGAGGGGAGAACGTCACACAGGCGTGACAGAACACGGCAACCGTGAGTGACACGGTACCGAGCAGCAGATACGCGTTCATGTCCGCCCAGTAGATGCTTTCGTTCAGCACAAACGGAACCGCCAACCCACCGGTGACAGCCGTCAATCCGAGGAAGAATACGAGTCCCGCACCCTGCACTCTGCGGGCGAACCAGGGCGAGTGGCCTTCACGATGTCTCGTCATGTTGGGTCTTTGGTCTTCTCTTCAGCGTCGGTAATCCTCGGAATCAGGTCTCCAGTCTAGTTGGCAATGGAAGCTGATGGTAGATTGCGGCACAACACTTTGCCGCGGTCACGAATTACACTTCAGTATGCCTGAATGAACTGGTACGCCGATTTTCTCTGTGCTCATCGCTGGTTGTTGGCCCTTGGCGTGGCTACGGTCACTGCGTTCGCGTTGTTTGGTGCGAT
>JACKQG010005417.1_pt1 | contig 14073 bp, 13 predicted proteins | sample 8237621 | NCBI WGS metagenome assembly JACKQG01 (sample SAMN15677084, study PRJNA649215) | marine metagenome | biome: marine; feature: Black Sea; material: saline water; isolation source: suspended particulate matter (SPM) from the Black Sea western gyre | collected 2013-06-09/2013-06-10 | depth...
TCCCTAGTTTTCGGTGGTCGCGTTTTTTTGCTTCCTCCAATAATTCTAGGTGTGCAGTCAATTCCTTTTGCTTTGGAAATGATACTCCATAAATACGCGTAAGTTGCTTACGGTTTTCATCTCCTCTCCAGTAAGCACCAGCAATAGATAATAACTTAATTGCTTTTATTTTTCCGGAAGATGGAATGTGTGGGCCTCTACATAAATCAGTAAAATTACCTTGTGTGTATAAAGTAATTGTTCCATCATCTAAGCCTTCTAAAAGTTCTAATTTGTACTCATCACCCTTTTCAGTAAAATAGGCAATTGCTTCTTCTTTTGAAATATCTTTGCGCTCAAATGACATTTTTTGAGAAGCCAATTCCTTCATTTTCTTCTCAATTTTTGGTAACTCATCAGAAGATAAAACTTTATCTCCTAAATCGATATCGTAATAAAAACCATTATCAATTGCCGGGCCTATACCTAATTTTACTCCAGGATAAAGTGCCTCTAAAGCCTCCGCCATAATGTGTGCAGAAGAATGCCAAAAACTCATTTTCCCTTCCTTATCATTCCAAGTATGTAGGGTTAAAGAAGAATCGGTGGTTATAGCTCTGTTTGCATCCCATACTTCACCATTTACACTAGCCGATAGCACATTTCGTGCCAGCCCTTCCGAAATCCCCATAGCAATATCCATTGCTGAAGTTCCGCTTTCTACTTGTTTGATACTTCCATCAGGAAGAGTAATGTTAATCATTCGTTTTTGTTTTAAAGGTTGCAAAGATAGAAATTGTTGATAGTTTGTGGTTGTTAGTTGTTAGAAAAATAGGGAATAGAAAAGATGTCATGCTGAATGTTTGTGAAAGGGCAGCCGAATAATTAAGGAGCACCCCTAAATGATTAGTTTTTAACAATAAAAATAACTTAGTAGAATATATTTGTGAAAAGGTGTAAGAATATTGATATTTGTAGCAATTATGGCAAGAAAACCACCCAAAGGAAAATCGTTAGCAGAAGTAAACCTTGAATTGGCAAAGCAATGGCACCCCACTAAAAATGGGGGCTTAACTCCTTTTGATGTTTTTGCAAAATCAGGAATAAAAGTGTGGTGGAAGTGTGATAAAGGAGATGATCATGAATGGGAAACAAGAATAATAAACAGAAAAACAATTAATAATACAAAATGTCCAATTTGCAGTGGACATAAAACTGTACTATCTAATTCAATTCTTACAACGCATCCTGAAATTGCAAAACAATGGCATCCTACAAAAAACAAAGGGCTATTTCCTGAGAGTTTTTCAAAAGGGTCGCACCAGAATATTTGGTGGAAATGTAATAAAGGTGAAGACCATGAGTGGCAAATAAGTATAAAACATAGAACTACAGGTAATGGTTGTAGAATTTGTTCAGGTTATAAAGTTGTGCGGTCAAATTCTTTAGAATTAACACATCCTGAGTTAACAAAAGAATGGCATCCTACTAAAAATGGTATACTAACACCAAGAGATATACATATAGGTTCATCAACAAATATTTGGTGGAAGTGTGATAAAGGTGATGATCATATTTGGAAAGCTCCTCCACTCCATAGAGGAAGAAGAGGAGATGGGTGTCCAGTTTGTTCAGGCTTTAAAGTAGTTAAATCAAATTGCTTAGCTACCACTCACCCAGAAATTGCAAAACAATGGCATGCTACTAAAAATACTAATTTAACACCAGATAATGTTACCTCAGGCTCTAATAGGAGAGTATGGTGGGTTTGTTTAAAAAACAAACGACACATATTTAAGTCAACAATTTATGGAAGAAAATTATATGGTTGCCCAATTTGTGCAAATCAGATAGTGACTGATGAGAATTGTCTGTCAAAAACACATCCGAAAATTGCACAACAATGGCATCCTACTAAAAATGGAAACTTAACCCCAGAAGATGTTGTTGCTGGTTCTTTTAAAAAGATATGGTGGAAGTGTAATAAAGGTGAAGACCATGTATGGAAGACAATAGTTGTAAGTAGAAAATATGGTAGAGCGTGTCCATATTGCACCTTAACACCACAATCTAAACAAGAACTTACTATTACTTTTGAGTTGTTGCAGTTTTTTAAAAATATAAACCCAAAGGGTTTTAAAACTAGAGTAGAGGGTAAGTTGTGGAGTATTGATATTTATATTCCTGAGCTTAACTTAGGAATTGAGTTTGATGGTAGTTATTGGCATAAAGACAAAAGACAATTGGATAAATTAAAAACCAAACAATTGCAAAAAGAGGGTTTTGAGATTATTCGTGTGAGGCAAAAACCACTTAAGCGTATCTTCAAAACAGATGTAATGGCTGCCAAAAAGTTTGATGGTAAAAAAGTAACCAATGATGTGCTTTTACAAATAATGAAAATGTATAAACTTGATGCTAGGAAAGTAAAGAGAATAGAAAAATACCTTGAGAAAGATAGTTTGCAAAATCAAAAAGGTTTGGACAAATACATTGACCAAATACTAACTGAGAAAGCGGAAAAGAAAAAAGAATAAAAAATAGAAATATGAGTGATAAAGAAATTGAAATATCAAGACAGTTAAGAGAAGGACAAAATAAATATACTTATTTTTTATTTTCAATAACTATAGCGTCTATCGCTTTTTCGGTTCAAAAGACAACAGGGAAACCAATTTCATATGTCCAAATTCCATTATCTATATCTGTTATTTGTTGGGCTTTAGGTTTGGTATGTGGTTTTAAATATATTAGATTAGTTAATAGTACACTTTTTGCTAATTCAATGTTCTTAAAAGCAGAAAAAGGTATAATGAAAGAAATACAGGAAAATCCTGCTACTCAACCGTATATTTTAGAGGGAATAAAGAAAGCAATGATAAAAAATTCAAACCTAGGAAATTGTTATTCAAATTGGCAATATTATTTGTTTTTTATAGGAGCTTTCTTCTTTCTGATTTGGCATATACTAGAGATGTGTAAAATTTCAGTTTGTTAAGTTCATTTGTGCTAACTTTGAATAAAACCCTTAAAAAGGTAGATTTTAAGAATATTTTACCTGACAAAATAGATTTGTAGATCCTTCAACTATTGTTCAGGATGACTATGGATTAAGGAAATAACTTATAAATATCGTTTCGTTTTACAAATCGGGCTAGTGTTATGGTGTTTTCTTCAATAAATAATCCCATTCTGTAATTTCCTATTCGTATTCTGTAAGCAGTAGGGTGCCCTTTTAGTTTTACTATTTGTTTACTGTTTTGTATGTTCTCTATTTCTTTTAGTGATAAAAGTATTTCCTTTACTTTGGTTTTTACTTTTTTGTCGTCCACTTTTTTTAGGTCTTTTAGGAAAGAGGAAAGATAAATCAGTTTCATTATTTATCTAAATAATCAAAAACTTCTTTTTCAGTTACGGTTTCTGTGCTATCAGCTTGTTGCATTAGTAGGAGTAAACCTAAGTCCTCTTTTTCTTCTTTTGTAAGTGCTTGTACTCTTTCTTTTTCTTTGGTTTCTACATAAAAAGTAATGGCTTTTTCCATCAATCCTTTTACACTTAAGTTCTCAAAAACAGATAGCATCTTTAGTTTTAAAAGTACGGATTCTTCTATGTCAATATTCTTTCTCATAACAATAATTTTAGGCAAATATACAAAATGTATATTATACACATAATGTATATACGGTATATTGTATTGAAAGGTTAAGAAATTGTAGATCTTTCGACAGGCTCAAGATAACATTTTTTGTGTAAGATATGGGAGATTTAGTTTACACTGAACAAAAATCGTTTCTCACAAAAGGTTCGGAATGACAGAGAAAGGGATTATAGATCCTTCAACTATCGTTCAGGATGATAACTAAAATCTAAATACTAACATCTAAAAAATAGTTCAAAAACGAGATCCGTTCACATTCGTTTATAATGATAACTATTTTTTAGGATTGTATTACCCCCAGGAATATTAGTAATGTTTTTTTATAGTCTTTATTTTAAAGTTAATAAAGCTGCCTTATAAGAATCCAAACCCAAACCACAAATAACAGCTTTGCAATTAGGCGATAACAAAGATTTTTGTCGGAATTCCTCTCGTGCATAAATATTAGAAATATGCACCTCAATTACAGGGGTTTCAATGGCACTTATTGCATCTGCCAAAGCAACAGAAGTGTGTGTATAGCCACCAGCATTTAGCAAAATATAATCATACGAAAACCCTACTTCTTGCAATTTATTAATCAACTCCCCTTCAATATTGGATTGGAAATATTCCAATTCCATATCAGAAAAACCATCCTTTAATTTATCAAAATAATCTTGAAAAGAAATATCTCCATAAATAGATTTTTCTCTTTTGCCTAATAAGTTTAAATTTGGTCCGTTAATAATAAATACTTTCATAGCATGGCAAAATTAAACAAATGAGTTGGGAATCGTCCATATTGGGTTTTAAAAATTATTTAACTATCGAAAGGTCATTATCCGCTAATTCGGTGGATGCCTACATCCGTGATGTGAAAAAACTTGCCAATTTTACCAAAGAAAAGAAAAAAAGCGAACTCCAAATCAACAAATCAGATCTTTCTGACTTTGTAATTTTTATTAGTAAAGAAGGGCTTTCTGCTCGTTCACAAGGTAGAATAATTTCAGGCATTAAAGCATTTTACAAATACCTTATAATGGAGGATTATATTTCTGCTGACCCAACAGAATTATTGGAATCCCCAAAAATTGGCATGAAACTTCCTGATACACTCTCCATTGAAGAAATAGATAAACTCATTGCCGCTATCGATTTAAGCACAGGGCAAGGAGAAAGAAACAGGGCTATGCTCGAAATATTATATAGTTGCGGTTTGCGTGTTACTGAACTCATCACCTTAAAGCTATCTAATGTAAGTTTTGTAGAAGGATTTATAAAAATAATAGGAAAGGGAAACAAGGAACGCCTTGCTCCTATTGGGAGAATAGCTCTAAAATACCTAAATATTTATATAAAAGAGGTTCGTAATCATCAAGAAATTCAAAAAGGACATGAAGACATTATCTTTCTTGGTAGAAGAGGAAAGCAGCTTACAAGAGTAATGATTTTTACAATAATTAAACAATTAGCAGAAAAAATTAGCTTGAAAAAGAAAATCAGCCCACATACTTTCAGGCACTCTTTTGCTACTCATCTTATTCAAGGCGGTGCCGATTTAAGAGCAGTGCAAGAAATGCTAGGACATGAAAGTATTACCACCACCGAAATCTACACTCATCTAAACAAAGAATATCTTAGAGAAGCTATCATTCAATTTCACCCAAGAGCATAAGAAATAATGAAATAATTTCCTTAATTTCGTACAAAATGTTTGATGCAAAACAAATACTAATAAAATATTGGGGGCACACCCATTTTCGCCCCATGCAAGAGGAAATTATTCAATCTGCTTTGGGTGGAAAAGACACTTTAGCTTTACTTCCAACAGGTGGCGGAAAATCCATTTGTTTTCAAATCCCTTCTTTAATGCAAGATGGAATTTGTATTGTGATTTCTCCTTTAATTTCTTTAATGAAGGATCAGGTACAACATCTAAAATCAAAAGGAATAAAATCGATTGCTATTACTTCTGGCTTATCCAAAGATGAAGTGGATGTAGCACTTGCAAATTGTATTTATGGTAATTACAAATTTCTGTATTTATCGCCAGAACGCTTACAAAATAAGATGGTACAAGAAAGAATCAGACAGATGAATGTGAATTTGATTACAGTAGATGAAGCGCATTGCATTTCTGAGTGGGGTTATGATTTTAGACCCTCTTATTTGCATATTGCAGAAATTAGAGATGTAATTCCTAATACACCTATTTTAGCACTTACCGCAACTGCAACTTCCGATATTGTTGTTGATATTCAAGAAAAACTTCTTTTTCAGGAAAAGCATTTATTACAATCCTCATTTATCAGGGAAAATCTTTCTTATGTAGTTATCAATGTAGAAGATAAAAAAACAAAACTTTTAAAGATTTTGAATCATTTTAAAAGCAGTGCAATTGTATATGTTGGTAACCGAAAAGAAACGAAAGAAACAGCAGAATTTTTAAGAAATAATAATATTTCTTCTGATTATTATCATGGCGGTTTGGATATGGAGGTTCGGAACAAGAAACAAGAAAAATGGACTCAAAACCAGATTAGAGTAATGGTAGCAACCAATGCGTTTGGAATGGGTATTGATAAAGCAAATGTAAGGGTTGTAGTGCATTTAACAACTCCAACTTCTTTGGAAGCTTATTTTCAAGAAGCAGGAAGGGCTGGGCGTGATGAAAAATTAGCTTATGCCATACTACTGACAAATAAAAGTGATGTAATTGATCTTAATCGTTTTATTTTATCGCAATTCCCTAGCGTAAAGGAAGTGAGAAATTGTTATCAGAAAATAGCAGATTATTTTCATATTGCTGTTGATACGGCTGAAGGAGAGAGCTTTGAATTTGATATTACTAATTTTTGTGAACGATACAATTTAAGCACTTACAAAACCTACAACATTCTAAAATATTTGGAAAAAGAGGAGTTTATCAAACTTACAGATTCTATGCACTCCCCATCCAAACTACATTTTATAGTAAATAATAGTGAACTTTATAGTTTTCAAGTAGCAAATGTCTATTACGACTCTTTTATCAAACTTTTATTACGATCTTATAGTGGTCTTTTTGAAAATTATATAATAATAAATGAGCTTACTTTATCCAAAAGAGCAAATATTTCTGCTGAGAAAGTGGTGTTACTTTTAGAAAAATTACAACAATTAGAAATACTGAAATATGTACCTAGAACAAATACTCCAAAACTCATTTTTATTAAAAACAGAGCAGAAGCATCTACCCTGCAAATATCAGAAGAAGTTCTTGTAAAAAGAAAACAATTAAAAAAAGACAAAATGGAATCAGTGATTGCTTTTACTGAGAACACTTTTATTTGTCGAACACAGCAATTATTAGAATATTTTGGAGAAGATAGTAATTATAAATGTGGGAAATGTGATGTATGTGTAGAGAGGAAAAAATTAGACTTGAGCGACTTGACTTTTGAGAAAATCAAGGAAACCATTAAAGGTTTGCTAATTGAAAAAGAATTAACATCTACAGAAATTATTGGTGAGATAAAAGATATAAAAGAAGAAAAAATATTAAAAGTATTGCAATGGCTTTCTGATAGTGAAAAAATAAAACTCACTGAAAATAAATATTCATGGAGTCCATAATTATTCTAAATTTAACAATTTTCTTGGCACTCCCTGCTACACTAGGATTGCATTATGTAGTTTGATTTTAACTCTCTTTCTTTTCTTCTTGCATCATTTTAAGATAAGTATCCATAGCTGTTTCACTCATTCCTGTGAATGAAAATCCTCCATCATGAAATAGGTTTTGCATGGTTACTTTTCTAGTATAATCTGAAAATAAAGAAATACAGTAATCAGCACATTCATCAGATGAAGCATTTCCAAGTGGAGATAAATCATTTGCAAAACGATAGAAGCCATCAAAACCAGCTATACCACTTCCTGCAGTTGTATCAGTTGGAGATTGAGAAATAGTATTTACTCTTACTTTTTTCCTTAACCCATAATGATAACCAAAACTTCTAGCAATAGATTCTAGCATGGCTTTATTGTCCGCCATATCATTATAAGTATGAAACACCCTTTGTGCAGCAATATAGGATAAACCAATAATTGACCCCCACTCATTCATAGCATCCAGCTCCCAAGCAGCTTGCATGGTTTTATGAAAAGACAAAGCCGAAACATCATAACCCTTCATGTTCCAATCATAATTTTGTTCGTAATATTTTCTTCCTTTACGCACATTTACTGACATACCTATAGAGTGTAATACAAAATCAATCTTTCCGCCCAACTCTTCCATTGCACCTTCATACAATGCTTTTAAATCTTCCATTGAAGTTGCGTCAGCAGGAATTACTTTTGAACCAGTTTCTTCTGCTAACTCATTGATAGTTCCCATTCGTAATGCGATTGGTGCATTTGTTAAAACAAATTTAGCTCCCTCCTCATGCGCATGTTGTGCTACTTTCCAAGCGATAGATTTGTTATCCAGAGCTCCAAAAATGATTCCTCTTTTTCCTTTTAAAATATTATTTGACATTTTTTTGTTATTTTTATTTGCAAATATAAACTTATTGATTTAATAATTCGTCAGCATTTTTAATTGCAGTTGCGGTTATTTTCTCTCCACTTAGGAGTTTGGCTAACTCATTTATTCTTTCCTCTTTGTTTAACTCCTTTATTATCGAATTGCTTTTCCCTGATTTTACCTCTTTGTATATCAAATAATGTTGATTTCCTTTTGCTGCCACTTGTGGCAAATGCGTGATAGCAATTATTTGTTTTTTCTCTCCAATTTTTCTCATCATCTCCCCCATTAAGCTAGCAATTTCTCCACTTACGCCACTATCAATTTCATCAAAAACTAAACATTGTGTATCCTGGTATTCTGCAGAAATATATTTGATTGCCAGCATCAACCTAGAAAGTTCTCCGCCAGATATAATACTGCTTAAACTCTCTAATTTTCTCCCTTTATTTGCCGAAAATAAAAAGATAACATCATCCTTTCCGTTTTTACTTAAATTTTCTGATTCCTTTATTTCAATCTTGAAATCTGCAAATGACATTCCTAACTTTTTTAGAATATTTTTTATCTGATTTTCAATCCCTGGAATTGTACTTTTTCTGTTTTTGGTTATCTTTTTAGAAAGCACCATTACTTTCTGCTCTTGTTTTACTACTTCATCTAAACAATTTTCAATTTCCTTATCGTAATTAGATAATTTATCCAACTTACTTTTCATATCTTCTTTCAACTCAATGAGTTCTGAAAGCAAGTTTTTTCTATGCTTTAAAAGTAATGAATTTATTATATCTATTCTATCATTTAATTGGTTTAATTCTTCAGGGTCAGAAACAGATTTTTCTTTCAAATAAAAAAGATCAGAACTAATATCTTTTAATTCAATAGCTGTTTTTTCAAGCCGATTATTTAGCTCGAGTAAATTTTTATTGTAAGTTGAAATATCCGAAAAGCCTCTAGTAATCTCTGATAATAAATCCAATATCCCATTATCTTTATCTAATAAATCTGTCCCTTTTTCTAAAGTCAAAGATATATGCTCGGCATTATTAAGCATTGCTAATTCCCCTTCTATTTCCTGTTTTTCACCACTTTTTAAATTTGCACTTTCCAATTCATGCAATTGAAAAGTTAGAAACTCCAACTCAGAAAGGGAAACCTCTCCTTTTTCTTGTAATGATTTAAGTTTGTTTTTTAGTTGTAATAATAACGAATATTCCTTTTGGAAATCTTTTAAAAGCAAATCGTGCCCACAGAATTTATCTAATAAAGAAAGTTGATGAATTACATCCTTCAAAGCTAAAGATTGATACTGAGCATGTATTTCAATAACGCCACTGCAAAATAATTTTAAGGTTGTAAGGTTTACAGGCGTATCATTTATAAACGCTCTACTTTTTCCAGAGGGAGTAATTTCTCTTCTTAAAATAGTTTCTCTTTCAAAATCAAGATTATTGTCTTTAAAAAAAGATTCATATCGTTTTTTATCAATTGTAAATTTCCCCTCAATAATGCATTTTTTCTCAGGGTTATTTAAAGCAGAAATATCGGCTCTTTTCCCTAAAATTAAAGAAAGTCCCCCAAGCATTATGGATTTCCCAGCTCCCGTTTCACCTGAAATTATATTAAAACTGTTCTTAAAATTGACTGAAAACTCATCAATAAGTGCATAGTTTTTTATATCTAATTGAGTAAGCATTTATCTTCCTCCTCCACCCTCATTCTTTGATGAAATTATCCCCTGATATTTAGTGGAATTTGAAGGGTCAATTTCTACTAATAGCTTGATTATTCTTGCTTGCTCGTTGGGAAATGCCTCAGAGTAGATTTTAGTAATTTCATCAGATTTTGCATCAAAGAAAACCTTCAAAATAAAAGCAGATGGATTACTTTGATATATCCCTCTAAGTTCATGTAATGCCTCTGTTATTTCATACCTTCCATCATCTGTTTTATCGGCAAGCAAATCCATCCCTAATCTATGATAACGATAATAACAATTATGAATTTCCTCATATCTTGAATCTAACAAATCATGGGCTAACCAATATCTATTCTTATCACTCTCAAAAGCTTTCCATCCAAGCTCTCTGGCATTTTGTGCATTGTTCACAATATTTTGTGCTTTAATATAATAAGAGGCTCCTCCATATTCTGAATAAGTATCAAAATCAAGACCTAAAACCATATACACATAATAGGCCAAAACGGAAGTTAAATTTGAAATATGAGCATTTTCATTAAATTCTAAGGATTGATACTCTAAATAACGGAAACGAAAATTGTTATCTAAATAATTCAACATTGTCGACTTGTAGGAAGTACCAAAAATTGGTCGAGTACTTTGCACTTGAATGGACGCTTTATATTCATCATTGGACACTTTTTCCTTAATATTAATTAAAAAAGTACATTCAATCCTCTCTTCATTTTTTACATTTGTATTAGTCCATTTTGTATTGTTAACAAACTCATAGATAGCAGTTTGCAGGGTTTGAAACACCTTTCTATCAGATGTTTGTATTTGAGAAGCGTTTACTTGTACATTGCAAAAAACCTCTTGTGCATTTGCATTAAGAGATATGTACATTAAGGAAAAGAGAAATATTTTTTTCATTTTAATTTTTGTATGATTTTGCCTATTATATCTTTGGCAACTTCAAGTTTATTTTTTAACTCAAATCTTTCTATTTTATTATCCTTTTCAATAATAGTAATTTTATTGGTATCATAGGCAAATCCTGCCCCTTTATCGTTAAGGGAATTTAGAATAATTAAGTCCAGATTTTTCTTTTGTAATTTTGCAATTGCGTTTTCTATATCATTTTCTGTTTCTAAAGCAAAGCCAACCAATATTTGATTTTCCTTCTTTTCTTTACCTACTTCTAATAAAATATCAGTTGTTTTTGATAAGTTAATTGTTAAATTATCTTCTGTTTTCTTTAGTTTGTTCTTAGCAACTTGAGTTGGATAATAATCAGATACAGCAGCAGAAAAAATTGATATATCAGAATGTTTAAATTTAGATGAAACAACTTTATGCATTTCTTTTGCAGACTCTACTCTTGAAATATTAATATTTGAATGCTTGCAATCTAGATGAGTTGGGCCTAAAACAAGCTCAACATTTGCACCCTTTTTAGCACACTCTATTGCTAGTGCAATTCCCATTTTTCCAGATGAATGGTTTCCAATAAAACGAATAGGATCAATTGGCTCGTAAGTAGGACCTGCAGTAATTAGCACTTTTTTTTTAGAAAGTGGTAAATCGGCACTTAAATCTTTTATAATAAAATCAATAATAAACTCTGGTTCTGCCATTCTTCCCTCTCCTACTAATCCACTAGCCAACTCTCCAAATTCAGAAGGAATTAATTTATTGCCATAACTTTTTAATTTCTCTATATTTTGCTTTGTTGATGGATGTTTATACATATCCAAATCCATTGCTGGAGCAAAATACACAGGGCATTTGGCAGAAAGATAAGTAGCTAACAAAAGGTTATCGCATTCTCCCATTACCATTTTCCCCATAGTTTTGGCAGTAACTGGTGCAATAAGCATTAAATCAGCCCACTGCCCTAATTCCACATGACTTATCCAATCTTTCGTATCCTCCTCTACCATTTTTGTAAGCACTCTGTTTTCTGATAAAGTAGAAAGCGTAAGGGTAGTTACAAAATCCAAGGAAGCATCCGTTTGAATTACCTTAACTTTTGCTCCTGCTTTTTTTAACTCCCTAACAATAAAAGCAGATTTGTAAGCAGCAATACTAGCAGTAACTCCTAATATTACATTTTTGTTTTTAAGCATCTTTTTTTTCTGATTGGGCTACAGGATTTTCATCCTCTACCTTATCAGCATCTCTTATATACACCTGATCTGCTAAAAGTTCTTTTACTGCAATTGCCCAAGGTTTTGGTAACCGCTCATAAAATTTCGATACCTCAATTTGTTCTGAATTTTCAAATACTTCTTCTAACTCATCAGAATGAGTTGCAAATTCATTTAATTTGGCTAAAAGCTCCGCTTTCATCCTCTCATTTAATTGCTCACTTCTTTTTGCCAAAACAGCTAAGGATTTGTAAATATTTCCTGTTTTATCAACAATATTTTTCACATCTCTAGTGATTGTTGTTTGTTCTGCTCCTGTTTTTTTGAATTCCATAATTTAAGTTTGTTTAATTGTTTCTATTAATTTTAATGTTTTTTGCTCTATGTTTTTTGCTTGTTTAAATAAATTACTATTAGGATACCTTTGCTTAAAATCATTGTATGCATCTATAGTGCTTTCCATTCGTTCTTGCTTTTTTGTGCTAATACTATTTTTGGCTAATTCAAAAGAAGATTCTATAATAAAAAAATAAATTTCCTCCTCATATTTGTTTCCTGGAAAATCAATAAGTACATTTTTAAAAGCAATAATTGCCGATTTATGATATTCTGTAATATAATATTGCTTGGCATTATAAAATGCTTTTTTCGCTAATTTCTCCCTTAATTCATCTATCAAATTATTGCATTCCTTTACTCTTTCACTCTTTGGATAAAGATTAGTAAAAAGTTGTAGCTGATTGATAGCTTTATAAGTATTCTTACTATCCAGCTTATAAATAGGCGATTCTAAATAAAAACAATAAGCAGTCATATATTGACATTCTTCTGCATGTTTTCCGTTGGGAAAAGTTGTGGAGTAAGTTTCAAACAAATAGCTCGCTATTAAATATTCACCCAATGAATAATGAGAATACGCATAATAATAATTTACTTCTTCTGCTTTTGCAGAACCCCTAAAAGCAGTGGAAAGCTCTTCTAAAAGCGGAAGTGCCCTATTATAATCGTCTTTTTCATAATACATCACTGCCTTTTCAAACTTCAAATTAAGATCAGAGCTTTTAAGAATTTTTTGGTATTTACTACAAGAAACCAAAAGCAGTAAAGTCATTATGGAAAGAAATGTATTTTTCATTTTTAAATTTTAGAGTCTGCAAAAATAAAACTAATAAATGGTCTTTGCAAAATTATTTTTATTTTGCTCTTTTACCTATGCATTGCATAATAAAACAAAAAATATTTAATAATATTGCAACTATGGATATATTCGAAAAAATTAGAAAAAATAGAGGACCTTTGGGTAAGTACGCAAAACAAGCAGAAGGATATTTTGCTTTCCCAAAACTAGAAGGAGAGATTTCTAACAAAATGATTTTCAGAGGAAAAGAAGTTTTAGTTTGGAGCATTAACAATTATATTGGACTTTGCAATCATCCTGAGGTTAGAAAAGTGGATGAAGAAAGTGCTAAAAATTGGGGATTAGGTTCCCCAATGGGAGCGCGAATGATGTCAGGAAATACCTCTACTCATGAAGATTTAGAAAACCAGCTTTCCTCCTTTATGCAAAAGGAAGCTACTATTTTGCTAAATTTCGGTTATCAAGGAATGGTTTCCGCTATTGATGCCTTGGTGGATAGGCATGATGTAATTGTGTATGATGAGGAATGCCATGCCTGTATTTTAGATGGAGTTCGTTTGCATTTAGGAAAACGATTTGTCTATAATCATAATGATATACAAGGGCTGGAAAAACAATTACAAAGAGCAGAAAAAATAGCTAGTAAAAAAGATGGTGGTATATTGGTAATTACAGAAGGCGTTTTTGGCATGTCGGGTGATTTGGGAAAACTCAAAGAAATAACCAACTTAAAGAAAAAGTATGATTTTCGGCTTTTTGTAGATGACGCACATGGATTTGGAACAATAGGGAAAACAGGAATAGGAGCTGGCGAGCAACTCGATTGTCAAAATGAAATTGATGTGCTGTTTTGCACATTTGCAAAATCAATGGCAAGTATTGGTGCTTTTATTTGCTGTACTGCTGATGTAGCTGAGTATTTAAAATATAATATGCGTTCGCAAGTTTTTGCAAAATCATTACCCATGCCACTTG
>JACKQG010005419.1_pt1 | contig 14071 bp, 14 predicted proteins | sample 8237621 | NCBI WGS metagenome assembly JACKQG01 (sample SAMN15677084, study PRJNA649215) | marine metagenome | biome: marine; feature: Black Sea; material: saline water; isolation source: suspended particulate matter (SPM) from the Black Sea western gyre | collected 2013-06-09/2013-06-10 | depth...
TGCAATCAATATCATACGCTCCTTCCGGATGATAGATGTCGAAATTCAACCTTTTTGCTAGGGTTGCTGCAAAAGTAGATTTCCCGGAATTATCACACCCTTCTATTACAATCATGACTTACCCATTAACACTATAATCGCCTACGTATACAAAGGTTGGGGATGACTTAGCCCGATGACAGTGAAGTATCTGTGCGGTATTCATGGCATGGTAGGAGTTGAAACTACGGTACCATACGGCACCTACATTATCTAGTATTGAGGCTATAATGGCATCCCCAGGGTTCAATTTAAATTGGATGGGTAAGTAGCGTTGGGACTTGTGATATCTCGGGTTAACTTCGGCGGTCAATTCTGTGATACCTTCGGATGTAGATAGAGACATCATATTTTGAGTATTACTCATGCCGAAGGATTCAACACCTTTTACGATATTGGCATCCACATTATTAGTCAGTTCATCACAGACCATATTTATAAATTCCTCGGCAGTTCTTGCTATAATTACGCCGGGCTCATCAACCAGCATTGACGTATCAATACTGTATTTATTCCAGTCGAATTTGTCTGGGAATTTGAACTTAGAGTTGTGTTTCGAATATAGCCCGAACGGACCACCTTGGTCACCGGCTAGAGGCATGATACAAAGCTTTGTAGGCCCGGTGAAATCAGTTAGGAATGGTTCCAGAAATACGCTGCCAGTTAAAATCAGTTTCTTAATTTTAAAGGACGTGATGATTGACTGTAGGACATGCGTGCATACTGTGATAATATACTTGGAGCACAGTATCCTCAACTCGTGTTGACTCTTGGCGTATTTCGTGACTTTACGTAGCTTAGTTCCGACGGAATACTGCATCCGAACTGCTGCGGAATTTTCAACCATAAGATCAAATGCGCGGTCAAGACGACGGGTTTCTATACCTTTGATGATGTATCGGGCTGTAGTACCAGCAGCTTCAATTACAGCATCGTCGTGAGCACTCCGGAGCATCCCCCAATGAAATGAATTAGATCCTTGGAAGACTTTGCCATACTGGATTATGAAACCTAGTGATTTATCCAACCCGAATGCTCTCAACAGCAATTTATCACTGTCGTAAACTGAAACCGTCTCATTGATCGATCCAAAATTGTTAGCAACTAAAACGTAGGCGTTCTCCATTCCGCGTCCCGCGAAAGTTCTGGCGGCATGAGCCAGTACGTCGTGCTGAGTAATGTTATATGATAATGTATGCAACTCATACGTACCTGGAATCAGGCGGGAGAATTCGTGGTCTAACCCTGGATCAATATGATTATGAGAAATATAAACTTCGTCGTATTTACCTTTCAGCTTATACATAGCTGCGTACGGGAATGCAGTAGCCTCCTTTTGAGTTAATCGGTCAGTTTCATACCCACAGACTATCCGATCGTCGCGTATCAGTGTGGCGGAACTATTTGTCCCAACTGATAAGAGTAGTTTATCCATACTAAGTAAAAGTCTGCCATCATAGATGGCAGACTCTCCTCGCTAGTTTACCATTTACTCAGAATATCATCCGTTGTAATGGGTGGTACATGTGCAGGTTCCTCTACTACGTATTGCGGTAGGTCGCCAGGGGTTTTATCCTCGATTTGTATGTGTGGTTCTGATGTGGGTTTGACTACAACGTCAGGGGGCCGCCAATCATTGGATGTCTTCCTGGATTGGACGAGATCGAAATTCTTTGAATCTAAGAACCCTGCAATTGAAAACAGCAATTGCGGGTAGTCGGAATCGGTCATACTCAGTCGGACTACGATAGCAGCTGACGGAAATCCATTGCGTTTAACTTCCATCCCGAACGAACTCAAATTTTTCAGGCTAGTGGCGGGAACATTTAACCCATAAACTATCCCTCCGATTGCGTCAGGCTTTACCACCCACAACCTCTTTGAATCTTTACACGCCTTGGTCTTAGCCCCTCTGAGGCCCGTTGCACTACCGAATACGTTGTTAGGGCATGTATAGCAATTTGCGGACTTGGGGTTCATACTTACCGCATCCGGCGTTATGCCGTCTGAACTGGTACACGACGGGGGTGTATTCTCATTCGGTGAGTAGGAACTTTCATAGAAAGTTTTGATCATCTCTCTACCTGGAGGATCAACAGCTAAGATGATCAAGGAAATTTCTTCGCCTACGACAGATTCTTCACCATTGACAATGATGCGAAATTTCCGTGCTCTAAGGGATATCCTAGGCACGTTAAATTTGGCCGCAATCATTGTATCAACATCTGATGGCGGTTGTGATGATGATTCCATCAACTTTTTCAGGTAACTTGGAACTTCGACACTCATTTCTGTACACTCCTCACTTCGTAAGTTAGTTCTTGGTGTAGGGCTATTCCAGGTATGGTCTGGTTCGACTCCAGTAGATTTTCCCAAACTTCCTCCGTGGCATACTTTGCCACACGTTTCTCAAGCATCTGAAGATTACCAGAAGTCAGGACGAAGTTCAGCAGCTTGTCCCAGTCCACCACACGGTACTGTTTTTTTATTCTCGCGTAAGCCGTACCGACTGACGTCTTAAACCCTTCAACACCATGCTGATCAGCAGCTTCTCGAATTTGCATTTCCAACTCATCTAGTCGTTCCTTAGCGGTTTTCTCAAACTGTTTGAATTTCCCACGCTCTTCATTCAACGAATTCCTGACTACCAGGTATTCCTTTATGACTGCTCCAACTTCACGCATTTCATAACTCCGTATAGTTATCTCACCTTGATGATAGGGCTATTTCAGCCACGCTCTACTCTCTACTCTCTACTCTCTACTCTCTACTCTCTACTCTCTATGTGCATTGTATCGATGCCCATGGTCAAAGCATACTACAACACCGCAGGCTTGTCCAGTAATTTCCTCTAAAATTTGCTGCATCACACACTTATCAATACAAGTCACCGTAACTCATACCTAGCCTTCGATAACATCTCTGAAAACGCCTAAGGCCACAGTGGAAAATTCTTGCTTTTGTTTGAGGATGGATAGAATCCTTGCGTCCGCTTTAGAACTAACCATGTGAATAACCTGTTGTTTACGCGTCTGAGAAATTCGTCTTATCCTGGCGCATACTTGAGTATAGTGTTCGTAATTAGGAGTTAAATCCCAAAACAAAATCGTAGACGCGGATGTCAACGTGATGCCATGGGCTACTGTAGCCACTTGGACTACTAAAATTTCCAGCCTAGTCGCGAACTCTGAAAAGATCTTACGACGGCTAGATTCCCCAACACCCCCATGAATCACAGCGGATTCAATCCCAGCTGCGCCGAATAATCCGTTCAACCGGTCCGCCGTAGCGCGGAACAAGCATACAACTATTAGTTTGCGTTGCGGCGTCTGGTTAAATATCTCTACCGTGAAATCAAACCTCGGTGTAATATCGTAATGAACTATGCCGCCATCATCAGACTTCAGTGACCCACTAACAATTTGCAGTAGTTTAATAAGTTTGACTGCTGCTGTTTTGGCGGTGACGCACATACCTGAATTGAATTCTAATACCATCTCTTCCACAAAGATGTCGTAGGAGTTTTTTTGCTCTGATGATAAGTCGACATTATAAGTCATATAATTAATGTCCGGCAAGTCTACGCAGTCCTCTTGTTGAAACCTAATGGATGGTTGCATGATTCTATACACGATTTTTTCAGCGTCTGGTTTTGGTACCCATCGCCATGTAGCTACTTGCTGCATAGTCATTAGCTTAAACTGTGTTTTATGTTTCGGTAGATACGGGTTGTCTTTGTTCACGATAACACATTGGCCGAACGCATCTAGCACGCTGTTAGCTATGGGGTTCCCTGTCATACCCCAAACACCTGTGGATGCATCAGCTATCGCACGCATAGCCTTACTCCGACGTGAAGTTGAATTTTTATAGGCTGTCAACTCGTCAATGATTATCAGTTTGAATCTCTGCTCAATGATCTGGTTCCTGAGATTAGAGACTCCATCGTGGTTGATGACTATAAAATCAGAATCCGAATTCAAAGCTTTCAACTTCCGTTCTATGGAACCATGGGCTACAGCATATTTTCTGTGCGGGAAATTCAGATAAATCTCTTTAGTCCATACAGCGTTTAGAGTACTGAGCGTACCCACGATCAAGACTTTATCAATTTTACCATTCATCAACAGATAATCGGCGGCCCATAACGCGGATAGAGTTTTCCCGGTTCCCATCTCGTTTAGAACAAACGCCCGTGGGTTAGTTAGTAAGGTTTTAGTGGTCATAATTTGATGGGCATATGGCGTGATATTAGAATGCGCGGGCCATGGGTAGTCTTCAAACAAAACTCGCATCTACAATATCCTTTAACTCTTCCAGTTTAGCCGTATCGAAGCCTCGTATTATTATGCTGATTCCACCAGAAGATGTAATAGCCTCTAATGTTCTAAGCTGTAAAGTTGTAGCTTTACCTGTAGAAGTCTTTACTTCTATCCCTACAAACTTACCCTTTATGCAGCAAATAAGATCCGGGATACCCCCAGGACTGTAGATGCTTGGGTGGTATTTGAAGTAAAACAGTTCGTCAGCCCAAGTCTTCTCCATCCACTTAGTAATTTTATTGAGTATCAGCTTCTCTGGTGTCTGTGCCATATGTTTTTACAGCCTCCTCATAAGCATCGTAAGCATCCTGTTCGGTGTTAAAAATCCCAACATTGATACACTTATTATTGACTGTAATCTGCGACCGCCATTGGCCGGTTTGTGTCTTATAATAGCCCTTAGTGAAAAATTGCCTACGAAACCCCTGGTTAGAGGACCGAGTAGATGCCTTCAGATTAACAAACCGATTGTCTGTAGTAACACCGTTCAGATGGATAATTATATGGTTGCTTGGAATTTCCTTACGCATATAAATGAACGCTAGCCTATGAGCCAAGTGATTTTTACCCGCAGTCCTTATGATTCTAACCCCATGTTTTGAGCGAATGACGTCCTTAGATCTACCCTGGATTTTCACTATACACCCAGCCTCCTTACCGGAATGCTTAGTATGGAATCGCTTCCAATCACCAAAAGTGGAAAAATGCGATACAGTCCGCGGTCTCCATATAAATACCCCAGTATCTGGATCATAGTCTAATAAAGATATCAATTTGTTGGACGTCATAATAACCCCATACTGGCGTTAGTGCCTGCGGAACTCCCGAGTAATTTTAACACAGCAGAATCGTACTTAGTGGCTGCCTCCTGTTCAGAATTGAATATCCCTAGATGGGTGACCTTACCATTATTTGCAATCTGACTACGCCACTTACCTGTATTGGGCGTAGTTGTAACCCCCTTCAACCTAGATTTTCCCCATGGTCTCCTGAAAATATTATACCTATGCTCGTAACTCAATTGTAAATTATTGATGCTATTGTTACTAGCGTCACCATCCAAGTGGATAACAGCGGCACCGCAAAGGTCTACTCCATAATAGTGTGTATACGCCAGTCTGTGCGCTTTATATATACGACCTAAAATACTAATATGCACATGTTGATCCTTACCAACGTGCCCAGCGTCGGAAAACGCAAACCTTGAATTCCACGATTTAAACGATCTGGAAGTCTTAAACCATTCACGGCTTCTTAGATTCCAACGAAATACACCAGAGTTACTATCATAATTCAACAACTCTTGGATTACATCTTGACTATATTGGATAGATCTACTTTTAATCATAACAACCTCAAAGTCCAAGTATTTCAGTGAAAGCCACTGGTGATTGTGTATGCGGGCACAAGGTCACGAAAGTTTACTTGAGAATTTACATTGCTCTCTTGTAGCTTCACACCATTTACAGTATTGATTCCACTTAGCCGTAAAAGTAACGTCCGAATTTACCTGTGCATGCATACCGTCGAAGTATTCCTTTAGTTTAGGAATGTCCGACCTTGTTATAGTCACATCGCGACCTTCCCTGTGGTCTACATAGATGTACGCTACACGTAGATTTTGGAGGACAGGTTTGACCATCATGACAATCAACGCTGTTAGGTGTAATTGACCGAAGTTTTCCTGATACTCTCGTAATTTCCCAGTCTTCCAGTCAATGACCAACCCATCCGATCCAGAAATACATATCACGTCTATGATAGCACGCCAGTACACGTTACTGTCAAGCCAATCACACGGCTGATACTTGTCATCCACAGATATTTGAGATTCCGCCTGGATATCATTGTAAGCAGCAAATAACTTCGTAATCAGTGGCATGACATTATGAGCACTTACCACCTGATTTCTGGAAAGTGCTTGGCCGGTTTGAAGCTTGATAATCACCTGCTCCAGACTCTCATGTATCCTTTTACCCCTTACTATATGGGGTGCTTTATCGTCAAACTTAGGAAACACTCTATCTACGTATTTCAACTTGAATTTATACGGGCATTGAATATAATCCGACAGTCTGCTCCAACTCATCGCAATGCTTGGCATAACCAACTCCTATTTAACGTCCCCAAAAGATTTACCGAACCCGCCTTCGTATGGCAACGGGATGCTAGGTGAGAACCCCCAGTACTTACTATAATCTATATTCCCAAGACATGCAATGACTTCATCAACTCTATTTTCTACAACTTCGTTAGATACTATGGAGAAATTCGCATCATGTAGGTCTAATAAAAACAGTACATCATCAAAATGCTTGCTGATTTCATATAAAGCTATGTTTTTCATGGAAGCCCCAGCAGATTGAATCGGAAACATCAACGCAGCGGATTCTGATGCCCACGTTCGAGACTCCCACTCCGACAATCTAAACCTACGTCCGCCGAATTCCTTCGTATATCCAATAGTCTTACTCTGATTTATCACATTGACCCAATATCTAGGAATCGATGAGTAACTCTTTGTAAATACGTCAAGCATGTGGGCGGCGAGACCATCATTGATAAATACATCAAATTGAGTGAATGCTCTCCTGGAAAACGATTCAGCCCCAATTCTGTAATTAGCTGCTAAGTTTAACAACTTCCCCCTCTGTCTATGTTCAATAAACTCAATAGACTTAGCGTTATAGTTAGTCATGAAATCGTCATAACTTACCCCGAGAATGCTACTGCCAGACATAGAATGGAAATCTAACTCGTCCCGGAAGATACCCAACATTGTTGGATCGTTCGCTCTCAGCGCCATCAACCGGGATTCTTGGCCGCTAGCATCTACTTCCAGTAAACTGTACCCTTCAGGAGCAACTAAAAAGTTGCGGATAGGCTTAAACTTTCGAGGGATCTGATGGAACGCTAAACCAGTCTTGTATTTCAGCCTAGTGTGATTACTATATGTAAACCTACCGGTATAGGTTCCAAACATTGTAGGAGCCCCATAGATATAACCATCGCCAGTATGGTCCAAGGCTTCTATAGTTGTCTTAATATACTTCGACAAAGCGGTAGATATTTCCTTGCCCTCAAGAATTTTAACTAATATTTTAAACCTACTATCGTTAGCATCTTTCAACCTATGAGCCAGCAATTTCAACACATCTTTACTGCAACTAGGCGCCCCAGAAGTAGATTCCTTTAGTATTGGCAATCCCAAATCCCTGAAAAGCTTCGACCCTAACGCCTTTGGGGAGTTAATTACTTTAGTATCGATACTCAAATTGAACGCTTTGCGTAAATAGTCAAATACGGAAACTAATTGAGATTCTAACATAGTGCCGACTTGACCTAACTTTTCCTGATCAACCCTGACGCCGATTAACCAACTATTAGCTACTTGGGGAATGTTGGCGGATTCTACCAGAAACCCAAGTCGCTGATCCTCATCTAATAACCCCATAAAAACCTTGGCTAACTCCCTTGTATAAATAGTGTCCGATTTACCTCTAGCTAACCAATAAGGTTCATCCTGACCAGCCTCAACTTCGAATGACTTTAGGTTGATGAAATCTTCTACAGGTAACGCACCGGGTACATCCGATCTGATGAATTTCTGCACTAAGTTTTTCAACGAATAGCTGAAACGCTGAGATTCCGCCACCTGCCCATTAATACACCACCTAGCTATCAGCCTGGTATCTCTCCAATAGATATCCCGAACAATAGCTGGGATCTGCCCCGTTCGGTCTGGTTGCAGCGTAGCAATGATCCATGCTACGTCGAACGTAGCATGATGCGCAAAAACAACTTTATTTTGAAGTGAAGTCAGTAACCGCTGTAATTTGTCAATGAATGACTTGCCATCATTCTGAATCTGGGTAAAATACCCATCAGGCCCGGATACAGCCAATGACGATATCTCAGCCGTGCCATGCCGAGATCTCCATGGTTCCAACGCTGCGAACTCTGTATGCGCATCAGATATAGGACGTGTCTCGACATCTAATGCGTAAATATGATCTCCCATCACCTACCTCCAACTAGCTAATCAAGCTGGTAAAATTGCCGCGAAATAAATCCGAACCCAACCACTAAAATGGGGCGTCGGATTCCTCAGTGAAGTCCTTGACATTATTATTGTACAGTAGTTTCACTACGGAATTGTCCTTAGTATCATATTTACCGTGGTGCCTGATAGTGAATACAGCTAAAGACGTAGGATCTTTCTTAGATATGGACGCGAAATTCTCATCAATATAGTATAATCTGGTTAGTCGTCGTGGCCGGAATTTACCTTCAGCTGCCAGCTTAGCTTGATAGATAGGGTGGATTAATTTATACTCATTCAAATTATTCAGCAAGTATCCTAGCTGGTTCCCTGTATATCCCAACTTAGTTGCTACATGTTTTAGTAGATTAGCGGTTACAATATCCTCTTTAACCCCACGATTCTCTGGATCTTCAATGTAATCGCTCATATCCCTAATTAATGGCGGCATACCCTGTTGAATAACATGGTGTTTATCATCAGACATACTTGAATGGGCATGTTCAAGGTCAACCGTGAGGCGGAGTTTCTTGAAATACTCCCTCAGAGCGTAGATGTTATCTGCCCTAAGCTGTTCACAAAATTCGGCCCCCCTACCAGTTTTAGCTACCAATGTGAATTCTTTATTGAACTTGTTATGGCGGATGATTATAGGATCAAACCGGCGGTCTCTGGACGTAATCCTCAGTGCATTGTCATTATTAGTACAAATAATAAAATTGGCGTATGAGGGTACTGATTTCATACTTTTACCCTTGGGATTCACAGTCACTAAAGGTTCCGTGATTAAGTCTTTGATCTTCTCAATGAATAGATCAACCCTATCACGAAGCGATTTACTAGCAGCGGCCAATTCGTTTACTTGGATTAATAATAAATCAGACACTATATAGTGAGGACTGGCTAAGTCTGTCATACTAACATTCGCAAAATATTTCCGTGAAATCATCCTCGCAACTACATCCGTGAAAATGCCCTTACCAACACCCTGGTATTCCGAAATCAACACAGGGGCTATCGACATTTTAACGTGGGGTTTTTGGATTAAGTGCCCCACCCAATTGAGCATAAATTCAGCCCTATCGCCGAATATCCAATTTACAAAATCCAGAAAAACACGTACAAATTCAGCCCCATCTGTTTTAGGAGTGTACCCAACAAATGGTGGTCGGTACATGTTATAAATCAGTTTGTCCGTTGTCGGATGGGTATATAGCAATTCATTGGTAGGCTTCATACCTGTATACGCTGCTGTGTTGATACTTGGGTTCCACGTACGCAAGGCGATATCGATGGGATTTACAGATTTCTTGGACTCCGTCCCATCTTTTAAAATGAGCGGCTTCGCGTAGCGCGTTAAATCCTGCGCCAACATCTGTCTCGTTTTTGGTACGTTAGGAGTTAAATCCAGTACGTTTTTATCTGCTATTATGTACTCGTAACATTTACTAGATTCCTCATCTAATCGGATCAAAATCCGGTTCAATTCTTGAGCAACAACTCGCGGATCTCTCAGATCTAATTTTAACCCGTATACCCTATCAATCTTACTCTCTGGGTTTACAGATGCCCGAAATTCCTCGCGAGTTTCCCCCGCCTCTAACTCGCAATTCTTGAGAAACTGCTCCACCAGAATACTTACGGTGTCTTTAGGAAGCCGTTTGTATTTGCACACACCTATAAATGACATCAACAGCGTATCCCGTACTCCACATGGGATCGTAGTTGGAATCCTACCCTCTCGAATAATATCCGCAGGAGTTTCAGTATAATTTGCGGATATTAAGCTATCTACCAAATCAATAGATTCTACCCGCAGCTCATCCGAAATCGCCGTAGGCACGACAGGTAAAATATTCGTAATATCACCTTTGATAATAGAGTACGAACCTTCAACCCAATCACCTCGACGAGTTGGACCTATGACATACCCACTATCGCTTACTATATCAACGCCACTGTACTGTTGTTGATATAACGTCACACTCTTGGCGGCCATTAATTTATGAACGCAAGAATTATGTCGTCGATAATACAGGTGAGCCCCTCCTGTTTTAGACCTAACCACCAACTCAGGTGCCGGAACGTTAAACGTATCCTTAATTTTGTCGAATGCCTCGAACCCATTTTTACCGTTTTTCATGTCTAGGTCGAAAATAATAAAATCTTTCCACGCGCAAACACCATAACCATGAAGATCTAACTCCTCCCATGTTTTGATTATCCCTACGTCTGTAGTAGCTGGGATTGCCTTTGGGTTTCCGTTGGAATTATTGTTCCAACCAATAGCTTCGATATATCCGCGAGGGTTACGCCTTGATTTAAAAACAGGGAATACATGGAACCCCGCGTTAGCAAACTGCATCATATAATCAATCATAACAACCCCTCAAACAAAAAATTCGCAATTAAACACAGAAAACAGTATAGCACGCTCATGCTCTGATAGAGGACGCATTAAATTACCACAGAAATTATTGCATATGGTTTCAATGCTGTCCTTGAATACCGTTTCATGAGAATACATGAAGCTTCCGATACCCTCATCAATCATTGTGTATTCCTCATACTTTGAAGGTAGTACAAAATAAACCCTCCCTTTAACTTCTATGTAAGGAATATTCGAATTGTCTAACCACGCAATTATGTTTGTGGTTGATTCCCTGAGTGTGGGCAAAACTGACCACTCCCTGGATAAAAACCTAACTACTAATATGTCGTGAATTACAGTCATGTTAACATACCACCAATATGAAGTCAAGGACTCTATCTTCGCCCTACAAATCAGTCCAGTGAGGGGTCCTACAAATTAAATACAGTTAGTTAGACTGAGGAGAGTGGTTTTTTTGTATACCTGCACGCGCCATCCTGGTACAATAGGGGTATAACTATCTTTCATACAACTTTGGAGCCAACCATGAGTGAATCCATAACGCTTTCTGGGCGCATGCCAGTGCCTGTAGTCATCCTGGTTAAAAAACATCTGGAAGAAGGTAGTATGCCGGCATCCGCAATCGCGAAGATTTTCGCTACATCCACAGCGAAAATCTTCGGTATCAAACACGGACGGATCTACCGATACGTCTCTACGGACAGCCCAATTTCGCCCCATGATCTACAGGAATCTCTCGACTTCCTGACCAATCACCCAAACCCAGAGATTGCTGAGGACCTATCAACTGCGCTTACGGAACTACCCATAGGCACCAATGAAGAACTGACTGAATTCATCCGTAAAAAACGCGAATCCCGTTCTACAATTAAAGTTATACAAACATTGCGACCAACCCTAAGAACCGCCATCAAGGCCCGTAAGATTGCTGATAAAGCAAAAGAGGCACTAAATGCTGCCATTGAAAAAGTCGAAAAAGCCGAAGAAGCCGCAAAAGATGCCGAAGCTATCGACCTTATTCAAAATTCGGCTCTAATTCAGGCTGAGGCCCACAACACAAAACTTGTCGCCGAAGAAGCCGCCGAAAAAGCCGCCGCCGCCGAAAAAGCAGTCGCCGCATTGGAAGCTGCTACCAATCTAGCCAACACACAATTGTCATAAAGTTTCAACCTCCTGGTGGCCTTATAAGGCCCCCAGGCGAAGTCCTGTTGGCCCAGAAGATCAATGATACCCTGTTCAGTTTGACCTCGTTGAATCCGCTTATAGGGCTTCCTGAGCCAGGGTTTCCGCACCAGCGATACGAATTCGCCCGGTCATCAGTTTTGGCCGGAGTGTGTCCCGGAGTTGGGCCAGGGTTTGGGATGTACTCACATTTGCTCTAATCCTAGCAAACAGCGGCTGAACAATCGCCTCGAAGGATTCAAGAACGTCTGAAGAAGGCGTTACAAACTTTAAGACTCTGAAAGTTTGCTTATTGATTCCAGGAATCGCAGTGCTGTATGCCATAGATTGCAAACGACCCTCCATATGCTGAGCGAGTAAATAAACAAAATAATCCCCAAAGGTCTCATGCCCTCGTAGGCCAAAGCAGGATTCGTTAACAAACATTTCCTGACATGCCATAACGGGTTTCCCGACCTTACCTCGGGTAGAAATAATCGTAGCTCCTTGAGGGATACGTTTTGAGGAACCACTCCCAACCCATTTTTCTGTAATATTCTTTAACGTTGAAACAATAAAAACGTCGCTGCAAACAGATAGATCCCCGGCGGTAGCCCATGGTATGAGCCCACCCCAGTATTCCGCAACTGATTTCGGGGGAGTTCTGCCACTGATGATAGTGAAACATGCAGTCAGCGGCTTTTCTTCCCACCCCACCGGCTTATCCTCGTCGTCCAGAGCGGCGGGGAAGAGGGACCATATTTCCGGGCAGAGCGTGGCCGGGCAGTCCGCTGCCTTGGCGCGAGTAGGACCGAAATCCACGAACAAATACTTGAACATCGCCAGTGCCATGGCATCCAGCGTCGCGTTCATACTGCGGTTCAACTCGATGATGTCGTCCAGCGCACCGAGGACGGCTGCGATGGCTTGCCGTTCTTTCTGAGATGGCCAGGGGATATGAAGTCTATTCAGGCTAGTTTTGGACAGCTTTGGAATTGTTAGCCCTGCCACATAGCCAGAAATATCTACAGAATTGATGGCATAGCATAAGAATCTTGTATCTGATCTACTGTTTCCTTTCAGGACGTGAGCGTGCTTGTTTACCCAAAAACGCCCCGATGCCAACAGACAAATATTTTCTTTTCGTGCGCGTAGATTTTCCACATCTTCAGCAACCAAAACAAACTCACCGTCGAACAGGTAGCCATCAATATAATCGAGGACCCTTTGGGCACCATAGTACGGGTATGGGCCAGGTTTCCGGTCGGAGGCTTTAACCGACACGCGAAGCGAATCGCAATTATCCGAAATCTCACCAACAGGTTTGGTTACCCACTCGTCATAATCAATTGGTTGTAACACCACCTACTCCTTCTCAGTAACCTTCCTGAACGACGACGCAGCCACCACCGCCTTTTCGGCGTCGCGAATAAGAATTTACCTGGACCCCTGTTTTGGCAGGAATGCCGCTCGAACCCCCGTTAATTTATTGGTGTAAGTCGCATTATGCAGCAACATCTCCAGAACCGTATCCGAGAATCTCCGAAAGCAATCACGTTCGGCATTTCCTGGGTTAATAACGTACAGTTTTTTCATATCCCTGACTGTTACATGTCCAAGGCCAGTGGTTTGTTTTGACTTTGCCATCGTAGCAAAAACTGGCTTCAGCCATTTCAGGAGATAATACACAAAGCTACGGTCATCGTTGGAGTAGAAACATACCCTAAAAATATGTCGGTTAAACCAACCATGACCGCCACCCCAAACAAACACATCGATGGATGTGAATGGATCTCCCGAAAAAGAAAACATTACATCACCATTCTTGATTCGATATTTACTGCCAATCACATGATTTGTGAACTTAGTTCTACCAGAGATGCCATTTTTCAACTCAGTAATCTTAACAACAGGCAGCGCTTCCGGATCTGTAGAAAAGTGGGACATTTTAAACTTAGCCCCATTAATGAAATTTGCAACGTCGTAAACTGGTTGTGAGCCCCAACCCTCGGGTACCCACCCCATAGCCTCATCAAACACAAACGAACTGGGGAACAATTGTAGTATAGCCTCTGGCAGTCGATTAAGGTCATCACCCAAGGCTTGGCGGGTGGC
>JACKQG010005420.1_pt1 | contig 14065 bp, 11 predicted proteins | sample 8237621 | NCBI WGS metagenome assembly JACKQG01 (sample SAMN15677084, study PRJNA649215) | marine metagenome | biome: marine; feature: Black Sea; material: saline water; isolation source: suspended particulate matter (SPM) from the Black Sea western gyre | collected 2013-06-09/2013-06-10 | depth...
CAGCGTTCACCGCCATCGAGGCTCCGTCGAAGACAAGCTCGTCGTTGCCACCCACCAAGTTGACGTAGGCCACGGGACAGGCGCAATTGCTCGCCACCTTGGCCAACACCTCTCGGCGAACGGCCTGCTTGCCTTGGTGCCACGGACTCGCGGAAAGATTCAGGAGGAAATCGGGAGAATCCTCTCGCACCTCCTTCAATGGGTCGGCGGCATAAAGTTCACCCGACTCGTTCCAGACATCCTCGCAAATCGTAACAGCTATTCGTTTCCCCTTGTGCTCCAAAATCAGGGAATCCTCTCCCGGCTCGAAGTAGCGGGCCTCGTCGAACACGTCGTAGGTCGGCAGCAAGCGCTTGCGAGCTATGTTGGCCACCTTGCCCGCCACGCACCATGCGGCCGAATTGTAGAAAGGTCGTCCGGCCGCCTTGCCCGATTTCTCCACGTACCCGATCACCGCCGGCGTGGAACCCGTCTGTTCAGCGAATGCGAGGAGGCGTTCCGCAAGATCGCTCACGAAACGCGTTTTCAGCAGCAGATCGCGCGGCGGATAACCGCAAAGAAACAACTCGGGATACGCCACCAGGTCCACGCCCTGTCCCACCAGTTGCTCGTAGGCGTCTATGGCTAGAGCCAGATTGCCGTCGAGGTCGCCGACCGTCGCGTTCAATTGGGCGACGCCAATCCTCATCTCGTTGCAATTCTTTCAAAATAGTTCATATAGGCGTTGATTATACAGAACATGAGTAACAAAAAAGCGAACCCAAAGGAATACGCATCCTTCATCTTGGCATCCGGATCACCCCGTAGACGCGAGTTGCTGGTGGACTTGGTGGAAACTTTCGACGTGATAACCACAGAGGCCGAGGAACTTGTTTTCCACGACGACGGCCCTGCCGCTCTCGTCATGGAGAACGCCCGTCGCAAGGCCCGGCCCGTAGCCGATTTTCGCACTGGAGCGTGGGTGCTCGGAGCCGACACAATAGTGTCGATCGGCGAGAAGATGCTGGGCAAGCCCACAGACATCGCCGAGGCCTCCGAAATGCTTCGCCTCCTCTCCGGAAGAACCCATTGCGTACGCACTGGATTGTGCCTTACCCACAAAGACTCCAGCTACGAGGAAGTCCGCGTGGAAACGAGCAAAGTCTCATTCCGAAGCTTGACCGATGCCACCATCAACGCCTACTTCACCGAGGTCGACCCACTAGACAAGGCCGGGGCCTACGCCATCCAGACCCGTTCCGACCTCATCATCCAACGTTTTTCCGGTTCCCATTCCAACGTCATCGGTCTCCCGCTCGAAATGCTCGGCGACTGGCTTCGGGAAGTCAAAGTCCTTTGATCAATCCTGATGACCGCGTGCTTCAGTTCACTTTTACTCACTAGCAAGTAAAGCTTGGGCGAATCCGAACACTGATAACCCGGAAAGAATCCGAACAAAGAAAAAGCCGAACCCTAGGGTCCGGCTTTCTCGGTAAAGTTGTTTGTTTAATGGACGCTACTTGCCACCCTTGACCTTTATGGAGACGCTTCCTTTTACCGTTGCAGGTGGCTTGAGGTCGGCATCTTTGGGGCCAGCATCCTTGGGGGCAGTACCTTTCCATTCGCAGACATAGCCCTTGACCTTGCCGGAGAAATCGGTGGCGTCCTTCCACTTGCCGTTTACGCCGTTAAGAACGAGAAAGTTGTAGCCGGTGGTAGCACTGGGCTGTTTTGCATCCCAGTTCTTGTAGACGAATTTCTCCGCATTGTCCCAAGTCCATTTGCCTTCCTCAAACTCGTCGGTTCCTCCGAGCCAGATGAGATTGTCCTTGGCTTGTCGTCTTATGAATTCGTTTTCCTGGTCTGTGCTTACTGCTACGAGAGCTCCACCAATGTCTTCGCAGGCAAACTTGGCTTCCCACCAAGTACTGTTGGTATCGAGGAAGGCCTTGTAGTGGTTGCCCCGAAAAGGCACGGAGTCCTTGGGGGGTTCGACGTTGACGGCATGGACGGAAGCCGCAATGGAGAGCAGAACGGATCCGATGAGTACAGGTAACTTACTATTCATATAATAATACCAATTACTTGCTGATCAATGGTCGCGCAATGCATTTTTTCGCAAAAAAGAGAAGTTTCCCTGATACCCGCCCTGGGGTTACGGTTGACTTCGCTTGCGATAAATAGGATGAATTGAACTTTCGGAAGGGCGAGATTCATCCGTGTTTTTTCACAGATGTAAACCCAGTCTTACTCCTGTGAGGATAAGGTCAATAAAAGGTCAGAAAATCTCGCAGAACTCCACTTTCGGCTATTCGATATACGGATTCTTCGTTGCCCATATTGCCCTTGCAGAAGTGGTGAGAAAAAGAGAGGGCGGTCCTACTGGAACTAGGTATTTTCTAAAGGATTAAGACCAGTCTGGTGATTGACGCCGAATCGTTCTCCAATAAATTCCAGGCTGTCCCGAAAATGTAAATCGGGTTCACGATGATCAACCCGAACGGAGGGAGTTCGCCATTCTCGATTCCAAAATCGCAATCATCGAGTCTAGATCGAGATTAGGCTGTCTGGCCAAGTTCCACAGGAATAAGATGTCAGGCACTCGATCCAAGCCCTACGCAAAAGCCGTATGTATCAAACGAGCCTGAGAAACGTCCTGTCTAAGTTCTAGATCGATTATCAAGACATTACTCTTTCAAGTGCTCCGGCCAAGAAAAGGAATGCCGGCACTAATACAAAGTGCCATTTGAAACTGGATGACTGATTTACCTTTTTTGGCCGCCGCGCCGATTATCAGAATATCGTTAACGGAAAGAAAGCCTTCCACCAGTTCGGGTCTTTTATGGATGTCGTACCCTGCGGGAAGTCTCCTTCGCTTACTATCGGCGGAGACTCACCGATCACACCCGATGAAATGCTGACCTGTGCGGGAACCGCCTCCCGCTTTTGGGCCTGAGAAGGCATATCTTTCGGGTAGTGATCGGGGTTGGCTAAATAAGCGAAGAAATGGGCTGAGTCGTCGGGGGATTTATTCATCAATGAAAAATAGTACTTTCTGGTTTTCCCGTTGTCTTCACTTTTGCCCAAAGGGAATCTGATTCGCTGTGAAGCCTTTAAGGACATCGAGTCGGCTTCCGACCCTGACAACAGGTAACTGAGAAGTTCTGCAGCTTGTCCTTGTGTGTTGTCCGGACATCGAAGAATCCATGAAGAGACTTGTTCGCAGACCAGACTATCATTCTTAAGCGGAAGTAAGGTGGAAAGGTATTCTAGTATGCCTGCCTGTAGATCGGATTATCCTTCTGCTCGATGGTCTTCCCGATCTTTACCCGGCGGTTGCCTGGCTTCAGCAACTCGCACAAGCACTTTAAAGGCAATTTTCGGTTATTACTGCGTGAGCCTTTCGCTCGGTGACTTTGATACGCACGAAGCAAATTTCCCGAGAATCCGTTACCTCGGGCCATTGCTGGATCACGCGCTGGACACGCTCGTCACTGATTTGGAAGAGCGCGGAATGCTCGACGATGTGATGATTATCGTGTGGGGAGAATTTGGACGCTCGCCTAAAATCAGCAACAATGGCGGACGCGAGCACTGGCCGCAAGTTTCGATGGGCATCATGGCCGGCGGCGGTCTCAACACTGGCCAAGTCATCGGCAGCACTGATCGCTACGCCGGAGAAGTGGCCTCCCAGCCGGTTCATTATCAGGACGTCTTCGCCACGCTGTATCGTCATCTCGGAATCGACGGGCAGGCCACGACTCTGATGGACACGATCGGACGGCCGCATAATCTTTTGGATGTGGGCCGACCGATCGAAGAATTAATCTGACCGGACTTGATTGGATCGTCGGCCGCAGGGAGGCGACGGCACAAAAGTCAATGATATCGGCATTTTTATTAAACCTGATGGGCTATTTAATTGAGCAGAGTATTCTAGTCGTTTCTGCCCGAGTGGTTCCAGTATACTTGAGAAGTAATATTGCAGGGCGTCCAAACAAGTTATCCTCTTGGGTCTGTTGAGCGAATGGAGTCGTGGCGCCGGGCAAAAAGCCAAACTGGGGACCCTGGCGCTATCGTTGCCATCACCATCGTGAGCGGCCTCAATCACCTTCACTCGGACTACGGGCAACTCGCCTACGCCAACGCCCTCAGCGCGGCCAAAGAGTCGGGCACGATTACCGAGGGTATCAAAAGCTTTGCCGACTTCGAGAAAGCCGTGAAGGCCAAGAAGATCAATTACAAACTAATGGCGAAGATTCGGGATAAGGCTGAAGCTGCTACGTTGCCCCTCGGACAGGAGCAAAGGAGCTTGAGTCAAAAACTCTCGAATCAGGGCGGGTAGGGCGGGAACCTACTTTTCCTTCATCAGCGCGTTGTAGCGCTTGGTCCACTGGTGATGAGCGTTGAACCTTAGGTCGGCATCAGCCGCTCTTTTGATCACCCGATCTATGTCTCTCAGTTTCTTGTCCTTCAACGTGGCCTCGTACCTGAGGTTTGACTCCAAGTAATCGAGGATGAATTTGTCGAGATGCTCTTCAAGGAAATCGAGAATGAATTTTTTATTCCGGATGTGTATCAATAAAGAACTGTAAGTACCTTGGCCGGGGGCAAAAACACTTCCCGTTCCTCTGTCATTAGGGATTCCGAAATGGGCCGCGAGTTTCTCGAATCGAACAGAAATGGAAACCGCTTCACCGATATTGTTTACTACTACGTAAAGATAACTCCCCGTAGGCGAGTCATCACCTGTCGGAACTACCTTGAAGCCTCGGGTCAGCAACTTCAGCTTAACCGTCCTTTCAATGTCCTCTCTGGTCAGACCGATTTTTTTGGCTTCTTCTCCGGGGTCTTCCACAACCACATCCATCTCCCGAAAGGTAAATCCGACCTCCAAGCCCGGATAGGCTTTCCCAAAAGCCTGCGAACCCACCCCGATGGCGGCGATTGCGATAAGAGTTTGAATTACCTTCATAGCCGCCATCCTAGTCGCCGCCGCATTGGCGAGTCAAGGGCGGGTGGGGCAGCTTCAATTTGACTCGTCGGAGCCGCCATCGTCGGATGGCGGCATGACAGCCCAATACTTTTTCGCATCAGCATCTGTAACCAGACCGTCGTAGTGAGCATTGAAAACCTTGGGAGCCAAGGCATCTCTCTCTTGTTCGTTGGAAATGTGGCTGACCCTTTCGATCATGTCGGACTTCATGTTAACTCCGACTCTACAATCCTCGGCAAATTCCTGAGCGTCGAGTCGATTATAGAATCGTTGACGTATGCGCTTACCGTTTGGTAGGGTGACATCAACATTACTAGCTTACCTTTTCCTTATCCCTTAATCTTACGAACTTTTATGTTTCTCTTGGAGCAGTTTCTTACATCAGTCATGGAACTTTCCTCATCTGTTAATTTCAAAAGCGTTGACGCCCCTTTTCGTCAAAGCTTCCAAAATCCGTCAAGGGCGAAGACGAAAACATCGCTAAACACTAGATAGAATCTAGAGGTCGGGCCGTAGCGCAGTCTGGTAGCGCACTACGCTGGGGGTGTAGGGGTCGAGAGTTCGAATCTCTCCGGCCCGACCATTTTTTTTTCACTTATTGGGGTAAATCAGACTCCACCTTGTTCCCATTTGAATAGGCGTGGTTCGTATTCCGCAACTACTTCTAGATTTCCTCGCTTGCGAGCACCTTCAATGAGAATACGGAATTTCCTGATCAGGGTTTCCTTGGTAAGGAGCTGGTCTTCCGGCGATAGGTTTTTTTCGGACAGGATTTGCTCCAGAGCTCGAGTTCGGTAGCGATCCATACCCCAAGTAGTGGTAGAAAGCTGGTCCTCGTGACCGCCGTACTTTCGGACGAGAGCTTCGTCAAGAAAGTGAACGGGTTCGCGGGCGGTTATCCGGAGCCAGAGATCGTAGTCCTCGCAAACGGGAAAAGTTTCGTCGAAACCGCCGACCTCATCGAACAGGTCTCGACGAATAAGAACGGAGGAAGGGCAAATGGAACAGAGGGGCAGGCACCGGCGGTAGATATAACCACCCGACTTGGCGTATTCCTTGGGCTGATTGACTCGCCTGCCATTTCGGATCCAAATCTCGTCGGTGTGGCTGAGCCGGAGCTCAGGCTCCTTGGCTAGATGAGAAAGTTGCCGCTCAAGTTTTTCGGGTAACCATGCATCATCTGAGTCGAGAAACGCGATCCATGCTCCCGAAGCCAAGGCGACCCCTGAATTCCGGGCGGAGCTGACACCTGCGTTTTCTTGGCGATGGAACCGGACGGCGGGATAATCCCGGAGGATCATTTCGTCGGTGCCGTCGGTCGAACCATCGTCCACCACGATCAGCTCCCAATCATAAAAGGTCTGGTTAATTACTGAATCCAAGGAGCGAGGGAGAGTGTCAATGCGATCGTAGGTAGGAATAACGACCGAGACCTTGGGTGTTAGTAATTCCTTTCGCTCTTTCAACATACCAATCTTGAATAAAGATATAAGCGAGAGCTCAGCTTATCGACGGAAGGTGAACATCATAGCTCACTTCGACTTCAAAGTTCCGCCAATTTGCTTTTTGCCATTTTGCAGAGAGTATTTATCAACAGCTCCATGAGCAAGGCGATAGGATGGATCGGAACGGGTGTAATGGGAGCTTCGATGGCGGGACATCTGCTGGATGCAGGTTATGATCTTCGAGTACACAATCGGACCAAGGACAAGGCTCTCTCTTTGATACAGCAAGGAGCGATGTGGTGCGAATCTGCCGCAGATGCTGCGGAAGGTGCCGACGTCGTATTTTCCATCGTGGGCTTCCCCAAAGACGTCGCAGAAACCTTTCTCGGCGAGAGAGGGATCTTGGCCACGGCAAAGAGAGATGCGGTGGTCGTAGACATGACGACTTCGGAACCGAGCTTGGCGGAACGGATATACGAGACGGCCAAAGAGAAGGGCATTATGGCTCTGGACGCACCTGTAAGCGGAGGAGACCTCGGTGCCCGCAACGGGACGCTCTCCATTATGGTGGGAGGAGAAGAAGAAGCCTTCAGGCAAACTAAGCCACTGCTTGAGGTGATGGGCGAAAACATTTCTTGGTTCGGGCCTGCAGGCTCAGGTCAGCGAGTGAAGATGAGTAACCAAATCCTCATTGCCACGACCATGATCGGCACAGTGGAGTCCATTCTATATGCGGTGCGTTCGGGTTTGGAACCGAATGCCGTCATTGATTTAATCGGGAGCGGAGCCGCAGGCTGCTGGTCAATCAACAATTTGGGTCGGCGGATCGTAAAAGCTGATTACGATCCCGGTTTTTTCATCAAGCATTTCGTTAAGGACATGACTATCGCTCTGCAGGATGCCGAACGTCTGGGCCTGAAACTTCCCGGACTGGCTTTGGCAAAAAAGTTTTACGACCAGGCAGTCGAGTCAGGTCAGGAAAACGAAGGCACTCAGGCATTGTACAAAGTGTTCGAGAGTATGAGCTCGGCCAAAAATTGAAGGAGCATTTGTGCAAAAGAACGTTTCCAACGCAAACAAAAGCCTGTAAAAGGATTCGTTTATACATTTGTGAGAATCTTAATTACCGGAGGCGCAGGCTTCCTCGGCAGTCACCTTTGCGAGCGTTTGCTCGACCAAGACCACGACGTACTATGCTTGGACAACTTCTTCACCGGGCGCAGGCGCAACGTGGAACACTTGCTGGAGAAGAGGAGGTTTGAGCTCATCAGGCACGACGTGGTGGATCCGTTTAAGGCGGAGGTCGACAGAATCTTCAACCTCGCTTGCCCGGCTTCGCCCGTCCATTACCAGTACAATCCCATCAAGACGACAAAGACTTCGGTCATGGGAGCCATCAATTGCTTGGGTCTAGCCAAACGAGTGCAGGCTCGTATCCTTCAAGCTTCTACCTCTGAAGTGTACGGAGACCCGGACATACACCCACAACCCGAGTCCTACCGAGGGAACGTCAATCCGATTGGTCCCAGAGCCTGCTACGACGAGGGGAAGCGATGTGCGGAAACTCTCTTTTTCGACTACCATCGTGAAAACGGAGTGGATATTCGCGTCATTCGGATTTTCAACACCTATGGCCCCCGCATGTGTCCCGATGATGGGCGAGTGGTTTCGAACTTTATCGTGCAGGCCCTCAAGGGAGAAGCCATCACCCTGTACGGCGATGGCTCCCAGACCCGCTCCTTTTGCTACGTCGACGACTTGGTGGAAGGCATGATCAGGGTGATGGAGCAAGAAGAGTCCGTGGGGCCAATCAACTTGGGAAACCCGTCGGAATTCACTATTAGGCAACTAGCCGAAAAAGTTCTGGAGAAGACTGGTTCCGCCTCGCGACTTATAGAGAAACCACTCCCCGAAGACGATCCCACCCAGCGCCGACCCGACATATCCCTGGTCCACTCGCTTACGGAATGGACCCCACAAATCGAACTGGACGAAGGTCTCGACAAGACCATCGCCTACTTCAAGAAAACCTTGTCTCTTTGACATAAAGGTTGCCGTCGCAACCTCTGTCGGACCGAAACAGAATAAATGAATCCACTCGCTCCTTTCAAAACAATCTTAAGCAGCCTCAAGGGACGTAGTTACCGCAAGTATATCAAGCGGTGTGTTCCAATCGTTAAGGAGATCAACTCCTTGGAGGTGCAGTACCAAAATCTTTCCGGCGACGAACTTCGCGCCAAGACCCCGGAGTTCATGGAACGATTTAAAAAGGGAGAAACTCTGGAGCAACTTCTCCCAGAGGCGTTTGCCGTAGTGAAGAATTGCGCTCGTCGCTTGTGCGGAAGTTCGATCATGGTTTGCGACCAACCGTTGGACTGGGAAATGATCCACTACGACGTACAGCTGATTGGCGGAATGGCTCTTCACGATCGCCATATCGCGGAAATGGCAACGGGTGAGGGGAAGACTCTCGTGTCCACCTGCCCACTTTACCTGAATGCCCTGTCGGGTCGGAATTGCCAACTCGTGACGGTGAACGATTATCTGGCTCGTAGAGATTCCCTCTGGATGGGAGCCCTGTTCGAGTGGTTGGGTCTAACCGTGGGTTGCATCCAGAACGGCATGGAACCTTCCATGCGTCACAACATGTATTCTCGTCACATCACCTACGGTACTGCCTCCGAGTTCGGTTTCGACTACTTGCGGGACAACGGAATGGCCACTTGCCAGGAGGATCAAGTGCAGACCGATTATTACTTCTGCATCATTGATGAGGCCGATTCCATTCTTGTGGATGAGGCGCGAACTCCCTTGATCATTTCCGGGCCCATGCGTGAAGATCACCCACTGCCCTTCATGGAAATGAAGCCGTTGGTGGTGAAACTATTCGATACCCAAATCAGTGATTGCAACAATCTGGTATCCGAAGCAAAGCGAGCCTTGGAAGACGAAAACCTAGCTGAGGAAGAAGCAGACGAGCAGATAGCCAAACTCTACAAAGTAAAAAAAGGTATGCCTTCCAACAAGCATTTCCTTCGCATGATGGAGGTCGCCCACATTCGTAAGAAGTTCGAGAAGTTCGACCTTGAGATGAATTCGGATTACAACAAGGAGCGAGCTCATGGACTGAAAGAAGAGCTTTTCTACGTAATCGATGAGAAAAATCAGCAGTCCGACCTCACGGAAAAAGGGCGCAACCTAATCAACCCAACGGATCCCGATGGATTCGTGATACCCGATTTGGCTACCCTCTATGTCGAAATCGACCGCGACTCCGATGCCGACGACGACGAAAAACGCCGGCGAAAAGAAGAGATTGAGGGTGACTTTCAGTTCAAGAGTGAACGAATCCACACACTCTCTCAACTTCTGAAAGCCTACGGTCTCTACGAGAAGAACAAGGAGTACGTGGTTCAAGGGGGAAAGGTAATGATCGTCGACGAGAATACGGGACGGCTCATGCCCGGCAGAAGGTGGAGTAACGGTCTCCACCAAGCCGTAGAGGCAAAGGAAGGCGTGATGATCGAGAAGGAGACCAAGACCTACGCCACCATTACCATACAGAATTACTTTAGGATGTATGAAAAGCTCGCCGGGATGACGGGGACCGCAGAAACCGAGGCCGGAGAATTTCACGATATTTATCGCCTTGGAGTCATGGTCATCCCAACCCACAGACCCTGCGTTAGGGACGACTTGAACGACCTCATGTTCAAGGGGCGCCGGCAAAAATACAACCAAGTCATCGAGGACATCAAGGAAGCCCACGAAAAAGAACAACCTATATTGGTGGGAACGGCTTCGGTCGAATCCTCCGAAGTACTCAGCCGCATGCTCAAGCGGGCCAACGTCAGGCACACCGTGCTCAACGCAAAGTTTCACGAAAGGGAAGCCGAAATTGTTGCCGAGGCAGGGCAAAGAGGGTCGGTCACAATCGCCACCAACATGGCCGGACGCGGCACCGACATCAAGCTGGGAAATGGAATAAAAGAACTGGGCGGACTCCTCGTCCTAGGCACCGAAAGACATGAATCTCGTCGTACCGATAGGCAGTTACGCGGAAGATGCGCCCGTCAGGGAGATCCCGGAATGTCTCGTTTTTACGTATCACTGGAAGATGACCTCATGCGCCTATTTGCCAATCAGGGCGCCTTGTCGAAAATGCTAGAAAAAAGCTTTGGAGACGACGAAATGCTCGAGCACGGCACTCTCGACTGGTCCATCCAGAACGCCCAGAAGAAAGTGGAGCAGCAAAACTACTCTATTCGCAAACGTCTATTACAGTACGACGACGTGCTCAACCGTCAGCGGGAAATCGTATATTCCATCCGAAACGACGTAATTAAGGAGGAAGAACCAAGCAAGATCCTGTTTGAGCTCGTGGAAGAGGAAATCGATACCAGGCTCGATGCCGTTTCCCCTAACGAGTTCAAGGCGAGTAGCCAAGACGAGGCTCCCGAACTGGAATCATTTCTCGCCACTTGGGTAAACGTCACATTCCCTCTCTCAGTTAAACTGGATGACATTCTCGGCAAGGAGCACGAGGAGATAAAGGATCTCATCCTCGAAAAAATCAACGCTGCCTACGATGCCAAGCGGGCTCTGGAAAACCCCGATTCCGTGGTCGGACTTGAACGGTACGTTGTCGTAAACGCCACCGACGTTCACTGGCAGGATCACCTCACCGAAATGGAAGAGCTTCGCCGGAGCGTTGGTCTCCGAGGTTACGGGCAAAAGGATCCGCTCAGCGAGTACAAGAACGAAGCATTTCGCGCATTCGATGAAATGATGGGCGCGATGCGTTCCGACGTCTGTTCGGGCATTTTTCGTTCTTCGACGAATGTCGCTGCCTTTGAAAACATGCTCGCCACCCTCAGTAGCGTGGCCAAGACCACCGGTCCAGCAAGCACCGGCGAGGGAAGTTTTTCGGGCAGCGCTTCAACTGGCGCGGCAAAAGGAGCACTAGGTGGAGATGCGCCCGAATTGCCTTCCGAATCGGAAATGCTTCGCGTACCCGTGCCGGTCGTACGCGACGCCCCAAAAGTAGGTCGCAACGACCCATGCCCATGCGGTAGCGGAAAGAAATACAAGAAGTGCTGCGGAGTTGGCGTGAGCGTCTAGGGGCGATCGGCAGAAACTAAAAGAAGACGGAGACGTCGTCTTCGGGAGGGAGGATTTACATGCCCCCGCTCAGTCCCATCAGCGTGCGATCGACGTCTACGCTAAGCCGATTGTGCTTGGTAAGGGAATCCGTAGCAGCTCTAAGCAGAATCTGGCTCTTGGCCACTTCCACCATTTCCGCAGCCATGTCGGCATCCACGATGCGACCGCCAGCCAACTCCAAATTCTGAATATTTGTCTCCAACCGAGACTCGCTGAAGGCCAGACTGTTCGTGGTGGCACCGTTGACGGCTCTGACATCGGTCAATGTCTGAATGAAGTTATTAAAGTCGGCGTGAGAAAAATCCCACAAATCCTTTCCGGTGTCGTCCAGTCCCTGTTGCACTCCGGAAACCGTTCCGCCTGTCGCGTTAACCGTGTATGTACCTGCAGCTGTAGCGGCAACACCCGCAAGGTTTACGTCAATTGTACCGTTGGCATTTATGCTTGCTGTGGCTCCCGCGAGAGTGGCGGAAACTGGATCCGTCACTGTGACTACAGGAGCGGGTTCAGCCTGAGAATAACCCGATCCGATCCCATTCAACGCCGTGGGTATGGAAGCTATGGTACCGTTAGAAGTGGCGATTGTGTATGTTCCTGTCGGCGAGGCTGCGGTTAGGCTTACGCCGGTGAGGTCAACATTGAGCGTCCCATCGACGTTAATGCCGGTGACGGAAGCAGTGCCGGTGACGTTGGTACTACCGGGGTCGGTCACGATTATCGTCGGCACGGGTTCCGCAGGATTATATCCTGATCCTACATTCGAAAGGCTAGTCTGTGCTAGGCTTGGAGATCCCGTGGCGGGTGCTATCAGTATGTCGTTGGCAGAAGTGGTACTATTCGTAAAGGTAATCTGGAGCGAGCCGCCTACTTGCCCGATGCCTGATGCGGTCAAACCTCCTGCGGGCGTGAGGCCCGTACCGACGTCAGTGAGGGTAACGGCCACGATTTCACCATTTCCATAACTACCCGAATCTGCCGCTATGGTTTCGTTTGAAAGTTGAAACATTGTTCCCGGATTTGCTTGCACTTGGTATGTACCCGGAGGGGTGCCCGCAGGCACGGCGCTCAACGTAAGGTTGAGAGTGCCATCGTTGTTGTTGGTTGCCGTGGCGGACATTCCTGCGACTCCGGTCACATTTGCCGTAACCGCTTCGCCCGTCGCGTAACCAGTGCCTACGCCTGTGAGTGAGCCCGGTGTTGTCGGAGCGGCCGTCAAGTTCCCCGGAGCGACGTTGACGGTGATTGGATTGGCAGAAGTGGGTGTGCCAGAAAAAGCGATTAAGACGGAACCGTCCAGTTGGCCTGTACCTGTCGCGGTGATGGGTGTCGCGGTGGCATCGACCGGAGCGAGGCCCGTGCCGGTGTCAGTAAGCGTAACGCCCACGACTTCCCCGTTTACGTAGCTTCCGGTCGCGGCGGCAGGATTTTCGTTCGTCAGGTGACGCAAGGTACCGGCGTTGGCTGTAACGGTGTAAGCCCCCGGAGCCGTGCCGGGAGTGACTGCGCCGGAAAGAGCAACATTGACTGTACCGTCATTTTGGTTTGTCGCAGCGACTGTCAGTCCGGGCACGGTGGTAACGGCTCCTACGTTCAGCGCCTCTCCTTGCCCTACAGTGGCGTAGCCAGTACCAACGCCTGTGAGAGAGCCGGGAGTTGTCGCCGCGGCTGTCAAGTTCCCCGGATCGACTTTGGCAGTAATTGGAGTAGCCGAAGTGGGAGTACCCGAAAAAACGATTAAGACGGAACCGTCCGGTTGGCCTGTACCTGTCGCGGTGATGGGTGTCGCGGTGGCATCGACCGGAGCGAGGCCCGTGCCGGTGTCAGTAAGCGTAACGCCCACGACTTCCCCGTTTACGTAGCTTCCGGTCGCGGCGGCCGGATTTTCGTCTGGCAGGTAATGAATGGTACCGGCATCGGCCGTTACGTTGTAGGCGTTGGCTGCCGTGCTTGAACCACTCGAGGGTATGCCATTGAGTGCGCTTATCGTTAAAGTACCGTCGTTGTTGTTGGTAGCCGTTGCCGTCATAGGGCCACCGCCGCCCTGTGTGGGAATATTGGTGGTCACCAAAACCACTTCACCCGGGGCGTAATTGGTACCAACGTTTGCAAAAGGACCGCCCGGCGTAGCTGTCATGGCGCCCTCGAAAGTCAGGGTAAGGGTTCCGGTAGCGCTGGGAGTTCCTGCAAGAACTACGTCCAGCTGACCATTGGCGTCCGCGACTGCAGAGGTAGTGCTTATACCCGTCACAGTGAAGCCGCCTGAGTCCGTTACGCTTAACAGTTGTGGTGTTTCCGTATTGGGGTAAGCGCCGATCGTGCCTTGGTTGTTGAAAGTCGTTGCCTGGAGATAACGAGAACCCCCCGAATCCGTCACTTCGTAGTTGCCCGTGCCGGCCAGCACCACGTTGGCCAGGCTTACCGTGTGGGGACCTACCCCGTCGTTGGTCCTGTCTGCGCCTTGGCGCGTGTGTGCGTCTTCGAC
>JACKQG010005421.1_pt1 | contig 14060 bp, 10 predicted proteins | sample 8237621 | NCBI WGS metagenome assembly JACKQG01 (sample SAMN15677084, study PRJNA649215) | marine metagenome | biome: marine; feature: Black Sea; material: saline water; isolation source: suspended particulate matter (SPM) from the Black Sea western gyre | collected 2013-06-09/2013-06-10 | depth...
GGCGCAGGATCATGGTCTCGCCTCCCTCGATGGCTTGCCTGTGCCAGGGAGCGTCAGCCGAGGCATATTGCCGACCCAGGCCCGGATCCCAGTCCAGGTCATGGGCAGCGAAAGCAGCCCGTATGGTCAGAGTTTGATTCATCTCATCCAGTAAGGCGATGCGGCAGAAGGTAGCTCTGACCGAGGTGGTCATCTTGTCCGCCAGAGCGCGGAGGATGTGGTCAAGCTCAAGGGTGGATGAGGTAGCGGTGACCGTATCCAGCAAAAGCTCAAGCTCCTCAGCCTTTTGTTGTATCCCCTCATACAGCCGGGCGTTTCCGATGGCAGTGGCGGCGTGCTCGGCGAAGGCACGCAAGGCCCCGGTGTGGGCCTGGGTGAAGAAGCCGGGGGTGGCGCTGTCTACGTTGAGAAAACCAATCACCTCACCGCGCACGATAATGGGTGCACCCGCGTACGAGCGCAGCCACTCTTGCACTGGCACATGGACCCAGCCGGGATAGGTGACGGTGTCGGGGACAACCAACGGCTCCTCGGTCTCCACCATCCGCTGCAGGGTGGGTAGCTCAGGGACGCGGAAGACGGCTATCGAGACGAAGTCCTCTGCACCGAAGCGCTCGTGACCGCGCCAGCGGACGATGCGTGCCTGGTCGCCCTCAATGAGCATGATGTTGGTGGCGTCGTTGGGAACGACGCGGCTGACCTGCTCCAGGATGTGGTCCAGCACCTCGTCGAGATCCAGCGTCCTGCTGACGGCAGCGGCCGCTTCCTGCAGTGCCTCGGCCAGTTCCCGCTGATTCCGTTCCGCCTCGAACAGCCGGGCGTTTTGGATGGCGATGGCCGCCTGGTAGGCAAAGGCCTGAGCCATCATTTTCTCGCTGTCGCTGAACGCGCGCCGGACATGACGGTTGCCGAAACTGAGGGTGCCGATGACCTTGTCTTTGTAAATAATCGGCACTGCCAGGCCGGACTTGAACCCGTACTCTTGGACCAACTGCTGGCTGAAGATCGGATTGCTGGACACGTCTTCCTCGGCCAGAATTTGCTTCGTCTTCACCACCCATCCCACCGCACTGGGGGCAGCCGGGCTGATGCGGAGGCCAATTTCGCCATTGGTGCTGGCTTCAACCACCAAGTCTTCGCTCGACTCATCCACCAGTGTTACGGAACAGTCAGACACAGGAATAATCTTCTGGGCGTTGCTAAGAATTCGATCCAACGTCTCTTTGAGGTCAATGTCCTCTGTGATGGCCCGATTCATCTCCACCAGCGCGGCCATCTCTTCGGCCCGGCGGCGGATCTCCTCGTCTGCCCGCTTGCGCTCGGTGATGTCCAGTGCCACACAGACTAGCCCCTGAATCTTGCCATCGTCATCACGCATGACTGAACCTGAAAAAAGCACGGGTATTTTTCTGCCGTCTTTTGACAGGTAGGTTTTCTCTATACTTCGGATAGCCCCTTTTTTGATTAGATCATCAAGCCCCGACCCCTTGAACACCAATTCTTCTTCTTCTTCAAAGATGGCGCCAACCGGTTGGCCGACGAGTTCTTTTTCTTCGTAACTCAATATGGCGCAGGTGGCAGCGTTGACGGTTTGAATAGCGCCCTCCGGCGAAACGACAATGAGGCTTTCGGTCATGGAGCGGATGACGTTCTCAATGTACTCTTTGCTCTCCCGCAGCGCGTCTTCCACCTCTTTCAGGCGTACCAAAGCAACGTGGTCATCGCCTATGATGGCGTCCACTTGCTGGCTGCGCAGGGCTTCGATGACCGCCTCGGTCTCGGCCAGCCGGGCTTCCAGTTCTTCGTAGGTCGGCTTTCTGTCGCTCATGACTCACCTCCGGTTAACCGCAGCGCATCGAGGACCTTTTGTGTATCGCTCAGGTTGCCCAGAATCGTGACCCGTGGCGGGGGGGCGACCACGATGAGCGCCGGCGTCACCAGCACCCCGTCTTTCAGTGCAGCCCTGAAATCCTCCAGCACGTCAACGATTTCGAGCTCGTAACGCCCCTTCAGGCGCCCCTCGCAGAGCCGCGCCAGGTTCTCCCTGGCCTGCCTGGAGTGCCGCTCGTCCCCGGCCACGAACAATCGCAGGATGTACGTCTCGCCCCCCGCTTCCACGCCTTCTGTATTCACGTGCTTCATTTCGCGCCTCCCTTATCCTGCGGCGGATCCGTTTGCAGCGGATCGCTGTCAATATCCTCGCCCCGCATCCCCGCCCGCACGCCGCGGCCTGTCTGCGCCACTTCCTCTTCCAGTTGCAGCGTTTCCAGCTCCGCTTCGGCGGCTTTGATCTCGGCTTGCATGGCGGCAACCTGCGCCTCCAGCGCCGCCTGCCTCTGGGCAATCTGGGCCTCTTTCTGTCTGAGCACCTGCTGTCTGCGCCGGTGCTCGGCCGCTTCCCGGGCCTCCTGCTCCTGCCGGGCCACGCCGGTCAGCACACCGCCCTCACCCACGTACACATCGGCAATGTCAATACCCTGGTCGGTGATCAGGAATTCGCAGTATTGGTTGGAGTGTTTCGAGCCGCGCGATTTCATCACCAACACCATGCGGTTGATCTCGCCGCCAACGTCAATGTAGCGCAAGAAGATCACCGCGTCTACCAGGGACGAAATGCCGATGCCGCTGATCTCATGCTCTTCCCTGAAGCCAGCGACCTGATTGTTGAGGATGCAGGTGATGCCCTGCTCCTTGCAGGCATTCACCAGACGCATCACGTAGTCAAAAGCAGCCTGCTCCGTGCCCATGCGCTGGCAGGCCGAGATGGCGTCAACGACCACGTGGTCCGGTTGGAACGTCGCCAGCACCTGGAAAGCGCGGATCAGGTGTTCCTCGGCGCCCATCGCTTCGGGCATCGCGGTCATAACCTGTAGCGTACCGGCCTGCAGGGCCGGGTGCAGGTCAATCCCCGGGCTGAGCATGCCGCTCACCATCGCCGCTTCCGATTCCTCAAGGTTGATGTAGAGCACTTTTTCGCCACGCTCACAGGCAGCCTGCACGAATGTGCAGGCCAGGGTGGTCTTGCCGGCGCCGCTCGTCCCGGAGATCAGGATGCAGGAGGCGCGGCGGTAGCCACCGTCCATGATGGCATCCAGCCGGGGATGGCCACTGGACACCTTGGGGCCAAGCGGTTGATGCCCCAGTCCGACGGTCGAGATCGGAAGAAGCGTCATGCCCTCCTCAGTGATGACGTAGGGGTACTCATTGCGGCCAAAGCCCGAGCCGCGATACTTGATCACCCGCAGCCGGCGCGTCGAGATCTGCCCGGTGACGCGCTGGTCGAGGGAAACCACGCAATCCGCCATGAAGTCGAGGAACTCGTAGCGGGATGAGGCGTCTCCGCCTGGCGACGTCTTCACGGTCAGGATGGTGGTCATCTCGCGGTCCATCAACCAATCGTGGAGGGCGTAGAGCTCGTTGCGTTCGCGCGCCGGATCGTCAAAGATGCGCATGAGCACGTCCACCGCGTCAATCACGATCCGCCTGGCCCCGATGGCCTCGGCTTGTCCGCCGATGATGGCCAGCAGGGCTTTCAGATTGAAGTCGCCGGAGAGGACCACTTCTGGGTCTAAGCGCGCCTCCATCAGGAAGAGCTGGCCGGCCTGCTCCAGGGGCGCCAGGTCCCAGCCCAGACTCAAGGCGTTCTTGCGCACGGCGTCGGCCCGCTCCTCGAAGGCCACAAAGATGCCCGGCTCGCCGTCCACAGCTCCGCGATACAGGAACTCCAGTCCCAGGACGGTCTTGCCGGTCCCCGGCCCGCCACTGACGAGCGTCGTCCGCCCCTTGGGCAAGCCTCCTTCTAAAACCTCGTCCAACCCGGCTATGCTCGTCGCTACCTTGGGGAGTGTTTCCGCTTTTGCTGGGGAAGCTTCCGTTCCTTTGTTACGTGTTTGCCTGGTCATTTTGGTTCCTCCTTTCCAGGGCTTCCAACCCTGCGCTCCGTTGGCGCAATTCTACCAGTTCATTCATGAGTTGCTCTTTTGTCTTATGTTCGTCTTTCATCTTGTGTTGTGTACCTCTTACTCGAAAGAGTGCGACGTTGACCGATGGAACAGTAGCGATGTGCCCAAGACCAACACAAAGAGCGCCATCAATTTCGCTCTCCGGCTCAGCTTACTCAACATATACTCCGTCCACCTTTAGCCTACTGAACCTCAGACTCGCTCTCTGGCTCTGGGCGGCGAGAAGTTCTGCGGCTCTTTTCGAGATACTCGTCCAGCATCTTGAGGCTATACCTGCGATGGCCGCCAGGAGTGCGGAAGGGCATCAAGCCCCCCTCGCCCTCCATCCTTTTCAGAGTGTATAAGCTCACCCGCAGATACTCAGCGGCTTCCTTCGCTGTAAGGATGGTCATTTCCTTGTCTAACATACCCTCTTCCACCATATCATCCTCCTGCTCACTACTGGCGGAGTGGCAAGTGGACGGTAGATGTCGTTCCCCTACCTGGTTCGCTTGCCACCTCACGGTTTCTCCTCTTTATATTTTATCACAAGATTGCAGGTATGTCAATGGCCGAACTGGACTTTCAATGTCATTAAGTTAAGCACCGCCGGTCGAGTAGCGGCTTGGGTTGAGTAGCCGAAGGCGTATCGAAACCAGTGTATGCTTCGACAGGCTCAGCACGGCGTCGAGACCAAGGCGCGGCCCATGCAATGTGAGATGCGCTGCAAAAGCCGCTCGCGTGGCCTCGATACGGTCTTCCCAGACCTACTCGGCCGACGCTCGCTCCCTTATCTTGATGACATTGACTGGACTTTACTCACGAGTTTCGCGGAGGTAAGTGTGGTTTTGCCAAATGGCGGTTTAGACTGTATAATTACCATTACTTTGCAGAGGGAGATGGCTTATGCCGAGGGAGACCTTCGATGAGCAAATCGGGGAGTTGCAGGAAGACCTCTTAGCCTTGGGCGATTTGACGGATGAGGCCATAGAACGCTCGATTCACTCTCTAGTCAACCGTGACTTGGAGCTGGCCCAGCGGGTAATTGATGAAGATGTCTTGATTAACCAGGCTCAATGTGATCTAGAGGAAAAATGCCTGGTGCTGATCGCCACCCAACAGCCCCTGGCCCGCGATTTGCGCGTCATCATCGCTGTCTCCAGCATTTCTATTGAACTGGAGCGCATGGGGGATTACGCCAAGGGGATCGCTAAGGTTACCCTTATGATAGGTGATCAGCCTCCCCTGAAGCCCTTGATTGATATACCTCGCATGGCTGAGAAGGGACGTCAGCTCCTTCACCAGCAGTTGGACGCTTTCATCCGTCGCGATCCCGACACAGCTCGGCGCCTCGGCGACGGGGACGATGAGGTGGATGCCTTGTATGACCAGGTATACCGCGAACTCGTGTTCTTCATGATGCAGGATCCCAGAACCATCACCCGGGCCACGCATTTGCTTTGGGTAGCCCATAACCTGGAGCGCATTGCCGATCGCACCACCAACATCGGCGAGCGAGTGGTCTTCTTGGTCACGGGCCGGGTGGAAGAACTGAATACGTGATAGTTTAGCCTTAATCAATTGCCATTTGGAGGTGGAACATGGACTCGGATTTGAACCGACTTGCTAAGACGGTCGCCTGGCTGGACGAGGAGCGGCGGCGCGACAAGACCGACTTGGGCAAGCTCCAACAGCGGGTGGAGAGCCAGTCCGCGGAGATCTCGGAGCAGGCCAGGAGGATACAGGAGCAGGAAGGGACGTTGGCGCGCACTCGTGCCCAACTGACCAAGTTCACCCAACTTGAGACGGCCCTCGAACAACTCAGGGATGAACTTGTGCTGCTCATAGAGCGATACAATGAGCAACATCGAAAGGTTGTGGTGGATGCGCAACGGGTGAGGCGGGTGGAACAGGAAAGCCAGACCCGCGCTCTGGGGGAGATCAGGAAGGAGTTGCAAAAGCTGCCTCGCTACGAGGAGGAGCTACAACAGCGACGGGCTGAGGATCAGCGCTTAGGAGAAGTCCTCTTGATCTTGCAGCAGCAGATCACCGACTTTGGCAGAGACCTCGAAACCCGAACGAGGAACCTGCCCTATCTTGAAGAACATCCCCGGCAGAACGCCAAACGGATAGCTGAGCTTCAGGAGGAGACGCCGGAGTTGTTCAAGAGGACTGAGGCCCAATCTGCGAAGTTACAATTGCTAGAGGAGTTAGTCAGGAAAGATGGGCACCGGATAGGGGAATTGGATCTGCTGGGGGGCGAATTGAGGCAAGAGCAGAAGGAGTTTTTCGAGTCCATTAGACTCGGTGAGCAGCAGCGCGAGAGGCAAATGAAAGAGTGGGCCGAACGGATAGAGGAGCATCGCCAGAAGGTGGAGGAGCACGCAGCTCAGATACAGCGGTCTAAGGAGCAGTACGAGAGAAACATGCAAGCTTTGGCGGTCTTGGAAAAACTGGACGAGAGCCTGAAGCGCCGTCAGGCCGAGACGGCAGAGCTACAACGTTTGGCGGAGAAGCGTCAGAAGAATCAACTGGAAGAACGGCAGACGGAGAATGAGAAGCGATGGAAGACGAACCTGATGCTTTGGGAACAGCATTGGCGCACTCAGGAGAGGTGGAATGACGAGCACGCTGAGAAGTTTGGGCCGCTGGAGGAGGCTACCAAAGTGAACCGAGCTCAAATCACGGCCTTGTGGCAGACCTGGGAGGAATATGCCCGCCGTCAGATCGGTGAGATGCAGGAGCGCATCGTGCACGCGGGGGCGAAGTTCGAGGAGCTTCGCTGAGCAACTACTAGCTCCAAGCGGACGCTAGTCCGCGTTCTGGGCGATGGACTAGGGTGCATGGCGAGCTTGGATAGGTAGTTGCCATTTCGAAGGAGTGGATGAGGTTTGCGAGTAATCGGCACGGCGGGACACGTAGACCACGGCAAGTCGAGGCTGGTGGAGGCCCTGACGGGTATTGACCCGGACCGCCTCAAAGAAGAAAAAGAACGAGAGATGACCATTGACCTGGGTTTCGCCTGGCTCACTCTGCCCAGCGGCGAACCAGTGGGCGTCGTTGATGTGCCTGGCCACAGGGACTTCATCGAAAACATGTTGGCTGGCGTGGGCGGCATTGACGCCGCCCTTTTTGTAGTGGCCGCCGATGAAGGGGTGATGCCCCAGACGCGCGAGCACCTGGCCATCCTGCACCTGTTGGGGGTGACGAACGGCGTAGTAGCTCTGACGAAAATGGACCTGATCGAGGATGAAGAATGGCTGGAACTCGTTCAACTTGACGTGACCGAGTTGTTGGAGGATACTGTCCTGGCCGATGCCTCTATGGTTCCTGTCTCAGTCAGGACAGGCCAGGGATTGCAGGACTTGCTGGAGAAGTTGGACGAGCTGCTGGAGAATGTGCCGCCCCGGAAGAACTTGGGTCGTCCCAGGCTCCCGGTTGATCGCGTTTTCACCATCGCTGGCTTTGGCACCGTGGTGACGGGCACGTTGCTTGATGGCGACTTGCAAGTTGGTCAGGAGGTGGAGGTCTTGCCCCATGGCCTAAAGGCCAGAGTGCGCGGCCTGCAAACTCACCAAGAGAAGATCGAACGAGCTGTTCTCGGCAGCCGGGTGGCCGTCAATTTGACCGGGGTGAGCAAAGATGAGGTGCAGCGGGGCGATGTGGTGACGATCCCCAGTTGGCTGAAGCCCACCATGCTAGTAGACGTGCGCCTGCGCTATTTGACCAGCGCCCCCCGCCCCTTGCGGCACAATGCGCCCCTGAAGTTCTTCAGCGGTTCTGCGGAGGTGATGGCCAGGGCGCGGCTTTTGGATAGCGAGGCCATCCCCCCAGGCGGGGAGGGCTGGGTGCAGTTGCGACTGGTTGAGCCGGTGGCTCTGGTCAGGGGCGATCGTTTCATCGTCCGCCAGCCCTCGCCTGGTGTCACCGTAGGTGGTGGACAGGTAATTGACCCCCATCCCGCCCGGCGGCACCGGCGCTTCCGTTCCGAGGTCATTGCCAGGCTGGCGACCCTGGCCCGCGGCAGCCCGGCGGAGATCCTTCTCCAATCGCTGGAAACCAGCCAGCCCTGCCAACTTCGTACGTTGATAGAGCGCAGCGGCCTTGCTAAGGAGGATGCAGGCCACGCTTTGCAGGAGTTATTGGACGGCCAGCAGGTACTTGTCCTCGACAGCAGGATCGAGAAGGTACCCAAGACCCAATATCTAGTTGCCAACAATCCGTATCTCATCTCAGCGTTGGGCTGGGAGAAGCTGTTGAGCAAACTTATCATCGCCTTGCGAGACTATCACCAACGACACCCTCTGCGCCAGGGCATGCCCCGTGAAGAGCTCAAGAGCCAGTTGAAATTATCCACCAAGCTCTTAAACGAAGTGGCAAGCAGGGCCGTGAGCGAGGACAGGTTGATGGATGAAGAAGCCACCCTGCGCCTGCCAGAACATCAGGTGGAGTTCAGCCCTGATCAAGAGGGCCAGGTGCGTAGGTTGTTGGCTGCTTTTAAGAAGAACCCTTACACCACACCCTCGGTGACTGACAGCGAGGTCATGGTGGGAGCAGAGGTGCTGAGCGCTCTGATTCAGCAAGGAAAGTTGGTCCAGATTAGTGAGGATGTCCTGTTTCTGAAGGAGACCTACGAGGAGATGGTTAAGCAGGTCATAGAGCACATCAAAGACAAAGGCTCTATCACGGTGGCTCAGGTGCGCGACATGTTTGCGGCCAGTCGCAAATACGCCCTGTCGTTGATGGAGCACCTGGACGAACGCAGGGTGACAAGACGGGTAGGGGACGAACGTGTCCTGAGATAGCTCAGCATCGTGTGTTCTAGCCAAAAAGCCTCCTTATGCCAAATGCCAAGACATAAGGAGGCTTTTTGTATTATTATCTAGTTGGAGCTCCTCCAGAGAGCCTAGAAACCTTAAAATTTCTGGATTTTGATCATTCTCTTGCAACACTATATATAGTGTTCAACATACAAAAAAGCCACACTATATAGTAGTATCAGCAGAGGGAATTGCAAACTACTCTAAAAAGAACCTTAAAATCCTGAACAGGGACTAGCCAAAAGCGCAAAAGTAGTGTATAATATAGTGGAGGGAAGTGGGGCATTGTGGTAGAGCGTGGGTGGATGCAGCCATCCTACTAGTCGTTGCATGTGGGGAGTACTAGCGTGTTTTCGGGTGAATACGAACATACATTAGACGAAAAGGGGAGATTGATCATTCCCGCCAAGTTCCGCGCTGAGCTAGACGAGGGTCTGTTCGTCACCAGGGGCTTGGATGGCTGTCTCTTTGTCTTTCCGCCCGATGGGTGGAAAGACCTGTCCGAGAAAATGGCCAACCTTTCTCTCGTTCAAGCCGGCGCTCGCCTATTCAGCCGCATGATATACTCAGGTATCGAATGTAATTTAGATAAACAAGGACGGATTCTCTTGCCACCCTCTCTGCGGGCGCACGCAGATATCGAAAGCGAAGTGGTGATTACTGGCGTCAGGAATCGTGTGGAAATCTGGAGTAAGAAACGCTGGCAAGTAATGACTACCAGGATGGAGGATGAAAGTAGTTCCATCGCCGAGCAATTAGCCAACCTGGGAATCTAGGATGGCACGTCACCCTCTGCTCGTTATTATACACTACTTTTGCGGATTTTGCAATTGACTTGTCCAGAGGCGATTCCTGGCTGCTGCTCGTTAGACAAGGGGTGATAAGCTGAGCCATATTCCCGTTCTTTACCAAGAGGTCTTGGCCGGGCTTCGGATAAGGCCTGTCGGACGCTACATAGACGCTACGGTGGGAGGTGGTGGACACGCCCTCGGCATCTTAATGGGCTCTGCACCCGATGGCGAACTCTTGGGTATAGATGCTGACTCCATGGCCATAGCCTTGGCTGGCGAACGACTGGCTGAATTCGGGAGAAGGGTCACCCTGGTGCAGGGTAATTTCGCTGACGTGGAGGAGATTGCTGTAGAACACGGTTTTTGCCCTGTGGATGGCATCCTTCTCGATTTGGGGCTTTCATCGCTGCAGTTAGAGGCCGCGGGGCGGGGCTTTTCCTTCCAGTTGGACGGACCACTTGATATGCGCTTCAGCCCTTCCCAGACAGTGACGGCGGCTGACCTGGTCAACGATCTGTCCGTGGAGGAATTGGCCAGCATCTTGTTTCGATATGGCGAGGAGCCCAGGGCGCGGCGAATCGCTAGAGCTATTGTGGCGGAACGGCCCATCAACACCACTGGGGAGCTGGCTGCTCTGGTGAAGAGAACAGTGAGCCGCCGCAAGAGGCTCCACCCAGCCACCAGGACATTCCAGGCTCTACGCATGGCCGTCAATGAAGAGATGGAATGTCTCGCCGCAGTCTTGCCCCAGGCGTTGAGGCTCTTGGCGCCCGGCGGGCGTCTGGCGATCATATCCTTTCACTCCCTGGAAGACCGCCTGGTCAAGCAGTTCTTCCGTAAGGAGGCGCGGGATTGCTTGTGTCCGCTGGAAGTGCCTGTTTGCGTCTGTGGCCATAGAGCCACTTTAGGAATATTGACTAAGAAGCCCATTAGGCCCTCGGCTGACGAGGCGGCGGCCAATCCGCGCAGCCGCAGCGCCAAGTTGCGGATCGCGTATCGTCTATAGCCAACACTTGAGAGTTTGAGACCCGGAGTGCAGGCGCAAGCCTGCGGGGGCGGACTTGCGTCCGCAGTCCAGCTAGTTCTATTATGGGAGATCGCTCATGGCTAACAGGCAGAAGAGCTCTCTGCGTCTGGAGAAGGGGTCTTGGCGGCTGGAAGCAAAGACCACGGCCGGGATTCTCCTGGTTCTAACCATTTTGGGCTTGCTTAGTTGGCTCTGCCTGACTCAAGCCAGTAAAGTATTCGCGACCGACTACCGGGTCCGGGAAAAAACGGCGAGGAAAGCTCGCATCCAGCGAGAGAACGCCGCGTTGTTGGCCGAGGCCCTGGAGATGGCTAGCGTTCCTCGTCTCGAGAACATAGCATTAGGATTAGGCTACATCTACCCTGTGGAGCGTCGGTATTTGACCATATCTGGCCACCCTGCCGAGGTAGCGGGAGGTGGATTGGCTGTAGCGTCTAGGCCGGATGAGAGTGCTGTTGTTGCCATGGAAGAACCCAGAGACGAGTCTCTCGGTGTAGCTGGGTGGTGGCAAAAAGTGGTCTCTCAGTTCGTTGCCTGGGCAGGGACGCAACCCCGATGAGCGTCTGTTCACCTAATGCTCGCAGCGGACCCTAGTCCGCTGCCCCGACAGCGCAGACAGATTCCGAACCAAGGCCACAGCAGGCCACCGAGACCGCTGGACTAGGGTCCAGCGGGAGCAGATAGTAGGTAACCTGATGATCGTTAGAGGAAGGATAGCTACTCCGAACAATGATGAAGGCAGTGGGGCGAAGGAAAAGGATTTTCGGCGACTTGCCTTTCTGGTCGCTGTCCTCATCGGTCTGATACTGGTCATCACTGTTCGACTTTTCTACTTGCAAATCATTCAAGGCGCCCTGGGCGACGACCAGGAGCCCTTCCTGTCAAACTATTCGCTGGAAGGCGCTTCTCATCGGGGATTGATCATTGACCGCCATGGCCATATCCTGGCCCTAAATACATTCGAGTATGACGTATCCGCGTCCCCAGACGTGATAACGGACACTCTGTATGTGGCGGACCATCTGTCGCCAATACTGGGCCTATCGCCTGACGAGCTAGTTTCACTCCTGAAGCCCGAGAAGCTTTACGTTCTCTTGAAAAATCGCGTCTCGCAAGAAGCGGCCGATGCCATTATTTCGTGGAATTTCAGGGGCATCAATCTGAAGCCCAAGCTCCTACGCAGGTATCCAAATGGAGATTTAGCTGCTCACCTTCTGGGCTTTGTTAATCTGGACTCTGATGGCGTCTATGGCCTGGAGGGGTTCTATGATCTTCTTTTGAAAGGCGCTGACACCATACCTGAACCTGTCGAAGGAGGGAAGGCGTATTATCAAGGCGAAACTGTGCCCATTGCCTTTCAACAACTGGCTCTGCCGCAAGATGGTACCCATCTGGTTTTGACTCTAGACAGGAACATCCAATATCTGGTGGAGCAGGAATTGGCGAGGGCGGTGGGCCGATACCAGGCTGATGGCGGCACCATCATCGTCATGGTTCCTAAGACGGGTGCTATCCTGGCTATGGCCAACTATCCGTCATATGATCCGAACCGCTTCTACGAAGCACTGGATCTACACACCAACCCTGCGGTGGGTTACCAATACGAGCCTGGCTCTGTCTTCAAGATCATCACCATGGCCGCGGGTCTCGATGCAGGAGTCATCACCCCTGATAGCACTTTCTTCGATAGCGACGCGATAGAGGTGGGAGGGATCATTATCCGGAACCCCGATCGTCGGGCCCATGGCTTGGTGACCATGACCGACATCCTGGCCCTTTCTCTGAACGTAGGGGTTGCCCACATCGGCACCTTGTTGGGTGAAGAAACGTTTTATGCCTACTTGAAGGATTTTGGCTGCGGGGCACATACGGGCATTGATTTGAATGGCGAGGTGGCCGGGACCCTTAAGGAACCAGGCGGCACAGATTGGTATAGGTCCGATTTGGGCACCAATTCCTTTGGGCAGGGGATAGCCGTGACTCCTTTGCAGATGATCACGACAGTGGCGGCGGTGGCCAACGGCGGTCGCCTAATGAAGCCCTATGTAGTAGAGCGGATCGTTGATGACCAAGGGGCGATTATTACCCAGCCCACCATTGTACGCCAAGTCGTTACGTCCCAGATAGCCGAGCAATTGACGGCCATGTTGGTGGAAGCCGTGGAGCGAGGAGCGGAGCTGGCCACTGTGCCGGGTTACGACATTGCTGGAAAGACGGGAACGGCTCAGATACCCGTCGGCGGTGGCTATGACCCGGAGTTGACTATCGCCTCGTTCGTGGGCTACGCTCCGGCCGACGATCCCCAGTTTATCGCCCTGGTCAAAATAGACAAGCCGAGGTTGGATCCGTGGGGAGGAGAAGTAGCGGCTCCCGTTTTCAGGATTATCGCCGAGCGCTTGTTTGTGCTGCTGGATGTCCCGCCCGATAGCGTAAGATTAGCTCGCAGGTGATCCGATGCTGACCCTTGCCGATTTAGTGGAGGGCCTCACTGGTCAGAGGCCACCCAATCTGGAACAGAAGCTGACTGATGCAGTCATAGACTCGCGCCAGGCGCGCTCCGGCAGTCTCTTCGTCGCCCTAAAGGGCGAACATGAAGATGGCCACGACTTCATCGCCGACGCCTTCCAGCGCGGGGCGATAGCGGCTATTGTGGAGAAAGAACTGGATGTTGGATGTTGGAAGTTGGATGTTGGACAAACACCATTCCAACCTCCAACCTCCAACCTCCAATCTCTAACCTCCAACTTCCAACTTCCAGCCTGCTTCCTCGTCGAGGACAGCCTGAAAGCCCTGCAACAGGTGGCTGCTTACTGGCGTGGCAAGCACAGTGCTCGTGTGGTGGGTGTCACCGGCAGCATAGGCAAGACCACTACCAAGGAGATGATCGGCGGTGTCCTCTGTCAGCGTTTTCGCACCTTGAAAAGCAAGGGCAACTACAACAGCGAGATTGGCCTGCCCTTGACGCTTTTGAAGCTGGAGCCGAGCCACCAGCGGGTCGTCCTGGAAATGGGCATGTATGACCTGGGGGAGATCGCGGAGTTGGCGGCCATCGCCCGTCCCCACATCGGGGTGGTCACAAACGTGGGCCCTTCCCACCTGGAGAAGCTGGGCACTGTCGAGCGCATCGCCCAGGCAAAGTCAGAGTTGGTAGAAGCTCTGCCCGAAGACGGCGTGGCCATCCTCAACGGCGACGATCCCTGGGTGCGCCGTATGGCAGCCAATACCAAGGCCAATGTATTCTATTACGGCCTGGACCCGACCTGTGACCTGTGGGCCAACCACATCGAGAGCCAGGGCCTGGAAGGCATTCGCTTCCGCTTCCATCATGGCTCTGAGATAATTTATGCCAAAGTGCCGGTGCTGGGGCGGCATAGCGTGCACACAGCTCTGGCCGCTGCTTCCGTGGGTTTGGTTGAAGGACAATCTTGGGAGGAGATCATAGATGGATTGCGAGGAGCGGCGCAACTGCGCCTGGTGGTGG
>JACKQG010005422.1_pt1 | contig 14060 bp, 11 predicted proteins | sample 8237621 | NCBI WGS metagenome assembly JACKQG01 (sample SAMN15677084, study PRJNA649215) | marine metagenome | biome: marine; feature: Black Sea; material: saline water; isolation source: suspended particulate matter (SPM) from the Black Sea western gyre | collected 2013-06-09/2013-06-10 | depth...
TTTGAAGTGACTAAAGTGAGCTAAAGTGCCTAAAGTTATGGAGTCGCTTTGCTCCACTGATTTTATATGATTGACAGAATTCCTTAACTTTAGCTCACTTTAGATCACTTCAAACTTTAGGCACTTATTAGGGTTATACCAATGCCGGGGGACGCTCTAATGATGGTCTATTTATAAAAAATTTTAGTTCCGGCAGGGTTGTCGATATAAGTTTGACCCCAAAATAGGACTCCAGGGTACGTTTGATCGCCCCCCGCACCTGATTTATGGAAACGTTGTGTGAAAGTTCCCGTTGCATGGATGTTACGCCGATATCTTTAAAGCCGCATGGATGTATCCAGCCAAAGGGGTTGAGCGCGAGATTGACGTTTAATGCAAAGCCATGATAGCAGACTCCCTGCCGCACAGCAATGCCGATACTGCCGATTTTGCTGTTTCCGATCCAGATTCCACGGTTTGCAGGATTGCTATCAGCCGGTATCCCCCAACCTGCAAGCACCCGGAGCATAATTTCCTCAAGGCTCGCCACATAATCGGACACTTGCATACCGGCTGCTTGCAGATCAATGATAGGATAAACCACCAGTTGGCCGGGTCCGTGAAACGTAATGTTTCCACCCCTGTCGGTCTGAATGATCGCAATGTTCAATTTTTCTAAAAACGTTCTGGATACTTTCAGATTTACCAGGCCTCCTCGGCGGCCCATTGTGAATACAGGAGGGTGTTCCAGCAGCAAGACAATATCACGGTTAATGATTTCGTTGCGTCTGGCATCAACAAGCTGTCGTTGCAACTCCAGGATTTGCAGGTAATCAACTACAGGCAGTTCCGCACAGAACCATTTATTGCCGGCCGTATCGGTCATCAAATCAGCTCTCTTTTTAGACGTTAAGTCCCTACAGCCTCGTATCTGCTTGAACTTCATGTACACAACAGAGGTTTTTTTGCAAGTTTTATGTGTTCGGAAAATCTTGATATATTATAAAAAATTACTTGCGGTTAAGGTCAAGCAAAACTTTTAAATATTGACATCGCGGCCTCCGTTCAACTAAATTTAAAAAATCATTTCTAAACCAAATCTTTCACTCTATATTAGAGTGATCCCAAGGATCCCAAGGATCCCAAGGATCCCAAGGATTCAAGGGTTCAAGGGTTCGAGTGAAATACTTTAAAATATCTATGCCTTAAAAGTTTTGCAGAAGTTGCAAGGATACTCAAAACGATTATAAAATCCATTGAAAGCAAACACTTGACCCCTCGATCCCTTGAATCCTTGGACCCTCTTCTCCAACTAAATTGGAGAAGAACCTAATTTTAAAGGTCTTTTGTGGAACAGCTAGTACACTTTGATAATGACCATGGTGAAAAACTCACAGGGACGCTCCATTTGCCGGACGCACCCAACGGGTGCGGCATCGTCTTCGGGCACTGCTTCACCTGCAGCCGGCACACCACCATCCTGCGCCGGATCTGCAGCGACCTGACCCTGGAAGGTTTTATGGCCTTGCGATTTGACTTTTCCGGCAACGGTCAAAGCGAGGGCGAATTTGCGAAATCGACCTATTCCAAACAGATTTCCGAAATGAAGACGGCCGCCGCTTTGCTGGAAAGAAAAGGCGCCGTCTGGATAGGTCTTGCCGGACACAGCATGGGCGCTGCAATTGCCCTGCTTACCGCCGCCCAACTGGACGTTGTCAAGGCCGTATGCGTTTTGGCAGGACGGTTGTCGGGATTGAACGCAGCCCATTTTTTAAGCCCTGATCAGCGCCAACAGCTCCAGAGCGCCGGCAGCGTCTCCTTCAGCAGCCGCGGGCGCTCGCTGGAGCTTTCAAACCGATTTTTTGCCGATGCCGGGCAATATAATCTCCCGCAAGTTGTTGCCGCTTTGAAACCGCCTTTACTGGTAGTCCACGGTGATCGCGACGAAATCATCCCCGTGCAGGAGGCTCATCAGGCACACGCCTTGAATCCCGTGGGAACAACCCTGGCCGTTATTCCGGATGCAGATCACATGTTCAGCGATGCACAGCATTGCCGGCAGATTTCCGAGCTGGTAGTGACGTGGTTCAAAAAGCAAAAGCAGGAACACCCCCATGGCCCTTTTTGAAACATTGAATTTAGACTATATCGACGCCCAGTACCAGGTGTGGAAAGCCGATCCGAATGCGGTTTCCCGTGACTGGCGATTTTTCTTTGAAGGCTTTGAAATGGCTAACGCCGGAGAACCCGGCGTGCCGGTGGTCTGTGACGAAGACCAGGCACTTTTACAATCCCGCGTCCAAGCGCTCATCCACCGTTATCGAGATGTGGGACATCTGCTGGCCTGTCTGGACCCGCTGGTGGCGTGCCCTACCGACCACCCCCTGCTGGATCTTTCCGCCTTTGAACTGACCCTTAAAGATCTGGACACAGAATTTTTTGCCCCGGATTTGCTTAAGACCGGGCGGGCAGTGTTGCGGGATATCATCAAAACTCTGAAGGAGACCTACTGCCGCTCTATCGGGGTCGAATTCATGCACTTGCAGGATCCGGCAGAGCGCCGCTGGTTGCAGGATCGCATGGAGCCGGTTCGCAATCGGCCTTCTCTGGACAGCAAAACCAAGATTTACATCCTGGAAAAGATTTGCCGTGCCACCCTTTTTGAGCAATTCTTGCATAAAAAATATTTAGGTCAGACTCGCTTCTCCCTTGAAGGGGCCGAGGCGATCATCGCCATGCTTTATGATTTTGTTCGTTTTGCAGCCGTGCAGGGATGCCGGGAGATTATCATGGGGATGGCTCACCGCGGTCGCATCAATGTTCAGTCCCATATCCTCGGGAAAAGCTACGAAGAAGTTTTCACCGAATTTGAAAGCTGCTTGGATCCGGACAGCCAGTTTGGAGCCGGCGATGTCAAATACCACAACGGTTATATGGGAGACATCAAAACAGACGACGATCATCGGCTGCGCATCATGCTGCTAAATAACCCCAGCCATTTGGAGTCGATCGATCCGGTTGTTCAAGGATTTGCCCGCGCCCGGCTGGACCTGCTGGGTACCGATAATCAGAACCTTATTTTTCCGCTGCTGATCCATGGCGATGCCGCCTTTGCCGGACAGGGAATCGTGGCTGAAACCCTGAACATGAGCCAACTGGCCGGTTACACTACCGGGGGCACCATCCACCTGGTGATCAATAATCAGATCGGCTATACAACACTTCCCGAAGATGCCCGCAGCACCCGTTATGCCACCGATATGGCAAAAATGCTGATGGTCCCCATCTTTCATGTGCACGGGGAAGACCCTGAAGCTGCGGTTCACGTCATGCGGCTTGCCGCCGAGTACCGGCTGGCGTTTAACAAGGATGTTGTCATCGATGTCATCTGCTACCGCCGATACGGCCACAACGAAGGCGACGAGCCCTACTTTACCCAGCCGCTGATGTACGACCGCATCCGGGAGCGGCCCTCGCTTTACAGCATGTACGCCCGAAAGCTGCTGGAGGAAGGCCGGGTTAAAACCGCTGATATCAAACAGCTCGAAAATACAATCACGGGAGAGCTTGAAGACGCCTTACAGACGGTTCGGCAAAGCGTTTGTTTATTCCCCCAATCCCGATTTTACGAAAACTGGCACGGTTTTCACGGCAATTACTCCCATACGATCGTGAAAACCGGTCTTGCCCGCAAAAAACTCATCACCCTCGCCCGCAAACTGAATACGGTTCCAAAGGACTTTTCCTTGAACCCCAAACTGGCACGCCTGCTGCAAAAGCGGCTGGAGGCCGTTGAAAAAGGAACCGGGATCGACTGGGCCAATGCCGAAGCTCTGGCTTTTGCCTCCCTGTTGACCGATGGTTTTTCGGTTCGCCTGAGCGGTCAGGACAGCGGCCGCGGCACCTTCAGTCAGCGCCACAGTGTGTTGGTAGATGCCAAAACCGGCCAAGAGTTTACATCGCAAAATGCCCTCGGCAAAAACCAGGCCCCCTTTCTGGTTTACGACAGCATGCTTTCCGAAGCCGGCATTATGGGGTTTGAATACGGCTACTCAATGGCACAGCCCCTGGGGCTTGTGATCTGGGAAGCACAGTTCGGCGATTTTGCCAACAATGCCCAGGCGGTTATCGATCTTTACATCGCCAGCGGTGAATCCAAATGGCAGCGCCTAAGCGGCCTGGTGCTGCTGCTTCCGCACGGCTGGGAAGGACTGGGGCCGGAACACTCCAGTGCCCGGCTGGAGCGTTTTCTCCAGTTGTGTGCCGACGATAATATGCAGGTTTGCAACATGACGACCCCGGCCCAGTATTTCCACCGGCTGCGCCGCCAGGTAAAAAGCGATTTTCGCAAGCCCCTGATTATTATGGCGCCCAAGAGCCTTTTGCGTCATCGGCTGGCGGTTTCCGATCTTGCGGATCTGACCTCGGGCTCATTTCAGGAAGTCCTTGATGATCCCGATGCATTGATAAAACCCGACCGCATCCTTGTTTGCAGCGGAAAGATTTTTTATGAACTGCTGCAAAGACGCCGGGAACTGAAAAAACTTAATATTGCCATTGTGCGCCTAGAACAGTTTTACCCTTTTCCCGCTAAACAACTGAAAACCGCATTTCAAAAATACAAACAGGCCCGGCATTACTGCTGGGTTCAGGAAGAACCTGAAAATATGGGTGCCTGGCATTTTATGCGGCCCCGTCTTGAAAAATTAACCGGAAAGTCGATTGCATATATCGGCCGCAAGGCTGCCGCCAGCCCGGCCACCGGCTTTCCCAACATATATAAACGCGAGCAGGCCGCAATTATTGACGAAGCTGTGGGGCCTTTATCGCAGATGGAAACCAGCTAGTTTCCATGGTTATTTCATTTTATGAATTGGAAACTATTGAGGGGTCAGGGATCAGGGGGCAGGGGGCAGAGAATGAGTTTTGCTTTATGAGTTATATCTCATTTAGACTGGCGTTATAAAAGTCAGATGGAAGTTATTTCCTGACCCCCGACCCCTGACCCCTGACAACTTTCAATTGAGCTTTTTTCGCTCGATTGAGGTTTTATTAAAGGAGTTCATATGGAAATAGAAATTAAAATACCTCATGTTGGAGAATCGATACAGGAAGCGGTACTGGTAGAATGGTACAAACAGGACGGCGACCGGGTGCAAAAAGATGAACCGCTTTTTGTGATTGAAACCGACAAAGTCACCCTGGAAATCGTGGCCGAGGCCGATGGAGTTTTAAAAATTCTGGTTCCGGCGGGAGCGACCATCGCTATTGGCGCAGTTGTAGGAGCCATAGTTGCCGAAGCCGCCGCCGCGGAGCCCACCCCTCCGGCACCGTCTGAGGCTCCGGTAGAAGCGGTCCCTGAGGCAGCTCCGGAAGAACTGCCGCCTGTCCCGGCACCGGCTGCACCCGCCATGGAGGAAACGACGCCGGCTCAAGTCCGGCCGATCCTCCCGCCTTCCGTACGGCGGCTGGTTGCTGAAAAAAACCTGGATATCACCGCTGTAACCGGCACCGGACCGGGCAACAGAATTACAAAAGGCGATGTACTGCTTTACCTTGAGCGGATGCAGGCCGCGGCTGTGCTGCAGCAGCCTTTGCCGCCGGTTTCTCGCGAACCATCGGTCTTTCGGCCTGAAATTTCGACCACAGCGATTTTGCCTAAAGGCGAAGAAATCACGCGCAAGCCCATGAGCCCGATCCGGCGGCGCATTGCCTCCCGGCTTTTGGAGGCCCGGCGCAACACCGCCATGCTCACCACTTTTAACGAAATCGACATGAGCCGTACCATATCGATTCGTGCCCGGTTTAAGGAAGACTTTAAGAAAAAACACGGGGTATCTTTGGGGTTCATGTCTTTTTTTATCAAAGCCAGCGTGGAGGCCCTTAAGGAATTTCCGGAGATCAATGCCTATATCGAGGGCGATGAAATCGTTTACCACCACTATTATAATATCGGTATTGCCATTGGTACCAGCCGCGGCTTGGTGGTGCCGGTCATTCGAAAGGCCGAAAACTTAAGTTCCGCCCAGCTCGAGCAGGCCATTGTCGATTATGTGGAAAAAATCAAAACCAATCGCCTCGAACTGGCCGATATGGTGGACGGGACCTTTACCATTACCAACGGCGGTGTTTTTGGATCTCTGCTCAGCACGCCGATTTTGAATACTCCCCAAAGCGGCATTCTGGGGATGCACAAAATTGAAAAACGGCCCGTGGTTATCGATGACCAGGTGCAGGTCCGGCCCATGATGTATGTGGCCTTGAGCTATGACCACCGCATCGTGGACGGCCGGGAAGCGGTCACATTCCTGGTAAAGATCAAAGAGCACATTGAAAATCCGGAAGGGATTATAATGGAGATATAGCTATGGCAAAAAAAGAATTATTCGATCTTGTCGTTATCGGTAGCGGCCCCGGGGGCTATGTGGCCGCCGTCCGTGCCGCCCAGTTAGGTTTAAAAACAGCCTGTGTTGAAAAGGAACCACGCTTGGGTGGCGTCTGCCTGAATGTGGGCTGCATCCCCAGCAAAGCCCTGCTGGATTCGAGCGAATACTTCCACCTGGCAAAGGATCACTTTGCCGACCACGGCATCAAGACCGGAAAGCTAAACCTGGATCTTGCCGCCATGATGGCCCGCAAGGAGCAGGTTGTGGCCGAACTTACCGCGAACGTACGCAAGCTTCTGGAAGGCAACAGCATCAGTATCTTCCACGGTACCGCCCGCCTGGCCGGAGCAGATCGCATCGAGGTGAAGCCGACAACCGGTTCCGCCGGCAAGAAAAAAGGTCGGATCATTGAAGCCAAGGCCATCATCCTGGCCACCGGCAGTGTCCCGGTGCAGGTTCCGGGTCTCGAGTTCGACGGCCGACGGATTGTCACTTCAACCGAAGCCCTGGCGTTCGATGCGGTACCCAAGCATCTGGGCATTGTGGGCGGTGGATACATCGGCCTGGAACTGGGAGCGATCTGGCTGCGACTGGGGTCCAAGGTCACCGTGGTGGAAATGCTGCCACAAATCGCCGCTACCATGGACGGCCAGGTGGCCCGGACTTTGGACCGGATTCTCAGGAAGCAGGGACTGGACATTCGCCTGAAAACCAGAGTTTCAGGCGCCAAAATTTCCAGGAACAAAGTCCGGGTGACTTTGGAGGCCGACGGCCGGGAAGAAACCATGTCCTGTGATCGTCTGCTGGTGGCGGTCGGGCGGCGGCCGCTGACGCAGAATCTGGGTCTTGAAGAAGCCGGCGTAGAAACCGAAGCCCGCAGCGGTCATGTCCTTGTGGATGAAGCCTACCGGACAAGTATTTCTACCATTTATGCCATTGGAGACCTCATAGCGGGGCCCATGCTGGCTCATAAAGCTTCGGCCGAAGGCATTGCCGTGGCCGAATGCATCGCCGGACTCCCCGGAGAAGTCAACTATGACGCCATTCCGGCGGTGGTTTATACCTGGCCGGAGGTTGCTGCTGTCGGACTTACCGAGGAACAGGTCAAGGAGCGCAACATCCCTTACTGCGTCGGCACGTATCCTTTCTCCGGTGCCGGCCGCGCTCGCTGTATGGGTGAAAAAGACGGCTTTGTTAAACTTATCGCCCACTCCAAAACGGATCGGATTATAGGTGTGCACATCATCGGGCCGCGTGCGGCCGACATGATTGCCGAATGTGTGCTGGCTCATGGAGTTTGGTGCAAGTTCCGAAGACATTGCCCGTACGGTGCACGGCCACCCGACCTTTGCCGAAGCCCTGCAGGAAGCGGCCATGGCCGTACGCAAGTGCTCAATTTATGCATCCTGAATTTTTCTTGCGGTTAATTGAAGCTCTCGGCGGAGTTACTTTTTATCCGTGCCGAATATAGCTGCGACGACCGCCCTTTCAACTTCAGAGCTTGGCGTCCAGGTGTATTGATCGTGATAACGTTTCATAGCAAAACGGTCTTTGGCATTTATAACATTGGGAGAATCGACATCTGCAGTCGAGGTTTGCAGCATTTTAAACCCAAGCTTCATCTCTTTTTCCAACTCCCCGGCATCAATACGACCGTCCGAATCGAAAGATAGGATGGAATATTGAATAGAAACTATTTCTGCAGGCTTGCGATTGACAATTTCCAGAATTACCAGGGCATATCGCACCCTTTTGCCGGCATATTCTTGAAAGCGCACTTCGGGGTCAGCCCCGAGCAGTCGTTCGTACCGTGTCAGAGGAATACGCTTTAGCGCCTCATTTTCATCAACAAAAAATACTCTTATACCAGTGCCCATAAATACATTTGATCACTAAGTTTTTAGCGCGGGAAGCATAATTTTTTCAAGTTGCCTGCGTTGCATTTCAAAGGCCTCTTCATCTTTTGTTTTATCAAACTTGATCATCTTCTCAAAACGAAGCAACACTTTTGAAAAGGGTTTTGGAAGCAGAAATTTATCCCAGCTGTTGAAATGCCATCCATTTTCAGCATAAACACAAAAAGGAACAATTGCGGCATCGGCAGCATGTGCTAAACGGATTGCACCAGGCTTGACTTTGCCTAAAGGCCCCAGCGGGCCGTCAACAATGTGCGCTGCAAGTCTTGTCTTTTTTAAGTTGACAATCATATTTTTTAAAGCTTCCTTTCCACCTCTTGAAGAAGAACCGCGGACCGGATGCCAGCCGCCATGTTTGGCAATACCGGCTACAATTTTTCCATCTTTGCTCTGGCTGATCATGATGCTGGGGTTGAAGCTTTTATAATTTGTGAAATGGCGAATAGCACTAAAAAATTGTTGGTGCCAAACGCAAATCAACACAGCACCCCCATTTTTCAGATAATCCATCCATTCGTTTTCGTTTTCAATCTTTAGGCGCAATGTCCATAGATAGGCTCGAGCAAATCGATAAAGGAAAGATATGAATAGATCTGACCTAAGGAAACGGTTTAATTTTATTCGCAAGAGTGTACACCCTTTGTTTTTCTGAAATCTTCAAATGATATTTGGCAGATGAATTTAGGGATAGCATGGGGGAGTCAGAACTGCAATTATTTTTGTAAAGAGGTTTCTTTGAGATGCCCCGGCAAGCACTTGGCACCCCATCCGGGGCAGGCAAGCGCGGAAGATGGGACTTTTTACGACGTCATCAAAATTAAGATTTTACCTTTTCACAAGCGTCCTATTGTTCGTCAAAAAGTTCATGAATCGTCGGCTGCTCCCCGCAAAGGGCACACGCTTTATTTTTTTCCAGTTTATGTTTGACAAAATCCATCTTAAAAACATCAAAAAACAGCATGGCATTGCTCAGCAATGAGCCCCTGCCGGTCAGAAACTTCAATGCCTCGGCTGTCTGAATGGTTCCCAGCATACCGGCTGTGGCGCCGAGAATTCCGGCTTGGGCACCAGTCGGAACAGCGCCGGCGGGAGGCGGTTCTTCAAAGACACAGCGCAGACAAGTTGATTTTGCGGGTACGACTGTCATGGTCTGGCCGTTGAACCGCAGGACACCGCCATGGGAATAAGGAATACCCTCCATCACACAGGCGTCGTTGATTAAAAATTTGGCGGCAAAATTATCGGTGCCGTCAATCACAAAATCATACCCTTGAATAATTTGACGGATGTTAGCGGCGTTGACAAAAACGTTATGGGTCTTGACCGTTACATCAGGGTTGAGCGCCCGCATCTTGTCGGCGGCAGATGTTACTTTGGAGGTATTAAGGTCCTTGGTAAAATGAATCACCTGTCTTTGCAAATTGGAAAGCTCTACAGTATCTGAATCAACAATGCCGATGGTCCCCACGCCCGCTGCCGTCAGATACAAAGCTGCCGCAGATCCAAGTCCGCCGATACCGATAATAAGGACCTTGCCGTTCATGATTTTGACCTGTCCCTCCACTCCAACATCTTTGATAATGATCTGTCTGTTGTAACGCTCGAGCTGTTCTTCGGTAAAATTAATCATAGTTTTTCAAGTCCCTGGTTTATATAGTTCATATATGAAAAATAACGTTGTTATCATACTGCTGCTGTCTCAACAGCAATTCCGCCAAGGAAACATCTAATATTTTTTTAATTTCTATTTCGGCCTCTTTAAATAATTCTTTGACGGCGTCATTTTCAGGATAAGATTTTTCAAGTTCGATTCCACCTTCCAGCATCTCCAGTACCTGAAGAAAACTGATGTTGGCAGGATCATTGTTCAGTTCATACCCTCCTTTATTTCCCCTGACGCTTCGCACAAGACCGGCTTTTAAAAGACCATTGAGAAGCTGCACCAGATAGTGTTTGGGAATTTTTCTTTTCTGCGCAATGTCTTTAAGATGGAGCAGGCCGTTGCCGTAATTGGCGGCAAGTTCCAAAATCGCTGCAATACCGTAGTTTCCCTTGCTTGAGAGTGAAAACATGTTGGTGGCTACCTCCGCTAAACCCCCTATTGAGCAATCGCAATTAGGGTAGATTTATAGCTTTGTTAATAAAGTTGACCAACAAAGTCAACAATTATTTTTCCACTAAACGCAATTTTTTTATTATCAGATTTCTTAAATGATTTCAGATGGTTTAAGCTAAGAGGCAAGCAATGCGGGGAGCATGTAAAGCATGCGTATCGTAACCTCAAAATTTATGGAATTATGTAAGATCACAAAATATTGATTTGTCAGGCTTCAATCCGGGCCTGAAGATGAGAGTCTATTCAGCCACGATATGCGTTATTTATCCCCAGCCGAGATATAGGTGATGAACAATAAATACCTTCGGTTATTTTTTTAATGCATCTCTAACAGCTATTCCTATCTTTTCCAAAGCATACGGCTTTTTTATATATTTCCCTGCCCCAAGTCTTTGGGCCTCTCTTACGCGGTCCGTTTCAGAAAATCCGCTTGCAATGATCGCTTTTTGCCCTGGGTGAATTTGGATAATTTTCTTATAAGTGTCCAATCCATCAATCCCAGGATCCATGATCATATCTAAAATCAATAGATCAGCCGAGTTTTCTTTCATGTACTCAACAGCTTCCTCGCCGCTCGATACAGTTGTTACAGAATAGCCCAACTTGGTTAGAATCTGGGAGGCAATTTCCCTTTGCTCCTTTATATCATCCACAACCAATATCTTCTCACTCCCCATGAATTTTTCGATTGAGACAGCGACTCTCTTCTCAGCCGGTTCTCGCCTGGTTACAGGAAAATAAAGATCAAATCGTGTTCCTTTTCCAGAAGTACTTTCTATGTCGATATAGCCGTTATGATCCTTTATCGTTCCCCAGACCACAGCCATACCCAAGCCAGTGCCGCTTCTTCCCATTACCTTTTTCGTATAAAAAGGCTCAAATATTCTCGCCAAATTCTCCTCAGACATGCCTACTCCTGAATCGACTACACTCAGAACAACATAGTCACCTTCTTGTACATCCTCGTAGCTTCTAACAGGTCTGTCAAGATACTGATTTGATGTTGACACGGTGATTGTGCCGGCGTGAGGCGTCGCCTCTGCGGCATTGGAAAGCAAGTTCGTAATGGTCTTGGACAGGTGAACTGGTGATCCCAGGGTGTTTAGCAGGTCCGGGTCAAGGTTGATCTCAAAGTCTATGCCAGGATGGAATGATTTCAGCTTCTCATGCTCAGGGCTCTCAAGATGGTCGCATATAATATCATTCAAGTTCACCACCTCTGTTATAGCAACACCCCTTCTTGCTAAAGTTAACAGATCCTGCACGATAACCGCAGCTTTCTGACCTGATTCTTGGATGGTCAAGATGGGCTTGCGTAAGGGGCTGTCTTCAGGGAGATCCAGCAAAATTAACTCCGGATAAGTTACTATCCCGGAGAGAATATTGTTCAGGTCGTGAGCCACCCCACCGGCCAGGGTGCCAATAGCCTTCATCTTTTGGGCTTGCAAGAGTTTTTCTTCCAGCCTCTTCTCTTCGGTAATATCAGCGGCAACGCCTTCAATGTACTCCTTTTCAGGATAGATGCGACCAGAATACCTGAACCAGGCAACTGATCTGTCCTTGCGGTACAGGCGGGCCTCAAAGTTTCTAAACTCACCGTGTTCACTAAGAATCGCCAGTAAGTTTTCCCTTGTACCAGGATCCACATAGTTGTCTGCAGTTACGTATTCGGCATCAAGGATATCTGCCCTGTCTTCATAACCAAACATCCTGGCAAGAGCATCGTTCGCCTCAACAAATTTTCCGTCACTGATTCTAGTGCGGTACAGTCCCACCTGAGCATTGTTGAACAGGTTCCGGTATTTTTCTTCGCTCTCACGCAGCGCCTCCTCTGCATCAATGCGTCTGATGATGTCTGACTTTGCCATATTATACAGAATTAAAACTGACAGCCCGATGAAAACACATAATGCCACGATTGTATAACCAATTGTTCGGACAATTGGGGTAGAAATAGTCTTTGAAATTACTTCGAGATTGCTTAGATGAACGACATTCCAGCTCGGAAGAGATTCAATTTCATTCTGAAACAGCAGATATTCACTGCCTGCTTTATCGACGACCCGGTCCTTGCTCTTTCGTTTAAATCCGGCCCATTCCCATGGTCCTTTTCCAAATTGTTTTGATTTTGCAATCTCGATCAGATCTTTATCTGCAATCTTCCATAGCACCTGGAAAAGCAATTCTTTATGATCCGACATAAACACAACACCACGGGGCCCCGTTATAAAGGTGATCATTCCAGGGGTATGAATCATGGGGCTAAAAAATTCTTTTTCAATGGCTTCTACGGAGGCTTTCACTACAACCACACCAATGGGACGGCTTGTACTATTTCCATAAACCGGATGGCTGTAATAAACACCGCGTTTTATTGAAGTCACTCCCAAAGCCATATATACGGCAGGGCTCCCGTGCATAGCCTGTTGAAAATACGGGCGAAATGAATAATTTTTTCCCACAAAGCTGTTAGGATCATCACGATTGCTGGATGCAATCGTTTGGCCTTTTTGATCCATCAAGTAGACTACGCTGGCCTCTAAAGAATCATGAAAGTGGTCTAAAATAAAGTTCGCTTTACTCAAAGCGATTTTTTTGGGGTTTACGAGAGCCTGCCCCAATTCTTTAAGTCCGGCCAGGGCTCTTACCGCTTTTAGATTGTTTGTTAGAAAGGAGGAGACAAGATTTTTTATTTTTTCAGAATGAGATGCAGCCTGTATTTCGGTCTCTTTTAATGCATATTTACTCAAAGACGAATAATAAAGATACCCACCTGTGGTGGCGGAAAAGAAAGCCAATAAACCCAATATCAATAAGATTGTGCGAAGTTTCATGTTTTTCTACCTTGATGCTTTAAAACCCAATTTAACTATAACTGTAACATTCTATTCTTTAGATAATGCAGCTATTTGGCACATGATACATACCAGGACACGCCCTTTTACCTTGGGGATACCTTGCAAAAATAAAGCTATCTCGATCACGTTAAATATTGATGATACCTTTTGATTATGTCAGAAAATCAGGCACTTGATATTGGGTTGTTATTGCAAGTGTCCCCAGCCGCCGCAAATTAAGAGTCGAGTAGTCCGGGGAATCTTATCCCCAGACCCTTAAGTATTTCCCGGTCTTGCATTCAGCCGCAAGTCGTGCCTCCTCCCTCTTTTGCTGGTCAGTAATATCCATGAGAACTCCGGTTATATGTTTAGCTCTATCATTTTCATCGCAGGTTATAAGGCTGATCTCTTGTATCCATCGGATATCTCCGTTCTTAATTCTGATTCTATACCCTCTGGCATAAGTCTTATCCGTTTTCAAAGTTTGTTTGAAAATTTCACTTGAATTTCCAGCATCTTCTTCAAGGATCAGGTCAGTCCATTTAATCTTCTTGGAATTAAAATCTTCTCTTGAGTAACCTGTTAACAACTCAATCCGGTCACCATAAAATTCAATCGATCCGTCAACATAGCCTTTAAAACCTATATGCACATTTGAGAACTGGGCTGTTGTTTTATTTGATTCGGCCATTTTCCCACCTACTTTCTCAGGTTGTCATAATACTTTTGTGCATTACTCACTCAACAGTCTAAAGTTTTTTAGGTCATGCGGCCAATGGCATGTTGATATAGCTCCAATCTTTGCTCTTTGACATAATTATTCGAT
>JACKQG010005423.1_pt1 | contig 14055 bp, 14 predicted proteins | sample 8237621 | NCBI WGS metagenome assembly JACKQG01 (sample SAMN15677084, study PRJNA649215) | marine metagenome | biome: marine; feature: Black Sea; material: saline water; isolation source: suspended particulate matter (SPM) from the Black Sea western gyre | collected 2013-06-09/2013-06-10 | depth...
GCCTCAACAACGCCCCGGGGCGCAAGACAGCTCAACCCCTCCGCCGCCAACGCCTCTTCGCCAAGCCACCCCAACCCCCCCACATGCCCCCAATGCGCATGTGTCAACAGAATGCCCTGAAAGGGAAGGGAATGTCCTTCGGTGAGAGTGTGGAGTTGTCGGGGAAGGTCGGGGGTTGCGTCCACCAACCACACCCCCTCATCCGTCGTTACCCCTAAGCACGCAACGAGGTGCCCCCTGTCTGTATCTGCCCATGCCTCTTGGCAACAAATCTCTTTGCATCCCGGATGGGGGTGTCCTCCATCTTGGGCAATGCCCAACACTTTCGCTCCTATTGCCACAGCACAATCCTAGATTGTACGAGGTCAAAGTCCCTCACCTATGGGTTGGGGAGAGATGGTGGAGGGTTAGTCTTCTTTTTCGCTACAGGCACAATCCCGCCTGCCACTACCAAAGAGACGCCCACAAATGGCACAAATTGGGCAATATCCCCCCGCACCTACATAGATGGAATGGGCAAGCAAAAGGAGTAATAGCTGGTATTCAAAACCGCCATTCATCATCGAAAAACCACCTCTTAGGTGTACCATCCCAAGTGCACCGGCCATCACAACCACCAAGAACAAAGCCCCCCATTTCCGGAATCGTGCTGGTCCAATGACCATAAGGAAGCCGCCTACGACTTCTGCCAACCCCACCAACAGCCAGAGATTCTTGTTCACACTCATGGGGTTTTCACCCATCGCCATCACCTTGGGAAAGCCGTGATATAGGAAAATAAGTGCCAACATCACGCGTGCAGCGACTTCGGTCTTACAAAGGGGTCCCTTATCTTGGGGGTCGGCACCTGCCCGGGTATAGATAAGGGCAGCCCCAGAAAACAACCCCAATGCCACAAAGAGCAAATCACTATTCCCTTCCATCAGGAACCAAAGCGATCCCAAAAACAGCACCAACCAAACGAGCGATTTCTTCATCTTTTCCTCCTTATTGTGGTGAGAGAACCTCTCCTTTCCAGATTAACTCTCTCCTTCCCGTTACTACCATTCCCTCTCCCCTGAGTTGAGACAGGGCTCGACTTGTTGCCTCTCGACTTGCTCCAACCAAACGTGAGATATCTTGGTGTGTCAGGGGAACAACCCATCCCTCCTCTCCCACCCAACCAATCCGAGGAGCTAGGCGTCCTAACAAGATAGGCAATCTCTCAGCAACCGATTTGAAGAGAAGATCCTCTAACCTTGACTCTACACGGGCAAGCCGTCGACCGGTCCACTTGTAGAACCTAGCTAGGACGACGGGATGGCGAGAACAGAAATTTCGGAACCGTGCTTCGGGAATCGCACAGATGTGGACAGGCCCCAATGCCGTAACCCTCCAGTCTTTTCCTTCTTCTTGCCCCTCCAACTGACCAAGAATCTCTCCAGGTCCCAAGATATCAAGGAGATGGGGCTTTCCTTCCTCTCTCAACCGTTCAAAGCGAAGACGCCCCATCTTTATGAAGACGACCCTCTCTGATAAAGTCGCCGATGCAAGGCTTTCCCCATCACGCAATGTGCTTTCGTCAACAGCTTGTGCCAACGCCATTAAATCTCTCTTTGCCACTCCTTTCAAGGAGGACATCATAGAGAGGTGCCAGATGCGGTCGGGAACCATTTCTATACCCCATCCTACCTAGAATAGATAGACCTCTTCCCATGCAGTAAAGACGGCATCTGAAGCGTCTTTATGTGCTACCTTCAAGAGAGCCTCTACCCCACGACCCTGCTCCAAGAGAATGGTGAACATATCCCGGTAAAATCGGTCGGGGTCTACTACCAAGCGGACGCGGATACCTGCAGTCTCCCCTTGCCGAGGCATTCTGTAGTTCACCACCCGTTCTTCTCCAGCGGGAATGCGTGTATCTGCTTTTTCGGTCTTTAGGTTCATCGTGATTTCTCTGCTAAACCACGCCTCCGAACATGTACCCTCCAAGACCATGCCGGATCCATCCACTTGGCAAGCCTCCAAAATGACTCTAGGGGTTACATAGGTGGGGAAATGGTGTCCAGTCCCACTGTTCTTGACCTGAATCATCGCATGAACAGTGCCTGTAGATTCAACCAAGTCCACCTTGACCTCTACTGCACCCTGAACCATTTCGGGGTCGTGAATCCCACGCCACAGATGGCGACGGTCGGGCATATGACAAGATTGGCAGGATTCGCCCGCAATCCCTTGCGGACTCTCTTTCCATTCTTCGTAGGTGTTCTCTAGGAACTTCCCATTCAATGTCCATTGCCCCGGTTTAAACTGATGGCACGCCGCACAAAACGCGCTCTCTTGGAATGCATCTTGGGGTGTAAACCCTCCATGAGCGGTGCCCTCGGGTAAGTTCCCTTCTATAGCGGGGGGGCCAAAGAGAATTCCATTTCGCATATGACAACCCGCACATGTCAGGCCTGCCTTATGGGACACGGTCGAATCCAAACCCCCTAACGACAGTGCTTGCTCGGCCAACGGTGCATGACAGTTCAAACAGCCCTGCTTTGCGGCATCGCTCGGGTTTGTATACTGCCCCAACAACCCCGGCCCCATACCTATGGCGTGGCGACTTTGCGCCCAGTCAATCATCTGAGAAGTGTGGCACGAACCACACGCCCCCGGTCCCAAGTTTCGCTCTAAATCAGACCATTCTGCAGGGAGCTCTCCTTGAAGAGAGAGGGGTCGCTTCCAATGAGTTTCTAGAAAACCTATTGTCTGTCGAGAAGGTGATGTCGCAGAACGGTTGGGGTTGTCCTGCGGGACACATCCCGACAGGACCAGAGCAAGAAATAGGAAGCCTCGGAACATCTCCGATTATCCTAGACCTAATAGGTCTATACTTACTTGTTCCGACGGCGCAAGAAAAACCCCAAGGCACCCAACCCTAAGACACCGAGCCCCGCCATTGCAACGCCCTTGTTCATCCCACCACAGGGATTACAAGGGTTTTTAGGTGCACACGGGTTGCAAGGGTTCTTGGGTGCACACGGGTTACAGGGATTCTTGGGTGCACAAGGATTGCAGGGGTTGCAAGGGTTTGTAGGTGCACACGGGTTACAGGGATTCTTGGGTGCACAAGGATTGCAGGGGTTGCAAGGGTTTGTAGGTGCACACGGGTTACAGGGATTCTTGGGTGCACAAGGATTGCAGGGGTTGCAAGGGTTTTTGGGTGCACACGGGTTCATCCCACCACAGGGATTACAAGGGTTCATCCCTCCTCCGTGTCTGTCTGGTGGCATTTCGGCTCCTGAAATCGAGTAGGTGTAATACGCATTCAATGCCGTCAATCGTTCGTCGTCCCAAGCGAAGGGCTTTGTCGCCATTGGGGTCACCATACAGAAATTTATCATTTGATCCAAAGAAACAACCCTGTCGGGCATCGTCACAAAATGAGGAAAACTCTCCGCAGGGGTCATACTTAGCCCCCCTTGATGGCATGTTTGACATGAAGTACCATTCGAAGAAAGCTCGTTATCATTCCAAAGAGCATCACCCGCCTCAATGAGAGCAACTAAGTTCTTACCACCTTTGGCCATTCCACCACCACAAGGATTACATGGGTTCATCCCACCACAAGGATTACATGGGTTCATCCCACCACAAGGATTACATGGGTTCTTGGAATGGCAGGGGTTTTGAACTGAAATATGAACACCTCTACAAGGGTTTTTGGGTGCACACGGGTTGCAGGGGTTACAGGGATTCTTGGGTGCACACGGGTTGCAAGGGTTTTGGCTTGAGCCACCCTTCGCCCCTTCAGCTTCTGATATCCCACCTGAAGGCACCATTTCGCCCTCTATCGTTGCCTTGCTTCCCCCGTCAGCGACGACAGCAGCAACCAATGAAGGTCCACCTGTGATGTTCTGGAGTAGTAAGAGCGTCAAGAACGCCTTTGCCATCTTCCTTTGCTTATTCTTCATTCGATTCTCCTTTCTCCTCAAGGGGAGAATCGTATCGTAAGGGTCGGTTTCTTCTCCCTCTGTGACCCATGTCACCCAACCCATTCCTTCCAGAGACAAGAATCCCCCCATGAATAAGAACGATCCCATCAGGAGAACCATCTCTTTACTTCTGCTCGTTGTGGGTGGCGTTGGAGCGACTTGGCTCGTTGCCCGATGGATCACTCGCCCCACACCACCACCAGATCTGCCCATCGGTTCAGGGCTTTCTATCGCCCCTGTACCGATCACTGGTAGAGAAGAACGAGGTTCGTTGACTTCCATGGATACCGAGCCTCCCGGTTTGCTCCCTGGCGAAGAACAGTTGGGAGAGGCTGGCTGGCCCCGAATAGGAGCACAGTTCCTTGTGGGGCAGGGCGAGCAGTGGCCATTCTCTGCTTTCCCCAACGGGCGGTTTGAATATCGCTCCATCAAAGCTGGCTCCTTCCTCGGTGGTGGTCCTGGGCGAGACGGTATCCCCTCCATTGACGACCCCACCTACGAAGATATTCCGACCGCGACTCCTAGATATTCAGACCGCGATCCCGTCGCTGTCCTAACGATAGGAAACGAAACAAGAATTTACCCTCAACAGATCTTGATGTGGCACGAAATTGCCAACGACACCCTCGGAGGAATCCCCGTTGCTGTGACGTACTGCCCCCTATGTAATGCGACCGTCGCTTTCAAGAGAACACTAGATGGGGTGGTACTGGAATTTGGTGTTTCTGGATACTTACGAAACAGCGACCTAATCATGTACGACCGTCTCACCGAAAGTTGGTTCCAACAACTGACAGGGGAAGGGATTACAGGAATCTTGACCTCGGCTCGTCTTGATCGTCTTCCCGTTCAAGTGATGTCGTACAAGTCCGCAGTCTCTGCCTACCCTGATGCAACCGTTCTTGCCCCCGAAGAGGAACTTGCTAAGTTCTACGGGAAGAACCCTTATCGGCAATACGACAGTAAAGAGACCGAACCCTTTCTCCTGAATACTCCAGCAGGAGAAAGTTATGGAGATGCCCTTCCCCCCAAAGCCCGGATCTTGGTGGTGGAAGAGCCCGGTTTTGAGACGTTGCCCGTCATAGCATTGACCTCTATCAAGAAGAAGGGGCTGATTGTTCATGGGCAAAGCCTAGTCGTTTATGTGGGGAGCCACGCTTCACCTTTGGACAATACGGTGATTTCTGAAGGGAGAGATGTGATTCAAGCTACGGTTTTTACGCTTCCTGCCGAAGGAAAATATAAGAAGAAAGGGAGCGAGATATGGGGACCACACGGTGCCCGTTGGGATATCTTCACAGGAAAGCCCCTTACCGAAGGCACACCAGCACTACGCCCCGCACGCCATGGTCTCTATTTCTGGTTTGCGTGGTCGGCATTCCACCCCGAAGCGACCGTCTTAAAAACGGGCTGGTTCTAGTCCTTCGTTTCGTAGTGCAAGGTAATGGTAAACGCCCCATTTACCTCTCCATTTGCACCCGCCACACCGATCAAGACGTTGTAGGAATTGCGAATAGCGACGAGGGCAGGCGTCTCTTCGGATTGTCCGGGATTGCTGTCGGTTTTGTAGTCATACCCCGCCTCGCAAGAGACCGCCCGAAAGATACTTGGAGGGATGTCGTGGCTCTCTATCCCAATCTGGTAGGCATAGACGCTTACATCAACGCCTGCTTCTGGTTGTACGGCAACGGTCAAAGTGGAATGTGCTTCTTGAGGAACTTCAAGAGAGTAGAAAACGTGACTGCCCGAGAAATTCTCGTTCTCAGTTCCTGGCCAGCACGCTATGGAACTGTTGTCTGCCCAATCCAAATCAATCCTTGCCCCGTGGGAGAGGTTTCCTGAAAGGGTGGCACCATCCTTGGCGGGTAGAAGTGTCACTTGATCTGTCCAACCAGCGTGAGAACCGGGCATCCCTCCACAAGGATTGGCACTCTCTTCTTCACCAGGCATTGCTCGTTGCTCTAGGGCATATGTATAGTAAGCATTAAGGGCAGTAAGGCGGCTATCAGCCCAGCCCAACGGCTCGGCAGACATCGGTATGGTCATACAGATATTGATCATCTGGTCTAGGGTCACGATCCGATTATGCATCTCCACATTATGGGGGAACGGAACCGTGGTGTTTAAGTTGGCACCATGGGCATGACAGCTATTACAAGCCAGACCATTCGTTGAGAGGGAGCTATCTTTCCACAACGTCTCTCCCTGTTCAATAAGAGAGTCCATCTCTTCCCTTTCTTCGGAGTAGGAGGAACAAGGGTTCATCCCACCACTTTGAAGGGGTAACCCGCTCCCTTCCCAAACGAAAAAGAGACCAGCCACAACAAGAAACCCTACCCCTAAACTAAATCTCATTCCCTTCTTTCTCATAAGACCCCCTTTTGGCGGAGAGCAGAGGAATTGCACCCCATCCGATTCGGACGCACGGTTTTCAAGACCGGCCCGGCACGCTCGTCCGGTTTACTCTCCCCATTGGGGGGATTCTAGGAAACGGTTGGGTACGATTCCGCTCAATCCTGTCCCCACCACATCTCTCCATCTTCCTACAAAATCCCTATACCAACCCTCTAACGCAACTTCTGGCCATTCCCAACCCATAAGTTCCTGTGGGGACGCCTGTAGGAGTTGGTCTTGGATTTCCCCTTCGCGACCCTCTCTATGGGGCAACCATCCCCCTGCATGCAACAGACGAAACCCCACGCCCAAACCGAACAGGGGAGGAGGGGCCTCCAACTGGGCTCCCCTCTCAAAAAACTTGAAGAGATGCGGATGGCTCTCGCCCTCTGGAATAGCGTCAACAACCAAGCGTAAACCGCTTAGCACAGCGATTGCTGTCTTTGGCTCTCTCTTGATATCAATATGAGCATCTAACAGGTTTGCCATTCTCAGGCGACGGATACCTGTGCGACCCTCAATCCACTCCACCTCCAATAGGTTCAGGGGGTCAAATCGTCCTGTCCACTTGCTCTTACTCGATGACGCACCCGCCACAAAGAAAGAGAGGGGACCTTTCTCTTCAAGGAAGAGTGTTACCCATCGGGCACCCCGCCCCGCAAGGCGTGTCGTAACGACGAGCGCTTTAGCTTTCGTCGTCGTTTCTGGGTAAGTCAGACTCATCTATGCAAGGCAAACCCAAATCCTCACCTGGTAAGCTCTCTTGCTGGGGTGCTTCGTATGGATTCTCTTCTTCAACAGGCCGAGCCAAATCCAAATCAAAGTGCTCCTTCGCACCTTCTAAAGCATGGAAGAACTTGTTCATATCTTCTTCGTAAACATAGACCGAGTACTTAAAAACCCTTCCGTCCTCTTTCTTTCTTTCGGTCATCTTTAGGTAGCGGTCGCCCGAAGGGGACTGCTTGACATCGATAAAGTAAGTCCTTCTCCCCGCTTGGAATCGGTGTGTATAAACCTCGTCGTGATGTGCCATCTCTCCCCTCCTTCTAATCAACTAGAGAGTGATTCTAGCAAATCTCCAGAATGTCAAGCACCTTGTCGGTTTCAGAGAGATTCTCAAGAATGACATCTGGGTTTGATTCCACCAATCTACTATGTGCATAAGGGGGTCCAGTTAGCACCCCTAATGAATGGGCACCGTGCGCTTTGGCAACTTCGACATCCCGATAGGTGTCCCCCACAACCCATATAGGACCATGACCATCCCATCCGCTTCGTTTAGCCCTAGCAATCGCTACGGGAAAAAGCTCTTCTCGCGTTTCCCCATCATCTGCCCAAGCTCCCCAAGTAAATGCCCCTTTTAACCCAAAGTGATTCAGTTTCATTTGACCCGTTCTCTCCCAATTACCGGTAAGAAGACCAAAGGAGATTCCCAAGACCTCCAACCGCTTTATGAGGATCCTTACGCCAGGTAGGACTTTCCCCTTTGATGCGACCAGTGCACGGGGCATTTCCAGAAGGACTTTTCGCTTGAAGATCGACTCGTTCTTCTTGCTAACCACTCCACCAGCACCCTCAATCCACATTCGGGCGTTCTCTCCATCTAATCTCCCCGCAAAATCAATATCTCCACCACCCTGTCCAAAAAGAGAGTGTGCTGCCCGTTCAAAGGCATGCACGCCAGCAGCGCCCGACAAGAGCAACGTACCATCTATATCGAAGAGAACGAGGGTCAACGACGAGGGAGTTGAATCTCTTGGGTAGCCGAGCCACCTTTTTCACTGTCCAGAACGATAACCAACGCATCCCCTCGGCTTGCTCTTACCAATAGAACGATCCATCGGCGAGCCATCGGTCCCAAGTTGCCCACCTGTGCCTCGCCCTCAATGGGGGTTTCATGAGGATTGGTGACGAAAGTGCCACCCCCCCTTGAATCAAGTTCCCGTTCGCCCGATGCCACCAACTCGCCCCCCAGTACGGTAAGTCTCTCTTCTTTCGCTATTCCTACTCGTCTTGCCTGCCCCGATGCCGTAGGCATCTCACCTAGATTCAGGATCTCCACCTCCACTTGCCACAATCCCCTCTCCAATCGCGTCGCCGTCGTCTTGCCCAAAGCAACTTGGGGCATAAAGGAGGCATGAAGAAGGGTAAAAAGAGTGTTCCTCATAGCCATCTCTGGCAGTTCATCTGGCAAGGGTGCCCGGGTACAAAATGCCCGCCACCCCCCAATTTCAATCCACCCCAAGTCGGGATGTTCAAACTCTTCCCAGTCTGAAAAACAAGCACCGTGCGCCACTTCGTCATTCCACCGCATCCTCTCTTCTTGGCTAGAAACGCCATCGTCGTCGTAGTCAGGGTTAAAGGCATAGAGTTCGTTAGTAAAAGAGATAATCCCTAATGCACCATATGTCCAATCAAAGAACCCCCCATGGACGGGATATAGACCCCCAAAAACCTCAAGGTATTCATAATCGGGAAGGAATGCCTTAGAGCGTTCAGCAATCCCATCCATCACCCGCAAATCCGACCGCGGCATCCCCATGCTAGAGGTGCTTTCTGCGCCCGGGGGTCGCAGAATCATATCGCCAGCATTGTGGTAACTTTGCACAGCAGCTATGTTGGGATGGTTCCTAACGAAGTTAGCGGTACTCCTCGTTTCGGGCTCCGACAACATATAGGGACCTGCACCATGCTGTCTGTGGTCGGGCGACCACTCCCAAGGAAACTGACGGTTAAGATCTACACCTCCTGGTCCATCCTCATTAATCCTCCCGTCCCCGTCATTATCAATACCTTCGGTCCACCACGTCTTCCACCCCCCCTCTTCCCCAGGCCGTCTACCCCTCATTGTGCGGGGGTCTTCTCCTAAAACCATACTCCCCAAGGGGTCAATACGCCTCATCATGGTGATTTCCCCATCGCCGTTTAGATCTTCTGGTCCATCCTCATCAACGGAACCGTCGCCATCATTATCATGGGGCCGTTGGTTCTGCCTTGGAGAATGTGGATTGTTTGCCTCGTGGAAAAACCGATGGCGACTATCTGGATTTACAGTGGGTGCAATATAGAACGAAAAGCGGTTCAATAAGTCTGTTACCCAGGGATCTTGTCCGAATTTCGTAACGAGATAATTGATCGTAAAAAGGGCGACTTCTCCCCCTTGAATCTCGTTGCCGTGTGTATTGGCATCAATATACATTGCGGGTTTCGTTGAAGCGTCTCCCGTTTCAGGATTGTTGACCGTCATCACCCATAGCTCTCGCCCCTCTCGACTTTGCCCCATCGTCCCTAACGAAAGAAGGTTGGGGTAGGCAGCCTCTAACGCTGCTAATGCCTCGCCCATCTCCTCAACATCGTAGTATCGATTAAAGGACAGAGCAACCAAGGGATTGATGGCGGGAGGAGCATTTCCACCAAGAAAGAGAAGGGATAAAACAAGAGCGGTTTGAACCTGTTTCATTCGCCAACCTCCGAGAGAGAGATCTCGATGGGTTCAGAAAAGGAGCGGGGGTGAAAGGGCGCCACCCCTAGAACCCCCCTTCCCGATACAATCCAAGTAAACTCCTTGGATTCTCCTGGCTTTAAGAGCCCCAGGTTAATATGAGGCTCGCCCATGACCAAACGGAACTTCCCTTCAGGAAAGTCCACCCTCACAGGGGTTGATTCACGAATGCTTGCGGCTATTTCTGGGTCGGTTGCCAACAGCCCATCATTCCAAACCCTAATCTCTAGCCTAACGGTCTCTTTGCCCAACCTAACACCCTTTTCAATGGCGACTTGAAGCGTAGGAACCATCTGGGGAAGGGAGAGAACCCATGGTGTCAAGATACCGTTCAAGTTCTCTTCGTAGGGCATGCGGTTCCGTCCAAACCGAGGCCAGCCCCTAGCCTCCATTCCGTCTTTGCTACTCCCCTCTGTCCAAGGAATCTCTCCATATCTCTCAACCCATTCCTCGTCCTTGATTTGGTGCCACGGCGTGGGAAATCTCTCCGATTCATCCTCTTCTTCCTCAACATCTATCGGCTCACCTGTCGCTTCTTCCGCCTCTTTGACAGAGGTGATCACAGGAAGAGTCCATAACCCGGGCATCACTGCCCAACGGCCCAATCCAGCATAAGCCCAGTCAAGGAATGTCCCCCTGTCAGACCAAAATGAGGGGCCCTCCTTTGCCTGGAAAACAGAGTTATAGGGCGTTAGCTCTATAAAGGGTTTTCCAATTGCCTCAAACGCTTTCTTATCCCCATCGGGTAGTTTTTCGCCTCCCTCATCCCGTAGAGGGAAGGCTAACCCTCCACCCAAGTCGCGCACGACAATAACGAATACGATTTCTGGATGTTCTAGCAAAAAGTCCACAGTCGCCCTCACTTCAGGCTCGCTTGCAGCAAAAGGTCCACCACCACCCACTTCTTGATCTCTTGCCCACCGGTAAGGGAAATTCCGATCGGGGGCAATGCCACCCACGCCATCCTCGGCAAAGACCCCATCTCCATCCTTGTCCGCCCCCTCACGATCCCAAACCGTCCACCCACCCTCTTCACCCGCCACGAAATCGGCTTGAACCATGTGGGCATACCCTTCTTCTGCATCTTCTTCTCGCCACTTTCCCCACGGCTCTTTTCGTCTCATTTCGCCAATCACACCATCCCCATTTATGTCAAATGGGGGGTCCTCATCCACACGGCCATCTCCATCATCATCCCAAGGGACGCCATTCCAAGGAAAACTTTCAGGCCAAATCCACTTGTTCGTATAGAAAGGTCCTTCAAAATCTCTGAACAACCTCAGCCCCGATGGATTAAGAGAGGGCAGGACAACGAGGGAAAGTCGAGAAAAGAATGTCGTTATCTCATCATCTCCCTCACCATATCCGAGTCGCAATGCTGAAACGAGGCTGTTTAGCAGTTGAACTGATTCTTCTTCGCCCCCACCTAACCCACCCACAATCAGAACCGTGGGTCGATTCATGGGTGCACCTGGTTCTTGCAACCAAAAGAGAGGGAGCTCATCTCCCAGTGTCGTTGTTACCAGAGTTTCACGCTTGACGATATTGGGTGCCTCATCCTCACTTCCGTTTTCAGAAAGAAAGAGAAGGGTCGTCCAGGCAATAGCAACAAGGGTAATCATGCCCTCCATCCTAACCCCATCCAGAATACGCTCTGTCCCGTGCATATGGGTCACCACAGGAACCCGTTAAGTCGGGTGGTTGTGGCACTCCCACATATGGCATTCCCTCCCAATCCGTTAGGGCAAGCTTCCACGCCTTGCCATTGAGGGGGGTCGCCACATGAATCCCTCTCCGCTAGGGCGACCACCACTTTAGGGCAAACCTTACACGGGTCGCCCAACCCTCCCTTCGGGATGAGAGGATTGCGTGCTCCGCACAGGACTCTATCCCTGCGGTCGGTCCCGTGGACGCTACGCGCCCCCGCTGCCCTCCCTTCGGGATGAGAGGATTCGAACCTCCGACCTCTGCAGCCCCATTGCAGCGCGCTACCAGGCTGCGCTACATCCCGAGTAAGAGAATGGCGATTCTAAGTCCGATCAAAGGTCTCAAGATGGTGTTGTTTAGGCGCAATCTGTTAGGTTTCACCGTGGATTGCCTAGGATAAGACCATGCCAACGCGTCTCTCTTTGCGAGCATTCACCCTTGCAGGTGCCCTCCTGTGGGGTGCTGCTGTAGCCCTTACCACCCTCTTCTTTGCCAGCTCGTCATACGGAGGGCTCTGGTTTGATTTGCTCCAAGATATCTATCCGGGTTACGAATTGGGGGCAGGCTCCACCACAAAAGCAGCCTTCATTGGTGCCCTTTACGGTGGCGCCGACGGTGCGTTGGCTTCTTTAGGATTTGCAGCACTATACAACGCGCTGCTCAAACTCTTCTTCCCCCTAACCAAAAACTAGGAATTGGGAAGACCTCAAGCCCCATTAGCCCGAGGCGGGCTTAGGGCGACCCATCACTTTAGGGCAAGGCTTGTGGCTCTCTGAGCCACAAGCCCCGACCTAATAACGGATTGGAGAGGTCGCCATATGCGAGAGAGCCAAACCCCCCCAGCCTATCGTGCTCTTTTTTTTGGGGGCCTGCCCTAACGAATTCTTATAGGGACGGTGTACAGGCTATACAACCCACCCGAGACAACAACTCACGACTATGGAACCGTGCCACCGAAGGGGCACGATCTACAAAAAAGGCGCTAGCCCTTCTTACAGAGAGGGAGCCCGGTGCGAGGCGATTCAACGATCTGGTAGCCAGCAGGGACAGAGTCCAATGCGTGGGCTTTTGCCTCTTTGCCGAACCAGTAAATCTGCTGCTGCCTACCACCCTTCAACGTCACGATCTTGCCGTGAAGGTAGTAGGTTGTCCCCTTTGAATTTGTATGAGCGTAAGCCATGTTCTCCTCCTAGAGATTCAGGTATGAATAGGTATTCTCTTGATAATCTCCCATTTGTCAACCCCAAAAGCGCTTTTTGGGGCGATTTGGGGGGCGAAATGCTCCTTTCTAGCGACCAGATAAAGAAAAAGAGCTAAATCCAGCCCAGCAGAGCCCCTAATAGACCCAAGAACAATGGGAGGAAGCGACGAGTCCCTGCCCCAACCCGAACGGCTCCATCCCCCCCACGAGCCAACCCTCTTGCTACCTCCGAGCCAAGGAGCAACCCAAACCCCAACCCCACGAATGTAGGAATAGGTCCTGGTATCTCTTTGGCCACCCACCACAACCCCGCAATGCATCCCAGCTGGATGAGATTCCGCAATAGTAGGTTCAATGGCTCTCCATGCCTTGGTACCGCTCAAAGAGTTTGTCTTGGCGAGATGAAATATCGACCCATGTCCCGCTCACCATCAATCCCCGCAGTCTCCCTGAGAACTCCATGGGGTGGCCTTCCCACAAAGCTATATCAGCCCTTGCCCCAGTTTCTAACCGACCTCCTGCCCGCCCCAACGCCACGAAAGGAACCTCTGTTATGGCAGCCCAAGCGAGCGCCTCGGGCAACCCATGCGCCCACGCCACCCCCGCCTTGTGGCGTAACCTCCGTGCATTATGTGACCAAAACGATGAAAAGATGATTCCTACACCAGCTTGAGCCAATATCCTCGCATTTTCCAGCCTTGAACCCAACTGATCAAACGAACTGGGGAGATTGGCCTCGCTGTCCAAGAGAACGATACTTCCCACTTCGGCAATCTGATCAGCCACCACCCAGGCCTCTTCAGCATTCTGGAGGATGAGGCGCATCCCCCACCTCTTTCCAAGATCGAGAACTTGGAGAATCTCTTCTGCATCCGAAACAGACACAAACACGGGTATCTCTCCCCGCAAACCTCTCCCCACCACCCTCAGTTCACTGGGGGGCATAGAGAGTGTTCTCATTGCTCCCCTCTCGTACCCATCTGGATCGCTTTCCCATAGCAGAAGGTCCTCTCTCCACTCCTCCCACCTCTCTCTCCCCCTAGAACCTCCTTCCCATGGAAGTGAAATCGCCACATCCCTTTGATCCACCGTAGCATATGTAAACGGAGAATCGCCCACCAAAGAGACCAAACCACTCCAACCTACACCCCTAACCAATACCCGACCCAGCCCCCCCGTACCCGCCACGTCTACATAGAATCCCCCCCACACCCCAGCCGCTCCACCCCACCCAACCGCCCACCCGCCCACCGACGCACACAACTTCTCCGCCAGCACCAAACAGCCCA
>JACKQG010000758.1_pt2 | contig 14054 bp, 13 predicted proteins | sample 8237621 | NCBI WGS metagenome assembly JACKQG01 (sample SAMN15677084, study PRJNA649215) | marine metagenome | biome: marine; feature: Black Sea; material: saline water; isolation source: suspended particulate matter (SPM) from the Black Sea western gyre | collected 2013-06-09/2013-06-10 | depth...
CTTCAAGGCAATCTTCGAGGTATACACAGAGCACTCCTCAGAGCACGGCACAGACTCATGCTTCAAGGCAATCTTCGAGGCATGCATAGAGTACTGCTCAGAGCACGGCACAGACGCATGCTTCAAGGCAATCTTCGAGGTATACACAGAGCACTCCTCAGAGCACGGCACAGACTCATGCTTCAAGGCAATCTTCGAGGCATGCATAGAGTACTGCTCAGAGCACGGCACAGACGCATGCTTCAAGGCAATCTTCGAGGTGTACACAGAGTTATGCACAGAGGTAATCTCCGAGGTGTGCACAGAGGTATGCACAGAGCATTGCACAGAGGATGACTCAGAGGATGACACAGAGGTATACACAGAGAATAACTCAGAGGTGTGCACAGAGGTATACACAGAGGATGACACAGAGGTATGCACAGAGCATTACACAGAGGTATGGTCTGAGGAACCCTCGGGCACTGTTTTCACCGTTTTTAAGGTAGCCATTATGATGCACACATGAAAAAACATTTGAAATGGTTAACTGAATTAACAGCTATTCCAACCGCAGCAGGACAGGAATGGCGGGTCGTTGCGTGGATTGAGAAATGGACCAAAGCGCAAACCGGTATCGTGCTAAAGAAAGATAAATTTGGCAACCTTCTTCTTACCCAAAGTCGAAAATCATCAAAAAAACCGATTTACATCACAGCCCATCTCGATCACCCCGCTTTTGTGGTGCGAAAGCAAATTGATGAACAACATCTAGAGATGGAATTCAGAGGCGGTGTAAATGACGCCTATTTTGTCGGAGCAAAAATTGAGGTCTTCGACAACAACGACAATAGTTATTTTGGAACGATCGAGTCACTCGATACAAAAGCAAAACCGTTTAAACGGGTTATCGCAAAACTTCAAAAAAGCGTTGCTGGTTTTTTGCTTGAGGGCGACATTGCAAGATGGCGGTTTAAGCCTCCTGTTGTGAAGGGCGATTTGTTTCACGCACCTGCGTGCGACGATCTCGCTGGAGTTGCTGCTGCGATATCTGCATTAGATAAAATCAAAACACGCAGGGGTCTAGGGAATGTTGGAGTTTTGTTAACCCGCGCAGAAGAGATTGGGTTTGTTGGCGCGATAGCTGCTGCAAAAAATAAAACAGTTCCAAAGTCCTCGCGTCTCTTGTGCCTTGAAACATCGCGAAGTTTTCCAGAATCTCCAATCGGCGGGGGACCAATTCTACGTGTGGGAGACAAAACTAGCGTCTTCGGCCCCGAACTTACGAATGCAATCGCTGAAATTATGAACCAGCAAAAGTACCCTTGGCAAAGAAAACTCATGCCAGGGGGTACGTGCGAATCAACTGCATTCTGCAATTATGGATATCTCTCAACGTGTTTGTGTCTAGCACTTGGAAATTATCACAATATGCACGACATTGATGGAGTCCTACAAAAAAACAAACCCGCGAAAGTCGCGCCTGAAATTATTTCAGTGAACGACTATCACGGGCTCGTCAACATGCTTACTGTTGTGTGCAGTGATCTTGACAAACCAAGAAAAGCAACACTTCGCCGCGGTTTAGAAACGCGGCTCAAAGCATACAGAAAAATCCTTAGTTAGAAACAACAAGTTCTACCATTAACTCGGCTGCTTCTTCTTGTCTGCCGAGTTCTTGCAATGTTTCAATTGCAACAATGAGAGCAGCATTCCTTGAGGGTAAGCCTCGCTCCGTTTCATCAATAACTCTTTCGAGGGCTTCTAGACGAGTCTCGCCTTCAAGCTGATCGCGAATCATGTGTATTCCAAGTATCGCCATTGATTGAGAACTCATCATGTGTGACAAATCTTCAAGAGTTGAGAGCTCATCCATAAACTGATGTTCCTCTGGAATATCTCGTTCTCCGTGCGGGCACTCTTTGTGCCACTCACCGTGCATTGCCCCGTGTGGTCCGCCATGATTTCCACCGTGCATTTGCATCATCCGTTCGCGCATCTCTTCCATCCCATGCGGATGTCCGCCTTGATCAGTTCGCCATTCCATCATGTAGTGATGCTCCCCATCTTCTGAACCATCACCGTGGAACACATGCATAGGACCGTCTTCATCGCCGAAAGCCATAACCGACACACTTACTTCGCCATCTGCTTCTGAAAGGTTTCCAAGATTGATGTTTTCCATAATTTCTGAAAGATCAATCACTTGTTCCTCACCATTAATCATCACAATGATTTCACCATTTTCTACTTCAACTTCCACATCCATTTCCTGAGGTTCGGTGTGATTGGCTCCAGTTGATACTGAAACTTTTTTAGTTTTGTTACATCCGCCAATAATCATGACTGATCCGATTGCAATAGTTGTTAAGATCGTTTTCATTTTTTTTCCTTTTGTGAGTTCTAAGAAGACAGGGCAATATAACACAACGGCAAAATGAGCAAAATGTCCGGCTTTACTCTTCGTGAAGTGTATACGCAATTGAAAGGCGGTTTATCTGCGTTGCAGAAGCTTCAAGGGTAGTAAAGCGCATCTCATGCGTCTCTAAAACCTCACCAACTTGCGGAACATGCCCAAGGTGGGCAAGAACAAATCCTGCTAGCGTGTCATACTCTTCATCTTCTGGAAGTTCCCAAGAAAGTTCGTCGTTTAAATCGTCCAAGTTATACCGCCCGTCAACTTCAACAAGACCTTCACTTACTTTCACAAGTTTTGGTTCATCCGCTTGTGCGTCATCGTGCTCGTCACGAATCTCACCGACAATTTCTTCAATGACATCCTCGATTGTCACAATGCCAGCAGTTCCACCATACTCGTCTATCACAACTGCCATGTGTACTTCACTCCGCTGAAAGTCACCCAAAAGTTCTTGCACAGGTTTTGTGTCTGGCACAACTATTGGTTGCCGTAAAATTGAAAGCAAGTTGAAACCTTCATCCTTCGCACCAAAAAATGCGACCAAATCTTTCACATACAAAATACCAAGTATATGATCGATGTTTTCCTTGTACACGGGAATTCTCGATCTGCCTGACTCCAAAACAAATTTTCTAATTTCATTCAAATCATCTGTGTGTTCAACCCCTTCAACATCAGTCCGAGGAGTCATAATTTCACCGACATCCGTCGTGCGGAATTCAACTACGTTCTCTAACATTTCAGCAGCTTCTGCAGGAATGCCGCCTTCTCGCTGTGAGTGTTCAATCGATTTTAGTAATTGATCTTCAACATCTGTTGAACCATTTTGTTGTACTAAGTTTGCACCTGTTAAACGCCGAACAATTTCACCAATCACAGCAATTGGAACTCTTGCAAGCCCTCCAAGAATCATCGACAAGCGAATCAACCACCAACTTCTGCATACCGTTCCTGCTGGAACAGCTGCGGCAATTGCACCGCCAACTACAGATGCGAAAATCCACAACACTCCACCAGAAATTGCAAGGGCGGAGACAATAATCATGTAGGCGACCGAATCAAAACCGCCGAGCAACCCCGTAACTGCTGCAATCACTAGAAGAAAACAAACACCTCTCGCAAACGCAACTGATTGTGTTACCGCTTCATATTGAGACGAAAGCCACATCGCCCTGTTTGGCATTCCGCGAACTTCCATTTCATGTCGCAGCCCAACTTGAGAAGACATCAGAAGCGCTCGTTCAATCGCCGCAAGCCATGACGCAAACAATACAGATAAAACCAAAATGATCCAAAGTGCCAAAATCATTTGCTACTACTCCAAATTGAACCAACACCGATTCCTTCTAAAACACGATCTTCTTCTTGATGCATTTGTTTGTGATCTTCTTCGTTATGGTCATCAAACCCAATGCAATGCAAAATGCCATGCACGATGTACAAAAGCAACTCGTTTTGCACAGGATGGTTTCTCTTTTTAGACTCACGCATCGCAACATCAAAACAAATCACTAGATCGGCACAAACTGACTGCTCGTCACTGCCGTGATCAAATGTCAACACATCGGTCGTGCCCTCAACCCCAGAGTGTTTGGAATGGAACTCAGACATTTCTGCATCACATACAACTCGCACCGAAACTTCATAATCTGCCTTTTGTAAAAAACGCAACGAATCAACTGTATGATTTTCGAGCCATTTGTAATCAATATCAACATCACCACGAACGGTGACGTTTGTCGGTGGAGGTTGGTCTAGTTGTTCTTTTGACTCTTCCATTACGCTATCAATATACCTTCAAAACGCATAAAAACAAACTAAGAAGTAGTAAGTGGCGTTACAGGAACAATATGCGGCTTACAGCGGTCTTCAAACTCACTTCTGTACTTATTAATAATCGTTCGAACCGCCCAATTGTTGCCATCTGACAAACCACAAATTGTAGTGCCTGGAATAATTCCCATAGATCCAGCAACTTCAAGCACTTGATCGAGGTCCTTCATCGAGCCGTCTCCAACTTCAATTCGACAGAGCAGTTTATAAATCCAATCAGCGCCTTCTCGGCACGGTGTGCATTGACCACATGATTCGTTTTTATAAAATCTCGCAATGTTTCTTGCAACTGCGACCATGTCCGTGCCTTCATCGAATATTGTTGGGCATGCTGTACCGAGCCCCATGACATCATATTTCTTACCAATATCAAAATCCATCTCAGCATCAAATTGATCTTGACCAAGAATGCCCATACTTACACCGCCCGCAATCGCACCCTTAAATCGGCGACCATCTTTCATCCCACCTGCGTAATCATCAACAAGTGTGCGGAGCGTTGTTCCAAGTTCAATTTCAAAAACATCTGGGTTATTCACGTGACCTGAAACTCCCATGAGTTTCAATCCAAAACTTGCAGGCCCGCCGATGGATGAAGTACACCCAAACGACTTCCACCAATCAGCACCATGTTCAATAATCAGCGGAACGGCTGCGAGCGTTTCAACATTATTGATAATTGTTGGTCGCCCAAACAATCCTTTGACGGCAGGAAACGGTGGTTTAATTCTTGGCCACCCACGCTTGCCTTCTACTGCTTCTAAGAGTGCTGTTTCTTCGCCGCAAATATATGCGCCTGCACCACGATGCAAGGTGCACTCAACTGCAAAATCGCTCGCGCCATTCATTAAACCTTGAGGGCCGAAGACTCCGTTTGCATACGCTTCGTCAATCGCGTTTTGCATAATTTTCGCTTGCTCAACCCATTCGCCCCTCATAAAGAAGTACGTGACATCAAGTTTGCATGCATAACATGCAATTGCCATGCCCTCAATCACAGAATGAGGATCAAAATCTACAAGTAAACGATCTTTAAATGTTCCGGGCTCGGCTTCATCACAATTGACGCACAGATAACGCTCTTTCCCATCAGGTTCTGGTAAAAATGTCCACTTCACACCACAGGGAAAACCTGCGCCGCCGCGACCGCGAAGTTCTGCGTCTTTCACAATGTTCACAACTTCTTCTGGTGACATCATCAGCGCTTTTTTCAATGTTGCATATCCACCACCGGCGACATACTCGTCATACGAAAGCGTTTTTCGGTCTTCACGTTTTGCTGGAATGTTTCTTGTCAAAAATCGATCAGACATTTGTATCCCCTGATTGTATTTCAACTTCATCAATCGTAGTTCGTCGCAAAGTAACTTGGCCTTCTTTTCGCTCTTCAACGGTTCGGTTTACTTCGCGAGTTGTTTTTGTTGGATCTGTTTTCACGGATTTCACAATATAACCAACGAACTCGCCTAAACATCGCATCAATGATTTGTCGGGAGTTGTTGCCATTATTCGTTACTCAACTTATCAACGAGCGCGTCAACCATCGAAACGGAAAGGTTGTTGTATTGTTTACCATTCACCAACGCACACGGCGCCATATCGCACGCACCAATGCACTCCATTCCAAGCAAAGTGAATTTCCCATCCGCAGAGGTTTCATGCACATCTACACCAAGGCGATCCTTGAGATGGTCGATCAATGCTTGGTGGCCACACACTTCGCAAGCGATAGATTGACAAATGCCTACTATATTTTTCCCCATCGGCTCACTGTGATAATCCTCATAAAATGAAACTACGTCAGCAACTTCTGCTGCAGAAATTTCCAATACTTTTGCAATCTCTTTCATCGCTTGCCATGGAATATATCCATGTACATGCTGTACTTCATGCAAGGTTGTCATCAACGCGCCCTTGCCAGTTGCATACCGAGGCATGATGTCGTTTGTGATCTTCTCAAGAAGCGCCAGAGTCAAATATGGCTCGTCACGCATTTCAAGTTTGGTGTTCGCAGATTGTTTCGTTTTCCAAGACATTTATCGATCGAGTTCCGCTGCAATAATGTTAAGTGAACCAAGAATTGCAACAAGGTCAGCGAGTTGATGACCCTCGAACATTTTTGCAAATACTTGGAAGTTAATAAACGAACATGGACGTGGTGCTACTCGCCAAGGATGTACGCCACCGGCTGAAACGATAAAGAAACCCATTTCGCCATTTGCGCCTTCAATAGCACTGTAACTTTCACCAACGGGCGAATCGAATCCACAGTTTGGCATCACCATTTCAAATTGTTGAATGGTGCCCTCGATGGAGTTGTACACCGCCTGTTTGTCGGGCATATTCACATTTCCACTTGGTGAAGTATTCACAGGACCGGCGGGAATAGAATCGATCAACTGAGAAATAATGTGACACGATTGTCGAATCTCTTCAAGTCGCACGTGATACCTTGCAAGGCAGTCGCCAGTTGTTGCGATTGGCACTTTAAAATCAACAGCATTTGCGCCTTGACCGTCCCAGTTGTCTGCGAAGCAAAGATACGGGTCATCCTTTCGGATATCGCGTTTGACACCAGATGCGCGAGCCAACGGACCTGTCAGCGACCAAGCGGTAACCTCTTCTTTTGTAAGTGTACCGACACCTTCAACACGATCAACAAAAATTCTATTTGTATTCAAAAGTGTCTCTACATCACCAATTGCTTTTGGCATCCGCACGTCAATAAAATTGTGCACCATTTTTTTGAATGTTTCTTCACATGGAAGATCGTTTTTCAAACCGCCAACGCGTGTGTAATCGGGATGAAATCGCTGCCCCGCAACAAAATCCATGATATCGTAAACATGTTCGCGTTCGTTAAACCCGTACAAAAATCCCGTGAATGCACCAAGGTCAAGCGCTGCGGCTCCAACACAAAGCAAATGGTTTTGAATTCGACCAAGTTCGCCAAGAATTGTGCGAATCACTTTGCAGCGTGGTGTGAGATCAATGTCAAGCAATTTTTCGACGGCGTGATGCCACGCAACGTTGTTAACAATTGGACTGACATAATCCATGCGGCTCGTTGTACAAACCCATTGGTTGTAATCTTGATGTTCAGCAAGTTTTTCAAAACCACTGTGCAAATATCCAATGTGTGGAGTTGCCCGAACGATCCGCTCACCATCGAGCTCCAACACCAAACGAAGTGTGGTGTGGGTTGCTGGGTGCTGTGGACCGAAGTTTAAAATCCAACGATCGGAAACGTCGGGGCGACCCTTGAGTTCATCGAGTGTTTCGATCTCAAGGTCGTACGTTTTTTCTAATGGGGTCAGTGTGTATGGCATTGCGAACCAAGCATTATACGCGGAAGATCGCACCCATTTTCTTGCCCATCAAGACACTTGCACCAATCAGCGTTACTGCTAAAAGTGCCATCCCCCAGACGCCCATCGCACTGGCAATATACGGTCCATCACCGAGCCGCTCAAAGAGGGTATAGATTGCCTTTGTGATTGGATAATGGGACTCTCTTTGAGCCAAAATGAGCGAGTCAGAAACCTCTAACATCGCAAAACTAAACGCCAACAAGCCCCCAGCGATCAAGTTCGCCATGATGAGGGGAATAATGATCGTACGCACCGCTTTTACTCGGCTTGCGCCTAAGTTCATCGCGGCCTCTTCCAGTTCACCAGACGTTTGTTCAAGACCTGCGACAGTTGAGCGAACAACATACGGTAATCGGCGAACTCCATAGGCAATGACGAGGAGCAACATCGGATTTGGGTTTGCTCCAAGCACATCGATCCACCCAGCAAGCGGGTCGCCCTCACCAAAGGGCCAGCGCAATGACATTGCAACATACCCAAACGCCATCACCAAACCGGGCACTGCGAGGGGCAACATCGAAAGCGCGTCAAGCAAACTACGCCCTCGGATTTTTGTTCGCACAACAATGTAACCAATCAAAATTCCTATGAACAAATCAAGGATCACAGCGAGCGTCGAATACAACAAACTATTTCCGATGGAACCAACAGCAAGCGTGTGGCTAAGTGCACCTTCATAATGTTCCCCCGTCCAAGAGGTTGGGAACACTGATTTGTACCACGACCCTTCAACTGCAAAGCTCGTAAATATCACAGAAATATGTGGCAAAACTGCAAGACCAATCACTACGGTAAAAGCGAGTGTTGCTAACAATCCTTTAAATCGGCTGAGTGTTTGCACAGTTGATTGTACCGATGCTTTGGAATACATCGCGTAGGCTTTACCACCAAAGACAAGTTTGCCAAGAACGTAAAACAATATTGCTGCTATTAACATCACCGCTGTCAACGCGTAAGGTTGTTGTGATGTATTCATTTCCTTAATGCCGTTAAAAATTTGCACTGGAGTAACTGTTTGATAATCAAACATCAGCGGCGTACCAAGTTCAGTAAACGACCAAATGAACACAATAGTTGCACCAGCAAAAAGTCCAGGACGAATCAGGGGCATAACTATTTGTCTAAACCGTCGCCACGGCGAGGCGCCCAAGTTTTCCGCCGCTTCTTCAAGCGCGGGGTCGAGATTTGCAAGCGCAGCAGTCGCGTTTAAATACAAAATTGGATACAAGTGCAAGGCTTCAATAAAAACGATCGCCCAAAATCCACCGTTGCCAATGTAGTCGTAGCCCTCGGTAATCCAACCCATGTCCATAAGTAGGGTGTTAATCGCACCGTATTTTCCCAGAAGATGGTGCAATCCGATGGCTCCAACAAAAGGTGGAAGGATCAGGGGAACTAGCACAAGAGCTGAAAAAACACCCTTTCCAGGGAAATTACATCTCGCAGAGAGTGTTGCAAGGGGCAGCGATATCACCAAACAGGCAAGTGTGGTGCAAACGGCAATACCAATGGCGTTAAAAAAGCCGGTTCGAAGCACAGGGTCTTCAAAAACTGACCAAACGTGGTGGAGCGTAAAGCCTCCTTCTAGACCTTCAAAACCGCCCTGTACAGTGAGCCAAATCGGATAGATCAAGAATGCGGCAAAGAATGCAAACAGCCCGATCATAATCAACTTTCCAATGTTGTTGCCTCGCTGCATTTAAGCAGTGTACACGCACTACCAGTATGAGAGAAGTTGCAAAAGATCGCTGACATCTACAACACCATCACCATTGATGTCTTCTGGGCAGCCACCGCTACATGGTCCCCACGCTGCAAGCATCATCAGCAAATCTTCCACGTTAATCAGTCCATCACCGTTTACGTCGCCGGGCACGGCATCGGATTCTGGCAACAGCCAACCAACGCTAAAAACTTTAGAACTCCCCGATGAATTCGAACGAGCAACTTCAAGAATGTATTGTCCAATTGCAAGGTTCTTTATATATAGATGCTCAACATTATCCACCGCGCTTTCACTTACAACGTTCCCGTCAGAAAATACACTTAATCCAGCATCGCCGGTAATGTCAACGAGTGAGCTTCCATCGAAACCCCACAATTGTAAATCTAAGTCAACGAGCGAGTAACTTCCGAAACCGCTGTTTACAGTTTGGTTCCAAGTCAACACAACGGAGACTTCATCCGCAGGAGTTTCAACATCTAACAAAATATATTTACTTTGGTTGTTTGCAATAATTCCTGTATCCCATCCCGCATGCGGAGCTGGGATCAAACCGCCAATTGACGTACTCGAAGCGTGTTGTCCGCCGCTCATTACTTGCCAAGAATTGTCTATGTTCACAGTGCCTACACCGAGCATAGAATCGATCGGTTGAATTGTTCGGCCGCGATTTGGGCCACTAATTTCTGTGTTATTTGACCACGCCGCTTCATGTTTTCCACCTGTAAGCAGCGCGGCTTTAATTGTTTCCGAAAGTGTTGCAAAATAATTTCCAGTTGTATTTGGATGTGTTTCAGCAGTTTCAATAATCATTGAAGTAACACCCGAAACTATACCAGTTGCATTGCTTGTCGTTCCTTGCACCGCGACAATCAGTGGGATTTGACAACCTGCGGTGTCATACCCAGCTGGAATTACTCCACCAATGTGATCGCCAACTGCAGTTCCAACGCTGACGCAGTTAAAACCAAACGACATCAAGGGAGAGTGTTCACCACTGTTAGCAACCCCATTGAGCATCATCGCATTACTTGCATCAATAGACCAATCTGCTCTTCGAACAGCTTGACTATCTAGCGAAACACTCCCAAAGGAACCTATCCAGCTGTTATTAAACAGTGCAACATTTCCAGGGGGAGATGCGGGATTGCCTCCGCTTCCAACATTCAAAAAACTACTTTGCGCCCATCCTTCTGCAGTGTAGACATAAATCGAATCGGTTCCCGGTGCGATTCTAGAATTGCCCGTCCCATACATTCGTTTTGCAACATTGGTTGCGTGATTTGAAACACCCGAAGTGCCATTCATGAGTGTAAATGTTTTTCCAGCGAACTCTGGATCATCTGGATCGGGTGCATATCCGTTGGTCGTTTCAGCTTCAACTTGCGCGACTTCAACGCCCGCGCCCGTGGGTTCATTTCCAGCACCGAGCCGATCGATTAAATCTGTTAATCCGTGGTTGTCTTGCACAGGTCCAGCAAACGCGAAAGTGCAAGTAAGCGTGCCAATAGCGATTGCACATGTTTTTGCGTGTTTTGTTACAGGGGTTTTATGCATACTTCTCCACAAAGAGAATACCTATATTTACACAAATTGCAACGTAAAATTGCTCGGTTTTTAACAGGATGCCCCCGTGGAGGGAATTATTGAGCCGATAACTGCGTTTCCACGCCTGCGAGAAGTGCTCTCTCGCGTGCAACATCTCGAGTCATTGGAACCCAAAATGTCGATGGCGTTTGTTCCCAGAGAGAATCGGCGGGTAATTCCTTCGTCACTGTTTCTGAGCTCAATGACCATGTCCCCCTACGAATTCCGCGTTTGTATTGGCGATCAACGTACACCCACACCCGCACTTCGATCGATCCATCGTATGTTGTGAGATCAACGCCTGAACCTGTAAGAAGGGCGGGGCCAGCAAGTTCACCAACGTCAGTGTTTGGTAATTCTTCAACGACAACTGGTCGAAACTCAAACCGCGCGGTGCGGCGTTGCAGTGTCATTGTGTTTTCGAGTGCTTGGCGTGGCGAAGAAGCAATTGGTTTCCATGGCTCAACGATGGATCCTGCAGCAGCGGGATCGGTATGAATCACGCCACCTCGGCGATCAAGAACAGCGGGCTTCATGCCATCTGCGGCAGCAACGCTCGCAGCAGCGTCAAACGCAGCAGCGTACTGCGCTTGCGAAATCACAAGTACGCTTGGACCTTGACTTGTTGAGGCGCAACCGGTTGTCGCAGACACAACAAAAACCAAGGCAACGATTGAAAACACAAACTTCATGTGAGCATTCTACCTATAAAAAAGCAGCCCGCCCTGTGAGGGGGCGGGCTGCAATAAATACCATCTTTACACCTATTGGGGTTTTATGGACACGCGCCCCACGCAGCGATCAAAGTAAGAAGATCACCTGTCGTGACAAACCCATCACCATCAACATCTGAAGGACAATAGGAAGAACAAATAACTTGGTCGTGGTCAGAGCCCTCTCCCATAAATTCACCAAGAATTCGCTCGCAATCGTTATCGAAAAGTTCAACCGCTTCACCGTTGACGCAACACGCACCGAAGAATTCTGGCAAGACACCAAACTCAACAACATACCCATTCGCTCTCGTTGGATCATCCTCAGAGTTATCTTGCCAATCTCGCGCACCAAAGCCCCAGAGTTGTATACCTGCTGTGCAGTCTGAATTGTTTGGGTTTCCTGGGTGCCAACGAGTATAGTCCCAAAGTTCACCCGTAACCCATAACATCTCCCCAGCGGGGCAATTTTCGACTGTTGTATATCCACCAAACCAAGGACCCCGCGCAACACCTCCATCCCAGTTCCAAAGATTTACGGGCTCACAAATCGTAAACGAAACGAACTGATCTTCTTCGGCACTTGTCATAGTTGCTAGATGTCCACCCATTCCATTTGCTGCAGCATTTGCATCTAGCCAACTAATCCCATTTGGCGCTGCTACACCTAGATACCAATGTCCATTCCCACCGTCTGCAACTGGCCATTGCACAGCCTCTGGGGGTATATTAAAATCCCATTCAACCAAAGCATGCGTTCTTAGTGCGTCACAGAAACCCGTTGCCACAGATGCGTTTGGTACAGCCCAGAAACCATCAGCACAATCTTGACCACCACCATCATCTGGTTCACCGACTCCCCAAATGTCATTCGTTGCAGGCGTACCGTCAAGCCATTTCCAACCACCAGCTGGCTCAGAATAGTCTGGATCATCAATATCTTGGTAAAGCCCAACCGCATATGCCTCACCAAATGTGTTCCTACACCATTCGCGTTCAACATAATCTGGCGCTACAACTAAATATCCGCCAAGTGACTGCGCTACGTCGTAGGCACCTTGCCAATCTTCACCCGATGTTAACTCGACAAGTTCATACCAGTGCCCATTAGCACTCCACTGCACTGCGTCTGGCCCGGGACCTGCGTACAGGGTTCCTGCCATTGTTAGCATAACTGCACTCATGGTAAATAACTTCATTCTTTTTCTCCTTTACTGATATGCATTTCTCAAGCGAGTAAACCACATTGGTCAGCCCACCAAAGTACATGTGACGGAAGTGGAATTCGGGGAAAGAAAATAGTTAGTTATTCATGAGCGGTTCTTCAATGAATGAAACCCATTCACTCCACTGTTCTTTGGTTGGTGCATGTTCGGGCAGCGCCTCCTGAAAAGTCAATAAATACCATTCGTGAACATCGTAATCGTCACTTTTTTTGAATTGTGATTGCTGCAAAATCCTGCTCCAAAGCAAAGCAGCCATATTTTGGAGTTCAACAACTTGCCCAGTTTGACTACCTGGTTTATTCTCCAAATGTTTTGCTTTTGCAACATAACACATCGCCAAATTATTCATCGATTGCCAAACTTCATTGTGTCCATAACCGGTTTTAAGAATCAACTCGTCAACAATCTGTTCATTTAGTTCGATTGCACTTTCAATGTCCGATGGTGTACCTCTTGAGTATTTCGCAATTGCAAGTATATTTTTGTGGTGATTTAGATTCGAGTTTTGAACCGTATCTGAATTCTCAAGAAGACGAACAATTGATTCTTCAAGCTCAATAGCTCTTTCAATCGCATCTGCGGAACCATCCTTAAAAACAAAAGACCATGCTCGAATTGAAGCCGCTTTTGAAATTATTTCTTCATCATTTCCCAACTCATTCCTCGCAATGGAATCCGCTTCTAGTGCGAGCCTATTACCTTCGACCAAACTTAACTTGTCTCCAGAATCCAACTTTATAGATGCGGCTAAAAGTAACAGTTCGGCATAGTTTCTTTTTGATCCATCGTTCCATCTATTCAGGATTGAATCAATTTCCTCAAACTTATTAACATCTCTACTATTTAAAGATCGAACCCACTTTGCTTCTAATATCAGTGTCTCGGACGAATTCTCGCCATGTAATGACTTTGATAACTCCATTGCTTCTCGATATGCCGAAACCATCGATTGGCCAACTGCTGCATCCACTTCTTGTTTCCCGAGCAATTCATACATTTGGACTAGAAGGAGCGGATTATTTTCGGTAAGTTCGCGCGCTTTTACTTTTGCAGTAGCAATATGCGTCCCCCAATAATTTGGATGTTGTTGCACAATTGATCGATCTATTTGCATTACACCTGTTGCAAACTCCAGCAACTTTTCGTTTCGAACAAGTTGACGGTTTGCGTCAATTGCATAATTCACAGAAACTGTTGTTGCGA
>JACKQG010001296.1_pt3 | contig 14054 bp, 12 predicted proteins | sample 8237621 | NCBI WGS metagenome assembly JACKQG01 (sample SAMN15677084, study PRJNA649215) | marine metagenome | biome: marine; feature: Black Sea; material: saline water; isolation source: suspended particulate matter (SPM) from the Black Sea western gyre | collected 2013-06-09/2013-06-10 | depth...
CTGGATGCTGGATACTGGATATTAGTATATATAGTCTTCCCGGTATTCCCCGAAGACCTCTTTCATTACACCAATGATCTCACCTAAGGTAACGCAGGACTTAACCGCCTTGATAAGGGCCGGCATTATATTGTCCGACCCCTGGCTGACATCTCTGATATCATTGAGGCACGCTTTCACCAGAGCATGATCTCTATTCTTTTTAAAGTCTGTCAGACCCGACACCTTCTCATCCTCAAATCCAGGGTCGGCCTCTCTTAATTGAATATCAATCTCTTCCTCCTCGAAAAATTCATTCAGACCAACGACTGTTCTTTTCCCCTTCTCAATTTTTTCCTGATATCTGAAGGCTGAATCTGCAATTATCCTCGCGTAGTAGCCCTTTTCTATGGCCGAAATGACGCCGCCCAGGTTCTCAATTTCATTGAAATATTTATAACACTCGGTCTCCATCTGATCTGTTAATGCCTCAACATAATAGGAACCGGCTAAGGGATCGATGGTATTGATGACCCCGCTTTCCCCGGCTATGATCTGCTGCGTCCTCAAGGCCAGCTTTTCGGATCTTGCTGTGGGTATGGAAACAGCCTCATCAAAGGCATTGGTGTGCAATGACTGGGTTCCTCCCAGCACTGCGGAAAGCGCCTGGGTTGTCACCCTTATAATATTGTTCTCTGCCTGATGGGCGGTGAGTGAAGATCCGGAAGTTTGCGCATGCATCCTCAAGATGCATGAACGCCGATCTTTGGCCCCAAATCTCTCCCTCATGGTTTTGGCCCAAATCCTTCTTGCCGCTCGAAACTTGGCGATGTTTTCAAAAAAATCGTTGTGGGCCTTGAAAAAAAAGGAGAGCCGGGGAGCAAAGCTGTCCACTGATAATCCCGCCCTTATTCCTTCCTCCACGTAGGTAAATCCATTGGCCAGGGTAAAGGCCAATTCCTGGACAGGGGTGGCCCCTGCAGAGGCCAGATGATACCCGCTTATGCTGATTGGGTTAAAGCGGGGTAGAAATTTATTGCAGAAGCTAAGGGTGTCCATGGTAAGACGCATGGAAGGTCTGGGCGGGAAGTAGTAGGATTTCTGGGCCTGATATTCCTTGAGGATGTCATTTTGCATGGTCCCTGTAAGTTTTTCCAGGGGCACACCGCGCTCTTCCGCAACAGCCACAAACATGGCTAAAAGAACTGCAGACTGGGAGTTGGAAACAAAATTTATACTGATTTCATCGAGGGAAATCCCTTCCATAAGGTTGCGCATGTCTTCTATGGAGTCGATGGCTACACCACCACAGCTTCCCACCTCTCCTTCAGCCAGGGGGTCGTCAGAGTCTTTGCCCATGATGGTTGGCATATCGAGACAAAGGCTGATTCCGGTGGCCCCCATCTTAAGAAGCTGTCTGATCCTCTCGTTCGCCCTGGAAGGAGAGTCCAAAGAACCCAATTGCCGGATCGTCCACGGTCTTTCACGATACATGGTTTTATGAATCCCCCGGGTGAAGGGATACTCACCTGGTAAACCGAGATCGGTTTCGGGATTCAGATGAGAAATATCTTCCGGACCATACAGGGCCTTGATCTTGAAACCGGACAGGTTCTTAAAAGAATCCTCGCCATTGGACCTCCTATGTCCACTCTCGATGGTTTCCCTATCTTTTTGGTTGTTCATTTGATCTCATTCCCCTGTGAGCAGATAGGTATTCAGCACCTCTTTGACCACTGAATAGGGATCATCTTGCTGTTCAATGATGCTCTCAATATATTCTCTTTTCTTGCCAGTCCCCTTAAGGCCTTTGAAAATTATCTTTTGGAGTTCATCCTTGAAGATCAGTCCCAATTCCTGTTCTACTCTGTTATATTTGACTTGGTCTATTGCCCTGGTCTTTCGCAAATAGGCCTGATGTTCTGCTATTGTTGCGGCAAGTTCATCGATACCCTGGAGGTCCTCCGGTTTGCTGGCTGCAGAGACAGTCGATACCACACGGGGCATCCATTCCCCTTCCTCAAATGATCCCGCTGTCAAGGCTCCCTGAAGATGACGAAGAGATCTATCTGCCCCGTCCAGATCGGCCTTGTTGAGCACAATGATGTCCGCAATCTCCATGATTCCCGCCTTCATGGCCTGGATATCATCACCCATTCCCGGTGTAACCAGCACCAAGCATGTGTGGGCGATATGTATCACGTCAACCTCGTCCTGGCCCGCTCCTAGGGTCTCTACGATGACAACCTCATTTCCCATGGCCTCCATGATGCGGATCACATCGTATGTGGCCCGAGACAGACCTCCGAGATATCCCCTGGAGGCCATACTGCGGATGTAGACGCCATCGTCCTGGGAATGGCTTTGAAGCCGGATGCGGTCTCCCAGAAATGCCCCACCCGAAAAAGGGCTGCTCGGGTCCACCACCACCACACCGACTTTATTGCCCTGTTCACGGAATTTGCCAATTAGATGATCGGTCAATGTGCTCTTGCCGGCCCCTCCGGCCCCTGTTATACCGAGGATCATTGCCTTACCCGTATGGGGATAGACAAGGCTCATAACTTTATGGTGATCATCCATCTCATTTTCCACCAGGGTGATCAGACGGGCTGCAGAACGGCGATCACTTGCCAGTAACCTCTTCACCATTTCATCGGTGCTTAGTTTTTTCTTCATCTCTTATTCTTGATCTTCTCGCAAAAGTCAAAAGTTCGGGATTTGGAGTAATGCGCTCAAGGATAACTATTTATAGTAATGCCGAATTCCTAAATCCCTCAATTCCTGGATCCATGTAAAAAGGATTTTTTACATGGCCATTATTCTTCAACATTGGTTTTGATATAATCCACGATAGATGCTGTAAGAGATCCCGCCCTGAAGACCTTGTCGATACCCATTTCCTCCATGGTGGGGATATCTTCAGCCGGAAAAGTGCCCCCGGCAAGGAGCAACACATCATCAACACTGTTTTTTTTCATCTCCTCCACAATCTTGGGTGTGAAAATGAGATGCTCCCCGGAAAGATAACTCAAGCCAATCACATCCACATCTTCATCAATGGCCGCCTTGACGATACCTTCAGGCCGTTGAAACATCCCGAGATAGATGACTTCCATTCCTGCCTCCTTGAGCAGGGAGGAGACGACCTTTGCCCCACGATCGTGACCGTCCAGGCCGACCTTTGTGACCAGTACTTTGATTTTTTTCTTTGTAGCCATCAGTATGCTCCAAACTTCGTTAAGTGGTTGAGTGGTTGGTATGATCAGAAATTGAATGGGGATTTTATGGTCTCCATGGGATCATAGGGATAGCCGAATACCTCTCTGACCGTGCCCAACAATTCTCCGGTGGTGCCTGATGCCCTCGTGGCCTCAATCATGGCGGGAATAACATTCTTGCTGTCATTGGTATCGTCCCGCAAGCGCTTTATGGCATCATTCAGTCGATCCGTATCTCTGGACTGTTTCAGGGTTCTGACTGCTTCTACCTGCTGTTTTGCCGATTTTGAGGAGATCTTCTGAACTCCCAAAGGCGTTGTTTTTTCCTGCTCCGTGGTAAATACATTCACCCCGACCACTAATTTTCCCCCATTATCCAGCTCTTTCTGTCGTTGGACGGCCTCGGATTCGAACTGCCGGTCCAGCCATTCGGTGCGTATGGCCTCTTCCATACCCCCCACATCCTCCACCTCTTTCATCACCTTGAAGGCTTCCTCTTCAATTTTGTCGGTCAGACTTTCCACATAATAGGACCCGCCTAAAGGATCGGCCACATTGGTGACGCCTGTCTCATAGGCCAGGATCTGCTGTGTCCTGAGGGCCTGCAGATGTGCCTTTTCCGTGGGAAGGCACATGGGCTCGTCATATGAACAGCAGTGGAGGGACTGGACCCCGCCCAGAACAGCGGCCAATGCCTGGTAGGCGATGCGGGTCATGTTGTTGAAAGGCTGTTGGGGAACGAGGGAGCATCCCGAGGTATGGACGGCAAAACGAAACTGCATGGACTTGGGGTTTTTGGCGCCATACTTCTCTTTCATTAATCGAGCCCACATCCGTCTGGCGGCCCTGATCTTGGCCACTTCCTCAAAGATGTCCACGTGGCATGAGACATAGAAGGTGAACCTGGGGGCAAACTCGTCGATATCAAGCCCTCTCCGAATCAGCTCATCTATGTAGCACATGGCAATCCCGAACCCGTAGCCCACCTCCTGAGGGGCGGTGATGCCCTGTTCCCGAAGATCATACATGTTGACGGTTGTATAGTACCATTTGGGTAGATTCTTCGTGCAATACTCCATCACGTCTGATCCCAGTTTGATGGAGAGGTCCAGGGGACAGGCAGGTCCGAAACCACAATACCTGAAATGAATCGGATCATTCTGGATAGAACCTCGTAAGATTCCAACATCGTATCCGGCATTTTGCGCAACAGCCACGTACTGGGCCATGGTGACCGAGGATGCAGTCGATGCGGTGATTAGAGACCAGCTCACCCTGTCTAAAGGGATGTCCTTAGTCAGCGTCTCCATGTCCTTGATGGAGGTAATATTGACCCCGGTCAACCCCACCTCATCTACGGCCCAGGGATGGTCCGCATCCAGACCCATCTCGTAGGTCACATCTGCAATGGTATTCAGGCCTGAGCCACCATGCTGGGACAGATATTTAAGACGCTCATGGGTGTCTGCCGGCGAACCGATTCCAACCACCTCTCGTTTGGTCCACAAACGGCCCCTGAACATATTGGAGTGAATTCCCCTGGTATATGGATAGGTCCCTGCATCCGCTATATTCTGCTCATAATTCTCTTCAGGCCGGTCCCCTGGCTTATAGATCTCCTTTAGATCATATCCTGACCAGCTCTTGAAACTTGCGGGCTTCTCATAATAGGCCTTGATGTAGTCATCCCAGTTTCCTTCTTGAGTATTTTGCGCCGCCTTCTCGTTTGCCTCGCCCATTTCTACCTCCCATTTTCCCTGTCAGGAACCTAACCCGGACAAGCCGGTCTTAGTGAAACGGTGATCCCGCATTTATGAAACCAGAAGCGGGGAACCATAAAGATCTCACGCAAAGCCGCCCCGGTACCATCTCCCGGAGCTACGGGGTAAACAAAGCTCGCAAAGAAAAACAATGGAAAACTTTTTTTGTGCTTCTTGTCTGCCTCTGACAGATTTTCACAAGATTTATTTGGTAACTGTTTAATATTGACAAACTCGTGAAAGTCAGAAAACACCCGTTTTCGTCATTCTCGCGAAAGCGGGAATCCAGGAAACTCAACCACTTATGGATTCCCGCTTTCGCGGGAATGACGGCCTTGGAGACTTTTTACGAGACCATCAATATCAATATAGTGCCTGGATCACGCCAAGGCGTGATCCAGGCACGATTTCCTCTTTACAATGAGATTGAAATATGTTACTAACTGTTCAGATAGTTTTAATGACTGTTTAGTTATTAATTTAACAATATTTATATTTTACTGTCAAGAGAATTTTTTAATTAATCATGTTCGCTTGAGAAATTCAAAAAGAGGGAGGCAGTTTATGGAAGCCAACGTCAATGAATCGGGTTTTCGCGGCCTGGATAAGAGCCTGAGAATACAGAAAATCACTGATACCGCCGCAGAGCTTTTTCACAGAAAGGGGTACCGGTCCACTACCCTCGATGACGTATCAAAGGAGTTGGGAATTACGAAAGCAGCTCTGTATCATTACGTCTCCAGTAAAGAAAAACTCCTATCGAGAATCTACATCCAGGCATTGGAAAACATCTTCAGAAATACCGATAAGATTGCCGGGAAAGATCTCCCCCCCGATGTGAGATTAAGACTTATTATCCAAAATCATATCAAGGGGATCATTATTCAGTCAATTTCCATGTTTTCTGTTTTTTTCACCGAAGAAAATCAGTTGCCCGATAAGGAATTCAGAAAGATTCAGCAAGAGAAGAAAAAATACACCCGGATTGTTGAAACAATCATTGAGGAGGGGATATCACAGGGGCTTTTCAGAAAATCGGATCCAAAACTACAGGCCTTTGCCATAATAGGGATGTGTAACTGGGTATATAAGTGGTACAAACCGGGCCCGGGTTCCTACACCCCGGAACAGATCGCCGATTATTTTACGAGCCTCCTTGAGAGAGGTTATCTCAAAGGCGATGTAGAAGAAGTGCCGGACGTGCCGGAATTGTCAGAGGGGGGAAGAGAAAAGGCAGGCTCAAGAAAGGAGGGATATCAGAGGCTAAGGGTAAAATGTGAGGAATTGTCGAAGCTCGTCGATGAAATGGAAAAACATGGCTGAAAATGATCTCTTGAGAACACTTCTGTCTTCGCAGGTTTAACGCAGCTCTTATTTTTTCAGATTTCTTGATGGATTAACTGAGGTTTCGGCATTTTCAAACCCTTCCCACAGGATATGGACCTTGAGAAACAGGGCTTCCGGAGATTCAGGTTTCTGGTGAATCTCAGAAAATTTGAACTGTTATGATATTTGAGTAGTTACTGAAAACATTATTGTTGCGCGCCTTAACTGCTACATAAAATGCCGCCCCTGACCAGAGATTGACCGAAATACTTGTTTTATTTCCCATGTCAATACTTCCGATTGACCCTGTATACGGATACGGGGCATAAAACAGGGTATAGGCACTTGCACCGAGTATGGGGTTCCAGAAAAGGGATAGCAAAGTTTTATCTGTTTTCATTGATAAAGCTGGTGCTGGCAGGAAACTGGGGGGCCAGTCATTTCCCCCTGCAAGGGCAAAACTTACCTGCTGATCCTGATTTAACGATTCCTGGAAAGAGGTCCAGGACTTTTCATCTCCCTTTAGAATTGAATTCAGCCACAGCAGAACATATCGGAGTGTCAGGGTCATCTGCAGATCTTCGGAAATGGTCGGTCCCTGCCATGAAAATCCGCATTTCGCAGTTTCTGCAATCCAGCAGTTGGATGAGTCACTGAAACCGCAATGATCCCCTTTGGTTATCGTTATTAAAGCCCTGGGGCTGGAGGTAAGATTATCATAAATAGCCTGCTGGTTTTCTTTGACAGGGCAGATACAGTCTTCCCCGCCTGCCATGAGCAGCCCCGGCACTGTTAGTTCCTCAGCTGCATCTATCGGGCTGCTCCCGTAGATCGGCCAATAAAGTGACCCAAGGGCTGCAAGTGTTATAATTGTATGCGCAGTGGGATCGGATTTTTGAGCGAGATAACATGCGCCTCCCCCGGTTGAATGTCCCATAAGGGCCGACGCGCCGTTGAGATGCCCTTTAAGAAACAGATCGTTACCTGTAGATTCATCCAAGAGAGTATCAAGCAAAAAGGAGAGGTCTGCCGCATATTCGTCTATGTCAATGGTAAGCCCACCTTCTGTGGTGGGAAAGACCATGATATAACCTTTCGGGACAAGATGCTCCCATAAAGCATGATAATCACTGAAGACCTGCTGGTATCCATGTGCGAAAACTAATAAAGGAAACTGGCCGGCCGAAACAGATCCATTATCTCCGTTTTGATCTGAAGGATAATAGACTTCGGCTGGAACGATTCGGTCATCCCGGGCAAAATCGTAAAGGGTCAATGTCCTGTGCCCTATTTGGGATGCTGTTACGGTGGCAGCGAGGCCTAAGATCAAGGCTACAACCGTAAAACAGACGAGAATTATCTTTGATCTGTTAAGCAACATTGTTTTCCTCCTTAAGGGCTCTTTTCTTCAAGAAATGTCCTGACTTTGAATCGGTCTTTCCCGACAATTACTTTCACCGCCCCTGATCTGGATATCCTGATAACCCTGCACCCCATGTCGCGCAATCTGTCAAGCACTGCTTGATGAGGGAAATTGCTGGAGGGCCCCTCCCTTGAAGAAATAATACAAATGCCGGGCTGCACCATCTCGAGGAATTCCTTTGAGCTTGATGTCTTGTTCCCGTGATGGGGGGAGAGGAGTACGTCGCTCTTGAGCATCTCCCCCGCATTGGAGATCAACACCTCCTCACCCGGTTTTTCAAGGTCTCCGGGAAAGAGAAATGTTTTTCCCCTGTAAGTGATCTGGAGAACCAGTGAGTTGTTGTTCAGCCATTTCCCATCCTTTTCAAGAATCAGAGGTTGCCCTTCAGGATCAGGATGCAGAATATTAACCCTGACGCCATTGATCTCAATACCATCCCTTAAATCAGAAGGGAGAAATGTCTTTATATTACCATTTTCAATAATTGTTTTCAACTCCCTGAAAGTAGCAGTTTCCACCTGGTCCCCGTTATACCAGAATTCCTTTGGACGAAAGATTTCTGCAATGAACCTGAGCCCGTTCATGTGGTCTGCGTGGGGATGGCTCAAGACCATATAATCTATCTGACTGATCTTTTTAAACCATAGATAGGGAGCGACCACCATTTTGCCCACATCAAAACTACCCCTTGAGAATCCGCCCCCGTCTATGATCATCTTCTTTCCTCCCGGAAAGGAAACAAGGGCGGCATTGCCTCGTCCTACGTCCAGAAAGATAACCTCAAGATCCCTGTTAAATCGGACCTGGTACACCCAGTATGCTGCATCACTCAGGATGAGGGTTGCAATTAGAGCCATACCTATCTTTGCCCATCTCCAGCGTTTGAAAAAGAAAATGCATAGGATGAAGGAGTAAAAGAGAAATATTTCAAATATATTCGGGGTGACTGTCCAGATGCTCGACCGGGGTATGTGGGCCCAGAACTCAATTATCGCCATCATTTTATTGAGCCCCCAGGCGCCCAAATGGAGAAAGAAGCCGGCAACATTAAAGGAAAAGGGCGCTGTAATGGCCGAAAGGAGCCCCAGGGGTATGACCCACATGCCTAAGATCGGAACAGTAGTGAGATTGGCCGGGATAGACACAAGGGAAATCCGGTGAAAATAATAGCAGGTAATGGGAAGTAGAAAAATCATGGCAGAAGCGGTCACTGCAACGAGGCCGGTGAAGTAGGTCAGCAGGCGATTGAGGATCGACATCCTTACCTGCTGAGAGTTATCGGGATAATGGAATCTGTCCAGGATGGCCGGTGTCAGCCAGAGTATGCCGATAACTGCCATAAATGAAAGTTGAAAGGAGATGCTGAAAAGGGCATTGGGATCTAAGAAGAGGATAATGAGACCGGCCAGGGCAAGGGTGGACCATACTTCCCTCTCTCTTCCCAGAATCAGAGAAACTAAGAAAGTAAGAATCATGATCATGGCCCTCTGGCTCGATACCTGGAACCCGGCCAAGAGCGTGTAACCTATAACCGGGAAGGCCGTGAGAAAGGCCGATATCTTCCGTATGTCTATTTCAAGCGCCAGCCTGTAGGAGCGGGAAAGAATCCATTTGAAGAGGAAAAAGGCAGCCCAGGCTACAAGGCCGATATGCAGCCCTGACACTGCGAGCATGTGCCCGAGACCGGTTTGATTAAATGGTTCCCTTAACGCGGGATCTATACCCTGCCGTTCTCCCAGGATGAGAGCACGAAAAAGAGCAAAATTGCGGGTGTCGAGTTGCTTTTTGAACAATTCCCTGACAGGCTTTTGGATTGTTTCAATCATGCCTCGAAGAAATGGGAGATGACCGGGCCCCATCGGCACGATCCGTCTTCCATCCGAGACCGATGCGCTGCATATAAGGCCCTTCAACCTCATTGCCTCTTCATAGTCATAATTCCCAGGGTTGTTGAAATTTTTAAAGGGCTTCAACCGGGTGGGAAACCGTATTTTGTCTCCCGCTTCAAGGCTTGGGATGTGATTATACACGGTTACAACAATATTTTCGTCGATGGGAATGGCATCTCCGTTAAAGGTGAACTCTTGCGCACGGAGGTTCATTTTGGCTATTTTGCCATCAATGATCTTAGGCGGATTGAGGACTGTTCCCTCAATAACAACGCTTTTGTGGAGGTTTGCCAAGGGGATCAGTCTGGATGGGTGGCGTTTTCCCTGACCTAAAATGGCGCCCGTAAGAAAAAAGATCAGGATAAGGGAGTAGACCCTTATCCGTGGAGAGAGAAAGGGGATGGTGATGAGGCAGATGACGATAGAGACAAAGAGGGCGGGGATGAACCAATGGCCTGATGGAAGAATTTTATGAACCGCAAATATGCCCCCGGCAAAGGAGACGAGCATCGGTATGAGTGGGCGATGAAAAAGTTTACTCCTTTTCCCGCCATATGGAGGCGCCCAGACCCCTGAATTTCTTTTCAATGGCCTCGTATCCTCTGTCTAAATGATAGATCCGGTGAACTTCGGTTCTGTCACCCTCTGCCACCAACCCGGCCAAAACAAGGGAGGCGCTGGCCCTGAGGTCGGTTGCCATAACAGGAGCGGAAAAGAGCCGCTCTTTTCCTTTGATCAGGGCCTGACTCCCGTTGATTTCAATATCAGCACCCATCCTGCGGAGTTCACCTACATGAATGAATCTGTTTTCAAATATGGTTTCCCTGATCATGCTCCAGCCGTTTGCAACAGCCATGAGAGACATGAACTGGGCCTGGAGATCCGTGGGAAAGCCTGGATATGGCATGGTCATGACATCAACGCTTTCGATGAGATCGGGACCCCGCACTGTAATGCTTTCATCTGTTAGATCTATCCCGGCACCTGTAAGTCTCAGCTTTTCAATGAGCGAGGTAAGGTGCCCGGGCAGGCACCCTTCGATTCTTATATTTCCCCTGGTTATGGCAGCCCCTATCATAAAGGTCCCGGCCTCGATCCTGTCAGGTATAATACTGTGCTGGCAGGGTTTCAGATCATTGACCCCTTCAATGGTTATGGTATCTGTGCCGTCCCCCTCAATGTGGGCGCCCATGGCACGCAGCGTGTCTGCAAGATCCAGGACTTCAGGTTCATTGGCGGAGTTTCTCAAGACAGTTTTCCCTTTGGCTGTTACCGCGGCCATCATTATGTTTTCGGTGCCGGTCACGGTGGGTATATCAAAAAAGATTTCGGCACCTCTCAATCCATTTGTTTCTGCATTTATATATCCATGATCCAGATATATATCAGCGCCCATGGCGACCAGGGCCTTGAGGTGCAGATTGACCGGGCGCGCCCCTATGGCGCAGCCACCCGGCAGGGATATTTTGGCCTTGCCGTAACGAGCCAGGAGCGGACCTAAGAGAAGAATCGACGCCCTCATGGTCTTTACCAGTTCATAGGGGGCTTCAAATCCTGTCAGGTTATCGGTATTGATCTCAAGGATGTCGTCTTCTTCCCGGAAAATTGTTCCCAGCTTTGACATTATGCTCTTTATGGTATTGATATCTCTCAGCTGGGGGATTCTGTTCAGGCGATGCCAGCCTCCTGTCAGCAGGGAGGCAGCTATTGCGGGGAGGGCTGCATTCTTGGCTCCGCTGATCTTAACACTGCCTTTTAAAGGTCTGCCACCTTCAATAATTATTTTGTCCATGAAATTTCAACTTTGATGACTTTTTACGAGACCGTCATGGCTTGAACCTGATAAACTGTTTGGCCTTAAAAGGACCTCCGGAGACCGACTCGGCCAAAGAGTGTTTTTCCATGACCGAGATCACCTTTAATTCGCCTATATTTGCCCCAAACAGATAGATAGTTCTTCCGCTTCCAGAGGGAATCGATTTCCCCTCGGTAAAGACCTTAAAGCTATTGCCCTGTTGAACCCCCACGTCTTTTCCGGCGTTGATCATAATTGTTTTGTTTTCCACCGCCGAAATTCTACCTGTCCAGTGCTTCGCATTGAGCCCCCGTTCCACTACCGGGACCTGATCCTCTATGATCTCGGGAAAAGTCTCTATTGAGATCTTTTTCACATAGGCTTCCTCATCCTGTTCTTCCGCATCTTCCAGGGACATGGAAAATTCTTCTGCTTCGAGATTGGTCACCAAAAGGGTTTTACTCGCTATGTCTATTACATTTACCGCTATCGAGACTCCATAGATCTTACGCCAGTCATCAAAGGGCCACCATCCGGTATTTTGAGTGCTGATCTCTACCGGGTTCAGGACTCCAATAATGAGGTCGTTCATACCCAGACCCTCTGCAAAATCAATAAGGCTTGAATTGGTCACAACCCCGAACTGGGGGGATTCCATGGATGAGGATGAAAAAATACCGTCAGGGGGTTCGTGTAACAAGAGATGGGGAGATTTTTTCAAAAGATCGTAGAACTGGCGGCTTAACTCTGCGGTCAGCTTAGGCCCGAGCTCTGCCTGGTCTATTAGAGGGAATACCATGACATGTTTTTTGAGATAGGGCTGTCCCGGCAGGATCTTCCTGGCCCAAGACTCAGGCAGGATCTTTCTTGTCAAAGATTCTGTTGTGCTGCAGCCTGAGGTAACGACAAAAATGGGCAGTAATATTAGAAAAACCAATTCTGATAAACGTTTTACATTCACTTCATTTCTCCTAAAAAACAATATCAAAAGAGTTAAACTCTCCTCGCCAGTCTTCCCGGTTTTGATGGACCTTTATGACATTTGCTGCGGACGGACCCCTACGGCACCAGGCAACAAGTTTTTTGGCCTTATCCTCCGGGCCTTCAATTAATGCCTCCACTGCACCGCCAGGCAGGTTTTTTACCCAGCCGAAAACCCTCAGGGAGACGGCCTCCCTGCGCGTGGATTCTCTAAACCATACACCTTGAACCCTGCCCTCGATAATAAGACGCACCCTAACGTTATTCACGATCGTCCCCGAATAATTTCAAGAGCTCATCCTCGTTAAGGATGGCGATCCCTAAATTCCTGGCCTTCCGGAGTTTGGAACCCGGAGATTCGCCCGCTATCAGATAATCAGTGTTGCCGCTTACAGAGGAGGCTATTCTGCCCCCATTCCGGGTGATGACCTCTTTGGCCTCCGAGCGCTTCATGGAGGAGAGCGATCCTGTTATTACAAAGGTTTTGCCTGCTGCAGGTGAAGCAGGGGGGAGGGAAGGGGCCTCCAATTCAATACCGGTCTGTATCAGCCAGTTGATATGATCCCGGTTATGCTGGTCTTCAAAATAGGCGTAGATACTTTCAGCGATCTGAGGTCCTATTCCGTCTATGGTAATCAGGTCTTCTTCTGTTGCCTTCCCGAGGCGTTCAATATATCCAAAATGATCTGCTAATATAACGGCAACGTACTCTCCCACGTGTCTTATCCCGAGGGCGTAAATGAATCTGGCCAACGTGGTCTTCTTGCTGTTTTCAATGGCCCTGAGAAGGTTGGTGGCTGATTTTTCTTTTATTTTGTCCAATTTGAGTAAATCGTCCAGATCCAGCCTGTATAGGTCCACCTCTTCCTCTATTAGCCCTTTTTGTATCAACTGTGCAATGATTTTGTCCCCAAGACCGTCAATATTCATTGCGCCCTTTGAAACAAAATGTTTAAAAGCCCCCTTTACCTGGGCCGGGCAGTTGGAGTTGGGGCATCTTACTACGACCTCCCCCTCTCTTTTTACCACATCTGAGCCGCAAACAGGGCATCGGGATGACATTGTAAATCTCTTCTCTCTACCGGTTCTCTTTGACTTGATCGCCTTTACCACCTCTGGTATTACATCTCCGGCCCTCTGGACGATCACAAGGTCGCCCTCACGGATATCTTTTTTGTCGATCTCTTCCTGGTTATGGAGGGTGGCCCGTCTCACAATGACACCACTCAGCTCAACCGGTTTCAGGTGGGCCACCGGTGTCAGGGCACCGGTACGTCCAACCTGGACATGGATCCTGGTAATAGTGGTGGTTTCCTGGGTGGGCTTGAATTTATAGGCCATTGACCATCTTGGACTTCTCGATTTCTGGCCGAGGCGCGTCTGCATGTCCAGGCTGTTTACCTTGATCACGGCGCCGTCAATTTCATAAAAGAACTGTTCCCTTATATCCTCTAAATGACGGCAGTAATCTATTACTTCAGTCGGGGTGCCGCATATCCGGATATAGGGTTTGTTGACGCGTAGTCCCCATTGCTGGAGCAAGATCATAAGCTCATGGTGGGTGTCGCAGGAGAGCTCGCTTACCGTCCCGATGCCGTAGCAAAACATGTTGAGCGGCCTCCTGGCAGTGATCTTTGGATCGAGCTGTCTTAGAGAACCGGCCGCCGCGTTCCTGGGGTT
>JACKQG010005425.1_pt1 | contig 14054 bp, 13 predicted proteins | sample 8237621 | NCBI WGS metagenome assembly JACKQG01 (sample SAMN15677084, study PRJNA649215) | marine metagenome | biome: marine; feature: Black Sea; material: saline water; isolation source: suspended particulate matter (SPM) from the Black Sea western gyre | collected 2013-06-09/2013-06-10 | depth...
TGAACAATTTTGAATCCTCAGTGCCATCTCTGGCAAAAACAACCCTCAGAGCCGTGATCGGTAAAATGACCCTGACAGAGGCAAACGAAAATAGAGATCAAATTAATTTAGAAGTTGAAAAAATATTATCCAAAGAAGTCTCCAAATGGGGAATTGATGTTGTCCGGGTTGAGCTGCAGCGAATTGAACCTCCGGATGATGTTCAAGACGCCATGAACCAGGTTGTCAAAGCTGAAAATGAAAAAATAGCTGCCCTTGACCTGGCAACAGCGATTGAAACCAAGGCTGATGGAGAAAGGCGAGCTGAAATTAAAAAAGCAGAAGGGATCGCCGCGGCGATTCGATTAAAAGCAGATGCAGATGGAGATGCCATCAAGACTGTTAACGTTGCCGCTGAAGAATATTTTATCGGCAATGCACAGCTGCTCAAAAAACTGGAGACAGTCGCTGAAGCTTTAAAAGATAATACTAAGATCATTGTTCCCGCTGGTAGTGATTTAGTTAATGTAATTAATGATCTGGCAGGGACTACAGTTCCCGTCATCAAAAAATAAAAGACAGGAAATAAAATTCTAAGAATTTCGAGTCCCCCTTTTGGGGGACTTTTATTAATTAATAAGCCCATTTCCCATATTGCTCTTCGTTCTTGAAAGCCCCTTCAAGGGGCAGAAAATGTATGGGAATCGTGCTTTTTATCGCTATAATTCAAAATATATGAGATGGACAATTTTTTCTGGAACTTCGAATCAGTAGGATGAACTAGAGTCGTCTTTCCTAATTTGAAAGTGGTGCTAAAGTGGTGCAATTCGAGTAGACTTTATTGTAAACTATGGATTTTTTGGACATTTTAACCCCCATATATGCCGGTCTGTACCTTTGCTGTCTTGATAATGCACAATTGAGTGAGTACAATTGTGCATTATCATATTAGACAAGAGGCAAGTAGATGGCAAAGCAACCTCGGCATCGACCCTGGAGAAAATTTGAGAATGCAAAACGGCTGATCCTGGAATGTGAACTGGAAGAATGCCCACACTGCGGGGAGGCATTGAAGCCCCGTAACACCTGGCATATGAGGAAAACTGTCCAGACGCTGGAAGGTCCGATATTTGTTGCTGGGAAAACAAAAGAATGTACAAGCGAAAATTGCAGCCACTCTGGCAAGCATTACTATGCCAGTCAGGCTTCGTTGATCAGTCTACCCAAGAGCACGTATGGGTTGGATATCTTGGCCTACATTGGCTGGCAGCATGAACACGAACATAAGCAGTTGGTAGAAATCCAGCGAGATCTGAATGAGAGGGGGATATTGATCAACGAAAGGAATACGGGGAAGCTGTACCGGCAGTTCCTAGCGTTCTTGGGAGCGATGAGCGAACGGACAGAACGAAGATTGGAACAGGCGGTTGATAAGCATGGGGGATTGATCTGGGCATTGGATGCGTTGCAACCTGAAGGCCACGGTACGCTATTGTATGTGTTGTACGAAGTCTTGAGCAACACGCCGGTGACAGCCATCCAATTGGATCATGCCAAAGCGAGGGAGTTGATTGAATGGCTTCAGCCATACCAAGACCTGCCTTATCCTGTATTGGCAACCTTATCGGATGGAGAAGCTGCGATCATCGAAGCCCTGGAAACCATCTGGCCAGAAGCGCCCCGCCAGCGTTGTCAGGCCCATTTCTTGAACAACTTAGCCGATCCATCCCTGGTTTATGATGATGAATTGCGAAAGTGGATGAGACAAGACCTGGGTGGGCTACCCAAAGCGCCAGAAGACTCCCCCTTTTAGCTCGTGATCCTGAGCTCGGTCGGGTTGATCAACAGATCCGTATGGCTATTCGGGATGCGGTCAATCGCAGCACCCGCAAACCTTTCTCGTGGGGTGGTCTAGCAGGTTATCAGCAGCTAGAAGCCATTGATCAAGCTTTGACCCAATTGACAACGATTTGCCCAGAGCGCATCTATTTCCAACAACTCTCCAAACAAGTCAAACGAGTGCTCGATAAAAACCGGACTTTGGCAGACAATGTCAAAGAAGCTCATCAATGGCTGCAACAGATTTCTACTTGTTTACGCTATCCCCAACGCTTATTCTCTGACAATAACTTCACCAGTCGTCAGGTTGCCAGAGAAATGAAGGAAATGATCGATAGCTTCGATCCTAATCCCAAATATCAACGCCCCCAAAGCGCTATCAAGAGCAAACTCCAGCGAACCTGGAACCTGTACGGACCCGATTTGTTACACACTTATGACATTCCTGGCTTACCCCCTGATAACCTGCAAATCGAGAGCCTTTTCGGACGGCTGCGACGACACCAGCGTCGGGTGAGTGGTCGCAAGTCTACTCGTCCACTACGCGAATTCGGGCACTATCAAGTCCTTTTCTCCGCCGATAGTCAAGCAGATTTACTCAGCCATCTCCGCACCGTCCCGCTAGATGAATATCTCAAGCATCGTCAACAGCTTGAATCTGCGGAGACCACTCGGCGATTTATGCACTGTCTTCACCGCAATGCAGAAGGCACCTTGCAGCGTTTAGTGGCCACTTATGTTGACCGCACAAATCAATCTAAACCTGCAATATGTGATATTTAGACAGCAAAGGGGTCTGTAGACATAATAGACTGCATATACGGTATAGACTCGTCCGGCCCCAACTTAAAATCCCTCGGTAGTAATACCGTGTGGGTTCGACCCCCACCCGCCCTACTGACAAAAAAACGGCAAAAGCCGTTTTTTTAATTTAAGAGATTGAAAAGTTAATTCCTTTATCTGAAATCCTCTCTGGCTCTATTTGAGTTATTGATCATGGTTTTTCGTAAGTGGGAAAAAAGTACTCAACTCCGGACAAAAGATCGGACAATTGACAAGAAAGAGGAAGAACTCCTAAACTCAAAATTGATAAGGCCATCAAAGATTGAGTAAGGAGTTCTTCATGTACAAGTTTATCCAAATTCAGCGATTTGCCAACCAGTTGTTTGACGATGATAAAACAGCTAGTAAAGCCAGCCGGATTATGCTGGGTATCTTGAAGGCTAAATCACCACGGATCAGTCGGATTGCGGATGCGATGCCAGGCGGGTATGAAGCCAACTACAAAATGATCCAACGGTTTCTAAAAAGTGCTGATGTAAAAACAGCGCTGCAACGTTGTTTTGATGCCGAAGCGGAATTTGTGATAGGTGATCCGACAGAAATTGAGCGGGCAGGAGCAAGAAAAACAGAGTATGTCGGTCGATTACATGATGGGCAGCAACGTGGTTTTTGGATGTTGACACTGGGAACACCCCTGCGGGGTTGTGCCCTGCCTTGCAACTTTGTGACCTATTCATCCAGCACACTTGGCAGTGATAACACTTCACGCAACCTTGAACACCGTCGTGTGATCGATGAAATTGCCGCCACGATTGGAGATCGCCCCCTGGTTTTAGACCGAGAATTCTCTTATCAGACGCTGTTTGAGCACTTTCTTGACAGTCAGATGCAGTTTGTCATTCGTCTCAACCAGGGTAGCAAACCACCTAAGTTCTATTACGATGAACACAAATGCAGGGAACTGACCTTGTTAGTTGCTCCAGATAGTGAGCCAAAAATTTATCGGGATATTTACTACAAGGGCGAAGTGCTTGTGAATGTCATTGGCGTATGGAAGAAAGGCAATCGCAAGCCCTTGTGGGTGATTACCAACATGCCCCCGGAAATTGCATTGAAGATTTACCTTCAGCGCATGAAAATTGAGATAGTCTGTACGCAAATGACAAAAGCGCGTGTTTTCACCGTTGGGGCTGGTTGGAATGACATAGCGGATTTCAACATTTTCGTCGTCTACGATCACTCGATCAATAAGCAATTCTACCAGTTGCCTGCGCTGTTCAAAATTCAAATTATCCAAGGTTGGTTGAATTCGCTGGCAAAATTCCTGGATGTTGTTTGCCAATGCCAGGGTCTCAATTTGCTTTTTGGCTTTGTGTTCCAGTTGTCTCAATTGTTGCTGGAGACCATTTTGGGTTCGAGCCAGTTCCTGGCGCTTTCGCTCAAATTCGTCTCGCATGATAATTTCAGCCAGATACACTTCCAGGAGACGCTCTTGTTGACGTTCCAGACTTGCCAGGGCTTGACGGACAGTGTTGCGTTTCGCTTGCAGAGCTTGCGGCAACCATTCCCCAGCTTGGGCGCGTTCCAGTTCGTGGGTAATCAAATCTGGGTTGGCTACAATACGGCAGAGATCCTGCCAGACGAGTTCATCAAGAGCCCGGGATGGCACATAGCGGGCCGTGCAACGGTCGCCCTTAGCAGCTCGCAGAACGTCACTGCGTCCCCGGCATATGTAATAGTGATACTTGCCTTGTGTGCGACCGGTGGACGACAAACGACATTGCCCGCAACTGATCAAACCCCGGAGAAGGTAATTGTAGCTTTTGTTATTGCGACGTGCCATTTGTTTGTTTTGATCCAAACGAGCTTGCGCAGCATCAAATGTTTCTTGATCAATGATGGCTGGTACAGAAACTGCAATCCACTCCTCCGACGGGGTTGGCTGGACGCTTTCGCCCCGTCTCACCGGCAACAAGGCCGATTTGCGCTGGCGTGCGGGGACTGGTCGGGTGCGCCCACTGTAGGCTGTGCCTATATACGTCGGCGAACGCAAAATACCCCGAATAGTGGATGGGTTCCAGCGCTTTCCTCCTCGCGGTGTAGGGATTTGTTGTTCAGTCAGCTGTTTAGCAACCCAATGCAGCGAGACAGGTATTTCTGGGTCAGTATACCAGGCAAAGATTTGCCGAACCATATTCGCTTTGACGGGATCAGTCTGTACCCGGCTAGGATCACGGGGACGCTCCGGGTCCAAGATATACCCATAAGGCGCTCGCGTCCAGGGCAACAGTGTTCCGGCTTGCAATTTGGCCTGGCGTCCACGCCGCATCCGCTCCGCAATCAGATTGCGCTCGTATTCGGCCACCGCTCCACGAATCTGCAGCAAGAGTTGATCATGGGGATCATCATCCTTCATCGGGCGTTCCAGAAACTGGATGTCACAACCCAGGTTGTGCAATTCTTCGATCAGCAAAACCTGATGAACATATTTGCGCGCCAGGCGATCCGGTGCGGTTACCAAGACCAGTTCGAAGGCTGCCATACTGGCGGCATCCCGCAACCGATCCAAACCAGGACGATTGAGCTTAGCACCAGTATATCCATCGTCGCGATAAATGTGCTCATCTGTCAACTCCCACTCGGGCTGTTTGGCAGCGGCTTCTCGCAGACGCTCAAGCTGCTGTTCAATGCTTTGACTTTGCATCTGGCGGTTGGTCGATACTCGGGCATAGAGGGCGATCTTCATGGTCATTCTCCTGACTGGGTAATCCTGTTGACGGTTGGTTCATGGTTTGTTCCATCGTCCAGCGCAGAAGAAACTGGTAGGCATAGTCCCAGCGACGCTGTCCATCGGAACATTCTACGACTGTGCGACGAACTTGCCATTCTTTTTTCATGCCTTCTCCTAAACATCCTTTGTCATTTAGGAGAAGCGTATCCCAAGTTCTTATTCCCGCAATCGCAGCGGACGACGCCACCACGTCAATTGCAGTTCGCCCCTTCTTGCCAAACAGAATTTGTCATTTGTGATCAGACCATTGAGAAGACCTTTCGAGAACTCAAAAGCATTCTGCAACTAGATACCATCATGAACAAGTCAAGATTATATCTTGAACAGATGATCGCCTTGATGTTGTTGACCTTTACCATCACCGTATTGATTGGGGAAGCCATCCGGGATGTGCGCTATGCTGGTGTTTCTCCTGATCAGATTGATCTCAAGCATTTACCCGATGTGGCCAAAAATTCTCGCTGGCATTCTTTCTCAGGAACCTTTGTTTTGCTTCGCCAACGCAGGCGTTTGAGACATGATATTTTGCGGAAAATCGTTTCCAGAGTTTTTTCTCTCTTCTGCTCCCTTATTTTTGGAAATAATGTCCGATCTTTTGTCCCAACCTAAGAAAAGTATGATTGACTTTAGTGAAATTTTTCCTATACTGAGATAAGGTCAATCACGAAATAGATCTATTTTGGGAGGGATGATGAATACTAATACGAATCCATTACAAAAAATGCGGATAATTTCTGCATTGTTGCTTGTCTGTCTTTTGACCAGCTCCTTTGCGCCGTTCTCCATTACATCTCAAGAAACTCCATCACTTTCTGAAATTGCCGCAGAAATCAGCGAGGATGTGGGCTTCGTCGAAGATGTCTACGAGAGCGATTCAGATCATACGGTTTTCATTTTCAAGGAAAATCACGCTTTCCTGATCGGTCAGATCGAGATCGCCATAATGCTCAATCGTCTGTATGCCGATTATGATTTGCGCAATCTGGGCATTGAAGGATATGACGCCAACGAAGAACCCCTGGATCTAACATGGGCGCACCGGCCTCCAGCATATGTACCTAGAACTCCCATCACCAGTCGCGAGGATGTTATGTCATACATGCTTGCAGAAGGAGAAGTAAATTCCGCTGAATTTCTCGGCATGATCTACGAAGATGTAGTCGTTCATGGCGTTGAGGACATGGATCTCTACCAAATTGATGTGGAAATGCAGGTTTATATGGCACCCGACCTTTATCTTTACTACATCGCGCTGGCTCAAATGGATGAGCAAGAGATGAATCTGTGGAATGGTTATATGGATCAAGAGCGCTTCGAAGAAGCCTTTGAATTCGCTCTGGGGACCGATGAATATACCACCGAAATGAAGGACAGATTCATGGAAGATCTTTCAGCCGATGATTTCATCGCCAAATACGAAGAGATCATCGCGTATGCAGATGACAACGAAGTAGAAATTCCTCCAGAACTTGAGAGCGATATGGATTTGATGCTCGGTCAAATGGATGTGGTCAATCAGCGCAGCGAAGCCATGGTCGAGAATATTCTGACACTATTGGCCACTGAGGAATTCCAGGGTCCTCTGGCTGTACATGTTGGCTCGACCCACTCAAGCCTTATGGCAGAACTGCTCAAAGAGAATGGCGTTTCCTATGTGGTGATCGATTCTCTTTCCAGAGAAGAAGGTTTCGAAGGCGGCATGCTCGATCAGGAAGCCTACATGCGTAAAGTAGAAGGGCTTTCGGTGGGAGGAGAAGGCACTCTTGGTGCATTGCTCGACAACCGAAAAAAACCACAACCTACTGCTCATAAAGATTTGGTGATCAGTGGTCAGATGTTGCGTGAACTATATCAAGAAATCGTGCAGCTTATGTATCTTGTACATGAAAAAAGCGGTATTCCATTCAAACAAGCAAGCGAAACAAAAAATATTAAACATAATTTGTTAAAAGTCGAAAAGAATAAAATCATTTGGACCAAGCTCAATGAGATGGGCATAGAACTGGAAATATTGAAATACAAACCACCACACAAAATAGAAGCTCTATCTGAAGACAGAGAGTTTGTAAGCGCTATGATTGAAATGGATCTTCCAGGTTATAAGTGGGGGACTACGGTGATATTGGATGTAGAAAATTTTTCGAAGTTGCCAGATGACAATTTGGAAGAAGCACTCGAAAGAATTCTTGCTGACTTCAAAGCGAAATCCATATCTAAAGAATCGTCACAAACTGAAACAGACAATCAAAATCTTGCATCTTCTCTGCACCAAAACTGCTCAAACACCTGGTACACGATGTCAACAGGCCAGTAGGACCATTGCCAAATTTGCAAATTACCACTTTAAAAAGGTACGTCCCATCGATGTGCCTTTTTGATTTAACAAAATTCCCGCATGAAGAGAAAGAAGCAAATTACATTGTTGGCCCAAATCTTGCAAATACCTCTGATGATAATTGAATTCACTTTTTATTCGTTTCTCTTTTCGGGAGTAGCAAATATGGAATTAACCTTCGAAAATCTAAAGGAATTAGCAATGCTGGGCGCAAATATTCACGTGTATCTGACAGGGCAGTCAACGTATGTCCCTGACCCAGGTCAACCTACACCGACGCCCAATCCTATACCAAGCCCCACGCCAGCGCCAGAGCCCTCACCGGAACCGGTAGAAACTATAAAATACGCCAGAGTAAAGGTTATCCGTAAACCTTCGGCGTCACCCTTCCAATTGACAGGCGAAGACGGTCAGGGGAAACCCATCATCACACATCCTCCTGTTGCTGACCGTCCCCTGGTGCCTTATGGAAATCGGCTGGTAGTAAACTTAGAACACCAAGAGTCCGAATGGGACAAAGAAACGGGCGTCGAGGGAGGGATTTGGAGCGCGTCGCTTGGGAAAAACAATCCAGTGTATTTCATCAGCACAGGTTCCGGAACGGTTGCTGGTCATCCAGGCGATTTTAATCTTAGTGGTTGGTTCATACGCTGTGACCAAGTCGAAGTGATTGGGACTTTCGAACAATAAGGCATTGTATTTCAAACGAATCTAGCAGCAATTTCTATCCTTCCCTCTCAATTACACCATGCAAAGAGAGGGATTCGAATTTTAATTTTTTTCTCTGATAAGCACCCGCTTTTTCTTTAGATACAGATATAATTATGAAGAACTTTCTCATCCAAGAAACAAGCAGTGGTTGATATGAAAAATCAAATCCAGCATTCCCCCTTAGTTCGCAGAATCATTACCTGGGGTCTGATCGTTGGTTACACGCTCATACTCCCCTCCGCCATCCTGATCTACCGCAGGTTGGAGAGTGTTATCGGGCAAGAGGCCACCGGGAAAATCCCCTTCTATGGGGTGATCATTATTGGCATCGCCTATACTGTATATGGCTTTCTCAAAAATAGGAACTTCACGCATCTCTTGTACCTGATCCCTGGAGCCATCATCGCCTATATAATCATACGCTACGAACCTAACCCCAACAAGCATATCCACATCCCGGAATATGTACTGATGGCCTGGCTGCTATATGCCGCTTTATCTAAAGATTATCAGGGAAAAGGGATCTTGATTTTGATCTTTATCTGCGGGTCTTTGTTGGGTGTGGTTGATGAGATAGAGCAGGGTCTGCACCCCAAGCGCTTCTACGGTTGGAGTGACATGGCCGTCAACAGCTCATCGACGCTGATCGGAATATTCACCTTAATGGGACTAACAAAGAGAAAATTAGGTGACTGGGGATGGCGGAGACATCTTCGAGAATTCCGAGCACTCATTGGATTGATCCTGTATGGTGTGGTTGGCGCAGTATTTATGTGCATCCATCTCTTTGATGTTCAAGCCCAGGAGATGTTCTGGGGAGTGTACCCACTTTGGATCCTGGTTTGGAATCTCCTATTCCTATTGGGAACGCTGGTTGCTGCTGGGCTAGAGGTTAATAAGCAAAGATCTCAACAATTATCCGAGATCGAGAGTGAAAATGCCCTGCGCCAGACCGCCCAATTATGGACATATCTTCCGCTGGCGATACTCTTCTTTATACACTTCTTGGTAGTTTATGCCGGGATTTCGGGAACTAGTTTCAGGTAGATCAGCAACCCCAATGGCGTTCAGCGCATTAAAGAAAAATGCCCTTCGCAGAGTGAGGGGGGCACCCTGGGAAGAGCATCTATATTATGCCAAATAGTTCCCAAAATTGCAATAGTTTTTTAGTACCAACTTTCCAATTCTTATGAAAATCTAATACATTTTGGGAGAATCACCTCATGATATACTCTCACGGGGCAGTCCTGCCCGTTTCATTTCCCTTAGGAGGAAAATAATGACACATATCCCCACTTGCAAGATTACGGTTTTAAAGACGCTTCACCATCAAGACCTAGCTGAAGAATATCGTCGTCAGGATCTACGCCAGGGTCCCTGCCATTTCTTCTCAGAGGGCGATGAGTTCACGGTCAATTACCTCGCTGAACGACCCGAGGGGTTTGGTTGCGACTGGGCCTGGGATGACATCCACAAGCTTATAATGATTTTGATGACCGGAGGCAGCTTTAAAAATTGGATGCAAAACGAGAATCAATTCATCACCTGCTGTACAGACGGGATCAAGCCCGTCGTATTCAAAATCGAAAGAATCACTTCCTAACAGGAGGCATCCATGGCATCTTGGATTGTACATTTACGCGTTGCTGAGGGCTTGCTGGATCGGATCGACGGCCTAGACCCAGAATATTTTGCTGTCGGAAATGTCGCCCCCGATTCAGGCATCCCCGACGAAAATTGGGAGAATTTCGAGCCGCCTCCCGAAATTTTACATTTCAAGGGTCAAGAAGACGCGCCATGGAAACTCGCCGATCTGGATTTCTACCGCCAACACATCCAAACTACAAAAACGGAAGAGACTGATACACGGCGCGCTTCGTTCGTATGGGGATATTTCTTCCACCTGCTGGTGGACAACCTATGGGATGATCAGATCGATCAGCCCACCCGCGAGCACTTCTCTGCCGAATTTGAGGCTGATCCCAAATTCATCTGGGAAGTCAAGCGCGACTGGTACGGCCTTGATTTCGCGCATGTGCGGGGTAACCCTGACTCAATTTTCTGGAGTACATTCCTGAACTGTGACTACACGCAGAATTATCTACCTTTTCTACCCCCTGGAAATGTCCAGGAACGAATCGCGTATATTAAAGAGTTCTACCAGCGCACAGACCAAAAACTAGAAGACGTGTACGGGGTTCGGCCAGATAAATATCTCTCCGAGGGTGAAATGGACGACTTCATCGCCCTGGCAACGGAGAAACTTCACAAAATATACGAATATCTCTGCGGCGATGATCCCAAACTGAATAGCTTCGCTTCAGCGTTAGAATTGGCGTATGAATAGCATGCTAATTCTTGCTGCCATCCTGGCAATCGCCATCGGTGTAGCTCACTCCTGGCTGGGTGAGCGCTATATCATCTCAAGGTTGTTACGCAGGGATAATCTCCCCAAGCTTTTTGGGGATGATTCCTTCACCAAACAGACCCTAAGATATGGCTGGCATCTGACCACGACTGCCTGGTGGGGGTTGGGTTTGATTCTGCTCATTAGCGGGGGCTTGCTCCCAGAGATCGACCTGAGGCGGGGAGTCATTCTCACTGTGGGATTTACTTTCCTGGTAAGTGCCGCATTTTCCTTTATATTCACCCGCGGCAGACACCTTTCCTGGGTTGTTTTCCTAGCAATTGCCGTCCTGAGTGGAATAGCAGCTTTTTAATGTCTGGAAAACCCGAACAAATCGTCATCCTGACATATGGCACACGCGGGGATGTGCAGCCTTTTGTCGCCCTGGGGGTCGGATTACGAGATGCTGGGTATAAAGTTCGCATTGCTGCACCAGGTGCATACGGTGAGTTCATCCAAACCCTTGGACTGGAGTTCGCTCCTCTGCCCGGCGATCCGGGTATCTTAGCCAATCAATTAGTCGAATACGCAGGATTCAACCCGCTGAAGATGGTCAAAGCCGTGGGAGAGTTTGTGCTGCCTCTGGCCATAGAAACGATGCTCGCCAGCAGGGAAGCATGCAGAAACGCAGATGCCATCATCCACTCCTTTCTGATGACCGATGCGGGTCATCACATCGCCCTTGAGCAAGGCATACCCGATATATCTGGGCAGTTCTTTCCCATCTTCACCTCTACTGGAGATTTCCCCGGCATGACATTTCCCAATTTGCCGTTGGGGCGTGGCTACAGGCGCGCAACCCACTTGCTGACAAGCAGCATATTTCGCTACAGCGGCCGTCTCCTCTACGCATATCTACGCCGCAAACAACCGGATCTTCCCAGGCTGGCGGAATGGCCGTTTATAAAAAAACTGCGCCCCAAGACGCCCATCCTGTATGCCATCAGCCCTACCGTGCTGCCACGACCCAGTGACTGGCCCAGCAGTTCGATCATCACAGGGTATTGGATGCTCGATCCACCTGCAAACTGGACTCCACCGGTAAACCTGGTTGAGTTCATCTCTGCTGGGACTCCACCCATTTTCATCGGGATCGGCAGCATCCCATCCAAATATGGTCAAAAACTCAGTGAGATATTTATTCAGGCAATCAATCAAACCAGGCAACGCGCAGTTATTGCCATCGAAGGGATAAGCGAAGATCATTTTGAATATCCCGAGCGCATCTTCTGCATCGATAATGTGCCCCACAGTTGGCTCTTCCCGCACATGAAAGCCGTCATCCATCACGGGGGCGCAGGAACGACCGCGGCTGGCCTGGCAGCTGGGGTTCCTAATATCGTGATCCCCTTTGCTTCAGATCAAGCCTTTTGGGGACAGCGCGTCCACGAACTCGGTGCAGGCCCAAAGCCGATCCACTACAAACAGTTAACCGCCCAAAGGCTAATCCAAGCCATCAACACGGGGATCACCAATGAGGGAGTCCGAGAGCGTGCTAAGGTGCTGGGGAAACATATTCGCCAGGAAAATGGCATCGCGGGTGCTGTCCAACTAATCTCAAAACACATTGCTTCTTCAAACCAAATTTAATGTTATGCTTTATATGCAATACAGGAAGAAGAAAGATGAACCAAATTATCGAATGGCTCTCCGGGGGAGACCGGCGCTCGGATGGTGCCTCGGACGAGGTGGTCGCGCTGATCTTGGAGAACCCAGAGATCGTCGATGACCTTTACGTGGCACTCTCCTATTCGGATGGAGTGGTGCGCGGTCGCGCTTCGGATGCAGCCGAGAAAATTGGGCGGCAAAAACCCGAATTGTTTATCTCCTATTTTCCGGAAATCATCCAGGCGGCTACAGAGGATAGCAACTTCGAAGTGCGCTTTCATCTGGCAATGCTCTTGGGCCATATGGCGATGTTCGACGATCATGCCGACCAAATCACGGCGACGCTGAAGGCACAATTAAAAGACAAGACCGCCTTCGTCAAAAGCTGGAGCATTGCCAGTTTGTGCATACTCGCCAGGCTTTACCCCGACAAAAAAGAAGCCATAATTAGGGAAATAAATTCCCTTGAAAGCGATAAAAGCATCGCCGTGCGCACGCGCGTGCGTAAGGGGCTGGAAGTGTTGCTTGATGATGTTGCACCTTTCCCACCCGGTTGGATAAAAAGCGAAAAGCTAAAGGAACGATTTAACAAGTGATGGGCACCTGGCAGTTCACCCCCTACGCCACCCTTTATCTCGCCGCCACGATGATCTCTTTCTTCCTGGCATATCTTGGATGGCGCATGCAGCCCGTTCAAGGTACAAAAACTTTCAGCCTGATGGCGTTCTCTTCTGGGCTGTGGTCCCTAGGATACTTACTGGGATTTTTTAACACCGACCCTGCTTGGAAGCTGCTTATGCTGCGGGTGGAATACTTAGGCATCATTGGCGCAGATTTCTTCTGGTTGCTTTTCGCAGCCAGCTATGCCAACTTCAAACATCGCATTTCGCGCAGGTTGATCATCTTACTCGCCATTGTTCCTGCCATCACCCTTCTCCAGGTATTACTCATCCAGGGGCACACATTCTTTTATCGCTCTTTCGAGTTTTCAACAATAGGCGATTTGATAATCTTCAACAAGGTTTATGGGCCAGGTTTCTATCTTTGGGTGGGGTATGCATATCTAGTAACCCTAGCCGGCGTTGTCATGTTGATCCTTGGCATGATAAATATGCCAGAAAAATACCGCTTTCAGTTTATCCCGCTGATATTAGTTATTGTATCCATCATTTCCCCAAACATACTTTATATCCTCGGCGCAAATCCGATAGCTCCTTATGACCCTACCAGTTTGATGTTTATGATCGCGGGGATCTTGTTGCTCATCACCATCCGATATTTAAGATTCCTGGATATTGTTCCTGTAGCTCACCACCTGGTTTTTGAGAATGTAGAAAGCGGCGTGATTATCATCGATGAGCGTTCATATATTCAGGAAATGAATCCAGCTGCAGAAAGAGTCCTGAGTCTCAATCAAGATAATGTCCTTGGCAAATCTATTCGGGAAGTACTTCCAAAATATCAAGAAATTCTCAAGCGGGTGCAAGATTCGTCTGAGACTAGAGCTGTAATTCGAATAGATGATGAGGACTTCGAAATTCAATCTACACCAATCACAGACCAAGGTGGAGCATCCCAACGCCGAATCATTATGTCTTACG
>JACKQG010005427.1_pt1 | contig 14052 bp, 13 predicted proteins | sample 8237621 | NCBI WGS metagenome assembly JACKQG01 (sample SAMN15677084, study PRJNA649215) | marine metagenome | biome: marine; feature: Black Sea; material: saline water; isolation source: suspended particulate matter (SPM) from the Black Sea western gyre | collected 2013-06-09/2013-06-10 | depth...
ACCTAATCGTGAATGGGACAACAAAGCAGATCCTCATAGGCATACTTCAATTCATCCCGGGTCAACCGCCGGACAGTTCCGCGTTTCTTCGTCGAACCATGAAGTTTCACTTTTTTGAACTCCGCATCCATCCATCGAGTCATCAAGTCGCGTTCGGTTCCCGTGGGTTGTGGTTTCTTCTCAGGGGGCATTTCACCCGTATTGAAAGCTTCCCGAACATCTTCCCATTGATCAAAGCTTGTCCCCCCCACCACGTCCGGATCGATGGTATCCAAACGCATATCTCCTTTTTGCTTGTCTGGGCCATGGCAGTCCACGCAGTACTTCTGGAGTAACGGTTTCACGCTTTGGCGAAAGCCTGCCAAATCCGATTTGATATCCTCTCTTCCTTGCACGGATCCAACTAGAACCAGCTACAAAACCAATCCAGCGACAGGCGTTGCAAAAGAAGGAAACCATCCATTCCATTCGTGAATATTCATACGAGTTCGAAACAGAGGTCATTCTATCCACGATCGAACTTTTCTTTCAATTCCGATTTAACGAATTTCGACAGTTTGGATTAAGGGACGCGAGTGATTGCTCGTCTAAAAAACAAATCTGGGCGAAGGCTAAGAAAGATTTTGCCTATTTCATGACCCCTAGGGCAATATGATCGCTTTTGTAGTCCTTACGAAGTCATCATTCCCTCACCTATTCCTCTTCCTTATCTCCGGGGCACTAAGCGCTCTTGCCAGGCCCAACCTCATCCTCTTCAAGGTTGGCTCGGAATGAGATACCGTCGAGGCAAAATCCTCGCCACCAATAACAAAAAAGGAAACAAAGAAAAAATCACTGCCGAAAGAACAAGATCTCTCTGCAAATGAGAAACATATACCTCCCGAACCTGAACTTATAAAAGCTTTGCTTTCCTCCGCTTAGGCAGATCTTGGCGAAGAAGGGCTGGCCTTTCTTACGGCCCGACCATTCTCCGGGATCGAAAACGGCAGGATCCCATTCGAAATTATAATCGGACTTGCCCGGGCTTTTGAATATTCAATTCGCCACGCCCGCTCCGGTGGTGGTGGGCGCCGATGCTCGTTTGCTACATTCCCGTTATTAGGGCCGAGCGTGCGGTCGAGCAGGCCGGAGCGGTGACCGACGCGTTGGTAAAACGCACTCCGTTTTTGCAGAAATCGTCAAGAACCGGAGTTTTCACCAGCGGTTCGCCATTGAAACCATAGTGCTTCGACTGATCCTCGAGCACGATCCACAAGACATTGGGCAATGGTCGGGCGACAAGTGAAGACGCGGACGCTAGGAGAAGAATGAGAATGAATTTCGTTGTCAGGGATGGACGTATTAAAAAAGTGACAGAATCTAAAAGTTTCGGAATCGCACGGGGATTTGTCCCTCGTACCTAGTTTCGGCTGGGAAAACCGTCAGGTCTTGCTGAATACCTTTTTATAAATCAGGTAGGCCAGCATGGCGCCGATCACCTGAGCGCCGCAAAAAGCCATCACGTCATCGGGACTGATGCCGGCAAAGGTGTTGGAAAAGGCCCGACCGATCGTGCCCGCAGGGTTGGCAAAGGAAGTGGAGGAGGTAAACCAATACGCCGCGCCGATATAGGCGGCCACTCCGCCCGCAACCTTTTCTTTGGTCGACAAAAGGATCACCAGCAGGAGCCCGAAAGTCGCGAAGACCTCACTGACGAAAATATTCGTGCCCGATCTGGGTTTTTCCGAAAAGTTCACAGGGTCGATGCCAAACATATAGTTGGCGAGCATCACGCCGCAAATGGCTCCCGCAATCTGCAAAGCGACGAACCCCGTGCAAGTCTTGACGGAGATTTCTCCCTTCATGCAAAAGACAAAGGAAACGGCAGGATTGAAATGAGTGCTGAATGGCTGAAGCGAACTGATCAGAAAATAGAGAGCGAACACCGTGGCCAGGGTATTGGTAAGCAAGGTCACCTGAACGTTTTCCGAGTTGAGGGTCTCACCCATTATTCCCGAACCGACGACGGCGCAAAATAAAATCGCAGTCCCTAAAAACTCTGAAACATATTTAGCCATAGCATTCTTTATAACAATTCAGGGCTCATTGTGGAATCAACTTTTCAACTGCCTTCTTTCAGAACCCCAGGAAGGGTCTCGACGAAAGCCTTGATTTCATCTCTGACCTTGCGGTAGCAATTCATCTGATCTTCTTCCGACGCCCCGGCATCCGCCAATCCCCGGGCCATTTTTGGCGGATCCTCGAATCCGACGTGAACCACCCGGCAATCGGCCGGAAAAACCGGGCAGGTCTCATGAGCATGCCCGCAAACGGTTACCACGACGTCCAATTTTTGATCGGCGAAATCTTTTATGTTTTCGGACCTTTGAGAAGTAATGTCCACGCCGACCTCGGCCATGGCCTTCACCGCATGCGGATTCAACCCGTGCGTCTCAATCCCCGCCGAGTAGGCTTCCATGACATCTCCCTTGAGGTGACGGGTCCAGCCCTCGGCCATCTGACTACGACAGGAATTTCCGGTACAAAGAAAAAGCAATCTAATTCTCCGACTCATTACATTCTCATAAATGCTTATCAACTAACTGACGCTTTGAGACGTTGTTTCCTGCGAAGCTCTATTAGCGAACACGCCGTCACCTTTTCAAGACCTTGCAAGTCTTTCTGCAATTCCAGGCTAGTTGTAACTTCCTTTTTCAGCCATCGAACCAAAGTCTGCAAACTTCGATGGTCGCTGTTCATACTGTAAAAGACCCACCGTCCGTTTTTGCGACTCTTTATGAATCCCACCCTCATGAGAATATTCAAATGCTTGGATGCAGTAGCTCCGCTTACACCGAGCCATTCATGTATCTGACAAGCACAAAGCTCTTTTCGAGAAAGCAAGGAGGCAAGAATCCGAATGCGATTTCCATCACCTAGTGCTTTAAAAGTATTTTCAAGCTCTACCACACTTGATTTCTATTTAGTTAGTTAGCTAAATGTCAAAATAAAAGTTCGTTGAAACGAAGTAAAATTGAATTGTCCTGATTCGTTGCAAAAAAGTTACATAGAGATGGGGGAAACGGTGCATCGAGTGACTATCCTAGAATCGTGAACCTACCTAGGGGCACAATTAACAAAACTGAAATTAAATGAATATAAACCTCAAATCATATGAAAAAAATTAGTTATACAATATGTACCGCATTAGCTTTAGGCTTCGCATCGACAAGTCACGCTGATGTTTTACCTAAGAGCAAAAAAGTCACCGAATTAAAATATTCGGGAAGAATTCAGGCACAATGGGATGGAATAGGTTCCGATGATTCTTCTTCAAAAGAAGACAGAAACCATTTTTATTTTAGAAGACTCTTTCTTGGTGGACATGCTAAGCTAGGGGATAATTGGGGAGGTGATATTGTAATGGATTTTGGTGCATCTCCAAATTCAGATAGCACTGTTTTTATTGAGGGTGCATCAGCTTGGTATCAATTTGATGATTCATTTCGTTTGGACATTGGTCAGCTCAAGGTACCATTTGGCATGGAAGAAACCACTTCTTCTTCAAAATTGAAAGTAATTGAAAGATCTGCTGTAAATCGTCAATTTGCTGAGACTCTTAAGTTCAATGCTCGTCACACTGGTCTTTTCGCTAAAGGAAGTTTAGATGGTGGATTCTCCTATAATCTTGCAGTTGTAAATTCTGGTCAAAATCATAACTCCAAAGATAGCGGACTTAAAGACGGGCTTTATGGATATAATAATAACGAGCTCTCATACTATGGCCGTCTTGCATACTCTAATTATGAAAGCGACTTAAGGCATTCATTTGGAATTGCTGCAGGTCTCATGGAAACAGATGAGACAGAAGCAAATGACTTAACTGCTTACAACTTATATGGCAGTATTGGTTCTGGTCCGATTAACCTTGATGTTGAATATATGAAAGGTACAGCTGACATTACAGCTGGAGATGAGGAGCATGAAGGTTATTCAGCTCAAATTTCTTACGCATTATCTAATGCGCCTGTTGGTTCATGGGAATTTTTGTATCGATATTCAACAGTTGAAGGTACACCAACTGGAACCGGTCGAGTGAGTGCTAAGGAAATTGTTCGTAGAGCTAATATTGTTAATTCAACTGTGGACGAGCTTAATCAACATTATTTTGGCGTTAATTACCTTTTCGACGGTCATGATGCAAAATTAATGGTCGGTTATGAAATGAACGAGTTGAATGAGGGTGCTACTTCTGCAGATGCAGGTGGATTTCGTGCAAGGGTGCAGATTCTTTTCTAAGAATAAATTTCTATCGTAAACTAAAAATTATAAATCTATCAAAATGAAAAATTTAAAGAAACTTACAGTTGGAATAGTTGCTATTAGCATAGCATTGTCATCATTTGCCCAAGACAAGCTCGTGATCAAAGGTTCCGATACCCTTGGTGCGAAAATGATTCCAAAAATTTCCGAGGCTTATGAAAACAAGAACCCCGGCTCCAAGTTTGAAATTGCGGCGGAAGGGTCATCCACCGGCATCGCCGCAATTATTGACGGCACCGCTCACATCGGAATGTCCAGTAGGGAGTTGAAAGGAAAAGAGAAGGCCTCTGCCGGAGCTAACGGGGTACGCTTGGTGAAGACCGTGATTGCAAACGACGCGGTTGCGATAATAGCCAATGAAAATAACCCCATAACCGATCTCTCGCTCAAGGACGTCGAACGAATCTTCGCCGGTGACATTACGAACTGGAGTGCCGTAGGAGGGAACAGTGGAAAAATATCGGCCTACACACGAAACACTTCGTCAGGAACCTATGCATTTTTCCAAAAGTTCGCCATGGCCGGAAGGGACTACGGATCATCCACGCAAAAGATGGCTGGAAACGAGCAAATTGCGACCGAAGTTTCCAAGAACCCAAATGGCATAGGATACGTTGGTTTAGCTTATGTTGGAGCAGAGGGGATCAAGATTGTCTCCATCGACAAGGTGATGCCTTCCGCTAAAACCGCTAATAACGGCACCTACAAATTGGCTCGTGGTCTAAATTGTTTTACCAATGGAAAACCTTCAGGAATGGCAAAAAAGTTTCTCGATTTTTCTCTTACCCCGGAAGGACAAAAAATCGTAGGCAGCACTGGATTCGTACCTGTGAACTAGAGAGGTTTTCTTTAAATCCAATAAAAAAGGCCGCCTTTCAGGTGGCCTTTTTTAGTTTGCGCCCCGGACCCGACAAAGAAAAAAAGCTGCAGTCGAAACGCCTGCAGCCCGTTCATAAGACCAATTATAAACTAACGCTTCGATGAAACGCTTTCTTGATTCTTACAAGGTTTTTTTTATTTCTCCCACTTTTCAGGTAGAAAACTTGCAACAATCATACTGAAAGAATCGTTTCAGAAACAGGAGAAGACGGAAGCAACCAAGGCGTACTAAGAGAAAAGGAAAGTAACGTAAATTTTCGTTATTCGGCGCAGAATTGTTACGTTCATCGTGTAATGTAAGGTCACAAGGCATAGCGCGATCCACTTCAATGAACGATAACGATTATATTACTTTCAATTCATCAGGGCACTCGATTCTCATCATTGATGACGAGCCCGATCTCTGTGAGTTGATTGAATTCCAACTCCAAAAGGAGGGATTCCGAACAAGTACGTTATCCAACCCCCTTGAAGCGATAGGTCACGCACGTGACTTCGATCCCGACTTGATCATACTGGACGTTATGATGCCCGAGCTCGATGGCTTACGACTTTGCAGCATGCTGAAGGTCGACTCACAGCTCAAAAAAGTCCCGATTCTATTCCTTACTGCCCGTAGTGATGCAGATGAGCGGGTCAAGGGGTTCGAACGGGGCGCCGACGACTACCTGACCAAGCCTTTCGACAACCGCGAATTGGTTGCCCGGTCCAAAGTGATCCTGTCCCGAACTTTGGAAAAGAAAAGCATTATGGCCGGAAGACTCAAGGCTGACGGAATTGTTCTTGATCCCGAAACCCACGAGGTCTTCATAGAGGACGAGCGGGTAGAACTCACGCATACCGAGTTTCGATTGCTGCACTTGATGATGGAGCGAGTGGGTCGGGTCCAAAGTCGCGAAAACTTGCTCGTTAACGTTTGGAACTATGATACGGACATTGAAACCCGAACCGTAGACAACCACGTCGGCAGATTGCGCGGCAAAATGGGTAGCAAGGGAGAAATGATCAAGACGGTTCGGGGTGTAGGCTACAAGTTGTCAATCGACTGAGCTTGGCAACGCAATGCCAACCATGCTCCTGACAGCGACTTTCCTATTAGGCATTCTTGCCTGTTACCTTTGTCTGCAATATCGGCACTCAAAGCAAATCCTGTTGGAAATCATTGACTCCATAAAAAGTGGGAGTTCTTTGATTATTGAGAGACCGCCTTTGCTTAACAAAGCCTTTCCCATCACCCTTTGCCAGAGGGCTCTAGATCAGAATGCCAAAAGAATTTCCCAACTTGAAGAAGAACGCACTCATCGCAGCCACAACTTCAATGAAATTCTCGGCGGGATGCTCGACGGAGCATTGATCCTCGATCAAGATCATGTCGTAACCTTCGCCAACGTCACTGCGAATGAAAATTTTGCCCGAGGTCATTCAATGATTGGGAGACGCCTTGAAGCATTCGTCGAATCAATCGACGTATTGGAGACCTTAGACCGTTTGAAAAGCGGGGAAAGGTCTGAGACAACGGAATTTGCATTTCAGGTGAATGGCTCATCGAAGGTTTTCGAAGTTACCACGGGCATGCTTTCGGCAATCCGCCCCGATGACAACGACGTCTTTCTTTTGCTTTTCCGCGACGTTACGGAAATCAAACGGGCCGAGCTCATGCGCAAGGATTTCGTTGCCAACGCATCCCACGAGCTTCGCACTCCGACTACCATGATCAGGGGATTTGCAGAAACCTTGGTGGATGACTCCTCGCTTCCTGAAGCCCAGCAAATGTCTTTTCTGATGAAAATTGTTAGAAATTCGATCCGCCTTCAGGCACTGGTGGATGACTTGTTGAGTTTGTCCGAATTGGAAGGCAGCGATGCTCCGGTCAATCCGACAAACAACAAGTTATGCGACGTCATTCGTAGCATTCACCTGTATCTCGATGAAAAACCTTACGTCAATACGGATAAGCTCAGACTTTCCCTTGCCGAAGAAAAGGAAAGTTTTCCATTTGACGCAATTAAACTCTCCTTGGCCATTGGTAATCTTGTCGACAATGCATTCAAATATGCAGGAGATTTCACCGAAATCCTGGTGAGCACCGAAATCTCGAATGACGGAAACTTCATTAGTTGTACGGTCAGTGATGATGGAAATGGCATTCCTCCGGAAGATTTGGATAGGATTTTCGAGCGCTTCTACGTGGTAGACAAGGGGCGTTCCAGAGAGAAAGGGGGCACCGGACTTGGGTTGAGTATTGTCAAGCACATCGTGGAGGCACACGACGGACAAGTGGAAGCAAGGAGCAAACTAGGTCAAGGATCCACTTTCCGGTTAACAATACCCAGGTTTTCCTCCTAGCGACTCGAAAGGGCAAAAACAGACTTTGTTACATAATTGGCGCAAACCCGTCACATAAAAACAATCCCTTTGATATATAGTCGAAATTCTTTCTATGGCTTCTGTTTTGTTAACTATCTATCGGAACTTTCGAGTGATAAGCTTATCTCTTAATCTAGGTTTTTTTCGCTAGTCCCAAATGGACGAAAAGATGAAATCGACTTTCAAGAAAGATAAGCTGATAAAGGCCTTTTTTGCCAGTAATGCGCTGACCTCTATCATCATTCTGGGATTGATCACGATCTTTCTTTTCAAGGAAGGAATCGAGTTCTTCGGCCAATACCGCCACGAACTTGAAAGATACAGAGGATCGGGCATGGAATACGCCAAGGTAGTCTCTACTCAACATAATGAACAAACCACTCTTTACCGCTACCTCGAAAACATACTGTCCAAGGAAGTTGAACACTTTGAATCACTCCCCTCAAACGGTCCGAATAGAGAAAAAGGTGAACAAGGAAGGCAAGACCTGCTTGCCCTGACCCGTAGTTTTCAAGACTCCAAGGAACTGCTGCTGACCTATGAGAAAGACGTAGTCAAATGGGCCGCCGAGACCAAATTGTTCCTCATTACCCAGAACGATCTAATCGAAGTCAAATCGGAAGCCATTGAACAAAAACTGCCAGCCGAGGATTTCCCGGAAACGATCGGAGAATTGAAAGAGAGGAATTCCTTTACCCATAGAGAGTTAGCCCGTTGGAGAAACTACTTCATCAGGCACGAAAGAGAGGATTTGGCCAAGCGGATCAACCCGAAGGCAGGGGACGAAATGGGCACAACTGAGAAAGGGAAAATAAACGACCTGACCGATCGTATTCGAAAATCGGCAACAGTCGAATATGCCGAGACCCTGATTGCTCAGGAAAAGCAGTTCTCTGAAATTTTCTCCGGTTTCAAACCGAATTTTCTCCTTCCCGAATCGGAGAAGTCACTTGCTCAAGCGCAAGAAGCCCTCAAGGAATACCTCAGCAAGGTGCCAACCTACAAAGAGAGACTCACCCAGTGGGATCCCCTTACGCCTTACCCGCTCCATCGTGCTCTGACCGGTTTTCTTCTCGGCAAGGATTGGGTGACCAACAGCGCCCGACAGGATTGGTTTGGAGTGTTGCCACTCCTTTCAGGATCATTGCTCGTCAGCCTGATCGCCTTGGCCTTGGCCATTCCCTTTGGGGTTGGATCGGCGATCTACATCAATCAAATCGCGACGACTCGTGAACAATCCATTATCAAACCATGCATTGAGTTCATATCTGCCATTCCATCCGTCTTGATCGGATTCTTCGGGATCGCTGTTCTAGGCGGAATGGTCAGTTTCATCACTGACGAGCGCTTGAATTCATTAACCGCAGGCTTTCTTTTGGCCTTGATGACGGTGCCAACTATTTTCACCTTGGCCGAGGACTCTCTCAATAACGTGCCCAGAGTTCTCCGTGATGCCTCCCTCTCCCTTGGCGCAACCCGATGGCAAACCTGCGCCAAGGTGATCTTTCCCTCTGCGATTACCGGCATAATCTCAGCGGTACTTCTTGGTTTTGGAAGAGTGATTGGTGAAACCATGGTTGTTCTGCTATGCGCCGGCAACCGTATTGCAATTCCAGACTTCACTTCGGGGTTTGGAGTATTCGCTCAACCGGTGCATACGATGACAGGCATAATAGCGCAGGAGATGGGTGAAGTGGAATTCGGCAGCATCCACTACCGGGCTCTCTTCATGGTGGGAATAACCCTCTTTCTGATCTCTCTACTGGTCAACTTCCTCTCTCAAACGATCGCCAACAGGTACAAGAACAGTTACTGAGCTAATGAAACCGAACGATCAAGATAAGAAAAACCCTTTTGTCAGGAGATTTTCACATGAACGGATTCAGGAAACCATCATGTTCGGGATTCTCCGGAGCATGACTTTCTTCGTTCTTTTTTGCGCCGCCTTTCTCTTCTGGGATATCTTGTCCAAAGGCTCGACGAAAATCTTCGAAGGCGATGGGTTGATCAACTGGGAATTCCTGACGGAGGATCCCCAAACTCTCCATGTCACAAAAGACGGAGAAACAGAGATCAAATTGAGCTCGAAAAAATACTATAAGCTCAAGGACGAGAAGATGCTCCAAAAATGGAATGCTTTCAAACAAGGCCCGGACTATGACGCGGCTCTCGAGCGACTCAATCTCGGGATCAAAGCGATTCGGAAAGAATGGACGGAGGATGGACTCCAAAAGGCCAAGGTCGAATTCATTGCCAGGGAAAGGGAAAGTTCGCTCGGAAAATTTAGTTTTTGGAAAGAACTAGCAACGGATCCACAGACCACCGCCTCCGATTTCGAATTGGAAATAGAAAAAGTACCGGAAACAATCAGTCAATTCATTCTCGGACATTTGGAGAGAGAGAGCGGTCGTCTTGCAGAGGTCGAAGGAGAGATTAGAAATTTTCGAGCCCGGCAATACCCTTTGATCGAAAACCCGACCGAGGCGTCGATCCCAAAGATAGAGAGCGCGTATTTGGATTTACTTGAAGAGTTACCGACCCTTCTTACCGAGGCCACTACCAATTTTGGGCGTGAGATCCAGACGAACTACTCCTCATTCATCAAGACAGGGGGGCCCAAGGCATTCGCAAATTTGGCTGAAGCCATCGAAGCCTATGGTCCAATTCGCCAATCCTTGCTCGGAAAGAATGGAGGGCAAGAGGCTTGGGACGAAATGCAGGCCTGTCTTGCTCCGTTCCGGCAATCAATGGAAATTACCTTGCCCTCCAAAGATTACGCTTATTCGGGAGGCGGTATATTCCCCGCAATAATCGGGACTTTACTGTTGGTTCTGGGAGCCATGTTAATCGCTATCGTTCTTGGAGTCTTTTGCGCCATCTTTTTGGCCGAATACGGAAAACCAGGAAAGTTCCTGTCTTTGGTCAGGCTCGCAATCCTCAATTTGGCAGGAGTTCCCTCCATCATCTTCGGACTTTTCGGATTTGGCTTGTTCGTAATTTTTCTAGATTGGAACGTTTCGCTTCTAGCCGGCTGGTTCACTCTCGCGTTCATGGTCCTGCCTATCGTCATAACCGCTAGTGAAGAAGCCTTGCGCTCCATTCCTCAAGGATTTCGGGAAAGCTCTTTGGCTTTAGGCGCAACCAAATGGACGATGATCAGAACGAGCGTCATTCCGTACGCAATGCCTGGCATTCTCACTTCGTCCATCCTTGGGGTCGCGAGAGCAGCCGGTGAGACCGCCCCCATCATGTTCACCGCCGCTTATGCCAAACGCTCCGAACTCCCTTGGGAAGGCTTGGAACACTGGACGGATTTCTTTTTCCAAGGAGTGATGGCTCTTCCTTACCACATCTACGTCGTAAGCGCCAAAATCCCCCAAAATGAATATACGCAAGATATGCAATACGGAACGGCCTTCGTCTTTCTCGTGCTTGTCCTGGGTATTGCAAGTCTTTCCATCGTTCTTCGCAATCGCCTTCGAAAAAAATATCACTGGTAACCTATTTCCTGACAATGCAAAGTGTAAATGATCAAAAAGCGCCTGAACGCGAAGGAGCAACTGAACCTGAGCCAAAGAACGCCACCATAAGCATCCGTAACCTCGATTTTCTCTATGGTGAGAACCAGGTCCTGCACGATGTGTCTCTTGACATCTTCCCCAATGAGGTCATGGCATTCATCGGCCCCTCCGGATGCGGAAAGAGCACCCTTCTGCGCTGCTTCAACCGGATGAACGATCTGGTGGAAGGAGCGAAAATAGGCAAGGGCTCCATCGAGATTCACGGGACGGACTTGCAAGATCAGTCCGTGGATGTGATCGAGCTTCGAAAGAAAGTTGGGATGGTCTTCCAAAAATCGAACCCTTTCCCCAAGTCAATCTACCAAAACGTGGCCTATGGGCTTCAGATACAAGGATTGAAATCCAAAAAAATCATTGATGAAAAGGTAGAGGAATCCTTAAGGAAAGCCGCTCTCTGGGAAGAGGTCAAAGACAGGTTGAATGAAAATGCCTATGGTTTGTCCGGTGGTCAGCAACAACGTCTGTGTATCGCCCGAACCCTTGCCGTGGAACCGGAAATAATCCTTATGGACGAGCCTTGCTCCGCCTTGGACCCCGTAGCTACAGGGCGTGTGGAAGAACTCATTTTCGGGCTGAAGGCCGAATACACCATCGTCGTCGTAACGCACAACATGCAGCAGGCCGGAAGAGTATCCGACAGGACGGCTTTCTTTTACCTAGGTAAATTGATCGAATGCGATCTCACGAAAAAAATCTTTCTCAATCCTAGTAAAAAAGAAACCGAGGATTATATATCGGGCAAATTCGGTTGACCACAAATTACTTTGAACCCAAAGCGTTAAACTCATCACTCATGACAACCTACTTCGAACACAATTTAGAAACGATAAAATCCAAACTCCTTCTTATGGGGCAAATGGCGAATGAGTCGCTGAAGCTATCGATTCAAGCGTTGATGGAGTGTGACTCAGTGCTAGCTAAGTCCATTCGAGAAAAGGATCGGGAAATCGACGAACTCGAGAACGAACTCAGCGTTGCCATCACTTCTTATCTATCGACCCACGCACCCGTAGCGGCAGATCTGAGGTTTCTTGTGGCCACCATGAAGATAAGCCATGAGATCGAACGCATCGGAGACGAGTCCAAGGCCATCGCCCGAAGATCACGAAAGACAACCTCGCATGATTTTCACGAAATCCCCAAAATGGCGAAAATCGCCCAAGAGATGCTCAAAGACGCCCTTTCCGTTTTCGTAGAATTCGACGAAGAGAAGGCAAAGGACATCTGGAAGTTGGATTTGGAAGTAGACCAATTGCACCAGGAAAACAACCGGTTTTGCCAAACCTTGGTCGAAAAGGATCCGACCCAAGCCTCTTCTGTGTTTGAGACGCTATTTATATCAAAGTCGCTCGAGAGGGTTTGCGACCATGCGGTCAACGTATCCAAGGAGGTTGTGTTCATCGCTACCAGTCGTGATGTCCGGCATGCTCCCGAATACAAGAAGTCTGCGCTGCGAAAGGAAATGGAATAACGATTCGACCGGTTGCGCTCTGCTACCGATCGGAACTAACTCCTATGCTTCATGCACATCCTCAAAAGGATGAGCCTGCGAATCGCTTGATCCCAAGTTCAAATCAAACTTGCCGTTTAAGCGCCCTCACCGTGGACGCTCAGCTCTCAAATGACGAGACCCTCACCCTCCGCGAAAAAATGAAGGTAACCGAAGAGGCTTATTGTTGGAAGTGCCACCAGAACACCAATCCGGCCGGTCTGCCTTTCGAAATGTTCGACCATTTTGGCCGTTGGCGGACCAAGGAACTGGGCAAGCCGGTAGACACCACGCGAGCAATCACCAACAGCGGGGTACGCGGACTCGACGCCGAAGTACCCGATGCGGTGGCCATACTTCACAGGTTGGCCGACTCACCACGCGTCCGACAAGTTTTCGTCCGCCACGCCTTCCGCTACTTCATGGGTCGTAACGAAACACTCCGCGACGCCTCCACCCTCCGCCGGGCCGATCAGGCCGATGTCAAAAGCGGAAGCAGCATGAAGTCGCTCATCATCTCACTCTAAAGAGCGACTCTTTTCTCTACCGCAAAATTCAGAAAAGTATGGAATAAGTTGCTGACTCCCCAAAGATCGAGCTCTAGATACCTACGACTCATAACCTTCATGAAAAACATTACGCACATACTCTTTCTTTCTTTGGCTTGGGCCTTCGGGTCAAACGGCGTCGACGCCGCCGAGCGCCCCAACGTCATTCTCATCATGGCCGACGACATGGGCTATGAAGCCTTGTCCTCCAACGGCAGCGAATCCTGCAAGTCCCCGAACCTTGACAAATTGGCCAAGGAAGGCATCCGTTTCACAAACTGTTTCTCCAACCCGATCTGCACCCCCTCTAGGGCAAAGATCATGACTGGTCAGTACAACGTCCGCAATTACGTCAAGTTCGGCATGCTGGATCGTGGGCAGACCACCTTTGCTCATCAACTCAAGGCGTCCGGTTACGCAACCGCGATCGCCGGCAAGTGGCAATTGGGCAAGGAGAAGGATGCGCCACAGCACTTTGGATTCGAAAAATCCTGTCTTTGGCAACATACTCGCGGCGGCCGTTCGAAGTCGGGCGGCAAGACCATCGACCGCCGTTTCGTCAACCCGTTGCTCGAATTCAACGGGAAAGAAAAGGAGTACACAAATGGCGAGTATGGCCCCCAAGTCTGCACCGACTTCATCTGTGAATTCATCGACACGAACAAGAAGAAGCCCTTCCTCGTCTACTACCCGATGATCCTTTCCCACTGCCCTTTTGACCCCACACCGGACTCCACCGATTGGGATCCGAAGCGACTCGGATCCACCACCTACAAGGGCGATCAAAACGATCCTCAGCGCCACTTCGTGGACATGGTGGCCTACGCCGACAAAGCCGTCGGTCAGATCGTCGCCCAACTCGAGAAGTCAGGCGTGCGTGACAACA
>JACKQG010005428.1_pt1 | contig 14047 bp, 12 predicted proteins | sample 8237621 | NCBI WGS metagenome assembly JACKQG01 (sample SAMN15677084, study PRJNA649215) | marine metagenome | biome: marine; feature: Black Sea; material: saline water; isolation source: suspended particulate matter (SPM) from the Black Sea western gyre | collected 2013-06-09/2013-06-10 | depth...
CAGACTCATTTTTACGGTAGATACGAATTCCTTGGATCACCCCCCAAACTTCTGGAGACATTGCCATATAATCATAACTATGATAATGTCCTTGCGTTCCTATAATTACAGAGTCATCATAAACATCTACAGAAGTTACTTCATATTTAGAAATTGTTACGTCATTAGAAGGTTCTGAAGCATTAAAAACAGAAGAACGATATTGTAAAACATCCCCCACCTGAAAATCATATATATCATGAGAAGAAAGTGTCTGTTCTCCTATAGGATTAACTCCTTCTATGCCTTTTAAATTGTAAGTATCGCTACCTGCACCTGGAAACTGAAGTAGCCCATAGTTTTTAGAGAGTTTAATAATATCTCCATTACTCAAGCCAATTTCTTTTACAGAGTCCATTACACCTAGTACATTGCTGTAGCTAACAGCATTAACGGTAGCATTAACATTGTTTAATGTGTCAACAACCAGCTAGCTCCGCTATTAGCGGTTGCATGTATTACAAATGAGCTTGTGTCATTAAAATGATACCAACCACTACCTAAATCCTCCATTTGTCGCATTAAAAATTGGGGTTGATTTTTAAAATCGTGAGTAATTATTCCAGGTATATCTGTAATAATTCTATTCAAGTAATGTACATTTCCCTGCATGGAGTCAATCCAAAGCGTATGCGACAGGATTTCGCTTGTACCTAAGGTGTAGTTGTACTTGTTATCCACCGTTAATGGATCCCAATTTTGAGCTAACACTACTTGAAAAAAACAGCTAATCAGTAAAAATAAACTTGCTCTTTTCATCATTAAAGGGATTTTAGTTTCCTCAAAGTTAGCGAAAAATTTAGGAGAAATGCAAATTACAGGAAGTATAACTTACTCATTCACAAAGAGGTTTATCTTCTTATCGCCTCTACGGGGTCTAATCGTGCAGCAGAGAGAGCTGGTACAATACCTGATACAATACCAATAATAATGGAGACTGAGAATCCCAGGATAATGTTTTCCATACTAAGCTGAATGGAGAAGTCCATCATGCTGCTAGCTCCTTGTGCCAAGGCAAAAACCAAGAGCAGTCCAAATGCCCCTCCAATCATACAAAGAATAACAGATTCCAATAAAAATTGGGTTAAGATGAAGTTGTTTTTAGCGCCCAATGCTTTTTGTATTCCAATCAGTTTGGTGCGCTCCTTCACCGATACAAACATGATGTTGGCAATACCAAAACCACCCACCAAAATAGAGAAGCCACCAATCACCCAACCAGCCATCCCAATTACCGAAAACAAGGAATCTAAGGCATTGGTAATTACTGAAATTTCGTTCAAGGCAAAGTCGTCTGGCATGCGAGGTTTTAATTTTCTGATACTTCGCATCACACCCCGCAGTTCGTCTTTCAACTCTCCCTTCACTATGCCTTCTTTAGCTTTCACCATCATCATGTTGTCGCTCCTGCGTACATTCATAATGTTGCGGCCAAAAGTAATGGGCAAAAGCACTCCGGTATCAAGAGAATTTCCGGTCATGTCCTCTCCTTCTTTGGCAAATACGCCAATCACAATTACTTTGCGTCCACCCACTTTAATGGTTTCGCCAATCACTTCTGTTCGGTTAAACAACGCCATGGCTACATCATAACCAATCAGCACATAATTTTTACCACTACTAATTTCTCCTTCTGTGAAATAACGCCCGTATTCTAGTTCAAATGTACGGATGAGATTGAACTCGTAGGAGCTTGCCATAATCTCTACATTTTCTATGCTATTGTTTTCATATTTCAAGGTGCGGTTGGCGGAAATCATATAAGCTATGGCTTCTGATTTTTGACAAACATCCTGAAGTTTATCTAATTCCTCCAATTTCACATGAGGGCGTTTCCAAAAATCCCACCATTTGTACTCGCCACTATCATCCGCTCCCCAAGGCCATTTTTGTATGTAGATAACATCTGTTCCTAATTTATCTACGCTATCGCGCACATTATCCTCCAAAGAATCTACAACAGTGAAAACGGAGATAATGGCTAAAATCCCAATGGTCACTCCCAAGAGAGAAAGAAAGGTGCGCAATTTATTATTGGTTAGCGCATGCCAGGCAAAGCGTAAGCTTTCTGTAAAAAGTCGAAATGCAATCATTGGTTTTTAAAACGATGGCTAAAGGTAAAAATTTTATGCTTGTTAAAAGTTTTCAACAATGGATAAAATCGGCATTGCATACATTGTTTCTTCCTAGTAATTTGGATAATATTGCATCTTAACAAACCACTAAAAATGAGCGGACTAATTAATCCCAAAAACGCACTGATTTCTGTCTTTCACAAAGACGGACTGGAACCCATCATCAAAAAACTAGATGAAATGGGAGTAGAAATTTACTCTACAGGAGGTACGCAAAGCTTCATTGAGGCGCAAGGCGTGAAGGTGAACAGAGTAGAAGACCTTACTACTTACCCCTCTATTTTAGGTGGTCGCGTAAAAACGCTTCACCCCAAAGTTTTTGGTGGAATTTTAGGCCGTAGAGAGTTGCAATCTGACTTAGACCAATTGGCGGAATACGAAATTCCGGAGTTTGACATTGTGATTGTGGACTTGTACCCCTTTGAGGAAACGGTTGCTTCGGGTGCCGAAGAACAAGACATCATCGAAAAAATTGATATCGGTGGAATCTCCTTGATTCGTGCCGCTGCGAAAAACTTTAAGGATGTCATCATTGTTTCTTCCCGAAACGATTATGCTGATTTCCTAAATGTATTAAACGAAAATAATGGAACAGCCTTGGCTGACAGAAAGCGTTTTGCTGCCAAAGCATTCAATGTATCTTCTCACTACGATACGGCTATCTTCTCTTGGTTTAATAAAGAGGAAACGGCTTTCAAGCAAAGCATTACCGAAGGAAGAACACTTCGCTATGGCGAAAACCCACATCAGGAAGGAACTTTCTATGGCAACTTGGATGAGATGTTTGAGCAGCTACACGGAAAAGCACTTTCGTACAACAACCTGTTAGATGTAGATGCTGCGGTGAACTTAATCGCTGAGTTTAACGACACCACTTTTGCCATCCTAAAACACAACAACGCTTGCGGATTAGCTTCCAGAGAAAACTTAGTAGATGCCTTTAAAGATGCTTTAGCTGGTGATCCTGTTTCTGCTTTTGGAGGTGTACTTATTTGCAACAAAAATATAGACCTAGCAACAGCTACGGAAGTCAATAAAATATTCTGCGAAATTGTTGTAGCTCCAAGCTATGACGCTGATGCCTTAGAGGTGTTGAAAAGCAAGAAAAATCGTATTATCTTAGTGCAGAAAGAGGTTGCTTTAGGAAATAAGCAGTTCCGCACTATTTTAAATGGAGTGCTAGAGCAAGACAAAGACTTAAAAACGGATGCCATCAGCGAGATGAAAACCGTTACCAAAGCAACACCTACGCAAGAACAGTTAGTAGATTTAGAATTTGCTAGTAAGCTGTGTAAAAATACCAAATCCAACACCATTGTGTTGACTAAAGGGAAACAATTGCTAGCCAGTGGAGTGGGGCAAACATCTAGAGTAGATGCATTGAACCAAGCGATTGAAAAAGCAAAAAACTTTGGTTTTGACTTAAACGGAGCGGTGATGGCATCAGATGCCTTTTTTCCCTTCCCTGACTGTGTGGAGATTGCTCGCAATGCAGGAATTGCAGCAGTAATTCAACCAGGAGGATCAATTAAAGACCAATTATCTATTGACTATTGTGATGCCAACGACATGGCCATGGTGATGACTGGAACAAGACATTTTAAACACTAATAAAACCAAAAGAATATGGGTTTTTTCGACTTCATGACGCAAGAAATTGCGATTGACCTAGGTACTGCCAACACCCTTATCATCAGCAATGATAAGGTAGTAGTGGACGAGCCTTCTATTGTAGCTAGAGACATCATCCAAAACAAAATTGTAGCCATTGGAAAGAAGGCGCAACAGATGCATGGAAAAACGCATAAAGAAATTGAAACAATTCGCCCCTTAAAAGATGGTGTGATTGCCGATTTCCAGGCAGCCGAGCAGATGATTCGCGGAATGATTAAAATGATTCCGAGCAGAAAATCCATCTTCTCTCCTTCTCTTAAAATGGTGATTTGTATTCCTTCTGGAATTACCGAAGTAGAAAAACGAGCGGTAAAAGATTCGGCCGAGCATGCTGGCGCCAAAGAGGTATTCCTTATTCATGAACCGATGGCAGCCGCTATCGGTATTGGAGTAGATGTGCTAGAACCAAAAGGAAATATGATTATTGATATAGGTGGTGGTACTTCCGAAATTGCGGTTATCTCTTTGGGAGGTATTGTTACAGATAAATCCATTAAGGTTGCCGGAGATGATTTCACCAGCGACATCCGTATGTACATGAAAAATCACCACAATATTGATATTGGTGAGCGTATGGCAGAAAAAATCAAAATTAATGTTGGTGCTGCCCTACAAGACATCGATGATCCACCTCCACACTTTGCTGTACACGGTAGAGATATGATGAGCGGTATTCCTAAAGAAATCATTGTTACTTACAAGGAAATTGCGCGTGCATTGGATCAAACCATTGCACAGATTGAGCAAGCAGTATTGGCCGCTTTAGGGCAAACACCTCCAGAGTTATCAGCCGACATTTATAACACTGGTATTTATTTAACTGGTGGCGGATCTATGTTGAGGGGATTAGATAAACGAATTGCACAAAAGACCAAATTACCGGTGTATGTTGCCGAAGACCCACTAAGGGCAGTAGCTCGTGGTACGGGAATTGCTTTAAAAAACACCGACAATTTCCCATTCTTAATCCGATAAAAACGCCCCATGTAGCGAATGCGCAATCTACTCCAGTTCATAAGTAAACACCATGTGTTATTGCTGTTCATCCTGCTGGAGTTTTTTTCCTTTTTGCTGATTGTGCAAAACAATCATTTCCGTAGAGCTGCTTTTATCAATTCCACTAATGGCGTTACTGCCAATGCTTTTTCCACCGTTTACCATTGGCAAGATTATTTTTCGCTAAAAAGTGCAAACCAAGAATTGGCAAACGAAAACGCAAACCTAAAAAGTTTGCTGAGCCAACAAAACAGCAACGATAGTATTTCCTCCAACTATCCTCACGACTATCTTCCCGCAGTAGTGATTAACAATTCTGTTGCTAAGCGCAACAACTACCTCACCTTAGACAAAGGGAGTGCTCATGGCGTAAAAAAGGGAATGGGAGTTATCACTCCACAGGGAGTTATTGGGATCGTAAAAGAAACATCCAAGCATTTTAGCTCCGTACTTTCTGTACTTCACAGCAAGTCCAAAGTAAGTGTTGTACTTCAGAAAAATCATTATTTCGGATCGTTGGAATGGAAGGGATACGATTACCAAAAAGCCATCGTAAAGGATATTCCTTCGCATGTAGATTTAGCTATTGGAGACACTGTATTAACAAGCGGTTACTCCACCATTTTCCCAACACAAATACCAGTTGGAGTTATTAGCGCAGTAAACACTAAGCCCAGCAAAAATTTTCACGACTTAGAGCTCACCTTCTTAGAAGACTTTAAGCAATTAAAATATGTGTACATCACACAGAGTGCTTTAAACACTGAGCAAAATATACTTGAAACCGACAATGAGTAAATCAATAGTAAAACATATCATCCGATTTTTTATTCTGCTATTTGCTCAAGTACTCGTGCTTAATAATGTGTTGTTTTTAGGATATATCAACCCGTACATCTATATCCTATTTATCATGCTTTTGCCATTTGATAGCCCTAGGTGGCTACTCTTAATTCTGGCTTTTTCATTAGGAATTTGTGTGGATGCTTTTCAGGACTCAATGGGGCTACACGCCTTTGCATGCGTATTGATAGCTTACTTCCGCACACCTATTTTACATTTTTTACTCCCTCAGATAAAAAGCAAAAAACAGACCAATATTGAATTCTCCTTACAGGAATTTGGACTACAAAGAGCGCTTATTTACACCGCTAGCATGGTGTTCATACATCATTTTGCACTCTTTACTTTAGAGGCTTTCCGCCCAGAACTACTCAGCATTTTCTTACGCACTATAAGTAGCGCAATTGTTAGCATTTTACTTCTTATTATGGTTCAGTATCTACTGTTTAAAGACGCTAAACGGTGATACGAAACTACAGCAATCGGCAATACATTATTGGAGGGTTCTTCGCTCTGATTGGACTAATATTTATCATTCGATTGTTTAGCATTCAAGTCATTGACGACACCTACAAAACCTCTTCTGACAACAATGTTTTAAGAAAACAAACAGAGTATCCAGGCCGTGGGCTCATTTACGATCGCAATGGAGAGCTGCTCGTTTATAATGAAGCCGCTTATGACTTAATGGTTACCCCAAGGGAAGCCAAAACGCTAGACACCACTTTACTTTGTCAACTGTTGCTTATCGACACACTAGAAGTGGCAAGGCGGATGGTGAAATGTAGCAACTACTCCTCTTATAAGTCGAGTGTTTTTATGAAACAAATTTCAGTGGAAACCTATGCCAAACTCTCCGAAAAAATGTACCTCCTACCTGGTTTTTATGTCCAGTCGAGAACACTGCGTAAATACCCTCAAAAAATTGGGAGTCATGTACTGGGATATGTAGGTGAGGTAGGAAGAAGAACCATCCAAAAGAACAGCTACTATAAGGAAGGAGATTACATTGGCATTAGCGGAATTGAAAAGGCATACGAAGAACAGCTGAAGGGAGTGAAAGGATTACAACTACTCTTAAAAGATGTGCACAACAATACAAAAGGGAGTTTTCAAGAAGGGAAGTTTGATGTAGCCGCTGTGCCTGGAAAAAACATCACTGCCACCATTGACGCACAGCTTCAAGCCTATGGCGAACAGCTTATGCAAGGCAAAAGAGGTAGTATTGTTGCTATTGAGCCAAGCAGTGGTGAAATATTATGTTTGGTATCCGCTCCCACCTACGATCCCAACTTATTGGTTGGCAGAAAGCGTACACCCAACTACCTTTTACTCAATAATGACAGCATCCAAAAACCACTCTATAACAGAGCGGCTTTAGCACAATACCCTCCGGGTTCTACCTTTAAGCTCATCAATGCCCTGATTGGATTACAAGAAAAAACCATTTATTCGGGTAGTAAATTTAAATGCCAAGGAGGTTATCACTTCGGTGTAGAAAATAGAAAAATGGGGTGTCACGAGCACCGCTCTCCACTCAATCTCATCGAGTCTATCGCTACTTCTTGCAACGCCTATTACTGCCATGTGTACCGAGGTATCATCGAAAAATACCCAAGCATACACAGTGGTTACGACAATTGGCACACGCTTGTAGCTAGCTTTGGCTTGGGAAACTGGCTCAACAACGATCTCCCTACTGGCAGGAAAGGATTTCTTCCTAGTAGCGACTACTACAACCGAATGTATGGAAAAAGAGGATGGAAAGCACTTACCAATATCTCCTTAGCTATTGGACAGGATGCCTTATTAGCCACCCCCATCCAAATGGCCAACATGACTGCAGCCATTGCCAATAGAGGACACTATTACACTCCTCACATTGTAAAGGCCGTGGAGAATGACACCATCCCTTCTCGATTTAAAGATGCTAAGCACACCTTAATTGATTCGGCTCATTTTGCTATTGTAATTAAAGGAATGCAAGAAGTGGTGGAAGATAAAGAGCTCGGGACTTCTAATGCCGCCAGACTGGACAGCATTACAGTTTGCGGAAAAACGGGAACAGCGCAAAACCCACACGGAGAAGACCACTCCATATTTATTGCTTTTGCTCCAAAAGACAATCCACAAATTGCCCTGGCGGTATATGTAGAAAATGGTGGCTGGGGATCCACTTGGGCAGTACCGATTGGCAGTTTATTGATAGAAGAGTACTTGACAGACAGCATACAACGAAAAGCATTAGAATCCTTTATTTTAGAAGGGCAAATAGACTACCCTGAATGAGATTAAAGAGAGGCATATTTGATCATGTGGATTGGTGGCTCATACTAATGTATGGGGCGTTGATGCTAATTGGCTGGATAAACATTTATGCTGCCCTTTACCAAGAAGGTGCTGAGATTTTAGACTTCAGTCAGAAGTACGGAAAGCAGTTGCAGTGGATTGGATTGGCTTCTCTAATAGCCGTTATTATCCTCTTTTTCAACTGGCAATTTTTTGAAAGTTTTGCCTATATCATTTACTTCTTAGTAATATTGACACTAGTAGGCGTGCTGTTTTTTGGAATAGAAGTAAACGGAGCCAAATCCTGGTACGATTTCGGTTTCTTTCGGATACAGCCTGCTGAGTTTGCCAAGTTTGCTACCTGCATGGCGGTGGCCAAATACCTCAGCACACTGCACATTAAAATAAAAGATTTGCGAACCAAACTGATTGTTGGTGCTATCATTTCAATTCCTGCAGGTTTCATCATTTTGCAAAATGATACCGGTTCTGCATTGGTGTATGCTTCCTTCATTTTTGTGCTGTACCGAGTAGGACTTCCTGGAAACATCCTCATTTTGGGTGTTAGCGCTACACTCTTATTTATCGCCTCCATACTAGTACCTAAAGTGTTTTTATTAAGTGCTCTGGCCATTATTGCAGCCATATTTTTCTTGGTTTCCAGAAGGCGCTTGCGCGAAGGAATTATTATTGCGGGGGTCTTAACAATTGCTTCCGCCTTTACCTTTAGAGTAGATTATGTATTTGACAATGTGCTACAGCCACATCATGTTACGCGTGTAAAGATTTTATTGGGGCAAGAAAGCGATCCGCATGGGCAGGGCTACAATGTGCATCAATCCATGATTGCTATTGGCTCGGGAGGTTTTAGCGGAAAAGGATATTTAGATGGCACCCAAACCAAGTTTAACTTTGTGCCAGAGCAGAGCACCGATTTTATCTTCTGCACCATTGGCGAGGAATGGGGCTTTTTGGGGAGCACTTTGGTCATTATTCTTTACATGGCCTTTTTGCTGCGGCTGCTCTTTATTGCCGAGCGGCAACGCTCCGTCTTTAGCAAACTGTATGGCTACGGAGTAGCCAGTATTTTCTTCTTTCATATAGCCATTAACATTGCTATGACTATTGGCTTGGCACCTGTAATTGGTATTCCATTGCCCTTTATTAGCTATGGTGGCTCCTCTCTGTGGGCATTCACAATGTTGCTGTTTATTTTTATCAATTTAGATTCCTACCGACTGCAAGTGTTGAGATAAAAAATCCCCATTACGCAAACGCAATGGGGATTTTTAGCTAAAACCTATTACTTAACTAATTGTAATTTGACACAAGTATTTGCTGTAAAATTAGCCACACCTGTCCATTCTTCTACTCCAGAATCAGATCTAACTGAAAAAGTATATGATTTGTTTTTTACGTTACCTAAATCTTTAGTAATAGTTACTGATGCCTTTTGTTCACAATCAGGAGCTCCAGTCCAATAAACAGATGCTGCTGAAGACCCTACTATTTGATTGTCCACATAATAAGTCAATGCAGTCACACTATTATTAATCAGATAGTTCGCTGTCGACTCTCCATACCAAAAAACCATACTCCCCTTATAGAGGCAAGTATGATCTTCAATATCTGCTCCACTATTATAATTCTCTGCATCTGGATCTGTACACCCTTCATACAAACAACTATTATCATCTACTTCCGCTAAAGCGTCATAGTTATACGCCAAAGGATCTGTACATCCATCTTCTTTTATTTCCTCCTTCGAACAAGATGTAAATACCACACTCATAGTTCCAATCGCCAGTAAAGCAATCCCTAGTTTTTTCAATTTTTTCATTTTAAATAATTTTAATCATTGCTTACTCTTTAAGGTTTTCAGCTTCGCCTATAAACACAAATACTCCAAAGTATGTTAAGACATAATTATCCCTAACATTCTTCAGAGTACCTCACAAACTTACAAAATAATTTCAATAAAAAGCCCCACTCCAAAGGAGCAGGGCTTGCTATCGTTTCGCTTAATTTCTGTTAGTAGAAATCAGCTCTGTTGTCTTGTACATCGGCTAAATCCTGTAGCGATTGGTACGCTTGGTAGCCTGCTCTAGATTGTAAGGCAGTGGCCAACTGTTGCTTCAAAGTAGTGGCGTCCCCTTCTGGTGCGCTTATCACATTATCTGCACGCACTACAAACACTGCAGATTTACCTGCAAATGGTGTAGAAGTTGCGCCTTCCTCTAAAGAGAAAGTTGCTCCTACAAAAGCAGGTTCATTACCTAAACCTGCCACTTGGTTGTTGTTAAAAGTAACTCCTTCTACTGTTTTTACGCTTACTCCGTAATCGTTGGCTAATTCTTCCAAAGAGCTTGCTCCTTGCAATTGTTCTTTTAGCATATCAACGCGCTTTTGGTCACGCACACTAGTAGTTATGTCTCCACGAACATCTTCTAGGTCTTGCATTCCCTCTTCGTTGATTTCCGTTAGAGTAGCAATCACAAATTTATTAGCAAAAGTAAATACATCGGACACCTCGCCAATATTGGCTTCGTACGCCCAACGCACCAATGCTCTTGGATTATCTAAACCTGTGATGGTATTGGTGTTTTCCTGTAAGTTATCAGCTATACGCTTGCTTAAGTTTTCTGCAGATACTGTTTCGTTAAACTGAGTGGCAGAAGTATTTTCTGCAGCAAACTTACCAGCTTGTGTAAACACGCCTGAGTATGTTTCGTTACTTGGCTCTACTTTACGATCCAAGTATGCTACTTTCACTTTTTTAGAAGAACGGCTTTTGGCTGTCACCTCAATAAGGTGCGTACCAAATTGTGAATTCACTAATTGTAGTGCTCCTTTTTTAGCGGTAAAACAAGCTTCATTAAATTCGGCCACCATCAAACCTTCAGCAAACCAACCCAAATCTCCACCTTTAGCGGCAGAACCAGGATCTTGCGAATTGACTTCTGCCAAAGAGGCAAAAGAACGACCACCTTCAATCAAGTTTTTCAAACTATCAGCCACCGCTTCTGCATTGGCTCCTGTTAGTAAAATGTGGCGTGCCTCCACCGAGTCTGGACGACTTGCTGAAGCAACCAATTTTGCCAAACGGTAAACTCTATTTCCTTGTTTAAATGGCCCTACTACCGTACCTTCTGTAGCAGTAAACAAACTCGCTACATTGGCAGCTAATTTCTCTTTATCCACATAAGTTAATGGCGCTCCTGCTCCATCCGAATACCTTCTTAAAAAGGTTTCGTTATTTTCTGTTATTGCAAATTCTGTTTTAATATCGTTAGTCCAAGCCAAAGCTGCTTGATCATCTGCCGCAGATGGGTTTACTGCAAACACTACATACTCTACTGCTCTAGAAGCATCTTGCTGAAAACGGTCGCTGTTTTCGTACATGTAATCACTCAACTCCGAGTCACTCACATCTACTAAACTATCCGCAATCGTTTTTAATGGGATTTGAATGTAAGATGCGTTACGCACCTCATTCTGGAAATTATAATTTGCTTGAGCTTCAAAGTCAGAAACATTCAGCCCTTTAGCTACCAGACTGTTGTACTTTTGCGTTTGGCGATTTTGCTGTAAAGCTTGCTCAAACTGAATCCAACGCGCTCTGGTTTGCCCCGTTACATCATTGTCAATATCTTCTTTTAAGTATTGCAATAAACGAGCACGATCAAATGCGCCAGTTGCTGGATCAGTAAATGCTTGTTTTACCGAAGCATTTGGATTATTTCCCTGAATCATATCAAACAATTCGTCAGAACCTACTACTACGCCTAAGGCTTCATATTCTTTAGCCATCACCAATTCGCGTACCATCTGATTCCAAATGGAATTTCTTACTTGGCTCACATCTACATCTGGATTGTTTTGCTTTTGAGCATCTACCTGCTCTTGCACGCGTGCCTCAAACGACTGTATATCCACAGACTCGCCATACACTTCTCCAACAGAAGCATCTGCACTTCCGCCACTTCTTTGTGAGGACATAAAATCCATTCCCAAAAAGCCGAACAAACCTACTCCAATCACCACCATCAATAATCCTGATCGTCTTCTAATACTTTCTAAACTTACCATAGCACTCAAAATAATTTATAAGAGGGCGAATATACAAATGTTCCTTGAGAAATAAAACCTCTTAATCGAGGGGTTTAAGCAGAACTTGTTCAATGCGAGTTTCGGAGGCTTCTACTATCTTAAATTGATAGTTTTCCAGGTGTATTTCTTCTGCTTTATTAGGAATGCTTTCGTGATGATGAATGATGAGTCCTCCTAAGGTTTCGTACTCTTCCAGAACAGGGAGATTAAAACCGTATTTTTCGTTCAAATAATCTACTTCCAAACGAGCTGAAAAACAAAAAGAGCCATTTTCTAGTTGTTCTTCCACTGAAGAGTGCTCATCATGTTCATCTTCAATTTCTCCAAATATCTCCTCCATCACATCTTCTATAGTAACCATTCCAGAAGTGCCTCCAAACTCATCTACTACCACTGCTACCGCTTTGCGTTCTTTAATAAACAGCTCCAATAGCTCGTTGGCCAACATGCTTTCCGGAACAATCGGAATGGGCAATAGTATTGTCTTAATGCTTTTTGGTGATTTGAACATCTCACTAGAGTGGGCATAACCTATAACCTGATCAATACTTTCCTTATAAATAAGTACTTTGGAGAGTTTGGTATCAATAAATAGTTGTAGTAAATTTTCTATTGCACTCCCTACCTCTACCGCCACTATTTCGGTTCGTGGCACCATACATTCTCTCACTTTCACCTTGTTAAAATCAAGCGCATTTTGAAGCATTTGCACCTCTACATCCATATCGTTAGAATCGACATTAGCTGAGAATTGTTCTAAATATTCTTCCAAATCTACCTTTCCAAAAACAGGATTATCCTCTACCAAAGAAGCGCCCATTAATCTTAATCCTTTTTTGGATAAGAAAATGGTTAACTGCACAATGGGGGCTAGTAAGTAGTAAAAAAATGTAAGTGGCAAGGCAAATACATTTAAAAACCTATTGGGGTTGATTCTGAAAAATGCTTTCGGGAAAAACTCTGCTGTCACTAAAATAATAAGTGTTGATATAATGGTTTGCACAAGCAGTATCAGCAAATCAGACTGGGTGTAAACTGCTATTTGCGGCTCCAACAATTTCGCCATCATAACTCCATAAACAACCAAAGCTATGTTGTTTCCTACCAACATGGTAGCGATAAAACGAGCTGGCGATTGCAGTACTCCACCCAATAATTTAGCGTAGTAGCGTCCTGACTGTTTATCTAGTTCTACCTTCAATTTGTTGGCAGAAACAAAAGCAATTTCCATTCCCGAAAAAAAGGCGGAAAGCACTAAACTGATAATGATGATTACCCAACTGTTCATTCGTGTTCTATAGCAATGGTTCCTCTAATTTTTTTGATGGTATATTTCGAAAAATCTTGATTAGCTTCCAAGCCCTCACCATAAATTACCTCATCTTTTGTAGTGATTTTAACAAACTCTTCAGTATAGACCATTTCTGTTTCTTCATTCCAAATAAGATGCTCTGTTTCTAATAAATCGCCATTGATATTACGCACTTTCACCGCTCTATTGGCTTCCATCAATTTATTCTTTTCGTCCATCACGGCATAATTAGCAGAAAGCTCCGATTCCTTTTTACCAGTGGGGTTAAAAAACTGCACATCAACACCATTGGAAAATTCTACATAAGGATCCTCTCCTACAAAACGATCCATTTGCACTGCATTTAAAATGACGCGCACTACAGCCGAATCACTATAAATAATTTCTCCATTTTTAACGGTTTCTACTGGATAGTTTTCGTAATCTACAATAGAGATTTCTCGAACCTTTTCTAAGTCGTTGTTACAAGCAAAAAGCATTGCTAACCCAAAGGCAACAATGCTTTTTAAGAATATATATTTGCGTGAGTCTATTTGGTGTTTATTTAAGTCGAACTTTAGTCGCTTCGTTAATCCAACAACCTACCTGATACACATCTCCTTCCTTTGACCCTGAGAAAAATGCATCCTCGGTAGAAGGTAAATATTTA
>JACKQG010005429.1_pt1 | contig 14046 bp, 10 predicted proteins | sample 8237621 | NCBI WGS metagenome assembly JACKQG01 (sample SAMN15677084, study PRJNA649215) | marine metagenome | biome: marine; feature: Black Sea; material: saline water; isolation source: suspended particulate matter (SPM) from the Black Sea western gyre | collected 2013-06-09/2013-06-10 | depth...
AAAGGTAGGATTTAAGCAGGCTTGCAGCGCGAAGAAATTTCGCTCTTCAGCGCTGTCTTTGTAATCGATGAATATGAATCCTGGCTTTCTCAGCGCCCCATAACCTCAAAAGAAGGGATGTTCGACTCAAATGTCCTTCAAGCCCTCACGGAAATATTGCCAAAACAATACAACTGCGAAATCTTCACGGTCATCGCATCACAGACGGATATCCCGGCCCAGCTCCAGGGGCGATTCAAGAGTTTACCTCTCTTGGCTGGTTCTGGTGCGGAGCGGGACTACCACGTGATCTGCGCCCATCGCATCCGCCGGTACAAGGACGGAATGGAGCCGGAGGCCAAACTTTATTACCATGACTTTTATGATGAGTTCGCCTGTTACAAGGCAGAGACAGAAGAATCTTTCTTAGAAACGTTTCCCTTTCATCCCCTGGCGTATGAAACAATCCGCCGCTTTACGAGCAGCGTTCAGGATATGCCCGGAGTGCGTCTCGGACTGAATATTTTCTATGATGTGATGAAATCAGAGGACGCCCTGAACTTTGACACGCCCCTCATCCTCTCAACCATCCACAAGTATAGCCAGAATTTCCAAAATGCCCTTACCGGACCTCGTTTTGGCGATTCACGACGAAGATACCTGGACGCAGTTGGCCTTCTACCTAAGGTATTCGCGGATGAGGATGATCGGGCTGTTGCCGAAGCAATCATAACGTCGCTTTATCTCCAGTTTGTTATTTCCGGTGATCAGACCATACCGATGACGGCTTCTGAGCTTGCCGATGCAACCCTGACGCTCACCGGACCCATCACTGGAGAGGAAAGAATTTTTGTTCTCCTGCGGGAAATGGCCGAGAAGATCCCTCAGTTGGACTTCGATATTTCGAACCCAGAAAAAGGTGCACGCTTCTTTCCAAGACAAACAGGTCCGACTGCTCAGCAGTTACTTGATGATAGAAAGGCCGATATTTTGGCCCATCAGGTGGAGATTTCCTCGCGATGGGAAAAGCTTTTTTTTGCTTCGCCGGCTGAAACTCGAGGACAGAAAGCCCTCTTTTCCAGCTACACCGTTGACAAGGCCACAAAAGATGGGGTTGTGGTTAATCAGGTCACATACGACGGGGAGATTGTGGTCACCCACTCATGGCGACGGGAGCTTGGAAACCCCATTGAAGATCCCTATACCCATTTCAGGCTTGTTTTTGTTATGAATCCCAGCGGGAGTGTTTCTAATGATCTTCAGGACCCGCGCGTTGTGGTAGTCGAAGCGGCAGCCCTGAGTGACAATCTCAAAGAGCTTTGCTGTACATACCTCGCAGCTGAGAGACTGAAAGATGACTACGCTCCTCAACAACAAAAAGGTCCTGAAGCCAGTGAGATTCGTTCCTTTGCCGAGATCAAGTTTGATGAAGCGCTTAGCGGCATTCTCCAGCGTCAACTGGAGCCCTTCCAAAAAGGCAAAGCCTATACTCAGAAGGGTATTAATCTTGATGTCCTGAGCGCCTTGAGTAAGCCCACCCCTGATCAGCGACACGCGGCCCTCCTCCGACCCACACTCGAAGATGCCTATCATCAATTCAGTACCATCTTCGAAGATCATAAAATTCAGAAGCCGATAGTCCTGGCAGATTCCAAAAATCTCATCATGGGCCTTATTCAAGGAAACAGCACTAGAGCTGTTTTGAGCACACTGAACCAAAAGGCCGTGGGTTTGGGCTTATCCACACCTGAGACGCCACAAAAGATGAACCCGAAACACTCAAAACTTTTCAAGGTGCTTGACGATCGGCTTGCCAAGTCACCGGCCATAACGATCTGGCCTTTGCTCAGGGAAATGGCAGGAAGACCAAACGGTATCCCTCCACATCTTTTTGCAGCCCAACTGTTCTGTTACGTCCGCTACCGTTCACTCCCGTCACCTGTAGAAATACAGCTCCATCCGCATCACACTGTCACCAACCAAAGTGGTCAACCATTGAGCATTAACCGAATTACGCGCTCAAGTGTGGTGGACTTGCGTTGGCAGTCGGGCATAGAGAAGTATTTTGATACATTAGTTGCTGTACAAGGTCCTGATTGGAACAGTATACAGCCTTACGCGAAGGTATTATACTCGGAGGCAAAAATCGCTTCAACACCCCAGGAAATCGATCGTCAAATTGATGCCTTCCTCGTTTACATGGGAAATCAATTGCAGGCCGTAAACGATTCAAAGACCAACATCAACACACTTGCAAGCAGTCTTGGAGAAGCACATTCCGCTGATGACAAACAGCTTCTTGACGAATTCATTGACTTGTTCGAATCAAAAGAGCTGGAAGTCTTTGATACCAAAAGGAAAGGCATAGCCACTGACCAATCCGCATTTAAGGCCGTAGTTGATAGATTGAACGCCTTGCTGAGCCTTTCAACCACATCAGCCCAGATCATCCAGATGTACAACGCTCTGAAGGATGCAGACCCGGGCACTGATGGTGAATTATCAACCCAAAAGGAGCTCTTAATAGTCCGCTACTCTCTCTCCTCCATGATCGGTAATTCCATAACGGTATCTGCTCTCCTAAACGACACGGAGAAGTTTTTGTTAAAATTGAAGAACGTACAGGATATTCATACAACTCGGGTCAAGGAGATCTTGCAAAAGCTGAAAGACTCCCTTAACAACGCTCATGCTCTCCTTGATGGGTTGGGGAAACTGAACAAGGTTGATGCATTGGGTCCGACCCAGGGCCACGAGCTTGCTGATCAATTTGAATCGCTTCTGAATAGCATAGAAACTGAGCTGACAGGGGAATCAAAACGCCATGAGAGATTGTCATACAGCCCACCTGAGCAGGATGTAAAAGACCTCCATCAGAGGATACAGAGGACATTCGAAAACCGGGTGAATCTATTGCGAAGCCAGCTTGAGAAAGCGGTACAGGCAAAAGGCAAGGGCGATAATCTCAAAACACTGCTTGAGCTTCTCCAGCTTAATAAACTCAATGAGGTGTCAAAGAATCTCACTCCGACGATTATCGAGACCATCAAGAAGATTCTCAAGGAGGCCCAGACCAAGATTATCCGGTCCCGTGCAATCGATCGTCTTTTAGGTCAATTCCCGGCTCTGAGCAAAGATGATATGGATGAGTTTATTAAAGAACTCCGAAAAACGATAGAAAATGAGTTCAAAAAACATATTGAAGAAGGGAAAAGTATCCTCTTAACCTTCAAGTAGACAAGGTAACGTAATGATGGGTGACTCAAAGAAAGATATTGAAGCTTTTATTTTAAAGAATGCCAGCCCATATGACCCTGGAGATTCTTATAAGGCGCGACCCTACGACGAGAACGTCAAAGTTGGCAAGAATACCCCCATCTACAACGCCCACAGTTATCATACCAAGGTGCCGTATCAGGGGATCATTCCCTTTATAGAGCACTATACCGAACCTGGAGATCTTATCCTTGACCCTTTCTGCGGTTCTGGAATGACGGGCGTTGCCTCCCTCCTATGTCCATCGGGACCCAGAAAAGCCATCCTGAACGATTTGTCTCCTGCGGCTATTCATATAGCCAAAAGCTATTGCACCCCATGCGATGTGGAAGAATTGAAGAAGGAATTTGAGCGCATCAAGGCTGCCGTAAAGGATGAGTTTGGCTGGCTGAATGAAACCTATCATGAAGATTCTGAAACGGGTGAAAAAATCCCTGCAACTATCCAGTACACAATCTGGAGTGACGTTTATGTTTGCAAGCCTAAGAAAAGGGATACGAAGAAGCATCCGGTAAATCCTGATGGGTGTGGTGGGGAGGTCCTGCTCTGGGACGTGGCTGTCGATACAGAATTGGGAAAAGTCAGAGATAGCTTTGAATGCCCGGGCTGTGGTGAGACATGGCGGAAGACTGAATTGACGCTTCTCCGTTCCGTGCCGGTGAACACAAATTATCAGTATGCGGATCCTAACACTGGCAAAAAAAAGAGGGCAGAGCATCGGATCACGGATTTTGAGCTGGAACGATTGGATGAGATTGAAGCAAGAGAGATCCCTTATTGGTATCCGACAAATCCATTTGATAGCTATCGTGAAATGTGGCGGGGGATGCACAGAGATGCAGGCGTCGAGCGCGCTTGCGATTTCTATACGAAGCGCAATTTGTGGCTTTTGGCAAGAATATGGGATGAAATAGAAAGGTCCGCGCGGCGCACTAAAGGGGCACTGCGGTTTGCTTTTACAGGTATTTGCACTGGGGTTTCATTGATGAATCGTTATGTCCCTAGAAAGACTTCCTATCCTTACAAACTTCAGCCTGGAGTCATGTACATTCCATCCTTACGAAAGGAATACAATGCATGGTGGGGTTTCAAAGATAAACTTCTCTTGAGAGTGGCTAGGGTTTACAAAGAGCTCATTAATAATAGAGGATTTGATGTCCTGACCTTGGCACAACATGCGGGACATATGCCTGTTAATGATTCCTCAGTGGACTACATTTTCACCGATCCCCCCTTCGGCTCCAACATTTTCTATGGAGACTGCTCTTTTCTCTGGGAGTCTTGGCTGCAAGAATTCACGGACGATTCCAAAGAGGCAGTCTGGAACAAGAGCAGAAAGCCGGCTCAGGGCGGTAAGAGCCTTGAGGATTATAGACGCTTGATGTTGGAATCCTTTCAAGAGATGTACCGTGTTCTTAAGCCGAACAGATGGGCTACCGTGGTCTTCTCCAATTCGGATGATCGCGTGTGGGAGGCTATTCAGGAGTCGGCACAACAGGTAGGCTTTATTATCTACGGGGGGAAGGAATTTGATAAGACCCAGCGGAGCTTCAAGGGAATTAGAGGCGAAAAGGGACAGGAAAAGGTTATCTCAAAGGATGTCCTCCTGAATCTTCACAAACCCAGAACACCTCAGGTTCGAAACCGTGAACTGAAGAGAATCTCTGACGTCAAGGGATTCATCATCCTCCAGATCAAGGAATATTTCCAGTATCTTCCTCCCGATGCGCCTTCAAACGAACGAACTGTAGAGGCCATAACTCGGGCGGTTCAACGTCGGGTGCTTGAGCAAGGATGTTCCATGCAGGGATTCAGTGCGGGTTTTGTCTCGGACGTGCTTCATGACGCCCAGCGGAGATTTTCTCTGGTTGAAATAGAGGGGGTGTGGTACCCGGCCAATGGGGTAGACGAATTGGTGGTCAACGATGAACAGTCGGCCATTCTCTGGCTTACAAAAATACTGACCAAAGAACCAAAGAGGCTCGATGAAATCGACCCCCTTTGGAAGCAGGAAAGTTTAAAGGGCGGTTACAGGAAGAAAAAGGGGCTGCAAGAGCTCCTCAATGACTTTTTCATCCAGGATAGCGACGGTACATACAGGGTGCCTGATGACCATGAGCGCAGACAACTCAAGGGCCAGGAAGATGAACGGAAACTGCGTGAATGTGAACGATATAGAAAAGGTAAGTTGGAAAGGGACCCTACAGTCGAAGATAAATTTGCTTGGATAGAGCTCCTAACAAACAGGAAAATGTGGAAGGAAGTAGTGGAGATAGAAACACTACTCTTTCCACATCAAGACTGGCAAAAACTGGCTGGCGGAAAAGATGCGTTAACGCGCATTCGGTTGGCAAAGACCAAATCGATGTCCAAAATTGATAAACATAAAGGGCCACATAAACAGCAAAGCCTGTTTTAGATCTCCATGAGCAAGAAAAAGACATTTGCCGATGTGTTAGGGGACCGACTTGGGAGACTTCCTGAGGGCGCAAGATTGGTGATAGCCTTGGACCCAAGAAGCGTCCTGAACGTTCCGAGCCCTTTTCTGGACGCTTCGAACCGGGATTGGGACGTGTTCCTCTATGATCAGAATGACCTTGACCTTCGGGTTGCCTGGAAATCCATTAAAGATGATGACAGGTGTTTTCTCATTGTGGCCTTAGGTTCTTTGGGTGAAGGTTCGTATCGTTATCAGGTGGATTTATCGTATATCCCTGACATGGTTGAAAAGGCTGATGAGATCATTGATTGCAGCCCTCAGGGGTTGCTACAGGATCTCTTCGAGGATCCTTTGCCGGAAGATCTCTTTGAAGAGCCCCTTCTTTCGCAATGGGCCGAGCGACTGGATAGATTTTTGGCACAGCTCAAGAGATACCAAAAGATCGCTGGGAAAAAGGGGGTACTGAATCGTTTTGATGTTGCCGGTATCTGTCTCAGCACAAATGTACCTGCGATCAAGCTGGACGATATCGCCGAATTGCCTCAAGATGCTCTTGAGCGCTTGCTCTTTTACATTCGTGCGACTGTGGAAAACCGACTTAGCGACGATGAGACCATGCTTCTCGGAGATGTAGTATTGGGTCCTTCTCCTAATGAGATGCTGAATCGATGGTGCAGCTTCGAAAGGGATGATCTACTGAGATTTCTGTACCTTGGACTCGTAGTCTTTTGTTATGCTGTGCCCAAAGGAATAAAAGAGCTTGAACGATTGGGTCTCCTGGGGTTTCAGCTGGATGAATTTGGGGATAGCCCTGAGCGGATTATGAGCTTGATTCGGAAAGATCTGGAAATCATCAGGATTATAACTGTTGAGACAGAGAAGTCGAAATCCCTTGTCATAGATCTTAACAAACTGGTGGGTCGATTTCGGTTCGGGTCTTATCTGGACGGTCTCAACGCCTTCAGAGATGAACGCTGTCCGGCTGTTGCATGCTGTCTCGGAAGCATGCTTGTCAAATGGGTCCTTTCTTCAAGTGAAGGAAGAAAGGCGCTTGCGGAATGGCGAAGAGATGGGGACGTTAGCAGAGACCGATATCCAAAAACACCACTGACTACCAAAGCGTTGAAATTTCGTGCTCTCCTGTCTTCCTTGTCCTGGTTGGAGTTGACACTTAGCAACGCAGCCCCTCCTCCAAAAAACCTTGCGGACTTGATGAAAATGTATCGATCAGCCAGTATCCACTTGCTGGAGCTGACTGCGGCCCAGGTTCATGAAACAGTCCGTCTCATGAAGGAACAGGAAATCACAGAGACTGTAAAGCCATATATGGAAGAGACTCAACCCAAATTGGATTCCTTGATCTCCTCCTATGACCAGTCTCTGGCAGATTCCATTTCGGTGGATTGGACAGGGTACACTCGATTTCAAAGACTGAACACCCAGACGCTAAGAGATCTTATACAAGCTGGAATGCCCAGGAAGGAGAGGGTTTGGATAATCGTCCTTGATGGAATGCGCCTGGACTCATGGGATCGCTTCGTATGGCCAAGGCTCAGTGAGGTATTTGAACTGGAAGGCGAAGAACAGCTCTATCTCGCAACGTTACCGACCTACACGGACATTTCAAGGGTCTCCTTTTTTGCAGGCAAGTTGCCGCCATTTTGGAAAAATTATGCCAATCGTTACACGTCTCATCACAATATTTTGCTTTCCCGCCATCTGGGTCTTGCTAAAGATGAGGCGAAAAAGAAACTCAAAATACTCGGGAGAGTTGAGGAGAAAACTGAACAGGCACAGTTTGATTTTGACCCGGCACAGTACTGCGTGATGATTTTTAATCTTAGTGACGATTGGATACATCATGAAACAGGAAGCCTGATCAGGGTAAACGACATTGTTGAGGATAAATTCGAAAAGCTGGTTCTCCCCGAGCTAAAGTATCGCATCCAGCCGGAAGATATTGTTGTTGTAACGAGCGACCACGGCTTCATTGAACTGCGACCGGAGTTTATTCAAAGGCCGAAGGATCTTCCTAATGAAAACATCAACTACCGTTATATCAAGGATGCAAAATACGATCGGGGCGTAGAGATTTCATACAATGATCAGGCTCGGTGGGTTCTTGCTGTAGGCTACAACTGGTTTATGAGGCCAAAATCAAAAGGGAGGCCCTCCCGGTATTCGCACGGTGGCATCTCCATGGCGGAAATGGTTGTACCGGCTGTCAGGCTGAGGGTAAGAACGACAAAGGTGGTGTCACTGGTTCTATTCATAGAAGATGTACCGGAAGCCACACCTGGAGATCCGGTGACCCTGATAATTGGGTTGCAAAATCAGGGGACGGCTACGACCGATGTCTCGGTTACGTGTCGGCTTGCAGGTCGTCTTATAGCTGAAGAACAACTTATATTGCTAGGTGGGACATCGCATGAATGGCCGGTTGCACTGACCGCTGATCCTAAAGCTACCCAAGTCTTAGTCAGTGCTGAATATACATTACCGGACAAGAAGAAGAAGACTGAAAAAAGGCAGGCTGTTATCCCCATTAAGGAGACGGGGGCCAAGATTGAAATAGACACAAGTGCCCTGGACGATTTCGAAGATTTTTAGTTTGGATTCGGCCTCTGTCTTTTGTTAAGAATACAGTAAAAGGCGGTGAAGCAGAGTGAACAAAGAGCACAGGCAATACCAATTCACAGCACTTGATCATAAGGCACAGGATCTGATACCAGACAGGATCATTTTGAAATCCCTGACAAGATGGAATGATGCTTATAAGGAATTCCCTCGGTTTGTGATGGAATACCTTGTAGCCCGCTTTGTAGATCCGTTGAATCCAGTAATGGGGCAGTCCAAAATAGACCGAATCTTGACAGAGAATTGGGTGGACAGTTCGGAAAAGGAACTGATCAAGAGCCGCATTAAGGAAAAGGGGGTGTATAAGCTGCTTGGGAGCTTACAGGTACGGCTCGATGCATCAAAAGATCATTACTGGGTGACACTCCCCGTCATTGGTGAGAACACTGTGAGGATTACAAGGAACATTCTTGTTGAACACGGCGAAAGCCTCCTCGCTGGCGGTGCATGGGGAACATGCACCATCGAGTATGACAGCAATTATAAGATAGGGAGCAGGATATACCCATTCGTGGTAACGGATTTCAAGGCCTTCCAAATAACCAGAGTAAGTCTGGATGACTACATAGAAAAACGGAGGCATTTTGACACGGGAGAATGGATTGATTTCCTCGTGAATACCATAGGGTTCAACCCCGCCCATTTCTCAATGCGTCAAAAGCTGCTGTATCTGCTCCGTCTGGTTCCGTTTGTTGAAAAGAACTACAACATGATAGAACTCGGTCCGCGAGAGACCGGCAAAACATATACATATCGAAATACATCTTCCCGCTCTTTTGTCATCTCCGGGGGGTCAACAACCCCTGCCACACTTTTCTATCACAAGGGTGCAAGACGATTAGGCATCATAGGTCAGCGGGATATCGTTTACTTTGATGAAATTGGTCGCACACGTTTCGCCGATGCCGATGCCACAATCAACATCCTTAAGGACTATATGCAGACAGGTCAGTTCACCAGGGGTGATCAGGAATTCACATCCGCTGCAAGTATTGTTCTGGGAGGAAATATCGAGGTAGACACAAAAGATGGTCTGTCGAGTCCTTCCCAAAGTTACTCCCATTGGCTGGCTGTCTTGCCAGCAGAGCTTAACAACGACACGGCGTTTATTGATCGCCTTCATTCCTACCTCCCTGGTTGGGAGCTCACGAAAATAAGAAGAGAATATTTTGCGCGGGGATATGGGTTTATGACCGATTATTTTGCTGAGATATTGAAGCGACTTAGAGAGCAAAATGTATTGTCACTGGTTTCGGCAAGAATAGACTTTTCAGGGGAGACCAGCCGAAATCAGGATTCAGTGCAGAAAACCATATCCGGACTTGTGAAACTCATCTTTCCCCACAGGGATGTGGACTCCATAGGCAGTGATGAGCTGAAGATGTGTGTTGATCTGGGTGTTGAGGCACGGCAGATCGTTCAAAACCAAATGGCAATAATAAGCCCAGGCGAATACCAAAGCAGGCCGATAAAAGCAAAAATCAGGGATTAAAAAATGAACAAGGAAAAACAGAAACGCCAAATTCGCATGTTCCTCGATGGAAAGGGAGGTAAAGACGTTGACGCTTTCTGCATTTATCAGTGGATAGAGCGCTGCCATTTCCATTCATGGTGGGATTATGCCCTCCGATTGGCACCAAGTGTTCCACCCAATTCACTTGATCAACATTATCATAAACGGTTGGACTTCTTGGTTTCGGAATGCAGAAAGAGTTTGGAGCAGTTCAACCGAGAGTGCGTGCAGATTAGGAATTCCAGTGGCCAGCCACAATTCTCAGTGCCGGTCCCGTTCATGGAAGCCTGCCTGTTTGACCTTGAACTCCAAACTTGCGGCGTCACATCTAAAGGGTTTGCACTTGAGGCGGACGGCCGAAGAGTCATTTTTGTTGAAGAAATCACTCCGAAAAACTGCATTTTTCGTCTTTTTGATATAGACGCTGAGGAATTAAGTTCATGGTTGCGGTCTCACGGTTTTGAGCATCTCGTTAATGGAGTCGTACGGCCGAAAAGAGAGGGGAGTCAACAAACGGCCCAAATGCGTATTACATGGCCCGATGCCACCAATCTAATTGATAGCCTCGTATCACACTTGAAGGATATTAGGCCTGTTGTTCGTCCTGCAGTTGCACGAACGGCACCCATCAGAGCTTCCTCATATCCTGCTTCTGGTAAAATGATTCAATTTAGAGTTACAGCGACACATACGCTTAGATCATATAGCGTGATTACATTCCCTCCAGAGCATAGGAGATTCTTCCCAGGATATAAAATCCCATTTATTCTCCAAACCGACATGGGAGACATCGAGACTCAGGTAGCGTCCGGAACCAGCCGATCTGAGATTGGCGATCCGGATGAGGGAAAATATTTCTCGAAAAATCTTAAGCCTTGGGTTAGAGGTCATTTGAATGAGATAGAGGAAGGAGGCTTGGTAACCATCGAGAGTGTTGAACCAGGCCAGATCTACAGGTTAAGCGTAAAAAGGTGAGTTTAGCAAGGTTAGCAAGCATAAAGTTCGCGGTCAATTACTTATGAGTAGCGAAAAGGTACGACGTCAAATCGCTTCATTTCTGAATGGAAAGGGGAACAGAAACATAGACGCTTTTTCCGTTTATCAATGGATAGAGCGCTGCCATTTTGAGGGCTGGTGGGAATTGGCGCTCGCTCTAACCCAAAACGTCCCACCCAATTCCCTTCCTCAGGATTACCACAAAAGACTGAATTATCTTTTGTCTGAATGCAGAACGAAACTCAAGGCAGAAAGTAAGCCGCAGGTAACTCCAAAAAGGAGATACATCAGAAAGACAGGCATCCATATCCCTGATCACCGATATCATTCGAACAACGTAGGGTTTGAGAGCCGAAGCGGAGAAACCTTACGCCAGATCTATTCGGTTCTCTTCTACATGAAGCGGTATAAAGCCGATTTCCCCAGTGCGGTAAAATCAACCATGAATACTCTCGGTGTCAAAGATTACCAGACGGTCTGTGACAAATGCGCAAGGCGATTTGCTGGAACCGCAGATCATTTCAGGCTGCTTTATGAATCTGGGCAGATCTTGCGCGAGCTTGACAAGAAATTCGGCCTTAGTCCAAATGACTATATGCTTTTTAAGGACATCTTGGATGGCAAAAAGAAATATGGAATAGGGTAAAAGGCGTATACCAATGAATAGGGAGAGTCAGAAACGTAAAATTCGCAGATTCCTCGAAGGAAAGGGCAAGAAAGATTTAGATGCCTTTTGTATCTACCAGTGGATAGATCGCTGCCATTATGAGGGATGGTGGGATCTTGCACTGGAATTGGGAACCTCTATTCCCCCGAATTCAATCGGTGAGCATTATCAGAAGCGCCTGGAATACTTGTTAGGCGAGTGTGGAAAACATCTCAAGTCGTTAAAAAGGGAGTTCATCAAAGTTAAGACCCCTGGAACAGAAATCGATTTTATAGTACCCCGATCCTTTTGGCAATGCTGTGAGGAGTTTGGCTTATCAATCGGTGGTAAACTCAAAAGTGGATTGCAATTTGAATTGGCTGGTGAAAAAATCTTATTCGTTCAGAATATCGATCTAAAAGGCTGCGTCATGCGCTTTTACAGGATGGACTGTGAGAAACTAAGGTCATGGTTGAATTCACACGGCTTCGAGCATCTTATTCATGGAATCATCGGCTGGAAAGAGGGTGGAGGTGGAGGAAACGCAAAGTTGAGGATCTCTTGGCAAGATGCGGAGAATTTGATGCCAAGTATCATCACGGAACTTGAAAACGACGGTACAATTCTTCTAGCCATGTTTTTTGAAGCCATCGGTAAGGTCAAGAATGGGACATGGGGTCAGTATGCCGGTTATGTAAAACAGAATTATTCGGTTTCTGCATCCGATGAAGCAATTGAAAAGATCCGTAGAGTCTTGATTGAGATAGCCTCTGGGTTGGGAGGTAATGATCAATTTGTGAAACGTCTTGAGGCCGATTAGGCTGCTCATCTGGACCCTATGTGGGCCGGTTCATTAACCTTGAGCTGCGGGGAGGCAACAAATGAATATTAAGGAACTTAATGACCATCTGGAAGTCATCGAGACCATAATTAAGGAAGCAAGAGACGGACTTGATGACAATACTGAGTTTCATAATAAGAAAGAGCAACTGCTGACGATAGACCGTAGCATTGCTCAGCTGGAGCGGAAAAAAATCCCTGTGCCACAAGAGATACGAGACCTTAGAACTGCGTTAAACCGGGACGTGGAGAAACTAAAAAACCCGATGGATGGACTAGAGGAGTTTTACAACCGCCTCCTCGATCTGGTGGTATCATTCGGGAAAGCCTGCGGGAAAAGCCCCAGGAAGGATTTGCACATTAGAGCCAAAGAGAAAAAATCAAGAGCGATTGATGAAGATACACTTTCCAAGACGCTTCTCAAAGTTCTGGAAGAGATGGGAGGAAGTGGCCATGAGAAGGAGATTCTCCCCAACGTTGGGAAAGCTCTAGAGTCGACTTTCACAGCGATCGACTTGGAAGCTTTTAGGGGAAAGACTCCAAGATGGCAAACGAATTTGCGACGTGTAAGGAGGAAATTGGTAGAGAGTGGGGTCCTTACTCAAAGTTCTATGAGGAGAGTGTGGACCCTAAAGAAATGAACATTTTCCAGCTCGATTCAGTAGTAGTGGGTTTTGTAAACAAAAGTACTTAAAGAGAAGTATTTAACCAAATATGTTCTCCAGAATGAATATGTCTATAGAAAAAATAGATCAATCGGGTGGCATAAAGGAAAACGAAGAGGCACTAAGAGAGGCCTTTCAGAAACAATTATATTATGACAGATAAATTGAGATTAACCTTTGGGACATTAATTGCGCATTTTTTACCAGGGCTAATTATTTTATTATCCATTGTTGCCGCTGTCGACAATAAAGAGGATATAAAAACCTATATCGAAAATTATCAGCTTACCACAGTAACTGTTGGTGTTTTATTATCACTTATTTTCGGATTATTAATAGATGCGATTAGATTTTTACTCACCTTACTTCCAAAGGGATGCAAATGTTATAGGGAGTGGAGTCACCTTACTGTAGAAAAAGCTACTGAAGATGATAGGAAATACCATGATTGGATAATCGAAAATCATTTTCGCTTTCACCAATTCTATGGAAATTTAGGTTTAGGGATACTGGCATCTTCAATAATTCTAAAGATTAAGAATATTGAGCTTGAGTATTTATGGGTATTATATCCATTAAGCGCGATTTGCATTCTCTCAGCAATATTTACTTTAAGAACAACTATCAATAATTTAAAAAAAAGATTTTCTAAGGAGGAATAGCCGTGAATGGGCCATATACAAAAAAAGATTTAATTGAAGAAGTTGCAAAAGTAACCAGTACAAAAAAAGAAGCAGCGGCGGCTGTTGATGCCATTTTAAGAGCAATTACGAGAGCAGTAAAGAAAAAAGACACTGTTACATTAGTAGGATTTGGCACATTTAAAGTCAAAAAGCGAAAAGCAAGGAAAGGTAGAAATCCAAAGACAGGTGAGGTTATCAAAATCAAAGCAAAGAATGTTGCCAGATTTAAGCCGAGCAAAGCCTTTCAAGAGGCCATAAAATAGTATGGGGTGTGGGACATCCATATGATATCTCATAAATTCAACAGGTTGCTATATCTTGACAGAAACCAAACATATCATCCACTTCAAGAACCTGCAATATCTTCAATT
>JACKQG010005430.1_pt1 | contig 14044 bp, 8 predicted proteins | sample 8237621 | NCBI WGS metagenome assembly JACKQG01 (sample SAMN15677084, study PRJNA649215) | marine metagenome | biome: marine; feature: Black Sea; material: saline water; isolation source: suspended particulate matter (SPM) from the Black Sea western gyre | collected 2013-06-09/2013-06-10 | depth...
AAGAGGAACTATGGCTAGAGTTAATATGAGTGAATCTGTTTCCATGGCCATGGGCTCTCTATGGTCAAACAAATTAAGGACTTTCCTTACACTATTGGGTATTATCATCGGAGTCTTCACTATTATCGCAGTCGTCTCCATCATCCAGGGCCTCAACAACTATGTGTATACCAAATTCGCTTTTTTTGGGGCTAATGACTTCTCTGTTTCCAAATTCGCTATGACTGGCTCCTTGAAAGAGTACCGGGAAATGATCAAACGGAAAAACTTGACTTTAGATGACATGAGATCCCTCCGCAAGCAGTGCAGATCATGCGACCTTATAGGAGCATCTGTTTCCACAAGCAGAACCGTAAAATTCAGAAATCAATTCATTAAAGATGTGGAGACAAGAGGAATTACCCACCTTGACCACATGATCGGATCAGTGCTGGAGCTGGAGAGAGGACGGCACATCCAAAGAGAGGATGAGGAGCACTCCCGGTATATTTGCATCATCGGAACAGATATAACAGAAAAATTGTTCCCCTACCTGGATCCACTGGGTAAGTGGGTAAAGATCGGCCCTCACAATTTTCTTATTGTCGGTATCGGCGAGAAAAAAGGAAAGCTCCTGGGAATGAGTCAGGACAATTATGTCAGAATTCCCATCACAACTTTCCATAAATTATACGGCTCAAGAAGAAGCATCAATATAAACGTGCACACATCTTCACAGGAACAGATGGAAATAGCTAAAGAGGAAGTGAGAACAGCCCTCCGTTCCAGACGCCATCGCTCATTTAATGATCCTGATGATTTCTCCTTTGCAAGCTCAGAAACTTTTATTTCAATGTACAGAACAGCAACTTCAAGCATCTATTTTGCCATGGTCGCTATCTCTTCCCTTGCCCTTGTAGTAGGGGGTATTGTAGTCATGAACATCATGCTCGTGTCTGTTACAGAAAGAACAAAAGAGATAGGCATCCGGATGTCTGTCGGAGCCCGCCGTATGGACATACTCTTCCAGTTCTTAATCGAATCTGCTTCCATGTCCACAACCGGTGGACTTATCGGTATCCTCATAGGGTTTATCATTGCCAAGCTCGTAACAGCAGCCACCTCTATACCTTCTACCCTTGATCCTACCGCAATTATTGTCGCCATTTTTGTTTCGGGTTCTGTGGGCATCTTTTTCGGAATTTATCCTGCCAACAAGGCTGCAAAGCTTAACCCAATTGAGGCTTTAAGGTCAGAACAATGAGATTAGGAATCCTGAAAGAGATTTTTAATATGGCCTTTGACTCTATTATATCTCATAAACTCCGCTCTTTCCTGACTCTGCTGGGAATCATGATAGGTGTGATGACTGTTATCGGCATGGTCTCTATCATCCAGGGCCTGAACCGGTCTTTTCTCAGCGAGCTTGAATCCGCCGGGTCAGATCTTATCTCTGTATATAAATATGATCCTGTTCAAATGGGCCGCCGCTCTGAAGAAGAGAGACAGAGAAAAGACCTCACGTTTGAAGATGCCGTGGCCATAGAGCAAGAATGCTCCCTTGTAAAGGCTGTGGCTGTGGATCTTATTGTTAGAATAACAGAGTCCATCCCTATCAAATACAGGAATATAAAAAGTCAGGATTCTTCTATAATTTTAGGCATGAACGAAAATTGGCCTATAGTAATTTCTATCTATCTCCCGGAAGAAGGAAGATTCTTAACAGAAAGCGATGTTTCTCACCGGACAAAAGTCTGTGTTCTTGGCTCTGAACTGGCGGAGACTCTATTTCCCCATGTACATGCTCTGAAAAAAAAGATAAGAATAGGCCCTGAAGAGTTTACCGTTGTGGGTGTTCTGGAGAAAAGGGGCAGCATATTTGGACAGAGCCAGGATAATTTTGTCGGTATCCCCATCACCACTCTCATGAAATATTTCCCTTACGATCTCTCCGATATCGAGATTATAGCCATACCAATAAAACATGGCTACATGCAGGATACAATTGAACAAATAATCAATGTACTCCGCAGGAGAAGGAAAGTCGGATTCGGAAAACCCAACGATTTTGTTATTGCCACACAGGACACTTTTGTTAATCTCTATAACCAGCTTACAGGCGCTGTTTACCTGGTCATGGTTGTTATCTCCTCCATCGGCCTTCTTGTTGGTGGAATCGGGGTCATGAACATCATGCTTGTTTCTGTAAAAGAACGAACCAGGGAAATCGGGATTCGCAAGGCCATAGGTGCCCGCTCAGCGGATATCATGAAGCAGTTCTTGATCGAGGCAATCTTTCTGACCGGATTAGGAGGAGCCTTAGGTGTGATTATCGGATTCGGTATTTCATTCCTCGTCAGGGCTGCAACTCCCCTGCCAACTTCTGTCACAGCCTGGTCAGTAGTTTTAGGATTACTTGTCTCAATCTCTGTGGGTCTTATCTTTGGTATTCTCCCTGCCCGGAAAGCATCTAAACTGGATCCTATTATTTCTCTCCGCTACGAATAACCATTGGAATCAGACTTCTAAAACGTCAAAAACTCAAATAGGGATCAAGCTTGGAATAATTTTAAGAGTATTTTAATAACCTGGTCTCACTTAACAAAATCACTAATATGAAAAAGGCTTTACCCAATCATCTCTTAATAGAAGCTTTGAATGTCTGTCCCCGGCCTTTTATGAACAAAAAAGCCTTAAAGGTCTGGCTCTATTTTTTTTCTTACACTTTTGTATAATTTATCCAGAGCGAGTTCAATATTTTTTGTATCCTCTCCGGCAATCTCGACCAGAGATTCTCTCCCGCCTCCTTTCCCCTTTATCAAGGAAGATGCCACAGGAATAAGTTCCCTCATATCGATATTGAAATTCTCAGAACATGCCAAGACCAGATGCCCCCTTTTTTCTCCTCGCACGCCAAAGAGTACAATAAAATCACCCTCTCTTATAATGCTTAGTGCCAGAAACCTGAGCTCATCTTGGGTTTTGTCCGTAAAAACTTTTTTGATTATCTTTTCCTTCGCTTCTTGAACAATACCCTGAGCTTCATACCGGACTATTTTTTCCTGCATCTTTTTAGTTTTTCTTTTTTGAGATTTTAAATCAGAAGATAGTTTTTCAACCACGGGGAGGATCTCCCGTTCATGGACCGTAAATCTGTTTGAGAGCTCGCGAAGAATCCTGTTTTTCCATACATAATCTTCAAAAGCTCTTTTACCGCAGACAAATTCAAACCTGTTATTATTCCTGATTTTTTCCCAGCTGAGAATTTTGATCAAACCTATCTCACCCGCCCGCCGGACATGGGTTCCCCCACAGGCAGAAAAATCAAAATCTGAAACTTCAATAACCCTGATTTCTCCCTTTTTCTTAGGCAGCCTTCTCAAAGGAATATTCTTTACCTGCTCCTCAAGAACAGAATAAGATTTTATTTCTCTATTTTGAAACACGATCTCATTGGACCGTTTTTCGACATTCTTTACATCTTCATCTGAAATCTTCCCCAGATCTATCTCAACAGTCGAGAGCACTTCTCCCAGATGAAAAGAAAGTGTCTCTGCTCCGAAGAGCTCGTTAAAACTCTGGGAAAGAATATGCTGGCCCGAATGCTGCTGCATATGGTCAAAACGAGTCTCCCAATCTATTTTTCCTGACACACTTTGAATTGTTATATCTTTCTCGAGAATGTGGACAATTTTTCCATTATCTTCCAGAACATTTATTACATTAATTCCGTTTATGGTACCCTTATCATAAGGCTGCCCGCCTGACTCCGGATAAAAGCACGTCTGATCAAGGATTAATGCAGGTTTTTTCTCCCGAAAAACCTTCTCTATAACTCGAGCATCAAACTTTACCTGGTAAGGGTCTTCAAGATAAAGCCGTTTTGTTTCCTTTTTCATTTTGACTCTCCTGAGGACAGTTCAAAAATGGGGACTATATAATTCCCATTTAAAAAATCCGAAAAAATAATAATACCAAAAATGCAGCTACAAAGATAACAGCTGAAGGCCAGATCAATATTTTATAGACATCACGCAAGTCTGCTTTAAAATAATCCAAGGTTAAAAAAAGGCAAAGGTGAGCTGGAGAGAGAAGAATTCCCACAAAGCCGCTGACATAGGCAAACATAACCAACACCATATCCGGATTTCCCGACCCTAAGATCGGAAGGAGAACAGGGAAAGAAATGCCGATAATGGCATGATTGACCCCGGTCAAAAGGCCAACAAAAAAAGGAATTAAAAAAAGAAGCATATAAGCCGCAATCCCTTCAGGCTCAAAATCACGAGTCAGAGAATTTAGCGCTCCTGATACTTCAAGAATTCTTTTAAAGACCATGACAGAAACCACAAGGAACACTGTTTTTATTGAGATACTTATCCAGATAATCTTTAGTCTCTCCCGGATTCCCATTCGGAAAAAAATCTGTGTTAAAAGAGCAACAACAACAAGAGAGAAAAGCATGCTGAATTTTAAAGTCAAAATTAAAATAATGGTTAAGAGAATTGGCCAGATACTAAAAAAGAGATTAAATAAATTTTTCAGAAAGCTCTTACCGCTTTTCTCCCCAGGGAGATATGGAACATTCTTGAAAAGAATAACAAGACCCAGGGATGCAGCAAGAATAGTGAAAGGGGACTGAATCAAGGCAATTCTTTTTATGGGAATCTGGAGGATTACTGAAGCAAGGATCACATTGACATAGAGGGGCCAGCTGTATTCCCAGATATGACGAAACCAATAGTTGAGAAATGTTTTCCAGGCTGGAGAAAGATTCCAGTTCAAGCCGGCTTCCTCTACAATCGGAGCAGATATCAATGCTCCTCCAAGCATGGGCAGCAAGCCGATAAAAGCAGAAGGAAGGGCTAAAATCAGGCGAGGCTCTGGAATTAGACTCTTGAGAGCATCCACCATCGTTTTGAAATTCCCTCTGATTTGGAGAAGATTTCCCAGATAGAGGACAAGAATAACAACACCAATAAGACTGAGCGTTTCCCCTGAAGTTAAAGCCCCCAGCATATTCTGAGCAAGAACTTTAAAATCAAGATGGAAAGTTATAGCTGTTAGCAGGCTTCCAAGGAAAAGAACAAGACCAAGATCCCATTTTTTCTTGATTAAAAAAAGGAGAACAAGGATGATAAGGATAATTCTTAAAAGATCGCCCATTATTTCTTGCTATTCTGTTTTGTTCAGCTTTTTACGATAAATATCTTCCAGCCACTTGATTTTTTAGTTTTGAGCTCTGCCTTCCTAGCCTGAGTTCACAGTTTTATAAGGAAGCCAGAATGCGTTTTGTGATTTTAAAATGTTTCTTGACGACTTTATCAAGAATCTGAATCCCTTGAAGTTTGACAAGCTTTAATCCTGTCTCTTCAACAAGAGCAGATGCACCTTTAGGAAGGTTTATTCCTACATCCTGAGAAAGAAAATAAAGACGTTTCAGGAATTCTGCCCTGGCTAGAATCGAAGCTGCTGCAACTGCCAGATCCTCCTCAGCTTTTGGCCTCTGGACAAGCTCAACATCTTTCCCTCTCTTCATCAACGCGTTGAGGACAAAAGATTTATTTCCAAACTGGTCTGTAATAACAAGAGAACAGGGCACTTCTTCCAGTATATTCTCAATGGCACGCGAATGGGCCCAGGCAAGTATTTTATTGAGGTTTCTCAGCTTCAGGTAAAGCTCATTATACTTTTCAGGACCAATAACGACTAATGAATGTTTGTATCCTTTTTTTAAAATATCGGCTAATTCGCGGACACGGTTATCAGAGTGTCTTTTACTGTCTTTTACACCCAATTCTGTTAAAACATTCAGCTGTTTGTCTGGGAGGAAAACCCCTGCGACCACAAGAGGACCAAAATAATCCCCTTTTCCCGATTCATCTGTTCCAATGTGACCTTTTTGAGTCGGAAATAGATCTGGTTGTTTCATTAAAGTAAATTAGACTCTCAAGGAAGTAGATACCTGCCTTTTGCTTCTTTTGTTAAATCCTCCCTGAATTTTGGATGGGCAATATTAATCAACGCAATTGTCCTCTCCTGCAGGTTTTTCCCATGGAGATAGGCAACGCCATATTCTGTAACCACATATTTGACATCCGCTCTGGTTGTGACAATCCCTGCTCCTTTTTTCAGAAAAGGAACAATCCGGGAGAGTTCATTTTTCTTTGCAGTAGAGGGAAGCGCAATAACAGGCTTGCCCCCTTTTGAATGAGCAGCCCCCCGAATAAAATCAACCTGCCCACCAAATCCGCTGTAAATATATGTACCGATAGAGTCAGAACAGACCTGTCCTGTTATATCCACTTCAATAGCAGAATTGACAGCAACCATATTATCATTCCGGGAAACATTAAAGGGATGATTTGTATAGTCAGTAGGATGGGCTTCGAACATCGGATTATTATCGACAAAATCATAGAGTTTCTTAGAACCCAATAAAAAAGTAAATATGACTTTATAAGGATGAAATGTTTTTTTTGCTCCGGTTATGATTCCTTCCTCTATGGCTTCCATTACTCCGTCAGAAACCATTTCGGTATGAATACCTAAATTTTGCCTGCCTTTTAAAGCGGATAGAACTGCATCAGGAATTCCTCCTATACCCAACTGCAGAGTGGAACCATCCTCAATGAGGTCTGCAATAAAATGCCCTATTTTTCTTTCCACCTCAGTAAAAGGTTTTCTCTCAAGCTGAGGCAGCTCTTCGGAAACTTCAACAATTTTATTGACTCGTGAAACATGGATAAATGAATCCCCTAAAATCCGTGGCATCTTCTCATTAACCTGGGCAATAACAATTTTTGCTGTTTCCGCTGCTGCCTTGGAAGCCAGCACTTCAACTCCTAAGCTCATAAATCCATGCTCATCGGGAGGGGAAAGATGAAGCAAGGCAACATCAAGAGGCATTTGTTCTGAATAAAAAAGATTTGGAATTTGGTGAAGGAAGATTGGAACATAATCTGCCCTCCCTTCATTGATTGCCTTTCTGTCTGCCGGACCAACAAACAGAGAATTATGGCGAAAATGACCTTCCATGCCCGGTCTGGAAAGCGGATCTTCTCCCATAAGAAGAACATGAACAAGCTCAACATCCTCCAATTTATCCTTCCTTGAAGCTAAGGCACTCATCAAGGCGTAAGGAGTGGCTGCATTTCCGCTGATATAAACACGGTCGCCGCTTTGAATCACAGAGACAGCTTCTTCCGCAGTAATTAGCTTACTTTTGTAATCATCAACCCAACTCATTAAATCCTCTCGATCATGTAAATAATCCTGGGAAAGTAATATAAAACATCTGCCTGCTCAGTTAATTTCCTCACGCGAGATTCCCATCCTCTTTTTTTTCGCCCGCAATTACATCCTTTTTGCACTTCAAGTTCTTCCAGTTTATTTTATTTCGCTCTTCTTTTTTTGCTCTTTGTACCTTGTAATTTACTCTTTTTTGTATTCAGGTATTTATCCATCTCAGCTGCAGCGATGCGGGCATCCCCCATAGCTAGAATAACCGTGGCACCACCCCGTATGATATCTCCTCCGGCATAAACCCCTTCTATACTTGTAGCCATAGTATCCCAATCCACTTCCACATTTCCCCACTTTCCAACTTTAAGCTGAGGTGTAGTTTGAGGGATCAAAGGATTGGGGCTGTTTCCAATTGCAACAACAACCATGTCAACATCCATGATGAATTCCGAGCCTTCAATAGGAATTGGCCGACGTCTCCCGGAAGAATCAGGCTCTCCAAGCTCCATCCGCAAACATTCCATGGCTTTAACCTGATGTTTTTCATCTCCGATAAATTTTGTAGGTGTAGTCAGGAAATGAAACTCGATGCCCTCTTCTTCTGCATGATGCACTTCCTCAATTCTTGCCGGCATCTCAATCCTTGAGCGGCGGTAGACTATAGCAGCTAATTCTGCCCCAAGTCTTTTGGCAGTTCTAACAGAATCCATGGCTACATTGCCACCGCCTAAAACAGCAGCTCTCTTTCCTAAAAACACAGGGGTATCATATTTGGGGAAATCATAAGCTCTCATCAGATTAACTCGAGTTAAATATTCGTTGGCTGAATAAATCCCGATCAGGTTTTCACCGGGGACCCTCATAAAATTGGGAAGCCCGGCTCCTGTTCCTATAAAAAAAGCGTCAAATCCATCATTTCTTAAATCTTCAAGAGTTGCTGTTAATCCAACAATAAAATTTGTTTTTAACTCGACTCCCAATCGTTTGAGGTAATCCACTTCAGCTTGAAGGTTTTTTTTGGGCAACCTGAACTCTGGGATTCCATAAGCCAAAACTCCTCCGGCAACATGGAGGGCTTCAAAGATTGTCACTTTGTGGCCTTTCTTTGCCAGCTCTCCAGCAACTGTCAAACCTGCTGGGCCTGCTCCGATAATAGCAACCTTGTACCCAGTTGGCGGCGGGATTTGAGGAATGTAAACATCTCCTTGACTCATCTCATAGTCGGCAATAAACCGCTCCAAATTTCCTATAGCAACAGGCGTTCCTGTTGCCTTCTTCAAATTACACAACTCTTCACACTGGGTTTCCTGAGGGCATACACGACCACAGATTGCCGGAAGGCTGTTAGTCTCTTTCATCTTCTGAATACTTTGAGCAAAATCACCTATCTCTATAAGTTTTATAAAAGTCGGAATATCAATTCCTACAGGGCAGCCCAGTACACATTGAGGATTGGCACAATCCAGGCATCTCTGGGCTTCTTTTTTGGCCTTCCTGGCATCCAAACCCAGATTAACTTCATCAAAGTCCACATTCCGCTCTTCAGGTTTTCGCTCCGGCATTTTCTGGCGACGGAGCTTTGTCCTTTCCTTAACTGGAAGAGATTTCCGCAGTTCCTTCCGCCATTCCTTATTGAATTCAGCCTTGAGTCCTTCCTTCAGCTCAGGGGCCATTTCCTTTTTCTCAGTCATCTTTTACTCTTTTATATCCCAAATCTTTAAGGAAATTCCTTTTTTTCCCAGTAACACAGAGACTGTATCTCATCCTCAAAATATGATTTACGCCTGGAGAAAAGCTCTTCCCAGTCGACTAAATGACCATCAAAATCAGGCCCATCCACACAGGCAAATTTTGTCTTTCCATCCACGGTAACCCGACATGCTCCACACATTCCAGTTCCGTCCACCATGATAGGATTAAGGCTGACTATCGTTTTTATTCCATACGGCTTGGTGGCCTCAGAGCAGGTGGACATCAAGTAAGTACAGCCGATTGAGTGGACTCTGTGGATTTCAGATTCCTTTTTCATTATATTCTTGAGAGTTCTTGGAATATAATCTTTACAATCGTAGAAACTATCACGCGCAGAAATAAACAAGAGGTCACTTTCTGCCCTCAGCTTATCTTCCCAGTAAAGAAGATAATTTGCTTTAACATCTAATACTGTAATAACTTTATTTCCTGCCTTTTTTAAAGCGCGGGCTAATGGATAAATGGCAGCAATGCCAAAACAGCCTCCAGCACAAAGAACAGTTCCATATTTTTTTATTTCAGACGGCCTGCCTAAAGGACCCACAAAAACAGGAATTTCATCTCCTGCTTTGAGGATAGAAAGTTTGTGAGTAGAAGTCCCCACGACCATGAAGACCGAAGTAACAGAGCCTTTCTTTCTGTCCCAATCCGCGATCGTCAACGGAATCCTTTCTCCGTGTTCATCAGGCATGATGATAACAAACTGTCCGGGCTTGCATTTCCGTGCTATATCAGGAGAATAAACTTCGAGAATATGGATATTAGGTACCAACCGTTCTCTCAACAAAATTTTTGCCATCACTTTCCTCTTTTAATTTTTACAGGCAGCATTCCTAAAGCATTTTCTTCCTGAAAAAAGCCTGTGAAAAAACTAACCGCAGAAAAATCAGAATCTTCGCTCCAGAGGAGGCTGGTACTTATTGTTCCCTTGGGCATGGATTCTATTATCTTAACGAAGCCATTAAAACTTCCTGAAGAAGACTCAACCCTTAAACTCTCTCCTTCGTCTAACTTTAACTTTTTTGCGTCCTCAGGAGAAATCTTAATCCATCTGGAATCTCTGATCTTTCTCAGACCTAAACTTTCTCTGCCCAGAGGCAAACTTCTGTAATAATCCAAACTGTAGTCGACAAACAAAAGATAAGGGTATTTCTTGCTGGTTTTATAAAGGGGACCATTGTCTTTTAAAGGGATAAACGACTTTCTCCTTTTTTTCTCGTCCCGGATAAAAATCTCTTTGCCGTTTTCCAGCTTCAAGTATGAAATATTCGAAAAACCGGGGATAACCTTGCTCATCTCTTTCATGATCCCTGACACATCCTTATAATTAAATCCTTTATTTCCCATCTTACAGGCTAATTGAGAGATTACCCACCAATCGGGTTTAGCATCTCCAACTGGTTCAACAACCTTCTTAAATCTTTGAACTCTTCCCTCTTCATTAATGAATGTCCCTTCAGTCTCTGCAAAAGTGGTTGCCGGTAAAACAGCATCTGCAAGTTCAAAATTTTCATTTATATAGCAATCTTGAAGTACTAAAAATTCCAGCTTCGCTTTATTCAGGTAAGGCATGGGCCCTGCCAGATAAAGAGCTTTGATATCCCCTGAAGAAGCACCCTGAATAATTTTGTTAAAAGCCAATCCTTTGTCAGGATAATTCCGCCCTACTTCGAACAGACCTCTTAAGTTATTCTCCAGCCCAAGGGGAAAAAGCTGGGCCTGCGTCTGAAGCGCTAAATTCTGGAGCGCCGCTACATTCTGACTTCCCCATGGATGTTGAGTCAATCCCATTCCAAAGAGAAATGCCGCCGGCTCTTCTTCTAAAAGAAGCCTGGCTGTCTTAATTAATTCCTTCTCAGTAATACCTGTTATCTCGAAGACCTGAGATATATCCAGTTTATTAAGAGAGTTTTTGAAAGAATCAAATTCCTCAATCCGGGAAAGTCTCCCAGCACCTCCATTCTCTATAAGGATCCGAGAGAGAAAACTGAGTAAATGGAACTCAGAGCCCGGTTTAATTTGAAGCCAGAGCGAAGAGAAACGATTTAGAGGGAGCTCATTGGGGCTGGCCACAATAAGCTTAGCTCCATTTTTAACGGCTTCGAGCACTTCAAGCCAGATTAAAGGATGAGAGACAGCAAGATCCTCTCCCAGGAGAAAAATAACCTTTGCCTTTGAAATATCCCTTATCTTAAAATTTAAGGCCAGCCCGAGCTGATTTTTTTGAGACATTTCATGATAGACTGCCAAGGGAGAAAAGGAATAAGAGCTGCCTATATTTTCTGTTTTAAGCCTTTCCCTAGCAAATTTCTGAAAAAGATAATTATCCTCACAAGACAGCTGGGGAGAAGTTATCAAAGCGATTTCTTTTCCCTTGTATTTTTTCAGTCTCCGAGTTACAAAATCGAGTGCCTCTTCCCAGCTGACTTCTTCCAGCTTTTTATTCGCCCTGATTAAGGGTTTAAGAATCCTCCGTGGACTATAGACAAGATCTCTTATTATAAATCGTCCTTTAACACATGCCTGGCCTCGATTCACTGCTCCATCCTCGGATGGTTTTGAACCCAATATTTTCCCTCCCATGAGGTCTATTTTTAGTTCACATCCTGCACTGCAGAGAGGGCAAACTGATTTTTTTGTTTCTTCAGGCAACATTTCATATTTTATAGCTCTCTCAGTTAAAGCTCCTGTAGGACAGACATCCACACAGGCTCCGCAAAACTGACATCCCGAGTCAAGAAGCGGCAAATCAAGCACTGTCCCAACAACAGTTTGAGATCCTCTGTTTACAAAAGCAATCGCAGACGCTCCTCTCACCTCATGGCAGATCCTTACACATCTTCCGCAAAGAATACACAGGTTATAGTTCCGGTCAAAGAAAGGGTCGCTTTTTTTGACTTCAAAATCTCGATAAAAAGAAGGGAATTTCACCTGTTCAATTTGTTGAGTTTCAACAATGTCCTGAAGTTCGCAGCGTCCATTGTTTGAACAAAGGACACACCCTGTGGTCTCCCCAACCTTCCGGATGGTTGATTTATAGTCATCACAATTCTCTTTCTCACTGCAGATAAGGCATGCATTAGGATGTTCAGAAAGTATAAGCTCTAAAATCTCTCTCCTCAATCCCTGGAGCCGGGGAGTTTTTGTTTTTATCTCCATACCGTCATCAGCATATGTACAACATGAAGGAGCATAGTTTTTTCTTCCTTTAATCTCAACAATACAAAGCCGGCAACCGCCAAAAGGAGCTAAACGGGGATGGTCACAAAGAGAAGGGATAAAGATGTCATTTTCCTGGGCAATATTTAAAATTGTCTTTTTACCTTCTACTTCAAGCTCTTTTCCGTCAATAATTATTTTCATTCTTTAACTCTTTGTTTCAAATCCTTTTTTAAAATTCTATCTCTTTTTTTCCCTGTGTATTTTGAAACAGCCGCAACTTTTGGAGGACATACTTCAAAACAGACCCCGCATTTAATACACAGTTCCTGGTTGATTATATGGACTTTTTTCCTCTCGCCAGTTATAGCTCCAACAGGACAGCTTTTTAGGCATAAAAGACACCCAACACACTTTTCAGGCTCTATGTTATAAACTATCAAATCTTTACAAACGAGGGCCGGACAGCTCTTTTCCTTGATATGAGCTTCATATTCATCTCTGAAATAACGGATGGTTGTCAGCACTGGATTAGGCGCAGTTTGTCCCAATCCACAAAGGGAACCTTCCTTTACTGACTTTGCCAAATCCTTAAGCTTCTTTATATCTTCTTCTACTCCTTCACCCCGGGTAATATGCGTTAAAATCTCCACAAGCTGCTTTGTTCCAACACGGCAAGGGACACACTTGCCACAAGATTCTTCTTGAGAAAACTCAAGAAAATATCGAGCAATATCTACCATGCAGGTATCTTCATCCACTACAATCATTCCGCCAGAACCCATCATTGAGCCGGCTTTAGTTAATGTGTCAAAGTCAATCGGAAGGTCAAGCTTGTCAGCAGGAATACATCCTCCTGAAGGCCCTCCGGTCTGGACAGCTTTGAATTTTTTATTATCTTTTATGCCCCCACCGATATCATAGATTATCTCTTTCAGCTTAATGCCCATAGGCACTTCTACTAAACCTGTGTTGTTTATCTTCCCTACCAGAGAGAATATTTTTGTTCCTTTGCTCTTCTTTGTTCCTATCTGAGAATACCATTCAGCTCCTTTATTAATTATCAAGGGGACATTAGCCCATGTCTCAACATTATTGATATTTGTAGGTTTCCCCCATAGACCTTCTTGGGCAGGAAAAGGAGGTCTCTGCCTGGGAAAGGCTCTCCTTCCTTCTATAGATGCCATCAAAGACGTCTCTTCCCCTGAAACAAAAGCCCCTGCTCCTTTGAAAATATGAATATCAAATTGAAATTCAGATCCAAGAATAGATTTGCCAAGCAAACCGAGTTTTTTTGCCTGCTCAATTGCTAATGTCACATTTTTTACAGCAAGGGGATATTCCATCCGGACATAAATAAAGCCTTGGGAAGCCCCTATAGCATAGGCCCCAATGATCATACCCTCTATAACACAACAAGGATTGCCTTCTAAGAGACTGCGGTCCATATAGGCTCCCGGATCTCCTTCGTCCGCATTACAAATGATATATTTCTTTTCAGAATTTTCTTTACGACAAATTTCCCATTTTTTCCCTGTCGGGAAACCTGCTCCCCCTCTTCCTCTCAGACCAGAAGCCTTAATCTCATCAATGACTTCTTCTGAAGTCATATCAAAAAGGACTTTTACGAGAGCCTTAAATCCATCTAAAGCTATATAATCTTTGATATCAGTGGGATCGATGAAGCCATTATTCCCAAAAATAATCCGTTCCTGTTTTTTATAAAAAGGAACATCTTTTTCATATACAATTTTCTCCTCTGTTCTTGGATCAATATAGAGGAGTCTGTCTAAAATTTTCTTATTGATAATCGTTTCAGAGATGACTTCTTTAATATCATTGAGTTGGATCCTCTGATAGAAAATCCCCTCGGGCTGGATGACAACAATCGGTCCTCTTTCGCAAAAGC